>Ga0180009_10001471_pt1 | contig 28824 bp, 24 predicted proteins | sample OS_PC_MetaG_FD_123537 | JGI IMG/M metagenome (GOLD analysis project Ga0180009, IMG submission 123537) | Groundwater microbial communities from the Aspo Hard Rock Laboratory (HRL) deep subsurface site, Sweden - OS_PC_MetaG | ecosystem: Environmental > Aquatic > Deep subsurface > Groundwater... | reverse complement strand
TATCTATGAGATTTCCCTTGGAGATATGGTGGACGGGGTTGAGATGGGTTTTGGAATACCTGTTAGCGTGATAAGGGGCATGAGCCGGAATCGGATAGGAGCTTCGGGACGCAGTATTGTGGGATACCTGGGCAGAAAGCTTGCGGGCTACCCTTTGAGTAGTATTGCCGATTATTTTCGGCGTGATCCTGTTTCGTTGTGCCAGGGCATGGCGAAGGTGGAAAAGCGCATGAGGGAGGAGGATGGGTTCAGAGAGAAACTCATGGGTTTGGAAAAGAATCTGGTCGAGGGGCGCAAAATAAAAATAAAGAAATAACGAAGTCTGACCCCATTTTTTTGCGATACTGAGTGTTATGAATGGACCTGGCTGGTAAGTCATACTAAACCGTTAATCGTCGTCTTATTTGATCCATAAAGAGGTAATATATCATGATCCTTGACAGATAATTAATTTCTAAGTGCTATAGCATGTGCTATTATATGTGAAGGATTATTAAGAGTGGAAGGGAACGGATCATGGGTTTTCAAGGAAAAGATTATCCTGTGCTATTAAAGGATGTTCGTAGCCAGCTCGGTATTAGCCAAGAAGATCTTGCGCGTGAACTTGGAGTTAGCTTTACCAGCGTAAATCGGTGGGAAAACGGACAGGTAATGCCATCAAAATTGGCTAAAGCTCAAATTGACGCCTTCTGCGCAAGGATGGCCCGACAACGAAGGTTGAAGATAAACGAAGATGTATAACTCACAGCAATTGCTTCAATGCCAAAGATATAGCTTAAAAAATATAAAGGTAACATACCGAATTTCTGAATTGAGTTTGTAATCTATTGATTTATCGAGGTTAGCAAGTATCATCTCTTATAAAGGAGTAAAAATATGGAGATCAATGAATTATTAAAGGAGAAACGAGAGGAGATCCTCCGCATCGCCGCCAAACATGGAGCCCGAAACGTCCGAGTCTTCGGCTCGGTTGCCCGGAAAGAGGCAGACGAAAAGAGTGACATAGATTTCCTTGTAGAAATGGAGTCTGGCCGGAGCCTGCTGGATCATGCGGCCCTCTGGCTTGAATTACAGGAAGTCTTAGGGCGGAAGGTGGATGTGATCAGCGACCGGGGGATTAAAGCTCGGATCCGGGAACGTGTGCTCCGGGAAGCGGTGCCGCTATGAGAGATCCAAGGGAGCGGATCCTGGACATGTTGGAAGCCATTGAAAGAATCGAGCGTTACGCCGCTAAAGGGCGTGGCGAATTCGAAAAGGACGAGCTGATCCAAACGTGGGTGGTACACCACCTGCAGATTGTGGGGGAAGCGGCGTCAAAACTTGGGCGTGGTTTCCATGAACAGCATCCTTCAATACCTTGGCCCCAGGTTATTGCCATGAGAAATGTACTGGTCCATGATTACTTTGGCGTTGATCTGGAAGAAGTCTGGCGAGTCATCCAGCGAGATCTGCCCGGGCTCAAGAGCAACTTACAAAAGCTGGCCGATGAAATAGAGTAAGAGGGATAACATAGCGAAGGCTGAAAGCCGAAATCTCAAGAATCCACCTTTTAAAAAACATCCAGCGTGTCGATTATTTTTATGTTCCATCTCCTAAGATTTTTTTGTGAATCAGGTAAGTCTGATAAGATTTTTCGCGATCATGATGGCCTGATATCTCCGCCAGGAGAATGGGAACCCCTAACTAAACATGGGGGGTTATCAGCAGAAATACCCCGAGTTTGGGACTTTTACTCAAACTATAGGTCAATAGTTCTCCTTGGACCTCCGAGGCAAGGGAAAACAGTTGAATTTGAATACCAGTGCGCACAGGTTCAACATGGCTTTCTTCTCCCATTGCGGGACATTTCTGATTCCAACAATCTCGATGAGGCCATAATAGACCCCCAGAAATGGAAGACCTGGCTTAAATCGAATGAAAAGGGGGAACTGTTCATTGATGCATTGGATGAGGCGAAAATAGAAGCCAAAAATGCAATTAATTATCTGATGAAATGGGTAAAGAGGTTAGGAACTAATGTCCGGAGCAGATTAAGAATACATATTTCCTGCCGCCATGCAGATTGGTCTCGTGCCGATCAAAATAGATGGTTTGAATTGTTCCCGCTTCTTCCTGAGAACGGAAGATCGGTTCAACCTCACGATGAGAACAAAAGCTGCGTTGTTTTAGAATTGCTTGACTTAACGAGAGATGAGATTCAGGAATTTTGTCGATTCAAGGGCATTGAACCAGAACATTTTCTTTCAGCTTTGCCACATGAGCTATTAACCCTTGTAGCGCGCCCTCAGACGCTTGGATTTTTACTTGAAGATTATGCTCGTTCTCCAGAAAAATTTCCAGTTGGGGTACAAGAACTATATGAACGAATAATTGAAAAGCGGCTCCAAGAGCATAATGAGATTTACGAAAGAGCAGGAATTCCCCAAGTTGGCCCCGCAGCAAAACGCTCCATTGCCGAGCATTATGCGCTGACCTGTATATTGACTGGGAGAGAGATCATTGCTCCCAAACACGCTGATTCGGCCAATGAAGTACCCGGTGAATTAAGCGGCCATGGAATGATTGAAGAAGTTGAGACGTTCAAGACGGATCTATTCCAGGTTTATAATCACAGCCGGTTTAGATTTAATGAGCCGGAATTAGCTGAATACCTTGCAGCCAAGACATTAAACCAGCTCATAAATGAAAATGTTATCCAGCCGAGAAAAGCAGTTAGTCTCTTTTTTTCCTCACAATTTAGCGTTTACCCGGTCCCGATGTTACGCCGAACGCTCGTATGGCTATCGGCTCTAAATAGCATTTTTCGCAGGGAAGTGCTGCAAATAAACCCGGGCTTGCTAATACACGACTATATAGGGGGCCTCACGGAAGAGGATAAAATCGTCATATGGGAATGGTTAGTGAAGGAATACGCAGACCGAGAATGGTTTGATGACCGGGAATGGCTTCCGCATATGGGGATTTTGGCATGTGAAACCCTCATTCCAGAGCTCAAGAAAGTCATCGAAAATCGTGATCGATACGGACGTGACTTGCGTATTCTTGCCATTGAGATTGCACGGCAAGGGAATCTGACCAGCTTAATACCTGTAATTTCCGCCAGAATAGCAGATTTTGAGGAAAACCAGCTATTTCTTAGCGAGGCGGGAAGAACTCTGGTTGAGCTTGATCCCAAGCGAAAAGAAGATTTAAAGGCATGGCTGGATTTGCCGCCGACCGATCAGCAAGACAATCAGCTTTTAGTTCAGGCTTTAGAAGCCCTGTGGCCTGAACATATTGATCTGGATACGCTCATCAAACATCTTCGCCCGCAAACGGATTACTTTCTAATTGGAAGATACCGTATTTTTTTGAAGGATTTGCCCACAAGACTTACCAAAAATCAAAGAGAGCAGGTTCTATCCGCTTTTACACAGGAATTATCTAAACGGATTAGGGATAGGAAAATGTCTAAGGATAGTGCGGAAAGAGATGATAAGCACTTTTTCCCTTCCGACCTTCTCGGCGACTTTCTTTCCATGCAATTAGAGGAATGGGATGGGGATCTCGAATCCATTCCAAAAATAGAAGCATGGCTGGACACTTTTGATAGGGCCATAAAGTATGGCCTCCTTTTTGAACACGAAAAAGCAGGATCATTAAAGCTTCACCTTGAAAATGCGCACCAGTTGAGGCAGGAATTATGTAAGCAGCATATTTTAAAATACTACGGCGCAGGAGGAGATCCAAAGCGCTTTTTCTGGAGTGCCATTCAAACCCTTTCTCCCAAAAAAGAGGATGTAATTTTTTGGAAAGGAGTGTTGAAAAATTGGGCCCAGGAATATCCAGAGCTTATTCCTGCGGCTTGGGATTCTCTGCTAATGGCATGGAAAGCAGGGGATTACGTAGATGGCGTCATTGAGTGGATAGCTGATTATTCAAATAAGAACCAAATCATTAATGAGCTTTGGAATAGAGATCGACAGTGCTCTTTGGATAGTGAACATGCCAAATGGGAAAGAGAAAGTGCTCAGCGAAAGAAAGAGGAAAAAGAAAAACATGAGAAAATAGTGCAGGATGCCTTTAACAATATTGAAAAAATCCGGTCTGGCGATGAAAATTGGCTTGTTGGGTTGTCAAATTACAGTTCTAAAAAGACTGGAGGTACTTTTGCCCTAACAAAGAGCCATGTCGATCCAGTTGAAAAGGTCTTTGGCCAGAAGGTCAGCGAGGCATTTTTAGAAGGGCTTATTATCTATTGGCACAATGCAAAATTGCCGAAAATATCCGAATATTATCTAACAAATTCGATGCCCTGGTCAGTAATTCTGGTGCTGCAAGCGATAGACTCATGGTATGGGGATAATAAAGTTGATTGGTCAACTTTATCAACATCCCTAAAGCAAACTGCGCTGCAAGCAGGGCTATCGGAGCTGAATGCCTTTCCTCATTGGTATCCAGATTTGGTAAAGAAGGAAGAAAGCTCTTCAAGAGAGTTATGGCTCGAGATTTTGGAACTTGAGAAGGATTCAACAATTGAATATCCGCATTTGGCAAACCTTTTATTTTACAACAGAGACTTTGAGCCCTGCCGAAATGTCGGAATTGAATATTTGAAGAGTCACCCGGATATTCGAATCGAAGTTGCAAAACCGCTTATAAAAAGTGCTCTATCCGAGAACCGGAGTGAGTCTATATTGGATTTTCTTCAAGTACAAGGCATCGGAAGAATTAATATAGCGAAAGAGAAGGATGGCCTTATCTTCTTAGCGGCCGCCTGGCGGTACCGCGCCAAAGATATTTGGGATTGGATTGAAAAGAACTATCTCGCCGTTAGTGAGAATAGAGCAAATGCTTTTATGAGGTGGATTCTGGCGATAGAAGAAATTCATCCTGATTTTCATAACGATATTTGGCCTGCCTGGGCAAAAGAAGAAGTACTTTTATCCATGCTGCCAGACTTCTTAGCTTTAAAGTTACCCGAACTTCCCCATGAGGGTACAGTTACCGGCCCCATGCAGACACGATTTCTTCTGAACGATTGTCTAAATAAAATAGCGGAAAGCGGTAGTATTAAAGTCATTCGAGGCATCATTTCACTTTTGAATCGACCCGACATGACAAGACATCGTAACCTCCTCCTTCATATCCTTGAGCGTTGTAGAAAAGCAAACCCCAGAGACGTTTGGGTTCCATTATCTCCTAAAGAGTTATGGGAATTCATTGAAAGAGATAAAAGGCCTGTACGCAATCATAAAGAGTTATTTGATTTAGCCCTTGAGATAGTTAATGAGATTAAGGCGGACATTCAAAGCGGTGATGTTAACCTAAGGGCAGTTTTTTGGCGCGATGACATTCCCAAAAAGAATCGGCAAAAACCGCGGAAAGAGGAGACTTTTCAGATAATTATTTTTGATAAAATTAAGAATCATCCTCTAACTAAAAAAATATTCGGTTTCAGAGATATTAAAATAACGGGCGGGAATCGACCTGATATAGCGATTGTTTGTAAAAATCCAAAAGGAGAGGTTATTAAGGTTTATATCGAAATGAAACGCCAGTGCCATGATGAACTTATTACGGCAATAAAGGAACAATTGGCCGACAAATATCTCCTTGACCCCGAGGCGAGATTTGGGATTTATCTGGTAGGCTGGTTTGGCAAGGAATACTATGGAAAATCGCAGCGAGCAATTAAAGATGCCATCGGAGAATTTCCATCAGGCCCTGAAAGATTGGAGTTATTCCTTAATAAAATTTGTGATCAAGTTGCGGCAGAACGGGATGATATCGATGCAATTAGGTCAGTATTGATAAATTTGGAGATATGAAATTTAATTCAAGGCCTCTTTCAATTCAAAATCTTGTATCCGAGTTGCATTGAAACAAAAACTCACTTCCATCATACGCAAATTGCCGAAAAGCAAGTTCCTGTCAAAGAGTCAATTCGAGTATCCGATCGAGCAGAGACATCAGTGGGGTCACCTATTTTTTTAAAGAAGCGTGGCTTGCTAGATCATCTCCACGAGGTGGCGCACTTCTTTCTTCAAACCTTGCTGGTGCAATCCGTCCATGAGCTGGAGCAAGCATCCACTGCAGGCGGTGGTGACGATATCCGCTCCGCTTTCTTCAACGGACTGCACCTTCCGCCCCAGGATTTTGAGGGAAAGGTCATAGTTGGCGAGGTTAAAACTGCCCCCCTGGCCGCAGCAGCGGTTGGCCTCGGACATCTCAACGTATTCCAGGCCGGGTAAGGCTTTCAAAAGATTGCGGGGTTCTTTAAAAATCCCCAGTTTGCGGCGAAGATGGCAGGGATCATGATACGTAACTCGCAACGCTTTCTGGTGTTGCCCGTTTTCCCCTGAGGCGGGCCCCAACAATCCCCCTAAAAACTGAGAGGCATCGATTACCTTGGAAGAAAAACTCACCGCTACCATTCGGAACGGGTCGGATTCGTCGAAGAGCAATGGATAATCCAACCTGAGCATGGAAGCACACGAGGCACACGGGGCAATGATTTTTTCCAACCCATCTTCGTCAAAAGCTTCGATATTTTTCCGGGCCAAAGAGCGTGGAGTTTCCTCATCTCCGGAACCGTAAGCCGGAAGGCCGCAGCAGCGCTGGTTCTCGGGAATAAAGACCGAAACTCCGTGGCGGAGGAAAAGATCTAATGCGGATCTACTGATGGAAGGGAAAAGATAATTACTTACGCATCCCACGAAGAGGCCAACCCGCAGGGTCTCTTTTTCCGCGTGCACCCACCCGGAGTGCAAATCCAAGAAGAAGTCATGCGCCAGCGGTGGGATGACCCGGCGCTGATCCAACATGGGAACGGGGAAACGCAGATGCAAGCCACTCTCTTCCGGAATCTGTTTCAAAAAAAGATTTTGAAGAGATGCCCCACCTTTCAGGAGTAAGGGCATGAGATGGTGGCTGTTCAGAAGATGGGTAAAAATCGCTTTCTTGGAGAAAGAGAGGCCTTTTTCTTTGACCAGCAGAGAGCGGGCTTCGCGGATGATTTCATCGGCCGGGATTCCGTTCGGGCAATTTTCGGCACAGGTACCGCAGAGCAGGCACTGGGAAAGTATTTTGCCAACCCGCTTGTTGAACTCGCTGTCTCCTGCACCCACAGCCTCGATCAAACCCAACTTCCCGCGGGCTACGAGGGGTTCTTCCAGAGTTTCTACATAGACTGGGCACTGGGCCATGCAGGTGCCGCACTTGACGCACTGCCTGGCTTCCTCAGCAACTTCTGATAATGTTTTCATAATCCGAAACGTGTTAAGTGCCGAGAGTTGCGTGGCAAGTTTTAGAGATGGAATCTTTTGGGTTCTTACCCATGATGGCTTAGGCCTTACTCTCTCGCGCCTCGCGCTTTATGGTCTGGAAATATTTTTCCTGGATTCAGAATGTTATTGGGGTCAAAAGCCTTCTTAATCCGCTTCATAACTTCTACGCCCATATCGCCCAGTTCCATAGCGATGTAGGGGGCTTTGGTAACGCCGATGCCGTGCTCCCCGGAAAGGGTTCCGCCCAAATCCAAGGCTGCTTCGAAGATTTGTTGCACAGCGGCATGAGCTCGTTCCTCCTCGCCGGGCCGGCGTTTATCGATCATTACGTTCACGTGGATGTTCCCATCGCCGGCATGGCCGAAATTGACGATGACCAATTGATTCCTCTTGGCGATGGCTTCCAACCGGCGGAGGATCTCGGCCACTTGCGAGCGGGGAACGGTGATGTCCTCGTTGATTTTTGTCGGATTGAGTTTTACGACCGCGGTCGAAACCGACCGCCGGGCTTTCCAGAGTTCCTCCGCTTCCTGATCGTCTTTGGCCACCTTGGCCTCAAGGGCCCGGTTGGCCAAGCAGATCTTCTGAATGTCCAGGATCTCCCGGGCAATGACGTCCGGTTCCCCGTCTACTTCGATGATCAGAAGAGCTCCGGCTTCCACGGGGAGGCCCATGTGCAAATAATCTTCCACGCAGCGGATCGTGGCGTTGTCCATAAATTCCAAAGTAGTTGGAATGATACGGGAGCTGATGATCTGGGAGACGGTGGTAGCCGCGGCTTCGATGCTGGGGAAGATGGCCAGCATGGTGCGCTTGGCTTTCGGCAAAGGGAGCAGGCGCAGGATAATTTTGGTAATAATACCGAGAGTTCCTTCCGAACCTACCAGGAGCTTGGTCATATCATAGCCCACCACGCTTTTAACCGTCTGGACACCCGTGGAAATGATCTCCCCTGTGGGCAAGACGATTTCCAGGCCTAACACGTAGTCCTTGGTAACCCCATATTTCACCGCTCGGGGCCCCCCGGCGCATTCGGCTACGTTCCCCCCCAAAGTGGAAGTTTTTAGACTGGCCGGGTCCGGAGGGTAGAAAAGGCCGACCTTTTCTACCTCTTTCTGCAGATCAGCGGTAATCACCCCCGGCTCGACGATAGCCAATAGGTTGTCCCGATCAATTTGCAGGATTTGATTCATCTTGGTCAGAACCAGGACAACTCCGCCTGCCACCGGGAGGGTCCCGCCGGTAAATCCCGTGCCCGCACCCCTGGGAATAACTGGAAACTTAGCCTCGTTGGCCAGCTTAAGAATCGCGGCAATTTGCTCACGAGTGCGGGGATATACGACCAAGTCCGGAAGGTATTTGATGTTGGTTGCGTCATAGGAATAACAGATCCTCGTCTCTTTATCCTCGAAGACATTTTCCTTACCGGCGATATCCCGAATTTGCTTGACGATGGTTCGGTCAATCATGTTTTTTTATTTACCCTGAATTTTCTGTTTGGGCAATGATGAAAGTCATCTTTGAATTTAGAGGAATTGGGGAATTGAAAGATTCGAGAATTGTGGGGGGGGGAAAAATGAAGGGTTGTAAATAGCCCAAAATTGCTAAATCCTCAATTCATCATTCCTAAATTTCTTAATATTAAATACACCCTTTATCTGCACTGCTCACTTGGTCAGCGTAAGTCTTTAGATAACCCCGTTGAACTTTCAGGGGTGGAGGGGACCAGGTTTTTTTTCGCTTTTCGATCTCCTCGGGAGAAAGGAGCAAGTCCAGTTTTCGATGGGGAATATCGATACTAATCAAGTCTCCATCCCGTACCAGAGCAATGGGACCTCCCTCTTGAGCCTCAGGGACGATGTGGCCGATGCAGGGTCCCCGGGTAGAGCCGGAGAAGCGACCATCGGTCACCAAAGAAACCGACTCCGCCAATCCCATGCCCACTAAGGCAGCGGTCACGCTGAGCATCTCTGGCATGCCCGGGCCTCCTTTAGGCCCTTCATACCGGATGACGATGATTTCTCCAGGTTTGATCTGATTGGCGAAAACGGCTTCCCGCGCGGAATCTTCGGCGTCAAAAACTCGGGCCGGTCCGGTGTGAACCATGATCTTCTCCGAGACTGCGGATTGCTTAACCACAGCCCCGCCAGGAGCAAGGGAACCACGCAGGATGGCGATTCCTCCTTCGTGGCGAAGGGGTTTTTGCCGGGAAAAGATGACCTCCGGATTGCAGTTTTTTACGCCGGCAAGATTTTCCCGCAAGGTCTTCCCGGTGGCGGTGAGAACGTCAAGGTCCAGAAGGTCCAGGAGTTCGTTCAGCACGGCCGGCACTCCTCCTGCATCTTCCAGTCCCAGCATGGGAAATTTGCCGCTGGGCTTGATATTGCAAATAAAAGGGGTACGGCGGCTGATTTCGTCAAAAGTTTCCAGGGAAAGGGGGATATCCAATTCATTGGCCAGAGCCAGGAGGTGGAGTACGATGTTGGTGGACCCGCCGAAGGCCATACTGGTTGTGATGGCATTCTTCAAAGCCGATATCGTGAGGATCTGGGAGGGTTTCAAATCCTTTTCCCAGAGGCGAAGGATTTGTTCTCCGCTTTCCCGGGCAATTCGTAACTTCTTGGCTTCTACGGCGTGAGCCGTTCCACATCCCGGCAGGGAAAGGCCCATGACCTCGGTCAGGCAGCTGGTGGAGTTGGCCGTACCCATCATCGAGCAGGACCCGGGCCCCGGACAAAGGCTGAGTTCAATTTCTTGGAAATCTTCAGCGGTGATCTCCCCCCTGAGCATTCTTCCGTGCGCCTCCCGTGCAGCGGGAAGGACCAGTTGCTCTCCCCGGAAACGGCCGGGCATCATAGGCCCGCCGGTGATCATGATTGCTGGGATGTTCAGGCGAGCAATGGCCATCCAGCTCGCCGGGACAATTTTATCACAGGAAGCCAGCACCACGATGGCATCGAAGCGGTTGGCATCCACAACCAGTTCGATGGAGTCCGCAATGAGATTCCGGCTGGGAAGGATGCGCCTCATTCCCAGATGGCCCTGAGCGATCCCGTCGCAGAGGGCAATGGTGTTCACTTCGAAAGGGACTCCTCCTGCCGTGCGAATGCCTATTTTAGCTGCTTCAGCAAGTCCTCTCAAATGGACATGCCCGGGATTGATCTCGCTCCAGGTGTTGATCACGCCGATAAAGGGCTTGGCCAAATCGCTGTCGGTAAGACCCAGGGAGCGAAGCAGGGCGCGATTGGCGGCCCGGGCATCCCCCTGGATGACTAAATCACTCCTTTTTTCCATTTTTATATCCTGTTATTTCGTAAATTTAATAGGACGCAGATTTGCGCAGATAACCGCAGATAATTATTTTCTTTTTAGTTTATCCTGATAATCTGTGTACATCCGTGTCCAAAAAGGAATTTCCTATACAATAAATGTATTATTGTTTAAGGCATTAAATCGCTAAACTCTTTTTTTTGCGCAATTTTTGGGAAACAATCACCAGGATAAGAAGAGCCAAGCCGAGGGCGTCAGTGTAAATTCCTGGTTTTATTAAAGCGATCGATCCGGCAAGGAGCATAATCCGTTCCATGATATTGGTTTCCCGCAAGAACCAGCCGATCATCCCTCCAGCCAGCATGACCACACCCACAACGGCGGTAATCACAGAGCCCAAAACCATCGTAGGCGATCCGATGAAGAGGAGGGAAGGGGAATAGGCAAACATGAAAGGAATGATAAATCCAGGAGCTCCGATGCGTACTGCCGTAAATCCGGTTTTCCACATGTTCGACCCTGCCAATCCGGCCCCGGCATACACCGCCAGGGCGACCGGGGGGGTGATGCACGAGATGATGGCGTAGTAGAAGGCGAACATGTGGGCGGCAATCGTGGGGATCCCGAGTTTCATGAGGGCTGGGACAAGCAGGGAAGCCATGACGATATAAGCCGCCGTGGTGGGCAATCCCATCCCCAGGATAATTCCAGCCACCATGGTGAAGAGGAGGGCCGGAGCAAGCGAATCCCCGGCTAAGAAAAGGACGAAACTGGTAAACTTCAGTCCCAGGCCGGTCAGGTTAATAACGCCGATTACAATACCAGCGCAGGCACAGGCTACGGCCACACTAAGGGTTCCTTTGGCACCTTCTTCCAAGGAATGGAGAATCTTCATAATTCCCATACGCGATGCTCGCCTTAAATTGGCCAAAATAACGACCGAAAGAATGGAAAAAATGCAGGCATACATAGGGGTATATCCGGCAAACATCATGTAGACAATAACTGCTACGGGAAGGAGGAGATGACCTTTCCCGAGCAGAACTGCGGCCAGGCGGGGGGCATCCTCGGCCATCCCTTTCAGGTTAGTCCGAATGGCTTCAAAATGGATAGCCATGAATAAAGAAACGTAATAAAGGAGAGCAGGAATGAGGGCGTGCTTGCAAACTGTTAGGTAAGGAGTATCGGTGAATTCGGCCATGACGAAGGCGGCTGCGCCCATTACCGGCGGCATAATCTGTCCGCCCGTCGAAGCCGTGGCTTCCACGGCTCCGGCAAAATGAGGCTGGAATCCGGTCCGCTTCATCATGGGTATGGTAAATTGCCCGGTAACCATCACATTGGCCACGGCGCTTCCGGAGATGGTCCCAAAGAGACTGCTGGAAACGACGGCGATTTTTCCCGGACCGCCTCGCGTCTTACCGGTGGTCGCCATGGCCAGATCCATGAAGAACTGCCCTCCGCCGGACTTTTCCAAGAAGGTTCCAAAGATGACGAAAAGAATAACGTAGGTGGCCGAAACCCCCAGAGGGATGCCAAAAATCCCCTCGGTAGTCATGTAGAGTTGATCGACGATGGCTTCGGTATTGGCACCGGCATGGCGCAATATGCCCGGGAGGTAGGGACCCGCATAGGCATAAATGATAAAGAAGATAGCCGTAAAAGGCATGGCCAGGCCGATGCATCTCCGGGCCGCCTCCAGAAGCAATACAACCAGAATGATCCCTAAAATCAGGTCTGCTTTGCTGAGCGGATGGACGTAAGGATATCGGGTGATGAAGTAGTCATAATTCCAAAAGAGGTATAGGATGCTGGCAAACGAAAGCCCTATCATAATGAAATCCAACCATCGCCGCGGCCGAATTTTGGAAAAGGGGTAAACCAAAAAAGTTAAGGTGAGGGCAAACAGGAGATGGATGGATCGATGAAGTAGAGCCTCTGGAGAGCCAAATGCGCCCGTATAAAGATGATAGACGGACATCGCCATGGCAATTCCCGCGATAATTTTGGCCAGCAACCCTATTAGCTTGGCACTCATGACGTTCATCCTCTCAGGAGGTTAATGGGTCTTTTCCAAGATATACAAATGTATACAATAAGGGCAGGATTGGTAAAATCCTGCCCTTGATCAGAGAATAAATATCCGGCAAATCTTATTTGATAGCCCCAATTTCTTTGAAATATTTAAGTGCTCCGGGATGGAAGGGAACACCAATGTCCACAGCCAGGTCCTCGGCGGTTAATCCTTTCATTGACTTGACCACATTCCCGAAGCGAGGAATGTTGGTTACCATCGTTTTAGTCATTTTATAGACCAGGTCATCCGGAAGCTTGGAGCTGACGATCAGATGGGTGAAGAATCCAAACCCATGAACATCATAATCTACCCCCTGGTATGTTCCTTTGGCAATAAACCGCCGAACGTATCCGGCGTTTAGCTTCTGCACAGCCTTGATCTTGTCGTCCGGCATACTTAAGAGACGAATTTGACGGGTGGAAGCCAGGTCCATAATTGCCGAGGCCGGAACCGTAGTGCAAAGCAGGAAGGCGTCGACATGACCATCCTTCATTAGGGCCACAGTATCGTTATAACCCACATGCTGGACTTTGGACATGTCTTTGTAAGTGAGTCCATAGACCTCCAGAACCTGGCGGGAAGCAAACTCACCGGTAAAACCTTTGGGGCCAGGGCTAATAACCTTGCCCTTTAGGTCTGCCACGGTTTTGATCCCCGATTTTTCTAAAACGGCCATCTGGAAATACTGAGGGTAGAGGTTGGCCAACTGCCGCATGTTTTTCATTTTTTGCTTGAAAGGGGTTCGGCCGTGGACGCCATCTACTGCCGAGCTGGAATTGGAAAAGCCAATCTCGCATTTGCCAAATTCTATGCCTTCCACGTTGCCAACGCCCCCCCCGGGAGCCACAGCGACGGTAACGCCGGGGATGTCTTTCTGCATGGCATCAGAGATAGCCCCTCCCAACGGATACCAGGACCCGCCCATGGGCCCGGTCATCATTTTCAAGTCTAACTTCTGGGCAAAAGCACCGGCTGAAAAAGCTAAGACGAACAACGCAACACCTGCGAGTACGAATTGGACTTTTTTCATGATTTCCTCCTTTTATTGATTTTAATTCCTATTGAATTATTGGAAAGATATCAAAAAGAAAAAATTAAAGCAAGTTTTTTATTTCTTTTCAAGGACGTTCCATAGCCTGCCGGCAGCGGGCCAGGATGGAGAGAACTTCAAAAGGCTCTTCGATCAACGGGAAGGTGGGCACCCCTCTTGGTTCTAAGAAGGCCTTGGCCGCTTCTATGTGCTTTTTCTCCGCAGAGAAAGTCACATAGATCGGTTTCTCCGGATATTTGGCGGCCAATTCAACGATAAAATCAAGGGAGGGCACACCGGTGTCATCGGTAATCATCAGGATGGGGACTACCGCGTCAATATTGGGATCCTTGAGAACAGCTTCCATCCCCTCTCTATAAGCAAACTCAATCCCGTGATCATAGGCCGAAGGCCAGATGTCCACGGGATTGCGCATGCGGATGTAAGGAGGGCTGATTTCCTGTAAACGCCGCCGTGTCGTTTCCTCAACCTCAGGAACTTCCAAACCCCAGAACTGGCGGCATAAGTCCGTCATGACCACGAGCATCGCCCCCGAAGGCGCGGAAAAACTAACGCGGTTACCCTTGGGAAGAGGCATACAGGCCAGGGCCTTGGCGGCCAGGAAAAGATGGGAGTATTTATAAACGCGAACAATGCCGGCCTGCCTCAAGGCTCCATCAATGAGGCGATCCTCCGCTGCCATGGCAGCCGTATGGGCTACTGCCGCGCGCGCCCCCTCGGCTGTACTGCCTCCTTTAAGGAGGATCATGGGCTTTTTCCTGGTCACCTCACGGGCAATCTCGAGAAATTGTTTGGGCCTCTTAAAACTTTCCAGATAGATGAAGATGGCCTTGGTCTCTGGATCCTCAGCGTAATATTCAAGAACTTCAGTTTCATCAACATCCACCTTATTTCCGAACCCCACGACCCGCGCCACCCCAAAATTCTCGCCGGTGATAATATAGCGCATCGTGTGAGTGGCAAAGTTTCCGGTTTGGGCAATATAAGAAATATTTCCCCTGGGAATCTTGCCGAGAGGAAAGAAGCTCGAAGTGAAGTTGTGCGGCGTGGACGTATGGCCCGATGTGTTGGGTCCAATGACCCGGACCCCAGTCTCGCGGATGGCTTGGATCAGCGCATCCTGTAATTCTTCTCCTTTTTCATCCACCTCTGAGAACCCTCCGGCCGCAAGGACAATAGCCTTGATCCCTCTGGCCGCACACTCCCTGACCGCCTGGGGGTTGGCGCTGGCGGGAAGAATGATAATGGCCAGGTCAATCCCCTCCGGAAGGTCCTGGATCGAAGGATAGACCCTCATCCCCATGATTTCTCCCCCCTTGGGGTTCACCAGATAAAGCTTTCCCGAATATCCGTTCGCCAGGATATTCCGAATCACGTCATTTCCGGGCTTGTGGGGCACTGCCGATGCTCCAATTACCACAACGCTTTTAGGCTCGAAGAATTTTTTTAGCTTACCAGCCATTATTTCTCCTTTTAAAAATTTCCACCTCAAAGGAAGGCGAAAGATAAAAATTCTGATCCACGGTTATTTTATTGTAGACCGGCGATAATAAAATAATCTATCATAAGATCGGGAAGGCTAACAATATTTTTAAACATTTTCCGAAGGAGACCCCTTTCCCCCATCCTTTGTTTCCAGACCTTTTAACCAAGGAGTCGCTAGTTATGGCTGAGAAAAAGAAGACGACCAAGGAAATCCTGCGGGAAAAGCTGCCTGAGAGAAGGCGTACCCCTTTGTACAATCCCGCCGCTCTTAAAAGATTGCGCCAGGAGTTCGAGCGGTGGAGGAACATGACCGTTGGCGAGGAAGATCGTAAAAAGTGGCATGTAACTCCTCGGACAATCTTAGGTTCGGAAATTCCCCGGGAAATGCTCTATACGCCACTCAGCAATCCCGATTTCGACTATATGCAAGATTTGGGACATTCGGGGCAAGAACCTTTTACGCGAGGCATTCATGCCAATATGTATCGAGGCCGGGAATTCACCATGCGTCAACTTACGGGTTTCGGGGGACCCGAGGAGACGAACCAAAGAATAAAATTCATGTTGGCCCACGGGGGAACAGGGATCAATGTTCTTTTTGACCTGCCGACGATCCAGATGTATGACTCCGATGATCCTATATCCAGAGGGCAAGTGGGCATGTCGGGAGTTGCCGTCGATTCGGTGGAGGACATGGACTTGATATTTAAGGATATCCCTCTCGACCGGGTAACGGTTTCATTGGTGACTCATTATCCCTCAAATACGGCGATTCTTTTTCCGATGTATTTAGTCCTGGCCGAGCGCAGAGGCGTCCCCTGGGATAAACTGCGGGGGAGCGTGCAAAATGATATCACTTTGGAAGAAGTGGTGCGCAGCGGCCCGGAATATATACCCCCTAAAGATTGCTTCCGGATTCAATGCGATAACATTGAGTTCATCCGGCAGAATGTCCCGCTGTGGAACTTTGTCACGTATAATGGCTACAATTTGCGGGAGTTTGGAACTTCCGGTGTGACGGAGATGGCCGTTGCTTTGGCCAATGCCATTGGAACTCTGGAAGAGATGCTCAGAAGAGGGCATGAGGTCGATTGGATAGCGGAGAGGTTGGCTTTTTTCTGGTCTCCGGCAAGCGATTTTTTCGAAGAAGTTGCCCGAATAAGAGCGGTGAGAAGACTTTGGTACAAGATCATGAAATACAGGTTTAATACCCAGAGTCCCAGGTCTATGTGGATGAGATGTCATGTGCAGACATCCGGTGTTTCGCTGATGAGGGAAGAGCCCTTGAATAACATCATCAGAGCAGCTTACCATGCTTTGGCTTCCGTATTTGGGGGTGTGCAGTCTTTACATGTGGATTCTTATGATGAGGCTTATTCTGTGCCCACGGAAGAAGCGGCCTTACTATCGTTGCGAACCCAACAGATTATTCAGGCAGAGACCGGAGTTACAGAGGTGGTGGACCCCTTAGGGGGCTCTTTCTATGTAGAAGCCCTGACCAATGAAATTGAAAGGAGAATTCTTGATGAGGTAGATGAAATTGAAAGGATCGGTGGGTATGTAACAGCATTAGAAAAGGGCTGGTTACATAAAAAGATTGCCGAATATTTTAATAATGAAAGGAAAATGATCGAGAAAGGCGTCATTAAATTAGTGGGCTATAATTTTTATAAAGCCCCCGTTGAGCTGCCCCCCATTAATGTGTTTCGATATCCAGAGGGTGTGGAAGAAAAGCAGAAGGCGAGATTGGGAAAATTACGAGAGAAAAGAGATATTGAAAAGGTCAATAGCGCTCTCCTCGCCCTGGAAGAGGCGTGCAAGAAGGTAAAGAACGTGATGCCTTATACCCTACAGTGTGCCAGAGTGGGTTGCTCGGAGGGAGAAATATTTAAGGTATTTAAACAAGCTTTCGGCCTATGGAAACCACCTGTCCTTTGGTAAAAGAAGTTAAAAAAATTTATCGATTCATGGAGTAAATTTATGGGTATAGGAATTTCCTTACATGCAAAAAAATACAGAAAAATAATTATCTGCGTTTATCCGTGGAAATCTGTGTCCAAATTAATTTAAGATCCGACATGGAGGTTTGAATTCGAGATGGCTGCCAAAATAAAAGTATTATTATCGAAACTTGGTTTAGATGTGCATAACAGGGGATTGATTACCGTAGCCAATGAATTGAGAGATGCGGGCATGGAAGTCATTTATATAGGGAATTCATTTCCAAAAGAGATCATTAAAACCGCTATCCATGAAGATGTTGATGTCGTTGGAGTAAGTTCTTTGGGAGGGGCCCACCTCACGCTGGGTGGTGAGCTGATAGAAATGTCCAAAAGAGAAGGGCTCAAAGAGCGCATGGCCTTTGTCATTGGAGGAGTTTTTCCACCCGCTGATGGGACGAAGCTAAAAGAAATTGGTTTTGATGGAATATTTATGCCTGGGGCGTCCAGGGAAGAAATCGTGACATCTATCCGCCAGATCGTTTCCGCTAAAAATGGATAGACCCCCTTGAATTCGTTCCTCTTCAAAGTTACCCTTGGGACGCTTGCCGTAAATCATTCAAGCACTCATAGAGAGGATTTGATAAAAAATGGATACCCTCAAAGGTCTGGCCAGAGCCAAGGGACTTTATTTAGATGGACGAAAGCGAATGAAAGAGTTAAAGGCCCAAGGGGAAAAGGTTTTAGGCTATGTGTGTCTTTTTGCTCCGCCGGAAATCATGGCGGCCGCAGGGATCCTGCCTTATCGTTTGCGCGGCGACCTCAAGGAGCCAATCACCAAGGCCCATGATTTTGTGGAACCATTCGGTTGTCCCTATGTGCGCAACCTTTTTGACCAAGATCTCAAGGAAAGATACGACTTTCTAGATGGATTGATCATGTCCCACAGCTGTGATATGGTTCAACGCCTCTATGGAATCTGGACATTAAACACTAAGCCTTCCTTTCAATATTTTGTCAATGTCCCGCATACCCTCACACCCTGGTCCAAGGAATTTTTCAAAAGGGAACTAATCTTCTTCCGGGAAAAAATAGAGAATTTCTCCGGCAGAAAAATCAACAATGATCAACTGCAGAAGACCATCAAGGAATATAATGCCAGCCGCGCTCTCTTACGGAAGCTTTACAGCTTGCGGAAGGAGAATCCACCTCTGCTCAGTGGCACTGAGGCTCTGCAGGTGTTAGTCGCCGGAATGGGTTTACCCGTTGAAGAATTCAATAATCTGCTGCAGGAAGTCATTGAAGAAGTAATGTCGCGTGGCCAAGGGCCCCCGAAAAAGACGGCCCGCCTGATGCTCTACGGAAGTGTATGCGATGACCTCAGCCTTATTAAGCTCATCGAGGAGGGCGATGCCTGCGTGGTCATCGATGATACCTGCATTGGAACCCGTAGCTTTAGGCATGACCTTCCGGAAACTCCAGACCCAATGGATGGATTGGTTACGGCCTACTTTGACTCCTTCCTATGCCCTCGGACAGATAGGGGGCCGGGAAGCGAACGATTTCGTTATATCGCTGATTTAGCAAAGGAATACAAAGCCGATGGACTCATCATGTATATTTACTCTTACTGTGATCCCCACAAATTCGATGCTCCTGATGTGATGGCAACTCTCAAGAAAGAAGGCTTACCAGCACTTATCATCGACGATGATTACTCTCTATCCAATCAAGCGGCCATCCGCACCCGGATTCAAGCTTTTATCGAACTGTTGAGCTAAGATATTGTTTGGGGAAGCCTGAAGGTCATCAATGGAGAAATAAAAGAAAGGGGCAATCATGAGTCATATGAATAGTGAAATGAGCCGGGCGGTCAAGTCAACAGAAACGGTTCGCAACATCAAAAAATACATCCCCAGCTTTTACGATCGAGCCCAGCGCCGGCAGCTCCCCGAAACCCAATTGGTTTGGAACATGCTCGGTACGGGCGCAGAGATTTTGCAAGCCTTTGACCTGGTGGGTGAATGGCCGGAGAATTACGGCACCTTATGTGCGGCCCAAAAGGTGGCTATGGGTTTTTGCCAGGAGGCTGAGGCCGAAGGGTATAGTAATGAACTCTGCTCCTATGTCAGGAATACTCTGGGATACTTACGCCGATGCCGTGATTCAGGGGAGGTTCCCCCTGAGGCTCCTCTGGATGGCATGGGAAATCCGAACTTGCTCTTGGGCTCGGCATTGATATGCGAGCCAAGGTATAAGTGGTTCCAGGCCATCGGGACCCACTTCCTCAACGTCCCCCAGTTCAATGATGACCCGGTGAGCCCTCCCTATGATGCTGATTTGGAAGATCCGCGCCTTGCCGAACATTACAAAACTCAGATACGGGCCACCCTTCTGGCTCAAATCAGTTTCTTGGAGCAACAGACCGGAAAGAAGCTGGACATGGGACGATTCCGCGATATCATGAAAACCTCCCAAGAAGCGATGAAATACTGGTATCGGGTGCTGGAGCTGCGCAAGGCCGTTCCTTGCCCCATGGGTTCGGAGGACTATTTCACGGCCATCATTCCCTTCCTATATCTGGCGGGTGATCGAGAAGCCGTAAACTTTTACCAGGATCTCTATGCAGAAATCAAGGATCGGGTAGACCGCGGCATCGGGGTTATCCCGGAAGAAAAATACCGTTTTGGCTGGCTGGGGATTCCTCCCTGGTTTAACATGGGGCTGTTCAATTATCTTCAAACCTTGGGTGCGGTAGTTTGCGTGGAATCTACTTACTATGTCGGGCAACCCGTAGAAGTGGACCTGCCCGATCCGCTGGAGAATTTGGTCGAACGGACCTGGAAGACAGCCCAATACAAGCAAAAGCAAGGGTCGGAAATCAATCCCGACATCTGCAACCCTGGGGTCTTCAGCCCTGGCGTAGGTGCAGGACTGGTCAAGCGTTGGGTTTTTGAGTATAAATTAGACGGGGCCATCGGCCACCGAACTCGCTCTTGCCGAGCGACAAGCATGGGCCAATTACACGTCAAGAACAAACTGGCCGAGATCGACGTGCCCATGCTTATCTTCGAAAGCGACATGGTGGACCCGCGGGCCTGGGCAGATGCTCAGATCAAGATGAGGTTTCAAGGATTTCTGGAGACCATAGACGCCCGCAGAAGCAAGAAGCTTTCATGAATCCAGTTGGAAATGGAAAATGGATGTGATAAATTGCCTAAGACACTTCGTACCCCCATCCCCCGGAAAGAGAAGTGCTCTATTATACCACCTGGGGGGGTTAGGCCATGGTCCGGTTCCTGGTATTGAATTCTCAAACAAGATGAAAGGAGGATGAGATGATTAAGAACCCCAATGAATGGCCTCCCCGGTATGACAATGATTACTTTCCTTCCCCGCAGGAACGCTATTGGTTTAAAGACTTGGAGACGATGGATCCATCCAGGAGAGATGAAATCATTCTTAAAAAGTTAAAAGCCCAAATCGCCTACGCCTATGAACGCGCTCCCTTTTACCGCAAGAAATGGGATGAAGCCGGAATCCACCCTGACCAGGTAAAAAGCTTGGAGGATTTCACAAAGATCCCCCTGGTCTACAAGCATGAAATTCGGGAAGACCAGGCCAAGAATCCTCCTTTCGGCAGTTATCTCTGCATTCCCCGAGAACAAGTATTTCGCGTCCACGGTACATCCGGGACCACGGGAAAACCGACAGCTTTTGCCATCGGGAGAGATGATTGGGAACGAATCGGCAACGCTCACGCCCGGATTATGTGGGCCTTCGGGCTGAGGCCAGGGGATTCGGTTTTTATCGGCTCTTTTTTCAGCCTCTACGTGGGAAGCTGGGGAGCGTTGGCTGGAGCGGAGCGGCTGCGGCTAACCTGCTTCCCCTTTGGGGCTGGCTTGCCGGGACAAACCTTAATGGCTCTGAGGTGGATCAAGGACATCCAGCCTACGGCTTTCTACGGGACCCCTTCTTTCGCTCTCTACCTCGCCGAAAGAGCGCGCGAAGAGGGATATGAGCCAGCAAAAGATTTTAGTTTTAAGATTATGTTTTTCTCGGGAGAACCCGGGGCAGGAATTGCTTCCACAAAGAGAAAAATTGAAGAAACCTACAATTGTAAATGCCTTGATTCGGGGACAATGGCGGAGATGACCCCCTGGATGACCAATGGAGAATGCGAGTTTCGCACCGGGATGCACTTATGGCAGGACATCGTCTATACCGAATTGGTGGACCCCGAAACCAAGAAAGCGGTGGATTATGGAATGGAGGGTGTACCGGTTTACACCCATCTGGAAAGAACTTCGCAGCCGATGATCCGGCTTTATTCGGCAGACCTGGCGACCTGGACCAATGAACCCTGTCCCTGTGGTAGAACCTATCCGCGGCTCCCCAAGGGGGTTTACGGAAGGGTAGATGATATGTTTATTGTCCGGGGGGAGAACATCTATCCCAGCGGTGTGGAAGAAGCTCTGCGGTCCATTGAGGGCTTTGGAGAAGAATTCCGCATCATCATCACCAGGGAAAAAGTCATGGATGAATTGTTGGTTCAGGCTGAATACAACAAGGAGATAGCTGTCAAAGCGCAAGCTGATCCCCAGATTCTTGAACAACTCCATAAAGAGATGGAAGAAAAGCTAAAATCCGTTATCGGCGTCCGAGCCAATGTCCAGTTGATGGAGCCGGGAAAAATCGAAAGAACCCAGTTTAAAGCCCGGCGAGTGATCGATAAAAGAGATTTATATAAATAATGGGGTGCGGCTGATGTCCCGAGTCGGAAATTCACTGAACAAATCCCTCTTCGCATAGAGAAAGGGTTATTTATGTTTTTTTTAATATATATTAAATTTTTTCTTGACATACTGAAAAAAAAGCGCTAACTTTATAAAAAATTTCAATTATAGTTTAAAAAATTTGGATTTCTTTCATCCCGCCTTGGCAGGACTGAATTCTCTTTAATTGAAAAGAATCTTTAGCTGCGTCTATCTGAGAAAATCTGTGCCGAATGAGAAGTGCCAAGTTTTTCCTTTAAGGGAAAGGTCATTCTCATGGACATGGAAAATCTGGGGGAGAGAATTCGGGAGGAGCGGCGCATCCGCAAATTAACTCTCGAAAAACTCTCCCAAAAAACAGGACTTTCTAAAAGCTTCCTCAGCCAGGTAGAAAGAGGCCTGGCTCAACCTTCGGTCAGCTCCCTTAAAAAAATTGCTCTCCAGTTTGGAATCAGCATGGTGAATCTCTTTACCGATGGAGCAAATGCCCATAATAACCTGGGACATCTTCCTTCCCATGGAGGCCAAAGAATCAACGAATCCTCATTCATCGGGGATGTTAAGGTTGTTCGCGGAGATCGCCGCAAGACCCTGTCTCTTCCTGGATCCAGGGTATCCTATGAACTCATCACGCCAGATTTGAACCGACAGATTGAGGTCCTTTTCCTGCGCCTAACCCCGGGCGAATCTTCTGGCGATGAACCCATAATCGACCCTCCGGGTGAAAAATGTTGTTTGGTTTTAAAAGGAAATCTGGAATACCGGGTTGGTGAGAAAATTCATCAACTAAGGGCGGGGGATAGCATTTATCATCCGGCTCATCTTCCCCACGCCTGGCGCGGCACCGGAGATGAATCCATTGAAGTCATCGTAGTCCTATCACCTCCTTGGTTTTAAGACGGGCAAACATGGATTTTTGCATTTAACTTTATCTGGATCCGCTCATTTCCCAACTGGGCAAGAACCCATTCTTCGCTGCCCTATTTATAATCAAATGAAAGGAGTATGATCATGGCCATGAAGCAAGGCAAGCTGTTCATTAACTGCGCTGTTACGGGTTCCATCCACATTCCTACTATGTCAGAGTACCTTCCGATAACTCCTCAGCAAATCGCCGATGAAGCGGTCAAGGCGGGCAAGGCAGGCGCCGCGACTGTGCACCTCCATGCCCGCGATCCCAAGACAGGGCAGCCGAGTTCCGACATTGGTTTGTTCAAGGAAATCTGCGGAGAGATTCACAGGCGTTCTAACGTAATCCAATGCCCAACCACCGGAGGCGGTCTGGGGATGACCCCTGAGGAGCGGGTAAGGGTGGTCGCCCAACTGGAACCGGAACTGGCCAGTTGCAACATGGGTTCTTTCAATTTCGGCCTCTTTCCTCTCCTGGAGCGTTATTCCAAATTTAAATTCGAATGGGAACCGAAATACTTGGAGATGACGCGAGAATTCATTTTTGCCAATACCTTTAAATCCTTAGAAGTTTTTCTGAAGACCTTTCGAGATCACGGGACGAAACCAGAGATGGAATGCTATGATGTAGGCCATATTTACAACGCCGCCCACATGGCCGATCGGGGTTTCCTTGATAAACCCTTCTTTCTCCAGCTCATTATGGGAATCCTGGGGGCTATTCAACCGAGCGTCGAAAACCTGCTGCACATGAAACACACCGCGGACAGCCTCTTCGGTGATGATTATGTCTGGTCAGTCCTCCCCGTGGGCCGTTACCAATTCTCTCTGGGGGTCGTGGCCTCCGCTCTCGGAGGTAACGTTCGGGTGGGGATGGAAGACAACCTGTATATCAGCAAAGGCCAAATAGTAAAATCCAACGAAGAGAGCGTGCAGAAAATCCGTCACCTGATGGAGGAGCTGAGCCTGGAAGTAGCCACCCCGGATGAAGTAAGAAAGCTTCTCAAGCTGAAAGGAAAAGATAAAACCAAATTCTAAACTGGTAATTCCAAACCCCAAGCCCTTTGGCCAATTCCCCTCACTCCATTCCTTTTTCATATGGGCAGAGGAACGAGTGCTCCCGGCACTTTCCTGGCAAACCCTGCCAATTGATAGAAGAAAAATAAAGGGGAATAAAGCCATTTTTAGGTCTGTCCCATATTACTCGCTAGTTTGGAAGTTATCCATTTTTTCATTGACAAAACTAATCAGAATAAAATAAGTAGAAGTTGGCAATTTTTAACGGCGAAGACGGTAAATCCCTTGCGAGGAGAAATCATTATGGTACCAGCATCCCTTAAACGCGAACTCAGAGATATTGTTGGTAAAGAACGCTGCCTTGATGCCCCCGAAGACTTGATGGTTTATTCCCACGATGTATTTGCGGAAAAAAAGCCGGACCTGGTGGTTCTTCCCGTCACAACAGAAGAAGTATCCCGGGTGCTGAAGCTGGCCAATCGGGAGAAGGTCCCGGTGACCCCACGAGGTTCAGCCACAGGATTGACCGGGATGTGTGTTCCCGACCGGAGTGGGATCGTTATGGCTATGTCTAAGAAGAATAGAATCCTGGAAATCAACCCAGAAGATCGCTTAGCTGTTGTCGAACCCGGAGTCATTACCCAGGACCTACAATTGGCTGCTGAGGCAGCCGGGGTTTTTTATCCCCCTGACCCGGCGTCCCAATCGATTTGTCAAATCGGGGGCAATGTTGCCACGAATGCTGGCGGGCCGAGATGCGTGAAATACGGGGTAACCCGGGATTACCTTCTGGGTCTTGAAGCCGTCTTGCCCTCCGGAGAAGTAATCAAGACCGGGGGTCGGCCTATAAAGAATGTCACCGGCTATGATGTGACCCGGTTGCTTTGCGGCTCGGAAGGAACCCTGGCGGTCATCACCAAAATCATTGTGAAGCTCATTGCCAAACCCGAAGCCCGGCGGACCCTACTGGTCGCTTTCCGCTCCATCGACGATGCCAGCACCACGGTTTCCCGCATCATGGCGGCCGGCATCGTTCCCCGGGCCCTCGAGCTGATGGACCAGCATTACATCCGTACCTGCGAAAGGGTGTATAACCTGGGACTGCCTACCGATGCCGCGGCCATGCTGATTATCGAAGTGGATGGATTTGCCGAGACCGTGGACCGCCAGGCGCGGATCGCTAAAGAATTTTGCGAAACTCAGGGGGCTTTCGACATCAAGCTGGCCCAGACTGAAGAGGAAGCAGACAAGCTCTGGCTCGCCCGGAAGATCGGGTCTGTAGCCCTTTACCGGCTCAGTAAGACTATGGTGGCCGAGGATGCTACCGTGCCCATCAGCAAAATACCGGCTATGGTGCGCAGGCTAAACGAGATCGAAAAAAAATATAACATTACCATTTATCTTCTGGCCCACGCCGGCGACGGCAACATGCATCCCTTGATCACCTATGACCCGGGGAACAAGGAGGAAGCGGCAAGGGTGGAAAACGCGATAAAAGAAATCTTCGAAGCCTCCATTGCTCTCGGTGGAACCCTCACCGGAGAGCACGGTATCGGGCTGGCCAAGAAGCCTTTCATGCACCTGGAAATCAGCCCGGCTGAGATGGAGCTTTGGAAGAACATCAAGAAGGTCTTTGACCCCAATGGGATTATGAATCCGGGGAAGTTTGTTTAAAAAAAGGGTGAGTGTCAGTGTGAGTGTGAGTAAAAAGAGGAGGGGATAGCATGGAAAAAATGAAGGTGGAAAGTGTGGAAGACCTTGAAGTATTCAAGAAAAGCCATCGACTGACGATTAAAGTTTATAAAATCACGGAACGGTTTCCAAAAAGCGAATTGTTCGGCCTCGTTTCGCAGATGAGACGGGCATCTGCTTCTATTGCTACCAATCTAATGGAGGGAAGTCATCGTCTTAACCGAGCGGAATACCGACAATTTGTTGGTATCGCTAAGGGATCTGTGGGTGAATTGAAATATCATTTTTTGCTGGCCCGAGATCTGGAATATTTATCGGAGAAAGAATATTTAGCTATGAGGTCGGAGGCGGATGAAATCAGCAGGATGCTTAGTGGTCTTGTAAAATCCTTGTCCCCAAAATAGATGCCATCTTTCATCATAACTCTGGCGTATTTTCATTCAAAAAATTTTTTCCCTGACACTCACACTGACACTGACACTCAATAGGAGTTGTTATGTACCCAACGCAAATCATGCTCCAGGAAGCGGAGAAATGCTCGCGCTGCGGAGTATGCGCCGCAGTCTGCCCGGTTTTTAGAGAATTGCAAAGGGAGACCTATAGTTCCCGCGGAAAGACGGAGATCGCCAAAGCCCTGGTCGCGGGAGAACTCCCGTATTCTTCTTATACGGAAGACATCTTTTCTAAATGTCTCCTCTGCCTGACCTGCAAAGGAGCCTGTCCGGCGGGCGTGGATCAGGGGAAGCTCATCCTGGGAATCCGCGCCGAGCTGGCCAAAAGGAAAGGGTTGCCGTTTTCCAAGAAGGTCGCTTTTAAGTATCTACTCAAAAAGCGTAATCTTTTCGAAAAAGCGCTTAAGGCCTTCTCCTATTTGCAGATGTTTGCACCCCCGCAGGGGAATGGAAAACTCCGGCATCTTCCCTTCTTCCTTTCGGCCTTCGGCAAAGGAAGGCTGATCCCGGATTTAAGCAAAACTCCGCTCCGGAAGGAGTTCCCCGAAGTAATTCCTCCTTCCAAAGCCCCCGCTCAAATGCGGGTTGGCCTCTTCTCCGGCTGCTTTATCGATTTCGTGGATCCGGCCATCGGCCGCTCGCTCATCCGGGTCCTGGGCCGCCATGGGGTGGAAGTGGTTTTTCCCAAGAAGCAGACTTGCTGCGGTATCCCGGTTTTCATGTCCGGCGACCTGCAGAACGGGTTGGACCTGTTGAAAATGAACATCGAAGCCTTTGCCCCCTACGAGCTGGACGCCATAATCGTGGCCTGTGCTACCTGCGGGACCGCTTTGAAGGAAAGTTATAAAATCCTGGTAGAGGGGGAAAGCCAGGAATGGAGAGACAGGGTGAACGCTTTCAGCACCAAAGTCCTGGACATAGCTGAATTCCTGACCCAAAAAATCAAGTTGACCAAGGCCGAGAAGGAATCTGTCCGCAAGGTCACCTACCACGATCCCTGCCATCTCAACCGCGGACAAGGGGTGTTGTCCCAACCCCGGGAGGTTTTGAAAAGCCTCCCCGGCATCACTCTGGTGGAAATGCGCGATGCCCAGCGATGTTGCGGAGGCGGGGGCTCCTTTAGCTTCTACAATTACGATCTATCCCAACAAATCAGCCGGCAAAAGGTAGAAGACATCCAAGCTACCAAAGCCTCGGTGGTGGTCACTGGCTGTCCCGGCTGCATGCTGCAATTAAAGGACCAACTGGGCCAAAAGAATTCCCAGGTGGAGGTAAAACACCTCATCCAACTGGTAGATGAAGCCGGAGTTTAGAGGAAAAATAGCTCATAGCAAATTGCTCATAGCCTTTAACTAAGATCATAATGTTGGCGTTGGCTATGAGCTACGAGCTATGGGCTTTTTGCTCTTTTTTTATTTGGGGATGTACTCGAAAGAATCTAAGATCTCCTTAATTGCTTCGTAATCGTTCTTCCCTTCCTTTTCCAAAACCATGTAGAGAATGAAAATCTGGTATGGCTCGGAGAAAGCGTAAACCCATCCCTGTTCGCGTTTGACTCCTTTGATGGCATAGGTCACGTATTTCTTCGCCGCGAAGGGAACGTCTTTTAATAAATAAGGTTTGGTAGGGGCAACCTTTATTTGAATCCCTTCCCCGTAATCCTTTTTTAATTCATCCTCTAAACTCCCCGTGGCCATTGTAGTGAGCCACTCGATCTTTTCCTGATCAAAGGTAGAATAACGGCCTGCGGGGGTGAAATCGATCTGGAAGTTCGATTGGGTGGCCGGGTTATAAATAAAAACTTCCGATTCCTCCATTCCTTCTTTTTCATAGCCTAAATCGATCATGAACGCCGGGTGTTTTGTAGTAATCTCCCAGGCGGGGGGAGCTGAGACTTTAAAGGGGTAGCGAATGCCGAAGAACTGATTTCCTTGGATCTTGCCGATCGGAAGGCTCGTATCGATTTTGACTGTTTTCCGGACTGGAACTCCTGCGCATCCGGCCCCAAAAACAAAGAGCAAGGTTATGATCCATAACCAGAAAAAGTTTTTCTTCTTCATTTTTTACCTCCTCCAAAAAACAGCTAATAGGTGATGGGTTCCGTATCCCCCCTGGGGAATCGCCATTCTATGTTGAGATGGGGGCATCCGATGCGACAGGACCCACACTCCAGACAACCTTCGTAAGCAACGCTGATAAGGTTGGGTCGGATTCTCTCCAGATCGACTTCGATCAAATTCATGCCCACGCCCTTTTCCTCTTTAGATCATCCGAGTATTTTATTAAAAAATTGCCTAAAATCATTGTAAACTGAGCATCCAAGAAGATGTCAAGAACCAAATTACGGATTTGCATGGTGATGTTTAGTTTTTTGATCCTTATGCCCGGGAAAAAATACCTTAAGAAAGGGCGGTCGGCAGGAAAAATGTGCCAGCTCTTCAAAAGGACCTTGTGTTAGCGAAGATTTTGTTGACACAACAAATGCATTTATGTAAGCTTTAGTACCCTCCAAAATCAGTTAGTTGTCTAAACCGCTGCAGGAGAGCTTAAAGGGATGGAAAGCTCCCTCCAGAATTTTAAATTTGCCCAGTTTCAATTCTCTCTCAAATCATTGGAATGTCTCAACTTGCCGGAATATAAAGGTTCAACGCTCCGGGGAGGATTCGGATACGCTTTCAAGAAAGTTGTCTGCTCCCTAAGAACTAAAGAATGCCCGGACTGCCTGCTGAAAGAGAAAGCATCTATTCTTACGTTTTTGAGAACTCCTCCTCCTGCCGACACCACCATTTTATATGGTCACGGCCGTCGGGAAATATGGAAGTAAGAGATATGGGGTGAGGGTGGAGAAAGGGGAAATCAGGATGGAGTAGATTTAAGGATAGAATAGT
>Ga0180009_10001470_pt1 | contig 28836 bp, 24 predicted proteins | sample OS_PC_MetaG_FD_123537 | JGI IMG/M metagenome (GOLD analysis project Ga0180009, IMG submission 123537) | Groundwater microbial communities from the Aspo Hard Rock Laboratory (HRL) deep subsurface site, Sweden - OS_PC_MetaG | ecosystem: Environmental > Aquatic > Deep subsurface > Groundwater... | reverse complement strand
CTACGAATCGGATCGCCACAAGGGCAACTGGGTGCACGACGCCACGCTGCCCGCGCGAGTGGCGGCGCAGCTCAAGCGCGACGTCTGGGCCGGCATCGGTGAACTGCATCTGTTTGCGCGCGACGCGCAACAGCCCGTATTCGCGCAGCTGGTGCGGCTGGCAGCAGCGCATTCGCTGGTGCTGATGATCCACGGCGACGCCGACGTGGTGGCGCAGGCGTTTGCCGTGGAACCCGGCGTGCGCGTGCTGTGGGCGCACCTCGGCACCGTGCCCGAGCCTGCGCGGCTGTCTGCGATGCTCGAGCGCTATCCGCTGTTGTGGATCGACACCTCGGTGCGCGACGAACGCATCGCGCCGGACGGCAGGCTGTTGCCCGTGTGGCGCACGCTGTTCGAACGCCACCCCGAGCGCTTTGCGGTCGCGGTGGACAGCTTTAGCGTCAACCGCTGGCAGCACTATGGCCAGGTTGTCACGCGCATCCGCGGCTGGGTCGACCCGCTGCCGCAGCCCTTGAAGCAGAATCTGCTGCACGACAATGCGGCCCGGCTGTTCGAAAGCTTCCGGCCGCCGCCCGCGCACCCGTAAAATCCCTCCACCCTCACCCCTGGAGCATTCCGATGTCCCGTTCGACCCTGCTTCCCTTGACCTTGCTGCTCGGCCTGCTGCTGCCGGGCCTGTCCGGTTGCGGCGCCAGCGAGCCCGCCACGCAAGCCGTTTCCACCGTACCGCCTGCCGGCCAGACGGCCAACCCGCGCGTGCTGATCGAAACCAGCAAGGGCAACATCACCGTGGAAGTCTTCCCGGCGCAGGCGCCGCAGTCGGCCGGCAATTTTCTCAATTACGCGAAGACCGGTTTTTACGACGGTCTGGTGTTCCACCGCGTGATCCCCGGCTTCATGATCCAGACCGGCGGCATGACGGCTGACATGGCCGAGAAACCCAAGAACGCGCCGATCCGCAACGAGGCCGACAACGGCCTGAAGAACCTACGCGGCACACTGGCGATGGCGCGCACGGCCGAGCCGCACTCGGCGTCGTCGCAGTTCTTCATCAACGTCAAGGACAACGCCTTCCTCAACCACCGCGGACAAACGCCGCAGGGCTGGGGCTACGCGGTGTTCGGCCAGGTGGTCGACGGCATGGACGTGGTCGACGCCATCGTCGCGGTGCCGCGCGGCAACCGCGGTCCGCACGGCGATGTGCCGCTCGAGCCCATCGTGATGAAGCGCGTCAGCGTGCTGCCCGAGGCAGCCCAGCCCTGAGCCCTGCATCCCGACTGCTGCTGCTGGCACTGGCCGCGCCGGTCGCGATTGCGCTAGGCCTCGCGGCCGGCGCACTGCCGGACGACCGCGCGCTGGCGCAGCAAATCCTTACCGAGCTGCGCGCCCCCCGCGTGGCGGCGGCGTTTGCCTGCGGCGGCCTGCTGGCGCTGGCGGGCGCGCTGATGCAGACGCTGTTCCGCAATCCGCTGGCCGAACCCTATCTGCTCGGCGTCTCCGGCGGCGCCGGCCTGCTGGCCCTGCTCGGCATGGCGGCGGGGCTGGCATGGCCATGGATTTCCCTGCTCGCGTTTACCGGCAGCCTGCTGGCGCTGGCGCTCGCTGCCTCGCTCGGCGGGCGTTTGCTGGCGCATGACCACACGCCGCTCTTGCTCGCCGGCGTCATGCTGGCGGCCGGCTTCGGCGCGCTGATCGCGCTGGTGCTTTCGGTCACGCCGGCCGAGCGCCTGCCCGGCATGCTGTTCTTCCTGATGGGCGACCTCGCCTGGACCAGCCAACCCACACTGTTGTGGGCGGCATTGCTGCTGGCTGTGGCGGCTGCTCTCGCTCTGTCGCGCCGGCTCGACGTGCTGCAACTGACGCCGCTGAAAGCCGCCTCGCTCGGCGTCGCCGTCGCCCCCACGCGCTGGACGCTGTTTGTGCTGGCCGGCGCCTGCACCTCAGTGGTCGTCGCGCAGGCCGGCAGCATCGGCTTCGTCGGCCTGATGGTGCCGCACGCGCTGAGAAAACTCGGCTTCGCCGGCCACCGCGCCCTGCTACCGGCCTGCGCGCTGGCCGGCGGCAGCCTGCTGGTGCTGGCCGACGCGCTGGCACGCACCGTGATCGAGCCACGCGAACTGCCGGTGGGCGTGCTCACTGCATTGATCGGCGTGCCGATGATGTTGTGGCTGTTGCGCAAGCCTTGAGCGCTTTCCCTGTCGTTTATTTGGTGGCAATTCTGCTACCATAAACAGCATGGTCCAGCGGGCAGTCATCGACACGAACATCTTTGTGGGCGCCTGCCTGGGGCAAGGCGCCGCATACCAGGTGGTTGCGGCCTGCTTGCGCGGAGAATGCCTGCCGCTGATGAGCGCCGCCTTGTTTGCCGAATATGAAGAGGTGCTGGGGCGCGCCGAGTTGTTCAAGTCCTCCCGGTTGACGGAGGCCGAGCGCGACGAATTGCTGGATATATTTGTGGCAGGCTGCACCTGGACCCGCATCTATTTCGCCTGGCGTCCCAATCTACCGGACGAGGCAGACAACCACCTGGTGGAGCTGGCGGTGGCAGGCGGCGCCCGCTTCGTGGTCACCCGGAACTTGCGCGACGTCGCGCGGATGGAACTCCGGTTTCCCGAACTGCGGGTGCTTGGCCCCGAGGATTTTCTCAAGGAGATGAAAAAATGAGCGCACTCACCCTACGTCTGCCCGACGACAAGCACGAACGCTTGCGCGCACTGGCACAAAGTCGGGGCACCAGCGTCAACCGTTTGCTGGATGAAGCGACCACCCTGCTGCTGGCCGAATACGACGCCGAAACCCGGTTCAGGCTTCGCGCCCAGCGCGGCGCGGGCAAGGTCGCGCGCGGACTCGAATTGCTGGACAAAGCCGCGGGGAAATAACGCAACCGCACCCGGCCCATATTTCCGCATCGGGCGTCCCTGGCTGCACCCACAACCGTCGTTTTCCAGCCTCCCATCGACTCTATGCGCCTGAGCATCCAGCAACTCTCTTTGCAAGCCGGCCCCCGCACGCTGGTCGACGTCCTCGACTTTGCGCTCGAACCGGGTGAAGTGCTCGGCATCCTCGGCGCCAACGGCGCCGGCAAGTCGACGCTGCTGACGGTGCTGGCGGGGCTGGCCGCACCGGCCCGGGGCGATGTCACGCTCGATGGCCACCCGCTCGCCACACTGACGCCGCTGACCCGTGCGCAGCACATCGGCCTGTTGCCGCAGGGCGACGAAGGCGGGTTTTTCGGCAGCGTGGCCGACTTTGTCGCGTTGGGGCGCTATCCCTTCGGCCACGCCGCCGGCGACCTGGCGCCGCATCTGGCGACCTGGGAACTGACCGAGCTTGCTGACCGCCCGCTCGATACGCTGTCCGGCGGCGAGCGCCAGCGCGCGCGGCTGGCGCAACTGGCGGTGCAGGCACCGCGCATCGCCCTGCTCGACGAGCCGCTGACGCATCTGGACCCCGCGCATCAGGCCCGCCTGCTGGCCTGGGCGCGCGGCGAAGCCGATGTCGGGCGCAGCGTGGCGCTGACGCTGCACGACCCCAACTGGGCCGCCTGCCACTGCGACCGCCTGCTGTTCCTGCACGGCGACGGCCGCTGGCAGCTGGGCACCCCGGCCACGCTGCTGACCCCGGGCGCGCTCGAGGCCCTGTACGGCCCCGGCACGGCCGCGCTGTGGCGGCAGGGCAGCCGGGGCGACCCTGTATAATCGCGGCTTGGTCTTCTCGTCCCCGCCGCAGCGCATTCCATGATTCGTCGTCTCATCAACAAAGTATTCGGCCGCAAGTCGCGCGCCAACGCCAACGGTGCACAAATCCTGGCGCCCGCCGCCCACGGCATCCGCCTCGACCAGCTCGACGAGTGCGCGCTGAGAACCTGCGAGACGCTGGCGCAGGCCGGATTCAAGGGTTATGTGGTGGGCGGCGCTGTGCGCGACCTGCTGCTGGGCAAGACGCCCAAGGATTTCGATGTCGCCACCGACGCCACCCCGGAAGAAGTGCGGCGGCTGTTCCGCCGCTCGCGCATCATCGGGCGCCGTTTCCAGATCGTCCACGTCATGTGCGGCCGCGTCACCATTGAGGTCACCACCTTCCGCTCCAACGGCCAGAAAGAAGCCGAGGACGATGAAGAGCGGCCGACCGACGAGCACGGCCGGCTGCTGTCCGACAACGTGTTCGGCAACATGGCGGACGACGCCGCGCGACGCGATTTCACCATCAATGCGCTGTACTACGACCCGGTGCGCGAGGAAGTGCACGACTATTTCGGTGGCGTCGCTGACTGCAAGAAGCGCGTGCTCCGGATGATCGGCGACCCCGAGACGCGCTTCCGCGAAGACCCGGTGCGCATGCTGCGCGCCGCGCGCTTTGCCGCCAAGCTCGACTTCCATATCGACCCCGACACCCGCCGCCCGGTCGCCACGCTGGCGCCGCTCTTGGCCAACATTCCGCGCGCACGCATCTTCGACGAGGCGCTGAAGCTGCTGATGTCGGGCCATGCGCTGCGCGGCGTCCACCAGCTGCGCGCCGAAGGCCTGCACCACGGCATGCTGCCGCTATTGGACACCATCCTCGACGACCCCACCGGCGAGCGCTTCATCACCGCCGCGCTGAAGACCACCGACGCCCGCATCGCACAGGACAAGCCGGCCTCGCCGGCCTTTCTGTTCGGCACGCTCTTGTGGCCGCAGACGCTGCAGCGCTGGCGCGCACTCGAAGCCGCCGGCGAAAAACCGCAACCCGCCCTGTTCATGGCGATGGACGAGGTGCTCGACGCGCAGCGCGGCCAGCTTGCGATCCCGCGCCGCTACGACGGCATGATCAAGGAAATCTGGGCGCTGCAACCGCGCTTCGAGCAGCGCGGCGGGCAGCGCCCGTATCGCCTGCTGGAGCATCCGCGCTTCCGCGCCGCCTACGACTTTTTGCTGCTGCGCGCCGAATCCGGCGAAGTCGACACCGAGCTCGGCGAGTGGTGGACGCGCTTCCAGGACGTCGACGACGACGAACGCGCCGCCATGCTGCTGGTCGACAGCGGTCCCAAGCCGCGCCGCAAGCGCAAGCGCAAGAAACCGGCCGAAGCCGCCGGCGAGGCGCCGTCTGAATGAACGTGATCGCCACCATCGGCCTCGGGGCCAACCTTAATGACCCGGCGGCGCAGGTGGAATACGCGCTGGCCGAGCTCGACCGCCTGCCTGCCACCCGGCTGATCGCGCGCTCCAGCCTGTATGCATCGGCGCCGGTGGGTTACGTCGACCAGCCCGACTTCATCAACGCGGTGGCGCAGGTGGAAACCGGCCTCGCGCCGCGTGCGCTGCTGGTCGCGCTGCTCGACATCGAACACCGCCACGGCCGTGAGCGCAGCTTTCGCAACGCACCGCGCACGCTCGATCTCGACCTGCTGCTTTACGGCAACGCGCATTTTCACGAGGAAGGCCTGACGCTGCCGCATCCGCGCATGACCGAGCGCGGCTTCGTGCTGCTGCCGCTGCTGGAAATCGCGCCCGACGCGACCATTCCCGGCCGCGGCCGCGCCGCCGACTGGCTCGCCGGCTGCGCCGATCAGAGCGTGGCCGTACTGCCGCCCCCTGCCGCCGCCGTCAACGCATGAGTCTGGACCGTTACCGCTACATCGTCGTCGAAGGTCCGATCGGCGCCGGCAAGACCAGCCTCACCTACAAGCTGGCCGAACGGCTCGATGCCGACACCCTGCTGGAAAACGCCAGCGACAACCCCTTCCTGCCGCGCTTCTACCAGGAACCGAAACGCTACGCGCTGCCGACGCAGCTGCATTTCCTGTTCGACCGCGCGCGCCAGCTGCGCGACCTGGCGCAGGGCGACCTGTTCCGTGCCGGCACGGTGTCGGATTTCCTGATCGACAAGGACATGCTGTTCGCGCGCCTGAACCTGGACGACGACGAGTTCGAGCTGTACCAGAAGGTCTACGCCGACCTGGCACCACAGGCGCCGACGCCCGACCTGGTGATCTACCTGCAGGCGCCGATCGACGCGCTGCGGGAGCGCGTCCACCGCCGCGGCGTGGAGTTCGAGCGCGGCATGGACGCCGACTACCTGCAGCGCCTGGCCAACAGCTACAGCGAGTTCTTCCATCGCTACGAGGCGGCGCCGCTGCTGATCGTCAACACCGCCAACCTCAATTTCGCGCAGAGCGAAGACGACTTCGAGCTGCTGCTGGAACGCGTGGACAAGATGCGCGGCCCGCGCGAATTCTTCAACCGGGCAGCCTGACATGGCCATCACCCTGACCACCCTCAAGACCCTGCGCGAACGCGGCGAGAAAATCGCCGTACTCACCTGCTACGACGCCAGCTTTGCGCGCGTGCTCGACGCCGCCGGCGTCGAGGTGCTGCTGGTCGGCGATTCGCTCGGCATGGTGGTGCAGGGCCACGCCTCCACGTTGCCGGTGAAGCTGGCCGAAATGACGTACCACACGCGCTGCGTTGCGGCCGGCACCGAGCACGCCTTCATCGTCGCCGACTTGCCCTTCGGCAGCTACCAGCCCTCGCCCGAGCGTGCATTTGCCGCCGCCGCGCGGCTGATGGCGGCGGGCGCGCACATGGTCAAGCTGGAAGGCGGCGCGGTCATGGTCGAGACGGTGGCTTTCCTGACCCAGCGCGGCATCCCTGTGTGCGCGCACGTCGGCCTGTTGCCGCAGTCGGTCAACCAGCTCGGGGGCTACAGGGTGCAGGGGCGCGAAGACGCCGCCGCGGCACAACTGATCGCCGACGCGCGCGCGCTGGAAGCCGCCGGCGCCGGCCTGATCGTGCTGGAAATGGTGCCGGCCGTGCTGGCCAAGGCTGTGACCGAGGCGCTGACGATTCCGACCATCGGCATCGGCGCCGGCGTCGACTGCTCCGGCCAGGTGCTGGTGCTGTACGACATGCTGGGCCTGTATCCGCGCGCGCCCAAATTCTCGAAGAATTTTCTGGCCGGGGCCGACGGCATCGAAGCCACCGTGCACGCCTACGTCGCCGCAGTCAAGGACGGCAGTTTTCCCGCCGCCGAACACAGCTTCTGATGCAGGTCATCCACACTGCCGCCGAGTTGCGCGCCGCGCTGGCCGGTCAAACCGGCACCGCGTTCGTGCCCACCATGGGCAACCTGCATGCCGGCCACGTCTCGCTGGTCGAACTCGCCAAACGGCACGGCCAGCCGGTGGTCGCCAGCATCTTCGTCAACCCGCTGCAGTTTGGCGCGGGCGAGGATTTCGATCGCTATCCGCGCACGCTGGAATCGGACTGCGACAAGCTCGCCGCAGCCGGCTGCGACCTGGTGTTTGCGCCCGATGTCGCCGAAATGTATCCGGTGGCGCAGACCTTCACCGTGCAGCCGCCCGAATCGCTGGCCAACGACCTGTGCGGCGCGTTCCGGCCCGGCCACTTCGCCGGCGTCGCCACCGTGGTGCTGAAGCTGTTCAACTTGGTGCAGCCGCGCGTGGCCGTGTTCGGCAAAAAGGATTTTCAACAGCTGCACGTCATCCGCGCGCTGGTCGAGCAGTTCAACCTGCCCATTGAAATCGTGGCGGGCGACACCCTGCGCGAGCCTGACGGCCTGGCGATGAGTTCGCGCAACGCCTATCTCGGCGCGTCCGAGCGCATCCAGGCGGCCCAGATGCAGCGCGAGCTCGCCGCCACTGTCGCCGCGGTCGAGGCAGGCGAACGCGATTTCGATGCGCTCGCCGCCACCGCCAGCCGCCACCTGAAAATGGCCGGCTGGCGCGTCGATTACGTTGCGTTGCGCGATGCCACGACCCTGCAGGCCCCCACCCCGGCGAGCACCCGGCTGGTGGTGCTGGGCGCGGCCTGGCTGGGCAACACGCGGCTGATCGACAATCTCGACTTTCCCCATCCGGCTGCAAGCCCATAAGCCCGGTCGCACCCCACCCATGAACACCGTGCGCCCCTACAAGCGGCTTCTCGCGGTTCTCCTGTTTCTGCTCCTGCTGCTGGCGGTCTTCGAGCTGTCCGGCCTGCGGAGTCAGTTCAATCTCGCCTACCTGCACCAGATCCTGGTCGACAACCCCGTCACCGGGCTGGCCGTTTTCATCCTGATCTTCACACTGGGAAACCTGGTGCAGATACCGGGGTGGATATTCCTGGCTGCGGCGGTGCTCGCGCTGGGCAAGACCTGGGGCGGACTGGCCACCTATGTCGCGGCCATCGTCTCGTGCACCGTCACCTACTTTTCCATCCGTTTCGTCGGCGGCGATGCGCTGCGCACGCTGAAGGGCCCACTCGCAACGCGGCTACTGAACCAGCTCGACGCCCATCCGATCCGCAGCATCGTGCTGCTGAGAATGCTGTTCCAGACCGTTCCGGCGCTGAACTACACCCTCGCCCTGTCCGGCGTCCGCTATCGCGACTACCTCATTGGCTCGCTGCTCGGGCTGCCCCTGCCGATCGCGGCCTACTGCCTGTTCTTTGACTACCTCGACGTCCGGTTCCACCTCCACAGTTAGGCCGGCCCGGCCCTACTGGATCCGGGGCGCGTTTTGGTATAATGGCCGTCCATTTTTTGCGAGGGCACCGTCATGCAAAGAACGATGCTCAAGTCCAAGCTCCACCGGGCGACCGTCACGCATTCCGAGCTGCATTACGAAGGCTCGTGCGCCATCGACGAAACCCTGCTGGACGCGGCCAACATCCACGAATACGAGCAGATCCAGATCTACAACGTCACCAATGGCGAGCGTTTCACCACGTACGCCATTCGCGCGACGCGCGACTCCGGCATCATTTCGGTGAACGGCGCCGCCGCGCACAAGGCGAACCCGGGCGACCTCGTCATCATCGCCACCTACGCGGTGTACAACGAGATCGAACTGGCGCGCTATGAGCCGGAACTGGTGTATGTGGACGCGGATAACCGCATCATGGATACGCGCCACGCCATACCGGTGCAGGCAGCCTGAAAGCGGCATCGACCGAAGCAAAAAGGCCGGGGAAACCCGGCCTTTTTCATGCGCGTCTGGAAATGGAACGGGGCTTTTACAAGCCCACGACCTGCGCATGCAGGCCGCGCTCCTCAAACGTGTGGAGCAGGCTCGCCGCCCGCGTCGTTTCCGAGTCGTACACCACCATGATCATGTGCGCGTTGTCGGGATTGTGGCCCACCGACACCACCCCCGCGTCCTGACGCACACCGTCTTCAAGCGTGTGCAGCGTCTCTTCATCCAGCGTTTCTTCCAGGTGCAGCATCACTTCATTCAGGTTCGAGCTCATCACGGTCTCCTTGATAACAGGATGGATGTTTGCTCTTTATAGTCTGTGTGACGGGATCCTGCAGGAGAAGCGGGCCGGTTTTCAGGATAAGGTCCGCCAAAGGCTAATTCACAAAATGTCGGACAGGCTGCTACTTGCTCGATTGAGGCTTCCACGAAACCCGGGGCGGTTCAGGCCACTTGATTCCTTTGATTGCTTATTGCGCTGGCCGTTGACGATGAAAGTACCCCAATATCCTGGGGCACTTCACTGCGAACGCTTCTTCCAAAGAAAAAAGACTGTCCCAATACCGAGGGCAACCACGATAATCTGCAACGCCAGCATCGGTCTCAAGCGGAAGGCGTACGGTGTGATATCAATAATATAGAGAGCATAAAGCGAGAACAGTACCGAAAGTGGGTATCCCAAGTAGAGCCGAACCACCCCAGGTTTTGTGAGATAAAAGCCGAGCGATACAGCAAGCAACCCCGGAATGATTCCCGTGGAGTGCCACCAACGAAGACTACTATGTTCGAGAATAGGGTCGCCCCTCCATAGCAGTATTTCGTACACGCCATCAATGACCAGACCGATACCGAGTAGCATCCAACTTAAGGACAGAACAAGACCAATCATCTTCATAGCACCATCGGCATTTGTGTATCTTCCTTAATCAAAACCAAAGGGCCCACAAACCAAAGGGGCCAGGCCCCTTTGATCTCATCTTTTAATTCCGCACTTTAATTCCGCAACCGCTCAATGCGCTGCCAAACGGCGTTTTCTATGGTGTTTCGCCAGACACCGATCAACAGCTCCTGGAAGCCGTCGTCATTCCTTGCTGCAAGCTCAATACGAGCTACGAATTCTGGACCGTGCTTTACTAAGAGATCCTCAAGAAGGCCAGCTGCCAGGCAGGCACGCTGGAAGTCGTTCTCACACCTGGAGAAGATCACCTGTATCGCTTGCCAACCGCTTTCCGGATCTTCTCTGACCATCTCATCGATGGCATCAATGCTCTCTAAGTACTGTGAACCGACATCTCGGTCATTCGCAAGCGAGCCCTGACGTTCAAGCTCGCGGTGATAAGAAACCCAGTCAGCGATGAGATCGTCCAGTCGACTATCCATAGGGAGCCTCACTGTTGTGTCTAACGGGAATCAAAGGGGCCAGGCTCGATTTATTTTCAAATCCCAAATCATATTGGCAGCTTCCCCTGCCCTTCGTCCTGCGCAGCCAGATCATCGCACCGCACACGCAGCCTTCCGCGCGGCTTGGCCTCACGCCTCTGACCCCTATCCATATGACCCATGCCGGGCGCACTTGCTGCGACCGCCGTACAGACCTTAAACCGCCCCGATGAATGCGAACCCTGAAGCGGCAACGGTCGGAACGGGCAACAAAAGAAAAACATCGGACAGTCCTACTTCAGCTTCCAGATCTCCGCGTTGTATTCCCGCATAGTGCGGTCGGTGGAGAAGAATCCGCTGGACGCGGTGTTGAGGATGCTCATCCTCGTCCAGCCGGCCTGGTCCTGCCAGGCTTGCGCAACCTTTTTCTGCGCGTCGACATAGCTGCGGAAATCCGCCAGCACCATCCAGGGATCGTGGGGGCTCTTCAGGGCGCCCAGGATCATGTCGAAGATGCCCGGTTCGCAGGAATTGAAATGGCCGGATGAAAGCAGGTCCATCACGTCGCGCAGGTCCGGATCGTTGTCGATGCAGGCCTGGGGCCGGTATTGCGGGCGCAGGGCCTCGACTTCTTCGGCGCGCAGGCCGAACAGGAAGAAATTGTCTTCGCCCACGGCGTCGAGAATCTCGATGTTGGCCCCGTCGTAGGTGCCGATGGTGGCAGCGCCGTTCATCATGAATTTCATGTTGCCGGTGCCGGAGGCTTCCTTGCCTGCGGTTGAAATCTGTTCGGACAGATCGGTCGCCGGCGCGATGACTTCCATGCTGGTGACCCGGTAGTTGGGCAGGAAGGCGATTTTCAGCCGGCCGTTGACGTCGGGATCGCTGTTGATCACGTCGGCCACGCCGTTGACGAGCTTGATGATGCGCTTGGCCATGGCGTAGCCGGGCGCCGCCTTGCCGCCGATCAGCACGCAACGGTCGGCCCAGCCGTCGAGGCGGCCCAGCTTGATGGAGCTGTAGAGATGGATGACGTGCAGCACGTTGAGCAGTTGCCGCTTGTATTCGTGGATGCGCTTGACCTGGACGTCGAACAGCGCGTCGGGGTTGAAGACGACGCCGCATTCGGCCAGGACCAGGTCGGCGAGGCGTTGCTTGTTGGCGCGCTTGACTGCGCGCCAGTCGGCGTGGAAAGCGGCGTTCTTGGGATCGGCCAGCGGCTTCAGCTGTTCCAGCTGCGCGAGGTCGGCAATCCAGCCTTCGCCGATGGTGTTGCTAATCAGCGCGCTCATGCCGGGATTGGCGTGGGCCACCCAGCGGCGCGGGGTGACGCCGTTGGTCTTGTTGTTGAATTTGTCCGGCCACAGGTCGACGAAGTCGCGGAACAGGCCTTCCTTCAGCAGGCGCGAATGCAACGCCGCCACGCCGTTGACCGAGAAGCTGCCGATGATGGCGAGCCAGGCCATCCGCACCTGGCGCACATGGCCTTCTTCGATGATGGACATGCGGCGCTGGCGGTCGCCGTCGCCGGGCCATTTCCGCGAGACGATGCGCAAGAAGCGGGCGTTGATTTCGTAGATGATTTCCAGCGGGCGCGGCAGCAGACGCTCGAACAGCGAGACCGGCCAGCGCTCCAGCGCCTCGGGCAGCAGGGTGTGGTTGGTATAGGCCATGCACTTCGTGGTGATGGCCCAGGCCTCGTCCCACTGCAGGCGTTCGTCGTCGAGCAGCAGGCGCATCAGTTCGGCCACTGCAATGGTGGGGTGCGTGTCATTCATCTGGAACACGTTGTGTTCGGCGAACTGCCGCAGGTCGGTGTTGCCGGCCGCGCGCCACTGGCGCATCGCATCCTGCAGGCTGGCCGACGCCAGGAAGTACTGCTGGCGCAACCGCAGCTCCTTGCCGTTTTCGCTGCTGTCGTTGGGGTACAGCACCATGGAAATGTGCTCGGCGTGGTTCTTCGCCTGCACCGCTTCGGTGTAGCTGCCGGCGTTGAATTCACTGAGGTCGAATTCGTCGGTGGCGGCGGCCTTCCACAATCGCAACGTGTTGACGGTATCGTTGCGGTAGCCCGAGATCGGCATGTCGAACGGGATCGCCAGCACGTCGCTGGTGTCGGCCCAGCGCGCCCGGTGGATGCCCGCCTTGTCGTGAAAATGCTCGGTATGCCCGCCGAACGGCACACGGCAGGTGAATTCTGAGCGTTCGATCTCCCACGGGTTGCCATCGCGCAGCCAGTGGTCGGGCTCCTCGACCTGGTAGCCGTCCTCGATGTCCTGGCGAAACATGCCGTACTCGTAGTGGATACCGTAGCCCATCACGGGGAGGTTGAGCGTGGCGCAGCTGTCCATGAAGCAGGCCGCCAGGCGACCGAGGCCGCCATTGCCGAGTCCGGCGTCGGCTTCTTCATCGGCCACCGCTTCCAGCGTCTGTCCGATGCCCTGCAGGGCATCGCGCGTGGCGTCGTCCACGCCCAGGTTCAACACATGGTTGGACAGCGCGCGCCCGATCAGAAATTCCAGCGACAGGTAATACGCGCGGCGCTTGCCCGGCTGGTCGCGCTCGGCATAGGTGTTCATCCAGGCCGACATCAGCCGGTCGCGCAGCGTCCAGGCCAGCGCGTGGTAGGTGTAGACCGGGGGGCAGCCCTGGAAGCGGCCCATGTGATAGAACTGATAGCGCTCGAAGTCCTGGGTGAAGGCCGCGCTGCTGTTCGACAGCGGCTTCAGGGCAACGGCACAGGTGACGGCTGGTTTTTCGTCTGGCATGGGAGCTCCCGCTGGATGCATGGTCATTGTGTATAGAGGGCGAGGTAATGGTCGGCGCTGTCCGACCACTCGAAGGACTGGCGCATGCCGGTTTGCTGCAGCCGCCGCCATTGCGACGGCTGGTGGTAGAGGTCGATCGCGCGGCGGATGGCGGCCACGAAGTCGGCCACGTCCGGGCGGTCGAACATGAAGCCGTTGGCACTGCTGTCCTCCAGCGTGGCCGCGTTGGCATCGATCACGGTGTCGGCCAGCCCGCCGGTCTTGTAGACGATGGGCGGCGTGCCGTAGCGCAGGCTGTACATCTGGTTGAGCCCGCACGGCTCGAAGCGCGAAGGCATCATGAACATGTCGGCGCCGGCCTCGATCAGGTGCGCCAGCGGTTCGTCATAGCCGATTTCGACGAACACCCGATTGGGATACTGGCGCGCCAGGCGCATCAGCTTCTGCTCGTAGAGCGTCTGGCCGCTGCCGAGCAGCACGAAGCGCGCGTCGGTTTCGGCCAGCAGCACGGGAATCGCCGCCAGCACCCAGTCGATGCCCTTCTGCTCGACCAGCCGCCCGATCAGGCCCAAGAGCGGCGCCTGCATCGATGCGTCGTCGGCCTGCGGCAAAAACCGTTCGAGCAGGGCCTGCTTGTTGCGGCGCTTGCCAGGCAGGATGCGGCTCATCGAATAATGCGCGGGCAGATGCGGGTCGGTGGACGGATTCCACAGCCGGGTGTCGATGCCATTGAGGATGCCGTGCAGCTTGTGCTGCAGCGAGAGCAGCAGGCCGTCAAGACCATAGCCGAATTCGGGGGTGCAGATTTCGGCGGCATAGGTGGGGCTCACCGTGGTGACGGCGTCGGCATAGACGATACCCGCCTTCAGCATCGAAAAGCCGCCGTGGAATTCCACGCCTTCGGAACTCCACCACGGACCCGGCAATTGCAGCCGAACGAAATCGGTGTGTGAAAAGTGTCCGCCATACGCCAGGTTATGGATGGTAAAAATGGTCTTCGGCCGCAGTGGCTGGTCGGCCAGAAACGCGGCAACCAGGCCGGTCTGCCAGTCGTGCGTGTGTACCACGTTCGGCTGCCAGCCGATGTCCAGCGCATCCTGCGCCAGCAAGGCCGCCACCCGCGCAAACACGGTGAAGCGTTCCGCATTGTCCGGCCAGTCCAGCCCGCTGGCGTTGACGTAGGGATTGCCGGCGCGGTCGAACAGCGGCGGGCAGTCGACGATCCACAGCGGGAACGCAAAATCGGGATGACGCGTTTCCAGGATGCGCGCACTGACGATGCCTTCGGCGCCGCGCACGTCGAGCCAGCCGAGGATGCGCACCTGCTCCAGCTGGCGCAGCAGCGCACGATAGCCGGGCAGCACCAGGCGAATGTCGGCGCCACGGTCGTGCAGCGCGTGCGGCAGGCTGTAGGCCACGTCGCCCAGCCCGCCGGTCTTCACCAGCGGGTAGGCCTCGCTGGCTACGAACAGGATTTTTTTTGCTCCGCGTTTCATTATTTTTTTAGGGGTCAGGAGTCAGGGGCCAGGAGTCAGGGGGTCTTGTGCTGCGCACCTTTGAATAAACGCGGCGAAGGCCGCACCTCCTCTGATCCCTGATCCCTGAATCCTGCCCCCTTCCTTCTCAACATGGTTTAAGAAAAATGGCGCCCAGCGGCGGCAGCGTCACCTCCACCGAATGGTCGTAACCCATCCACGGCAGGTTCTGCGGTTGCAGCGGACGGCCGTTGCCGAGGTTGCTGCCGCCGTAATACGTCGAATCGGTGTTGAGCACTTCGCACCACGCTGCGCCCGACGGCACGCCGATTCGGTACGCCGTGCGCGGCACCGGGGTGAAGTTGAACAGCGCCACCAGCGGCGCCGTGCCCTCGCCGCCCTGGCGCACGAAGCTCAGCACCGACTGGTCGGCGTCGTGGCAGTCGATCCAGCGGAAGCCGCGCGGATCGAAGTCGAACGTGTGCAGCGCCGGCTCGTCCCGGTACAGCCGGTTGAGATCACGCAGCACGGCGCGAATGCTGTCGTGCGCGGGAAACTTGAGCAGCGCCCAGTCCAGCTCGCCGGCTTCCTTCCATTCGTTCCACTGGCCGAATTCGCTACCCATGAACAGCAGCTTTTTGCCCGGGTGCGCATACTGCCAGGCATAGAACAGGCGCAGGTTGGCAAAGCGCTGCCAGGTGTCGCCCGGCATCTTGTCGAGCAGGCTCTTCTTCATGTGCACCACTTCGTCGTGCGACAGCGGCAGCACGAAGTTTTCGGTCCACGCATACATCTGGCTGAAGGTCAGCTGGTTGTGCTGGTACTTGCGGTAGATCGGCTCTTTTTCGATGTAGTCGAGGCTGTCGTTCATCCAGCCCATGTTCCATTTCATCGAAAAGCCCAGCCCGCCGAGTTCGACCGGGCGCGACACCGCCGGCCACGCGGTCGATTCCTCGGCGATGGTGAGCACGCCGGGGAAGCGGCCGTGCACTTCGATGTTCATCTCGCGCAGGAACTGCACCGCCTCGATGTTCTCGCGCCCGCCGTACTGGTTCGGCACCCACTCGCCCGGATTGCGCGAGTAGTCGAGGTAGAGCATCGAGGCCACCGCGTCGACGCGCAGGCCGTCGATGTGGAATTCCTCCAGCCAGTACAGCGCGTTGGCCACCAGGAAATTGCGCACCTCGTTGCGGCCGAAGTCGAACACCAGCGTGCCCCACTCCTGGTGCTCGCCGCGGCGCGGGTCAGCATGCTCATACACCGGCTCGCCGGTAAAGCGCGCCAGCGCGAATTCGTCTTTCGGAAAATGCGCCGGCACCCAGTCGAGCAGCACGCCGATGCCGGCCTGGTGGCAGGCGTCGACAAAGGCGCGGAAATCGTCCGGCGAGCCGAAGCGCGCGGTCGGCGCGTAATAGCCCGACACCTGGTAGCCCCACGAGGCATCGAGCGGATGCTCGGCCACCGGCATCAGTTCGATATGGGTGTAGCCGAGGTCCTGCACATACGGAATCAGCTCGGCCGCGAGTTCGTCCCAGCTGTAGAAGCTGCCGTCGGCATGGCGCCGCCACGAACCGGGATGCATTTCATAGATGCTGATCGGACGATGCTGCCAGTCGAACTGTGCGCGCGCGGCGATCCAGTCGCCATCCGCCCAGGCATACGCCGTTTCGGCCGGCACGCAGCTGGTGGTTTCGGGACGCGGAAACATCTGCCGCGCGTAGGGATCGGTTTTTTTCACCAGCTGCCCGTGGCTGCCGAGGATCTCGTATTTGTAGGCATGGCCGGCGTCCAGCCCGGGAATGAACAGCTCCCAGATGCCCGAGCTGCCGCGGCAGCGCATCGGATGACGGCGTCCGTCCCAGGCGTTGAAGTCGCCGATCACGCTGACCCGCTGCACGGCGGGCGCCCACACCGCGAACAGGCAGCCATCGACGCCGTCGATGGTCTTGAGCCGCGCGCCGAGCACTTTCCAGGCCTGGAAATGGCGCCCTTCGCCGAGCAGGTACAAATCCGTTTCGCCCAGTTGCGGGGCAAAGCTGTAGGGACATTGCGTGGTATGCCAGTGGCCCACGCCCTTGTCCTGCCAGCGCAGAACCGGGTGAGGCTCGACCGCGCTGCCAGCCGGCAGCAGGCGCTCGAAGCAGTCGGTGCCGGGCACGCGCGTCATGGGACCGCCGGCCGTCTCGACCGCTTCGGCGGCGGGCAGGAAGGCACGGATCAGCGTGCTGCCGTCGGACTGGGCGTGCACGCCAAGCACCTCGAACGGATCGTGGTGGGTGCCGAGCTGCACGCGCAGGATCGGCGGGCTGATCGCGGGCAGGGTGGCGTACTTGGGGACGTTCATGGGGTGTGCGGCGTCTCGCATCGATGGGCTTTCTGTAATTGTTGTAGCAAACGGGGGGCCAGCTCAGGGCTCAGCGCATCCCATTCGAAGCGCCAGCTCCAGTTGCCGCTGCTGGTGCCGGGCGTGTTCATGCGCGCCGCGCTGCCGAGGTGAAGCACATCCTGCAGCGGCAGCATCGCCAGCGCGGCGCGACTGTGCAGCACGGTGTCGATCATCGCGTCCGGCAGTGCGGCGGGGTCCTCGACGCCCATCTGCTGCATCACCTGGTGGCGTACCTCGTCGGGTAGCGAACTCCACCAGCCCGCGGTGGTGTCGTTGTCGTGGGTGCCGGTGTAGTAGACGGTGTCGGGCTGGACGTTCTCGGGCTTGTGCGGATTGTCGGCATGCGCGTCGAACGCGAATTGCAGCACCGACATGCCGGGCAGGCCGAACTGGTGGCGCAGCGCGGTGACGTCGGGCGTGATGATGCCGAGGTCCTCGGCCACCAGCGGCAGTTCGCCCATCTCGTCGACGATGGCCTGCAATAGTGCCGCCCCCGGCGCCGGGATCCACGTGCCGTGGATCGCGGTGGGTTCCAGCGCGGGAATCTCCCAGGCCGCGACCAGGCCGCGAAAGTGATCGATGCGCACCAGGTCGAACCATTCGAAGTGCGCGGCCAGCCGCGCCCGCCACCAGGCAAAGCCGTCGGCCAGCATGGCCGGCCAGTTGTAATGCGGATTGCCCCAGCGCTGACCGGTCGCGGAAAAATAATCCGGCGGCACTCCGGCCACCACGGTGGGATGGCCTTCGGCATCGAGCAGGAACAGATGGCGCTGCGCCCACACGTCGGCGCTGTCGTGCGCCACGAAAATCGGCATGTCGCCAAACAGCTCAATGCCACGCACTGCCGCGGCCGCGCGGATGCGCTGCCAGTGCATCGCGGCACGGTACTGGTCGACCATCACGATCTTCAATGCGACCGCATGGGCGGCGTCGAATGCGGCGAGCGCCTGCGGGTCGCGATCGCGCAAGGGCACCGGCCAGTCGGGCCAGGACGCGCCGCCATGCGCCGCCTTGATGATGATGAAACGCGCATAGTCGTCGAGCCAGTGGCGCTGCCGGTTGCGCCAGCCGACGAAGCGACGCATGTCGACGCGCGGGCTGCTTTTATCTTCCAGCGGAAACAGGGCGGGATTGACCGCGAAGGCCGAGGCGCACTGATACGGCGACAAACCCACCAGCGGCAGCCCGAGCGGCAGCATCTGCCAGACGCTGAAACCGGCGTCACGCAGAAAATCCAGCCAGCGCTCGGCATCGGCCAGCGTGCCGGACGGCAGCGAGGTCGGGTGCAGCAGGATGCCGGCTCGGTGGGTGTCGAAATTCATCAGGCATTCCTGCGCATGGTGCCGGCGTTTTCCACCCAGCCGCCGCCGGAGGACAGCGGCACGTCGAGCATGGCCGGCGGCGCGATGCCGAGCAGGCGGTACAGCTCGCGCAACTGGGTGCGGTAGAGCTGTTCGAAGTCGCTGACGCTGCCTGCCGGGTTGTAGTCGCCGAACCACCAGAACCAGTCGGAGCCTTCGCACACGGCGAGCTGGCGGGTGGCGAGTGCAAGCTGGTCGGCGTTGAGCTTGCCGGCGGCGATGACGCCGTCGTAGGCCTCCTTGGCGGCCACCAGATAATCCCAGCCGCGGTTCTTGTCCTCCGACCCGATCCAGGTCGAGAAGCTGCCGTAGACCCAGCTGCCGGCCGCCAGCCGCTTCATCGCCTTGGCCGGCGCGCGCCCGGCCTGCTCGGCGAAGGTGCTGACCGTGAGCGTAGGATGCGCGGAGAGCGTGGTGTAGAGTGCATCCAGAAAGTGATGGCCGTTGTCGGGGTAGTACTCCCAGGCGTTTTCGCCGTCGAGGATCACCGAGACCACATGGTGGCCGGCGTCCTTGCCGAAAAAGGTGGCGATGTTTTCCAGATGCTGGACGAAATCGGCCACCGCATCGTCGGCGTGCCAGTCGCTGTATTTGAAGCCGATCAGGTCCGACAGGCCGTCGTCGCGGAAAAACACCCGCGTCTTGTAGCCATCGATGCGTGTCGGCGAAAACAGCGCGCGCTTGTGGTCGAGGTCGGCCTCGGGGGCGCCCGACTTGATGCCGCTGTTGCGCCACACGCCTTCGCCGGAAGCGGTCCAGGCAAAGCCGAAATCGTCGAGCTGGGCCAGCGCATCCTCGCTGACGCCGCCCTCGGACAGCCACACGCCGACGGGCTTTCTGCCGAAATAGCGCTCGAACACCTCGGCGCCGTGCTGCAGATGCCAGCGCGAACGCTCGGCGCCGCCCGGATAGGCGGACGCCTCCGGAACCGGCACGTCGGGCAGTGCGTCGCGCAGGTTCTCGAAGTCGTTCAGCAGGGGCACGATGGGATGGCCGTAGGGCGTCATCGACAGCTCGACCTGGCCACGGTCGGCGAGCGCGCGGTAGCGCGGAATCAGCCCGGCCAGACAATGCTGCATCAGGTGCAGCAGTTCGTGGCGGTCGGCCGCGGTGAAGCCCCGTTCCTGCGCCATCAGCCGCTGCACCAGCGGCAGGGCCCGCAGCGAATGGCCCAGCCACGCCAGGTGGTACCAGGTCATCAGATCGAGGAAATACTGCTCGGACAGATAACCCATGTGCCATTGCAGGCCGGTGCTGCCGACCCCGGCGCTGTCGGTGGCGCCAATCATCCTCAACAGGCGATGGAATGCCGGATAGGGATGGATCATGCGCGGCGCGTGGCAGCGCTGGCAGTCCTGCACGATGCGCATGCGGCTGGCGACATCCGACGGAATGCGCTCGGCGCCGGACAGCAGGTTCAGCATGTGGTCCTGGGTCGGCTTGCCCTGCTTCAGCAGGGTGTCGAGCTGCCGCCCGTAGTCGTCCAGCTGCTCCAGCAGCACCGGCGCGAAATTGACCACGGCGCGCATCTCGGGATGCCGTTCCAGGTGCGCCGCCATGTCGCTGTAGTCCTTGATGCCGTGCAGGTAGACCCAGGGCAGGTGGTAGGCGCCCTTGAGGCCTTCGCGGTAATACGGCTGGTGCATGTGCCAGCACAGCACGACGTTGAGTGATTTAGCCGTCATATTCGTCCTGCCATCTGGCGTAGAGGTTCTGGCCCAGCATGGCCGGCGTCACCAGCACGATGCCTTCCGGGGTCACGTGGAAGCGCTTGGCGTCTTCGACGTGGTCCTCGCCGATGACGGTGCCGTCCGGGATCACCGTGCCCTTGTCGATGATGGCGCGGGTGATGCGGCAGTTTTTTCCGATGGCGACCTTGGGCAGGATCACGCTGTCCTTGATGAGGCTATAGCTTTCCGCCGTGGTGGCGAAGAACAGCACCGAGCGCTTGACCCGCGCGCCCGACAGGATGCAACCGCCGGCAATCAGCGAGTCGATCGCCTCGCCGCGCCGGCCTTCGTCGTCGAACACGAACTTGGCGGGCGGATACTGCGGCTGGTAGGTCCAGATCGGCCATTCACGGTTGTACAGGTTGAGCTCGGGCTCAACCGAGCACAGTTCCATGTTGGTCTGCCAGTAGGAATGCAGGGTGCCGACATCGCGCCAGTAGGCCGGCAGGCCATCCTTGTCGCGGAAGGGAAAAGCCATCGCGCGCGCCTCGGCGATCTGGGCCGGAATGATGTCCTTGCCGAAGTCATGTGAGGACTGGGTGTCGCTGGCGTCGTCGATCAGCGTCTTGTACAGGAAGTCCTTGGAAAAAATGTAGATGCCCATCGAGACCAGCGCGGTACCGGGCTTGCCAGGGATGCTGTCGGGATGCTTGGGCTTCTCTGAAAAGCGGGTGATCCGCATGTCGGGGTCCACCGACATGACGCCGAACGGGCTGGCGTCTTCCACCGGCATCTCGATGCTGCCGACGGTGAAATCGGCGCCGGTCTGCACGTGGTAGAGCAGCATTTCGGAGTAGTCCATGGTGTAGACGTGATCGCCGCCCAACACCAGCACGTACTCGGGGTGGTGGCGCTGCATGATGTCAATGTTCTGGAACAGCGCATCGGCGGTGCCCTGGTACCACTCCTTCTTGTGGGTGCGCTGCTGCGCCGGCAGGATTTCCACGAACTCGCCGATCTCGGCGCGCATGAAACCCCAGGCCCGCTGCAGATGGCGGATCAGCGAATGCGACTTGTACTGGGTGAGCACGCCGATGCGGCGGATGCCGGAGTTGACGCAGTTGGACAGCGGAAAATCGATGATGCGGTACTTGCCGCCGATCGGCACGCCCGGCTTGGCACGCCACGCGGTCAGGTCCTTCAGTCGCGAGCCTTCGCCGCCGGCCAGCACCAGTGCCAGCGTCTTGCGGGTCAGCTCGGTCACCATTTTCGGCTCGGTATAGTAACGATACAGCCGCTCCTGCTCGTCCTTCGAAATCGTCATGTCCCACTCCGTTGTGCTGCTGGTTGAAGATGTATTGTCGTTGGAATTGTGTCACGGGCGAAGGCGTGTGCGGTCGCAATCGCGCCCTGCAGCCCGAGCCTGTCATTGGTGACCAGGAAGATCGGCGTGCGTTCGACCAGGCTGCGCATGCGGCCCTTGTCGGCGGCCGCTTCCATGAAACGCGGCGACTGCATGCGCGCGCGCAGATGGCCGGCGACACCGCCGGCCACATACAATCCGCCGACCGGTTTGGCCAGCATCGCCACATTGCCGACCCAGGCGCCGTAGAGATCGATGAACAGATCGAGCGCGGCCGCGGCGGCCGGATCGCCCGCCGCATCGCGCGCGGCCAGCGCCGCGCCGTCGACCGGCGCATCGGGCACCACTGTGCCCCGCTCGGCGCAGCAGAAACGGTAAAGGTCGTTCATCGCCGAGCCCGACGCCACGCGCTCCCACGACACATGGCCATAAGTCGCACGCAGCTGTTGCAGCAGGCGGTCCTGCATCGGATTGGCCGGCGCGAAATCGAGGTGGCCACCCTCGCTGGGATAGCAGCGCATGCGTCCGTCGGCCTCGCTGACCAGGAAGGCGAGACCGAGGCCGGTGCCGGCACCGGTGATCACCCGCAAGCCGTCCGCCTCGACCGGCTGCGGGTTGAGCGCGACAACATCCGCCGCACCCAGCGTGGCGACGCCGGCGGCAGCGGCCTGGAAATCGTTGATGAAGCGCACGCTGGGCACCCCCAGCGCGGCCTGCATGGCGGCTGCGTCGAGCGTCCAGTCAAGATTGGTGAGCCGGACCTGCTGCGCGTTCAGCGGGCCCGGCAAGGCCAGCATCAGGCCGTCCGGCCGGCGCGGCAGCTGCGCATCGGCGAAGAACTGGCGCAACAGGTCGTCCGCCGTGGAAAACGCCGCGCTGGTGTATTCGCGCTCGAAGCGCAGGCGGCTGGCGTCAGCCGCGTCCGTCACCCAGGCCAACCTGCTGCGTGTTCCCCCGATGTCGCCTGCAATCCACTCCCTCATGCCTTATGCACCCGTCACACGATGATTGGTGCGGCGATAATAATTGATCAGCGCATTGGTCGAGGCATCGTGGCCGCCGGCCGGCGCATCGGCGTGCAGTTCGGTCAGGATGCGGCGGGCCAGCTGCTTGCCCAGTTCCACCCCCCACTGGTCGTAGGAATTCAGGTTCCAGATCACGCCCTGCACGAAGATCTTGTGCTCGTAGAGCGCGATCAGCATGCCGAGTGCGTGCGGGGTCAGCTTCTGCAGCAGGATCGCGTTGCTCGGGTGGTTGCCGTCGAACACCTTGTGCGAGACGAACTGGCCGGTCTGTGTGGCGCCCATTTCTCGCTGCGTCTCCTCGCGGGTGCGGCCGCGCATCAGCGCTTCGGTCTGTGCCAGAAAATTGGCGACGAGGATGTCATGGTGCTCCTGCAGCTCGGTGTGCGGCTCCACCGAGACGATGAAATCGGCCGGGATCATCTTGGTGCCCTGGTGCAGCAGCTGGTAGAAGGCATGCTGGCCGTTGATGCCGGTGGCGCCCCAGACGATCGCGCCGGTGGCATAGTCGACCGCATTGCCGTCACGGTCGACCGACTTGCCGTTCGATTCCATGTCGGCCTGTTCCAGATAGGCGGGCAGACTGCGCAGGTAGTGGTCGTAGGGCAGGATGGCGTGCGACTCGGCACCGAAGAAATTGTTGTACCAGACGCCCAGCAGCGCGAGGATCACCGGCATGTTGCGGTCGAGTGGCGCCTGACGGAAATGGTCGTCCATCGCCTGCGCGCCTTCCAGCAGTTCGGCGAAGCGGTCGGCGCCCACCGCCAGCACGATCGACAGACCGATCGCCGACCACAGCGAATAGCGGCCGCCCACCCAGTCCCAGAATTCGAACATGTTGGCCGGATCGATGCCGAACGCGGTGACCGCTTCGCCGTTGGTCGATACCGCCACGAAATGCTGCGCGATCGATTTTTCGTCCTGCGCCTGTGCCAGGAACCAGGCGCGTGCGTAGTGCGCATTGGTCATGGTTTCCTGCGTGGTGAAGGTCTTGGACGACACGATGAACAGCGTCGTTTCCGGATTCAGCGCCTCCAGCGCTTCCTTCACATGGGCGCCATCGATATTGGAAATGAAATGCAGCTTGAGGTCGGGATGGCGGTAGGGCTTAAGCGCCTGGACCACCATCTGCGGGCCGAGGTCGGAGCCGCCGATGCCGATGTTCACCACGTCGGTGATGCGCGCGCCGGTGTAGCCCCGCCAGTCGCCGCTGCGCACCTTCTCGGCAAACGCGCCCATGCGCTCGATCACCGCGTTCACTTTCGGCATCACATCCTCGCCGTCGACGATGACCGGGCGATTGCTGCGGTTGCGCAGCGCCACGTGGAGCACCGCGCGGTTTTCGGTGTTGTTGATCTTCTCGCCGCCGAACATGCGCTCGCGCCAGCCGGTGACATCGGCCTCCTCGGCCAGGCGAACCAGCAGGTGCATGGTTTCGTCGGTGATGCGGTTCTTCGAGTAATCCAGCAGCAGATCGCCCACCTGCAGCGAATAGCGTTCGAAGCGCTGCGGATCGGATGCGAACAGCTCGCGCATGTGCACCGCCGCCATCGCAGCCTGGTGCGTCTTCAGGTGCTGGCAGACCGGGCGATGCAGCGGGCCCGATGTTTCGTTGTATGGATCGTGCGCGAGTACGGATGAGGTCATGCAGTATTTCTCCTGACTTTCCGAAAAACGCCGCGCAGCCAAGGCCGGCGCGGTTTTCGATGTAACTCATGCTGCAACAAGCAATGGCTGTGCCATTGGCGAGCGGAAGCGTCGTCCCTTGATTAACAATAGGAAAAAATGGTGATGGGTTCATGACAAACCCGTATGACGCCCCAATATCGCGCCGAACCCCTCGGCCGGCACAGAAATCGAGACAGCAGTGCACCTAAAGAGTGCCTTTGATGTTCGGACCATCATAACATTGACGTTGGTACGGTAATTGCAGCTCCCCTGTCAGGACAAAACACGACGGTTTTGTCCCGCCAAGAAGACCGGGCAGGCCCTTGTTTTCATTGGGACTTAAATTTGCCCTTGCGGCCGGCCTGTTCAAGGCTCGGCAGCAGCTGGCGAAAAATCGTAGGGAGCACGCTATGCATGTCTTGATCACGGGTGGCGCAGGGTTCATCGGTTCGCATCTGGCAGAGCGCCATCTGGCGCAGGGCGACCAGGTGTATGTGGTGGACAACCTCAGCACCGGCTCGCTCAACAACCTGGACGCTTTCCGCGCCCACCCCGGCTTCCGTTTTGCCGAAGCCGATATCCTCAACTGGGACGCCCTCGACCAGGCCGTCGCCTGGGCCGACCGCATTTACCACATGGCCGCGGTCGTCGGCGTGAAGAAAGTGCTGGAAGACCCGGTGGCGGTGATGGCGACCAACATGAGCGGCACCGAGCGCATCCTGCGCGCGATCCAGAGCGGCGGCTGGAATCCGCAGGTGATCATCGCCTCGACCTCGGAGGTCTACGGCTTCAACGAGAAAGACAGCTTCGCCGAGACCGACCATATCGTGCTGCCGTCCGCAGGCCGCCTGCGCTGGGCCTATGCGGTGACCAAGCTGGCGGACGAGTTCCTCGCCTTTTCCTATGCGCGCAAATACAAGCTGAATATCGTGGTGGCGCGCCTGTTCAACACCATCGGCCCGAATCAGGTCGGGTATTACGGCATGGTGGTGCCGAGCTTCGTCAAGCAGGCGGTGCAGAACGAGCCGCTCACCGTGTACGGCGAAGGCCGGCAGACGCGTTCATTCTGCGACGTACGCGACACCGTGGTGGCGCTGGACATGCTCGCCGCCTGCCCGGAGGCCTGGGGCGAAGTGGTGAACGTCGGCAACGACCAGGAAATTTCGATCCGCGACCTGGCCGAGCTGATCGTGCAGCGCACCCACAGCACGTCGCCGCTGCACTTCATCTCCTACAAGGATGCCTACGGCGAGGAATTCGACGATGTCACCCACCGCCGCCCGGTGCTCAACAAGCTGCGCGCGCTGACCGGTTTCGCGCCGGAATGGGGTCTGCGCGACACGCTGGACGATCTGATCGAACGCGAACGCGCAAAAAACCGGCGCGCAGCCTGAGCATCGCCCCCCACACCGGGCACGGCGTCGTTTCGGCACACCAGCCGATGGCGGCGACCCGGCTTTCCCACGCCACGTCGGGCTAGAATATTCTTATGGCCACTACGCCCTATTTCATCCTCAGCCCGAACACGGTGCTGAGCATCATCGGCCTGATCCACGGACCCGATCAAACCGTTCCCACGCCGGCCGAAGACTGGCGCGACGCCACCGTCGACGTGGTGATCCCGGCCTTCAACGAAGAAAGCAACATTCCGCTGTGCCTGGCATCGCTGGCGCGCCAGACCCGCAAACCGACGCGCATCATCCTGATCGACGACGGCAGCCAGGACCGCACCGTCGAATACGCCCAAACCTTCTGCGCGCTGAACGGCATGGACCTGATCTCGATCCGCCGCGCGCACTCCATCGGCAAGACCCCGACGCTGAAACGGCAATCGCGCGAGTTCGATTCCGACGTCGAGTTCATTCTCGACGGCGACACCGTGCTGGAGTCCGAGAACTACATCGACCGCGTGGTCGAGGAGCTCTACAAGGGCGCCGGCATCGCCAGCGCCTGCGGCACCGTGCTGCCGCTGCGCGACCGCGACCGCCGCGCGATGCTCGAAAGCGACGCCCTGCAGACCTTTCTGAAGTCGCACCCCGAGGCCACCATCTATCCGCGCGAAGGTGTCTTCCATCACCTGCAGCGCGGCATCACCAACCTGTACCGCGAGGCGCTCTATTTCTTCCTGCAGCGATTCGTCTACCAGGGGCAGATGGCCTTCTTCGGCAGCATCCTCAACCCGGTCGGCTGCGCGGTGGCGTATCGCCGCGACGTGCTGAAGACCATCGTGTTCGACCACTACGAGCCGATTCTGGGCGACGACCTCACCAATTCGGAAGACATCTTCATCGGCTTTGCGATGAACGACAACGGCTACCGCAACATCCAGCTCACCGACGTCACCGCGCGCTCGCAGGAGCCGGAAGTCGGCCGCGTGCCGGGTCAGATCTACCTGTGGTCCTCGTCCTTCCTGCAAAGCTGCTACTACTTCGACGAACTGATGCGCAGCCCCTTCAAGTCCCTGAAACGCCGCCGCAAGAAGCAGGAAGAACAGGCCGAACTGGCGGCGGGGCTGGCCGACAAGCGCATACACCACGAGCAGTATCGCCAGCCCTGGGGCATCGACTACACAATCCAGTACGGCCGTCCCATCGGCTGGGTACTGTTCATGTCGGCACTGGAAAAAGTGGCGTTTCCGACGGCGCTGCTGATCATGATCATCCTGCAGATGTGGGAGCCGCTGGCGATCACGCTGCTCGCCGAGACGGCGGTCTCCACCGCCATCCTGGTGACGCTGGCGAAAGGTCAGCGGCTGGAATATTTCTTCAAGGGGCTGCTGGTGACGCCATTGCGCTACGCCGTGCTGCTGTTCGACCTCATCACCGTCGGCCGCTTTGCTGCCGACCTGTGGATCTTCCGGAATCGGCGGTGGCGCAAATGAAGCGGCGTTGGATACTCGCATGGGCCTTGTGCTCGAACCTGGCTCTGGCGCAGTCCGTACCCGATGACGGCCTGCGCGCCGAAACAGCGGGGCAATGGGCGGATGCGGTCGCGGCCTACGCGCAGGCACTGCAGGCCAACCCGGCGCAGGCCCACTTGTGGGAGCGCATTGCCGACATTCGCGCCAGCCAGCTGAAGGACCCGGCCGGTGCGGCGACCGCGCTCGCCGAGGCGGTGAAATACGCGCCGGACGATGCCCGCCTGCACGCCAAGCTGTCGCAGGCGCATGCCGTCGCCCAGCAGCCGGCGCCGGCGCTGGTCGCGATCAACCGCGCCGTCGCGCTCGAACCCGGCAATGCCGCGTATCTGCGCGCCCGTGCCGAAATCGCCGCCTGGCAGGGCGACCATGCCGCCGCGCAGGACAGCTATCAGCGGCTGCTCGCGCTCGCGCCTGACGACCCCGCGGCGCAGCTAGGCAGCGCGCGCGTCCACCACTGGCGCGGCGAGCTGTGCGAATCGGAGCGCGCCTATCAGGCCTATCTGGCGCAGCATCCCGATGACGCCGTGGCTCGCATGGAAACCATCGTCGTCGTCACCGAACTCGGCGACTACGCGCGCGCGCTGGAAATGCTCGAAATCCAGGCCCAGCGCTTCGGCGACAGCCCGGCCCTGCGCAAGCAGCAGGCGCGCGTGCTGGCCTGGGCGCAACGCCCGACCCGGGCGCTGGCCGAGGTCGACGCGCTGGCGTCCACGCACCCCGACGATCACGAACTCGCCTACACCCGCACCGTCGCGCTGCACCACGCACACCGCCCGCGCGAGGCGCTGGCCAGCCTGGCCGACGTCGCCCGCCTGCGCCCGGCCAGCGCGGAAACCGCCGACCTCGGCCGCTTCATCCGCACCCCGCTGCGTTCCAGCGCGACCGTCGGCGCAGCCTATAGCGCCGGCTCCGACGACGTCAGCCAGCGCCGCTTCGGCGCGCGCGGGGAATACGTGATCAATCCCGACACCCGCCTGTTCGGCGGCGGCGACCGGCAGTGGCTGCACGCCGACGCCAGCAGCGGCTTCGAAAAACCGGGCGGCGGCACCACGCTCGGCTACAACCGCGCCTGGCTGGGCGTTCAGCACCGGCTCTCACCCATGCTGTCGATCGACGGCCAGGTCGGCCAGGGCCGCACCGAAGGCGACGGCAACTTCATCTACCAGATCGGGGCTGACCTGCAGCCGGCAGACGAACTCGCCCTGCGCGTGTCGCGCCGGCAGGACCTCCACACGGTGTCGCCGCGCGCCGCCGCCCTCGGCATCGAGCGGCGCGCCAACACCCTCGACGCACACTGGACGCCCGATCTGCGCCATACCATCGCTGCCCGCCTCGCCTACGACACCTTCTCCGACGGCAACGACCGCTGGGAAGCCCAGCTCGGCCCGCGCCGCGCCTTCGTCCGCAGCCAGCGTTTCAATCTGGACCTCGGCATCAGCGGCGTCTGGTTCGGCTACGACCGCGACCCCGGCAATGGCTATTACGCGCCATCGCGTTACCAGCGCTATGCGCTGACCGCCTTCACCTACTGGAAGCTCAGCGACGACGACGGCATCAGCGTGGCATTCGGCATCGGCCCCTACAAGGACAACAACATGGGCGGCTACCGCACCGGCGGCGACATTTCGGCCGAGGGCTTCTTCGGGATCTACCGCGACTGGTATCTCAACGTGAAAGCGGCCTATTCCGACTACGGCGGCGGCTATACCGGCGCCTACCGCTCGCACCTGTTCGAATTGAACCTGACACGCCGGTTCTGACCCGGGCGGCAGTTGCATCCAGCTGAAAGTGGTGCCGGGAGGGGGACTCGAACCCCCACACTGTTACCAGCGGCGGATTTTGAATCCGCTGCGTCTACCGATTCCGCCAT
>Ga0180009_10001469_pt1 | contig 28859 bp, 31 predicted proteins | sample OS_PC_MetaG_FD_123537 | JGI IMG/M metagenome (GOLD analysis project Ga0180009, IMG submission 123537) | Groundwater microbial communities from the Aspo Hard Rock Laboratory (HRL) deep subsurface site, Sweden - OS_PC_MetaG | ecosystem: Environmental > Aquatic > Deep subsurface > Groundwater... | reverse complement strand
GTTATCAACTGTGATGATTAAATCTGGCTTATTTTTTGCCAGTAAATCATCCAAGGCCTTATCTGATAAACCATAACCGTGCTTCTCACGCAAAGGGATGAAAGGAATGACTTGACAACCAATTTTATATAAAGCTTGCCATAATATAGCAGTTGCACAGACTCCATCGGCATCATAGTCACCAAAAATTACTACTTTTTCTTTTTTTTCTATGGCTTTTAAGATTCTTTTAATTGCTTTTTTCAGTTGACCAGCGTCCAGACCAACCTCTTGAATTGAAATTTCAGTAGGATTTAAAGGAGTGAAAAATAACTCATCCTTCTTTTCTAAACCGCGAGTTTTGATTAAGATATTTCTTAATTCACTCTCGCTTTGGGGTATAGTAGACTCAAGGATATTCCAGCGCATCTGATATCAGTATAATAGAAAAACACATCTTAACACACTTATGAAAATTCAGATTAGAAACGAAGTTGCCTTTATCATTCAGGCCCTAGAGAAAGCGGGTTTTGAAGCTTTTCTCGTGGGCGGAGCCGTGCGAGACTTAATTTTAGCGCAGCAAAATAAGCTTGATCCCGATGAAGCAGTTAAAGACTATGATTTTGCTACCAATGCCACACCTGACGAAATTCAACAACTTTTCCCGGAAAGCTTTTATGAAAATGAGTTCGGCACCGTAGCAATTACTCACCAAGAGCTACTTAAACAAATGGGAGTTCCTTCAGCTGAAAGTATCCTACCTAAACCACATCACCCGCCCAAAGACAGAATTATTGACTTAGTTCAAGCCACCAAAATTCATAAATCTTTGGGAATTTCCAAAAAAATTGAACAAGAAAAAATCAAAACAGTTTGGTTGTCTGATTTTGAGATCACTACATATCGCTCAGGAGAGGTCTACGCTGACTTCCGCCGTCCAGACCCCACTAAATTAGTTTGGGGTAAAACTATTAATGAAGATCTTAAAAGAAGAGATTTCACCATCAACGCCATGGCTTTGAAATTTATTAAAAAAGATGAATACGAGCTCATCGACCCCTTTAAGGGCCTAGATGATCTAAACCAGCATTTTATTAAAACAGTTGGCGATCCCACTCAAAGATTTAAAGAAGATGCTTTAAGGATGCTGAGAGCTGTACGTTTTGCGGTACAACTAAACATGCAGATTAGTGATCAAACTTTTGAAGCCATTATTAATCATGGGCAGTTAATAACTAAAATTAGCTGGGAGAGAATTAGCGACGAATTTTTAAAAATTTTAGCCAGCCAATATCCTGCCGAAGGAATTAAATTACTTGATGAATCAGGATTATTACAATTTGTCTTACCTGAAATTTTACAGGGAAAAGAGGTCTCGCAGGGCGGCCATCATACCACTGACGTTTGGACTCACAGTCTGGATTCAATCAAAGAGTGCCCCAACCCCGATCCCATTGTCAGACTAGCAACCCTTCTTCATGATGTGGCCAAGCCACAAACATTTGAAATCAGGAATGACAAAATCACTTTTTATAATCATGAAATTATTGGCTCGCGGATGGCTGATACGATTGCTAAGCGCTTCAAACTTCCCAATGCCCAAAGAAAGCAGTTATTTACTCTAGTTAGATATCACATGTTTTATTATCAACCCCATCACACTGATGCGGCCATTAGGCGTTTCATGCGCAAGGTTGGTTTAGAAAATATCGACGAAATTTTAGATCTACGAGAAGCAGATCGCTTGGGTAGTGGAGCCAGGAAAACCAGCTGGCGATTAGAAGAAATGAAACAACGGATGGTTGAGCAACTTAACCAACCCATGGAAGTAACTGATTTAGACATTAATGGCTATGATTTGATGAAAGAATTCGCTCTCAAATCAGGACCCTGGATAGGTGAAGTTCTAAACAAACTTTTAGAAAAAGTTTTGGACGAACCCGAACTAAACAAAAAGGATGAATTAATGACTTTGGCTAAAGAGCTGATTAAACAAAATTAACCCTTTTTTTCTTTTTGATAAATGTCTCCGCATCTTCCCACAGAAGTAAAAATGGGGCTGCGGTAAAAGTAGAAGAATATGTGCCGGTAACAGCACCGATTAAAAGAGCAATGGCAAACCAACGAATTGTTTCTCCGCCCAACATCGCCAAAGCAGCCAGCATGATGACAATGGTAACTGAGTTATTAATCGAACGACTCAAAGTTTCAGTCACTGCAATGTTGATTAATGATACTAAAGAATACTTAGAGTATTTCCCACGTAATTCCCGAATACGATCATAAACCACAATGGTATCGTGAACAGAAAACGACAAAGTGGTAAGTAGAGCCGTCACGTACAACATATCAACTTCAATCCCATAGAAATACCCCAATAAACTGAACACGCCTAATAAAACTAAAGAGTCATGAAGCATGGCTAAAATTGCGCTTACCCCATACTTTAATTCATTAAACTGGACCCACACATAAATCGTAATTAATCCTGCCGCTATGATTACCCCGGTTAGAGTTTTTGTCAGTAACTCTTTCCCCAGTGAAGGTCCAACTGTTTCGAAACGTTTTTCTTCTACCGTTCCATAATCATTACTTAAGACTTTTAAAATTAAATTCTTTTGCTCATTATCTAAATGCTTGCCACGTAAAATAATCTGATTTTCTCCAGATTGTACAATGGCATCTAGTTCATAAATTTGACTTAAATTTTCTTTTAAACTTGAAAGACCCAAATTAGTTTCTTGACCAATCTGAGTAAACTGAACTTCCAATAAACTCCCGCCTGTAAAATCTATGGCTGGCTTCATCCCAAACAAAACCAATGAAATTGCTCCGGGAATAATCACAAGTAGTGAGATTGCAAAATAAAGCCAACGCCACTTCATGAAGTTCATCTTTGACCTCGCTGTTCTTTTAAAAATAGCCGCATAAATGTTCTAGTAACCACCACCCCAGTAAACAATCCCAACAAAACTCCAATTAATAAAGTTATCCCAAAACCCTTCACCATCCCACTAGTATTTAAAAAACTAAAATCAAGCGGATTAATTAATATCAACGCGGTCATAATCGTGGCAATATTGGCATCTTTGATACTATCCCAAGCTCGACCAAAACCCAACTCCATGGCTCTTCTCCATGGTTTATCCAACCGCAGTTCTTCCTTCATTCTTTCAAAGATTAAAATATTTGCATCAACGGCCATACCTATAGTCAATAGCATCCCGGCAATCCCGGGTAAAGTCAAAGTCACACCGATAACTTTGTAAATTGCGATTGTTAAAATTCCATAAATTATCAAGGCCAAATCTGCGATTAGGCCCTTCCAGCCATAAAGCATGATCATAAATGCCATCACCAAACCAATTCCAATCGCTCCAGCCTTAACACTCTGTTCCACTGCCGCTTGCCCCAAACTTGCCCCCAGTTGACGCTGTTCAATAACCTCGATTGGAACTGGCAAAGCTCCAGCATTCAGTTGAATTGCAGTTTGTTTAGCCCCTTCTAAATCAAAGCCGCCAGTCATAACAGCTCGTCCATCTAAAATTGGAGTATTAATTCTAGGCATAGCAATGGGTAAATCGTCTAAAAATATCGCCAAAACTTCACCCACATTTTGTTGGGTTAACTCACCAAATATCTTTTTACCTTCGTCATCAAATTCCAAAGCAATAACCGGCTCGTTAGTTTGCTGATCAAACTGTACTATTGCTCTTTTAAGCTGTTTGCCGGTCAAATTAGTGCGTTCAAATTGATTGAAAAAAGCAATGGCTGAATAAGTAGCCTCTGAGGTAACTAAATCTGGATTTTGCAACCTAAAATCTAGCAACGCAGTTGTGCCAACTAACTGCAAAGCTTGATCTGGATCACTTACTCCAGGAAGATCCACTAATAAGCGATACTCTTCTCCCATTTTAGCAGTAGTAACCGTTGGCTCATTAATGCCATACAAATCAACCCTTCTCAAAATCACTTCTTTAGCGCTCTCGATGGCCGTTTCTTTATCTTCAGTTGCAATTTCAGCCGTATCTGCTTGTAGTACCACCTGCATGCCGCCCTGGATATCTAAGCCTTTTTTGAGTTTAAATTCTTTATGAACCCGCTTACCAAAAATAGTCACATCTAAAGGTGGCACAAAAATTTCTTGATTAATTTGTTTGCCGAATAAATTTAGGTTTACCGGGATACTACTAGGTAAAGAAATATACAAAGAAATAGCTGTCAAAACTGTAATAAAAATAAAAATCTGCAAATTACGCCGCATATTACTATCTAATTTTTATGATTACGCTAATCCAAGAATTTGACGATCAACAAAATCATCTTCATTTCCAATCACCATTACCCGATTGGCATATAAAATATCCATGGTGAAAGGATCGCGACGAGTTTTTCTAAAATCAAACTCTTTCTTTTCAAAAACTGCAACCCTAATCTCACGCTCTAACCGAGCTTCTTCTTCTTTAATTAAAGCTTCTAGCTCGGGCAAAACAACATCTCCAATAATTAACACATCGATCTCATTTTGACGAGGCGCCAAGCCTCGCACAAATCGACCAGAAAACATCACAAACTCAAGTGTTCCTAGTTTACGACGCAGTTTCCTAATCTTTTTACCCAAACCACTACTTTTAGCCACCATTTGGTGGATTTCTTGAAAATATAGATAGCGTTTGTTAAGAAAATAGTAGAGGCGATTGCCACGCTGTTCGCTCTTAAGTAATCCATAACCAAGCATTTTATCTAATTCTCGTCTAACAGCGTTAATTTCCTCATTAATTTCTCTGGTGATCTGTCTGACGTAATACATTTCCTCAGAGTTAATAAAGAACAACTTAATCATCTTCACTCGAACACGTGAAATCATGAAATCTTTTAGTGAAGTCATAGTATTCCTATCATAAACAATCTGTACTCAGATTGTAGGTGAGAGTAGCCCAGGTTTCAAGCAGAAGCTAGTATTTAGAAGCTAATATTCTGCTTTGGTTGTTTTGTTGACCACAGAAATCCAAGTTAAGCCCCTGGCAAAAAGTAGTTGCTTGCCACGCTCATCCACAAATTGGAGCTCATCGGTACGAGTTTTTTTAGTCCAAGTGGCTTTTATTACATCACCATTTTTAAATATTAAAGCATCTCCAGTCCCAGTTGTCCCATAAAGCATGTGTTGCTTCTCATTAAGTGGGCCTTTTTCAGTGGTGAGTAATACAATCACATTGCTAGCTTTAATTTGCTCATTCGTATTTAGATCAATATGATCCTCGCCACCCATCTTACGCTTATAACTATTGCTCTCTGCATCATATTCCCATTCTACAAAGTAGTCACTGTATCCACTCCAAAATTCATATGATATCTTAGTCACACTGCCTGCTTCTGGCTGACTGTCCTGATATTTCCAGGGTTTAAAATCCTTTTGCCAATCTTCTCCTCCCACAACCTTACGTCCCACTTTTCTTTCTGGAGAGACATTAGTCCACTCTCTTTTTTTAGCTACATCCCATAATTTTTCAGTACTACTGACCATAGTGTGTTCAGTAGCAATTTCCCGACCTTCCAAACGATTATAATCACGAACAAAAGTGGGATAACCAATAGAAAATTGATTAAGATCATTCTCACCCACCCAGCCATAATTAGCTAATTGACCTAAGGCATCAGTTGGCCCAGATAAATTGGCTCCACCCACATGAGCATAGAGTGGTTGATTAAAACCAGAAGCCCAATCAATAAAGTAGGTTCGAGCTGAGCGAATTGGAGCCAGGATAGTATCATACTTTTGCACCCCACAATAAAATAAGCCCATAAAACGAGTTATTCCCCCCTCAGCAATGACTTCAAACACAATGTCTGCATCAGAAAGACCAGATTGAGGACGAGACTGGACATGATTTTCAATCATCACCGCTAAAGGACGTTTTTTCTCCCAAGCGTCACGTTCAGTTTTAGTGTAATATTTCCCACTTAAAGGACAAGCTTGGTCTTGTTTTTCATTAGGATCAATATCTAGTAATTTACTCAATAAAGTTCTGTTATCTTCCACACTACTAACATTTTCCGCCGCCGTGGTAGCAGCGTTCAGGGTTCTTTTCCCAAAATAACTAAAAACTCCAAAGGAAATGACCGATGCTGTGATGTATAAACCTAAAACGAGTAATAAAGCAGGTTTCTTCATATATTATTTCCTTTTTTCCAATGCTACATGTTGTATCAAAGCTTGAAATATAACGCAACTAGTACCCCAATTACTACTATAGAGGCAATTAAAGTTCTTGTCAGATCTTTAATTATTAGTTTTGTATCATAATGCATCAAGTCAACTGTTTCAGCTCTAACGACCGATAGCCCGCTGTTACTTCTTTTTTTATTCCCTCGTTGAGATCGGGCTTTGATGTGATCTTTTTTTGTTCTTCGAGCAGTCATATTAAATAAAAATTCTCACTACATCTCTAATGGTAACTAAGATTAATAAACTCAGCAAGAAGATGTATCCCGCATAGTTGAAATACTGTTCTATTTTTTCAATTCTTTTTCTGCCAGTTATTCTTTCAATTAAGATAAAAACTGCTCGTCCACCATCCAGAGCTGGAATTGGCAAAATATTTAAAATCGCCAAATTTATTGATAACATTCCGCTAAAACTCAGGACTGCTAGAAAACCTTCGGCAAAGATTTTCCCACTGGTAGCTTGATGCACTATTCCCACGGGACCAGCAATATCCTCTGGAACTTGCCCTAAAGTAACCAAATTAATCAAAAGATCGCCTAAACCATTTAAGATCATGCCGCCTAACCAAAAAGCCTGAATTATGCCATACCAAATACCCCTAAAAGGCATTTCGTACCAGGGGTAATGTAAATAGACGCTGGGCTGAAATATCACTCCCAGAGAGCCTTGCCCCTGAGGAGTTTCTTCGGGACTGCGTAAATATGCAAAATATTCTTGTTTTTCTTCTTCGCACCCTAGCTGATCGCACTGTCCACTAGTCACAATGATGACGGTTTCTCCCTGTTTTGCTGTAATTTCATCAATAACCTCTTGGGTAGTTGGGGTTGCGATAAACTCATCATTTACTTTCAAGCCCAAGATATTAACATTAGCAGGAATACCCGCTGTTGCTGCAGGAGAATTGGGAGAAATCTCAGCTAACCGAGGTTCCTTGAGAGGAGTGGGAATTCCTAAAATTGAAAATACCAAAGAAAAAGCCAGCACTCCAAACAAAAAATTAACACTAGCCCCAGCTAATATCACTCCGAGGCGTTTATTGATAGAAAACTGGTGGAAAGCACCTGATTTTTCTTCTTCACCTCTGATCCTAACAAAGCCTCCAAAAGGAATCCAATTCAAAGAAAAAACTGTCTCTCTCCATTTAAAAATTTTAGCAGCTAGTGGTGGGTACCCCAAACCAAATTCTTCTACTTTCATGCCCACTTTTTTGGCTGCAAAAAAATGACCCAGTTCATGAATAATGACTAAAGTTGACAAGATTAAAATAAAAATAATTATCGACATGAATAAATATCAGAGCTAAAGTGTCATTAACTCATTTTCTTTATTTTCAGCCATTTTTTCTAATTTATCTATATATTTTTGAGTAGCTTCATTTAGTTTTTTCAGATCATTGTGAATATCATCTTCACTCACATTAGCCTCGCCTTTTTGTTGCTCGATCTCTTGCTTGACATCTGAACGAATAGACCTCAGCATGACCCGGCCACTCTCCACTTTTTGATGTAAGAGCCTGACCATTTCTTTACGTCGTTCTTCTGTTAAGGGCGGCACCTGGATGCGAATGATATTTCCATCCACCACTGGATTAAAATTAAGACCAGACTTGGCAATGGCTTTTTCAATTGATTCCAAGATTGAGGTATCCCAGGGTTTAATCATTAGCAAACTGGGGTCAGGAGCTGAAACACTTGCTAGTTCGTGAATTTTCATTTCACTTCCATATGCCTCCACCGTGACCGGATCCAACATCTGAACAGAGGCTTTGCCTGTTCTTAAAGTAGCGAGATCCTTTGTCACATGCTCAATGGCTTTGATAGCTAATTCATCAAAAATGGAAAACTGAAATGACATATACACAGATTATACTATATTTTGTATACTAACAAAGTATGCGACTGCGAACCTATTGGCACATTTTAAAAAAAACTTTTTCTTCTCCGGCTTATTACTTAGAAGTTATTAAAGCCCCTTTTTGGCTAAGTTTAAAATTTTTTATTCTGAGCATGATTTTACTAGGTATTTCTTGGGCCCTAAGAATTAACCAACGAATTATCCCACAACTCCAACAGCAGAGCGAGGCTATACTTAAAGAACTAGCGGACAATTATCCTGAAAATTTACAACTCGTTTGGACTGGAGAAAGAATTGAAATCACTCCTTTGGAAATACTGGAGATTCAATATCCAACACATCTAAAAATCGGTCTTCAGCTACCACCTCGCCTAGCTTATCTTAGCCCTGATGAACAAACGCCAGAACAGTTTGATGAGAAATTTGCCAATGAAAGTCTATTCATTTTAACTCCTCGCTATCTCTACCTAAATAACCTTAGAGATTCCTGGACAGCAATGCTTTTAACAGAGTTGCTACCCACAGATCCAGCCACTCTTTCCAAAGAAACTCTACCCAACTATTTAGATCAAGTTAAATTATTTATTTCTAGGTTGGTTACTTTTACTCAACGAGCAATTTATATAGTTTTACCAGCGTTTTCCATCTTTGTCATGCTTTGGGTAGGATTGATTGAATCAATCTTTATGTATTTATTCTTTAAATTTAATCAAATTAAATTAAACTTTAAAAAAACTTATCAACTCTCACTCCACTTAATGGTGGTAGCAGAAACCATTAACCAACTCACGTCTTGGCTTTACCCCAAAGTTCAATTACCAATGTTTGTCCTATCTTTTTGGATAATCCTACTCTATATTTTCTGGACTCAACGGAAAAAATTTTCACTTCTTAAATCTTAGCTCACTCATCTTCTAGGTTAATTTTAATCTCAACTAGGGGGAAAGGCAACTTTTCCTGACTGGGATCTGCAAGCTCTAGCTCTTGAGATAATTCTTGGACTCTCTGCTCTAACGGACCAGATATGGCTTTATCAAGCGGGCTATCATCAAGCAAAATATTTTTTTCTCCGGGACTTGATTGTCGTGACTTAATAAAAACTGCCCCCAATACTAGTAATAGTAAACAAATTCCAATCGCAAGCACAATTTTCTTGGGGAATTCTTTATTATTTGGAGTCTTTTCATCATCTAATAGTGGCTGCTGGGGTTCTTGTCGAGCCGTTGGTTTCTCGTACAAGGGACTCTCTGTTATAAATTGTGTCTGGTCTTGGGCATCTGATTGTTTCATATCTTAAGCAACTCCTCTAAAAACAACAGGGCTTTAGCTAGGGATGAATAAATTCTGCTCAAACGATCATTGGCAAACTGATAAACTTCCTTATAGTCTAAATCAGAGGAATCAGAAAATTTGGCTTCTACTAGATCAAACTCTCCTTTCAAACTACTCAAAACCCTATTGGTTTCATCAAAAGAACGTTTTCTTTCAGCTGATTTTAAGGCTCCGCCAGCAGTAGCCAATTGTTCCTCCATATCATGCGTGAGGACAAGGGCTTTGTCATGAACTGTCTGTAGTTTACCGACCGTTAAAAGTGCAAGCACCCGATAAACTGATTCCTCGATTTCACTAAATAATTCTTTAAACTCTACAGCAACGTTAGCTATGCTAGGCTTGTCCAATGGCTCAGCTAACTTTTGTTGATGTTGTTCAATTTTACTTAGGGTATCCAAGAGATTCTGTTGCGCAGCTTGCTTTTCTGGTAACTCAATACCTGCTTGGGCCAATAAATGAAAACGCAATAATCTAATGTAAGTTCGCAGGACGTTGGCTCTGGCCACCATTGCGGCTTGCGTTGCTCTAACTGATTTTTCTAAAGAGGCTAATGTCTCAAGTTGGAAATATTGTTGCTTAAGAATCTTGTATTCTTTTTCACTGGAGCGGTAATCCTCAAGCTCTCCGCGGTACTGGAGAGTTAACTGTCTAATATCTTTAGAAAAAGATTGGGCGTCAAACACCTTTTGATTATCTTCTAGCGGCGGAATCTCTTGAGCTAGCGCTTGTCCGTGAGTCAATAATAAAAACGAGATGATAGTAGTTAAAAAATTTTTGTTGATCCAGTTCATAAGCTGAGTTACTTGATATGTGATTTAAAGTGTTACTAAGATGAGCAACAATCCGGCTAAAGTTCCTATCCCAAAATACTCTAGTACAACTCTCCCAGTGATCTGATTAGTTTTAAAATGAGTCAAAATGCCCCAAAGTAAGTAAAAAACAGCAATGGAAATAGCCACCATACGCTGGGTTTGACGATCTGGCCAAGCACCTAGAAATAGGATTACTCCTAAAACTAATCCAATAATTAATATTATGTATGCTAATTTGTGTTTGTTTAATTCTTTTAACATCTGCTTATCCCACTACTCCTCCCCTAAAGAAAATAATTAAATACATCACAGCAATAAAAAGAAAAATATGTGCCAGATTTTTGCCCACTATGCGAATACTGTCACGGTTACCAATAATAAACGTGTCATAAATTAAAGTGCTAACAATTAGTATAATCACAGCCAAAAAGAAGGCTTTGGTTAATTGAAGTGGTGTAAACAAGGGTGGTGACTCAACCTGGCCTCCTGGAACTAACAAACTAGCCAATATACTGGCTTGAGAACGCTTTACTGCGTCTCCTGAGGCTTGGACAACCTTTGCTTCATCTGCATCTCCTAGCACGGGTTTAGCCCCAACTCCTGCTTGAGTACCAAACATCTGGACAACCAGAGTGGTTTCATATCCCTCTAAGCTACCATCAATGACTGCAATCCCAATTTCTTCATATTTTGAATTAACAATATTAGCCCGATGAGTCGGCGAAGCCATCCAGGCCGCGACCATGTTTGGCGTATTGGCAAAATCTCGAGCCAAATTTTCTCCTGCCACCCGATATTGATACCCGGCTTGTTGAATAAAGTACCAAGGTTCAACACCATCAGGAGCAGTATGAGACCAATACTGATCAGTAAACATGTTTTGCCCCTTAGCTAGGGCGGCTTGGGTCAAACTTTGATTTAATTGTAGTGGTTTCAAACCCAGCTGAGCTCGTTCTTGGTTGGTAGCTTCAATGACTTGCTTGGGAGTAATTGTAGATGCATAACCTAAAATACTGCCGTTAGCGCTTGTTAATCCAGAAAAAAGATGTAGTAAGGCCACAAAACCGCTGGCAATCAAAACCACAAAAAATAAAGCTTCGGGGTGCAATAATCGCGGTCGGTGATTATTCGAGCGTCTTGGATGAAAAATATGGGCAACAATATCAGACAATTTTCTCACGTACTCTATTATGCAGCAAAAGTGAGAAGAAACTCAAGAGTTAAAGGGTGAAGTTGAAGGAAACGCTTTTTCCCAAGGGTGATAAAGAACCATCAGAATTATAGGCGCGAACGGTTAGATAGCCTTGGTTTATGGCTGGGAATTGGACAAGAATAAACTCTTTTTCTCGCGCAGGTTGAGGAGAGAATTCCGCAGGTAGCACTCTTTTTATGAGCTGAGCCTGAGTCCAGTTTTTTTCAGTAAGGGGATCTGTAAAAAAACGAATCTCGTAGCCCAAGGCTTTGTTTAAATTTTGATCATTGGTTTGAGGGCTAGTCCATTCAAGAGTCAAATATCCAGCTTTGTCGACAGTAACAAACAGATCACTGATTGGCTTGATTTCAATAAAGTTTTTATTATTATTAACAGTTAATTTAATACTATTAATAGTAGTCTGAGTGTTTTGTAGCTCGTCACCTGTGTTACCGCTCCATAAGGTTAAAGTTGTTGGATGATTGGTAAAAGTTAGGGGATTAAAACTGATGGTTTTTGGGCCAATTTCTACAGCTGATTGTTGATAAGTTAAGTATTCATCTATAGAAACAGTAAATCCGGGCTGATCAAATCCCAGAGCGGTTTCCTGACTAATGAGCTCATACTCAATTTCTAAAACCCAGGCCTTGCTTTCTGTTAAGTTTGGAAGTTTAAATGACAATTTTCCGTCTTGTAACTTAATTTGGTGGGCGAGTAAAATAATTTCTGTCTCAAGCGGTAGGGAAAGAGATGGCAATGGTGGCGAGGGAGGAGATGATAATGGTGATGGGGAAATAGCCGGCGAGGGTAGCGGAGAAATAACCGGCGAAGATAGTGGAGAAATAGCCGGCGAAAATGGTGAAGAAAAAGCTAGCGGAAGCAGGGAGAAGGATGGCGGGGAGGAGGCAGACAGAAACGAGTTATCTTGAGTTGCATGTTTAATCGACTCAGCCCCCGCTTCCATCACCTCCCCCCTCACCTCCCCCGCAATTCCCTGTTTGACTGCTAAATCACGAGCGATGGGTAATTCTAAAACCGCAACCATCACCAGACCAAAAGCCAAACTCAGTCTTAACGCCAGTTTCATAATAACTTAGTTAATTCGTTAATGATCAATAAAGCTAACAGCATAAAAATCATTACTCCAATCCCCTCCCTACTTCTAAACCAACTCAGAGCGTAGCCAACTTGTGGTATTGACCCCATTAACTTACCTTTTACTTGCCCAGCAAAAACACTCTGAGCTGATAAATAAGCCGTTGCATCGCCTTGGGTGAGATAGGTGATTTGATTATCTTTGGTTTGCTTTGCAACAATCCGATGAATAACTAACTTACTATCGCCACCATCTCCCACTTGATAAGCAATCACCTCTCCGGGGCTATAAGTAGCTTGAGCTTTGTAGATCGCAATGCTACCAACCGGTAAGCTTGGTTCCATTGAACCTGATTTGACAATCGCCAACTGATACCACTGATCTACGACGGGAATCAGCGGTATCAGTAGTAAGATTGCCAGTAACAAGCTAATTGTCAGAACTAAATTGGAAACAAGCTTTTGGATACACATAATTCTCCTTAATTAGTCCCCTGCTCACCGGTAAACTCTAGATCCACTTCCACCCAAGCATCTTGATAACTAATATTAGCCTCTGGGTCATACAACCAGGTCAAAAATAAACCCTTGCCGTGACCTGCGTTACCTCCTAAATTGGAGTCCGTATCACTCCCCGGGAGTACCTCTGTACCAGGCTCTAGATCATAGGCCACACCACCATGGACTAAGTCTGTGCCTGCATAAAAATCAAGCAAAGTAAAATCACCGCCATTGAGGTCATATTTCGTAATCAAATCTGGCAAGATATCTTCTCCAACGTCCTGGATTCCATTACCGTTGCGGTCATACCAAGCTGTAATCAGATTAACCACCTCATCTAAGTGTTTAACGCCGTAGTACTTACGATCAGTCAACGTCAAATAAACTGATTCTGCATCAACATCGCCGGTGTTGCGAATAAACACCCTAGAGCTGATGGTATCGCCCGGTGTCCATTCTAATTGAGTCGTCCAAACACCAACGGTATTCCCAGACCAATTACTGGCCATTGTCTCAGCAATGTTGTCGCCGTCTGCATCAATACTGCTAATCTGAAGATCAAATAAGCCAGAATAGAATTTGTTGTCCTTTGCTATGACTAAATCCTGAAACAGAGCATAGCCATGACCGACAACAAACACACTCACTAATACTAAAAATAAGGAAAGAATAATTTTACGCATTGACTCTCCTCCTTTCTTAATTAGAAAGTGTAAAGAGCCATGCTTACCAAAAGTGTAGAATATTTATTGAAATTTTTGCAATAATTTTTTAGACGGATTTGAGAGTTTTTTTATCAACTCCTAGTTTTTGAAACTGGCCACGACGAAACAAAACTCCAATCACAGCATATACTGCGATATCTATCCAAGTCTCCTCAATAGACTCATTAGTGGGACCTTCCTTAGTGATCAGTAGATTTTTTAATCGCTGGACTTTTTCCATAATTCGTATCGCGACCCCGAGCTCTTCTATGGCTAAAATGTTACCCTTACCATAATCACGATGTTTTTTAAGAAACATTTTTAAAAGCTCAACATTTACCTGTTCAAAGGCTTGGTCTAGGGTTTTAGCATCATTTTTTGAAGGCATAAGGGCTTTCTATGCTTATTTTTACTCTACTAATGTAGCATATTCTGCTAAACTGTGGTTATGTGGTTACAAATTTTATTTTTAGTTTATTTAATTGGAGCAACTACCTACTTTTTGATTGAACTAAAAAAAACAATCGTAAAATTGTATGTCGTTCTTCAAGGACCATTTTTTGCCCCAACTAGCTATAAGCGGATTAAACAAATTGCTCGGTTAGCAAAACTCAAACCCAATATGAAGCTAGCGGATTTAGGAGCGGGTGATGGCCGAGTTTTAATTGAGTTAGCTAAATCTTGTCCCGGAATTAAAGCTGTGGGCATTGAACTAGATCCTGAATATGTAAAGCTTGCTAGAAAAAATATTAGTGCTGCTGGACTGGCGAAAAAGATCCAAATAAAACACGCAAGTTTTTGGGAAGTAAGCCTCTCTGAATACGACGTAATTACTACTTACTGCATACAAAGATTTATGGGTAAATTGGAGAAAAAGTTGAAAAATGAGATCAAAAAGTCTTGCAAAGTGATTTCGGTTTTTTTTCAGTTCCCAACCTGGGAGCCAAAGAAGCAGTTGGGTGATATTAGGCTGTATAGAAAATAAGAGATAAAATTTGTATAATTAGCCATCCTAGGCCCCATCGTCTATCGGCTAGGACACTAGGTTCTCATCCTAGTAAGCAGGGTTCGATTCCCTGTGGGGTCACACATCGGGACTGATGAAGTCTCAAAGTAACGTTTTAGCCCTAAATATGGCGCTAATTTAGGGGTTCCAGAACTCAATTGTGTGTAGGTAGGCATACTATCAAAAATAAGGCCAAAAAAGGCTGCCCGTTTGAGCGGATTAGCCCCATCTATCAACAATTCTTCTAGGTGTTCCAGATAGTACCCGATGTGCTTCATGACGTTACCCATATTTATGGTATTTACGTTCGTGACATGTTGTAATTTTTCTTGTTCTAATTGTTCTACTTCCTCTTCTGCCTTGACCAGATCAGCTTCCATGTATTTAATAGCGACCTCGGATGATAGATACTTGATCTTGTCCGCAGCAGCTTGCGCAGAGGCTTTAAGAGACTGTATTTTTGTATCGATGATGGATTCGTCCTGAACGGTATTTTCGACTCGCTCATTCCATTTCGTAATCACAAATTTTTTCAAATCGTCGATATATTTTTGGTTAAAATCTAACTCACTAACAAATGTTTCAACAGTTGTTTCAAGCTCTCCAGCGGAGACTCTAAAGTAATGGCCACGCTTATTGCAGTGATAGGCTGGGTAGTAGGTTCCGAGGTGTCCACGAGAGGCACTACCAAAGAGTGGCTTGCTACAGTGCGGACACATAACGAATCGTTTATACGGAAACTTCGGATTGTTCACCAGCTTCTTCGTCATCCAATCAGGCAACTTTTTCTTCCACAGTTTAACCTCATCACCATCTTGAGATAACACGAGCTTTCCTTTATTAGCCTTGTTGTAAGTCTCGATTGAGACTAGTCCATCAAACTTGCCTTTTACAACCCCTCCCTCTGTCCATTTCTCAGAATTAACACCAGCAAATATTGGATTTTGGATATAGAGCCAGAATTGTTTAATCCGTAATCCTTTTCCACCACGTTCACCAATAACTTTGGTTCGATCTTGAGGGTTTCGGATATATCGCTTACGTGTTTTATATCCCATGAGATTAATTTCATCGACTATCTCCTGATCTGACATTGTGCCTCGGCAACGTAATTCAAACATTTTGATGATCCATTGAGATTCCTCTGGATGAGCTTTCAGAATAACTCTTCTGCCATGTGGGGTTTCTACTTTTTCATTGACATAACCAAATGGTGGCTGTCTGACTCGATATCCCATGCGGACATAGCGGATTTCAGCACCAATCATGCGCGTCATAATGTCGCGCATTTCATCTTTAGCGCGCTCAGCTTCAAGGATCTCGGACTTTTTCGTGGGACTATATATACCCCATTTATATGAGAGCCCAAGATGTTCAAGAGTGTTTACGTCTTGACCGCCGATAATGCCATAAATATCAATGAGTCGTACTTGGTGTTTTTGTAGTTGCATGTTGAGGTGATCATAAATATATGACCCACCTCTGGTGAATCGATCTATAGATTTGATTATGAATAATTGGATATCATTCTTTGGGTTTACACAGTAGTCGATGGCTTCCTGAACAGGCTGAACTTCCTTTGAGGCCGATTCCATAAAGATAAAGAACTTCTTAATCTTGATATTGCGCATACTGGCAAATCGTTCAATCTGTTCTTTTTGTGCATCAGGAGAGTCACCCTGTAATCCCTGCTTCAGAGAAGATATCCGTATTGCCGCAACTGCATTGGCCTGAGTAGGGGTGGTGTTCATAGTTTTTCGCTCATTACTACATTTTGTTTCTGTTTTTCGAGGATGCGATCAACGATGAGGTTAGCAATAACTTTGAGTCGCTCTTCAACAGATAACTGAGGACCATTTTGAGGTAAATTCTTTGTTTCTTGAGTAGTTTCTCTTATTCGTTTCATACCAGATTATTGACTACAAACTATCACTATAGTGATAGTATAGCAAGTCCTCATACCGTGTCAAGCATTATATTTAGGGTTAAAACTGTCCCCGCGCTTGGGGACAACTATAGCATTACTTTAGAGCGATATATTGGCATTTATACTTTTTATATTTACCCCTATTCCCTTATAAATAAGGAGAAGAATGTTACAATACGTATTACTGCTCATAACTTAATCAACTATGGCTACACATCTCATCACTCCCAAACAACTCGAAATACTTATCCTCTTATATCGCTTCCGCTTTCTCAATCGCACACAACTACAAACACTCCTCAATCACAAAGAACCTCGTCGTATCAAATCCTGGCTCAAAGACCTCACTGACAAAAAAATACTCGGCCGACACTACTCAACCAAGTTCAATGAAAATACCAAACCTGCTATCTACTACCTAATCACTAAGAGTAAAAGCTTGCTGCTAGAGCGCCCTGAGGTGGATACGAACGCCTTGAAACGTGTATATCGGGAGCATATACGCTCGAGTAGGCTAATTGAGCATTGTATCCGCCTGGCCAACTTCTACTTACAACTCAAGGAGCAAACGAAAGGCAAAACACTTCACTTTTTCACAAAAACTGACCTCACGACTCACGATTATTTTCCTTTCGCTCACCCTGATGCCTATATTGCCATTAAAGACGGAAAGAAGATGAAGCGTTACTTTTTTGAAATAATTGATGAGGGAGCTCCAAGGTTTATTTTGCGAAGCAAGATCAAGATGTATTTAGAATACTTCTCGGAGAACACCTGGACAATCAGTACGGGGCATCCATTCCCCAAAATACTACTTTTATGCCCAAATGACCAGATAAAGGATTTTTTACGTAAACACATATCGCAGGTGATGGAAGAAGAAGCAGATGTTGAAATTGACTTTTACCTCTCAAATACAGATAAAATTGAATGGGAAAACGCACTTGCCAGCGATGAGTAACATCACCTATTCTCGCAATTCCTCGCTATCAAGGCCACAGCTTAAAGAACTTTCCCCTATAACGTACTATAATGAGTAGATAGTTCCTGCCTGAAAAGTTCTAATTTAGAATAAGAATAATTTATGAAAATAACAGATAACGAAAAACGAGACGTAATTAAATACCTTGAGGCGGGAAAGCCCCTTCCAGAGAAGTACCGCTTCCTTCTATTTGATGATGATCGTGAAGTTGAACTCTTATGGAATGGCAAAACAAATGAAGTAACGAATGTAGTTCTACCATTCCAGACCATTGAACAGATAGATGAGCCGAGAAGTGATGCTAAGTTCGGTATGCAGGAATCGTTATTTGATACATCTGGTAGGCAGATAACTGGTTGGACTAATAAACTTATCTGGGGTGACAATAAGCTCATTCTTTCTTCACTCAAAAACGGACCTCTTCGAAAAGAAATCGAAGCACATGGCGGTATAAAGCTGGTTTATATTGATCCTCCGTTTGATGTAGGTGCTGATTTTTCAATGGGTATAGAGGTTGGAGACGAAAGTTTTATCAAAAAACCATCTGTAATCGAAGAAATAGCATATCGTGATACTTGGGGTAAAGGCACAGATAGCTTTATTGCGATGATTTATGAGCGACTACGCTTAATGCATGACTTATTATCCGAAGATGGAACTATTTATGTTCACTGTGATTGGAGGGTAAGTAGTTTCATGAGGTTGGTGTTAGACGAAGTTTTTGGAAAAAACAATTTTAGGAACGAAATAATTTGGTGTTATACAAGCGCTTCAAATCCCGGGTCTGATTTCCCAAAAAAGCACGATACAATCTATCGTTATAGTAAAGGTGAAAGTTACATTTTTAACTCAAAAGATATTCTTATTCCTTATAGTGAAAAAACACTTTCAAATTACAAAGAGGGTTTAAAAGGGTCAGGTACTTTTTACGGAGGAAGTACAAAAGAAAAAGAGGGAGAAATACTGAAATCAGGTAAAGTTCCGGAAGATTGGTGGGAATTGGCAATAGCCGCCAGATTCCCTGTTGATGGAGTTAAAAGAACTGGTTATCCTACCGAAAAAAGTTGGACTTTGCTAGAAAGAATAATAAAAGCGTCTTCGAATGAAGGAGATATTGTGGCGGATTTCTTTTGTGGATCGGGAACAACGCTCGCGGTGGCTGAAAAACTCGGCAGAAAGTGGATTGGGTCTGATCTTGGTAAATTTGGAATACATACTTCAAGAAAAAGACTCATCGGTATTCAGAGAGAGATGAAAAAGGCGGGAACAGACTTTCGAGCCTTTGAGATATTAAATGTCGGAAGGTATGAAAGAGATAGCTATCTAACTGTCAATGATGATCTTCGTGCAGAAGAAAGAGAAAAACAAGCCGAACGGAAAGAGAAAGAATTTATCAAACTGATTGTATCCGCGTACAAAGCAGAATCAATAGAAGGCTTCGTGAATATCACTGGAAAGAAACGAGACAGACTTGTAGCCGTTGGTCCAATAAGCACTCCTGTGTCTTCGAAACTTATTCAAGATGTTGTGAATGAATGCAAGGACAAAGGTCTCACTAAGGTCGATGTTCTAGGGTTTGACTATGAAATGGGACTGGATATGCAGGCATACAAAGATCAAGGAATTGACATTGCCTTCCGGATCATTCCTCGCGAAGTATTTGACAAAAAAGCTGTTGAAAAAGGTCAAGTTAAATTTTATGACGTTGCATATATTGAAGTAAAGCCAATTATAAAAGGAAGAGTAAACAGTAAAGAGTTATCAATAGAACTCACCGACTTTTCAGTCTTTTATAATCAAGACGCCTCAGAAGAAACTACCGAAACTCTCCGAGCCGGAGGAACTAAAGTCGTTGTCGAAAACGGACAAGTAGTTAAAATTTCCAAAGACAAATCCACTGAATCAGTATCCAGAGAAGTTTTAACCAAAAAATGGAGCGATTGGATCGATTATTGGGCTGTGGATTTTAATTTTGCAGATAGAAAAGAAATCGTCACTGAAACCAACAAAGACGGAAAATTAGTTGAACGATGGACTGGTGATTATGTTTTTGATAATGAGTGGCAGAGTTTCAGAACTAAGAAAAATAGAAATCTTGAATTAGTCTCTGCGTCAAAAGAAATTGCTAAAGGTACTTATAAGGTTGCAGTTAAAGTTGTGGATATATTCGGTAACGATACAACAAGGATCATAGAGGTAATAATTTAATATGGCTTTACACAAAGACTTTCCTAAAGACCCATATGTAATACTTGATCCAAGTATTCGTTGGTTTCCTGCTGATGAAGACTTGCGAGAAAAAGGTGGAATTCAAAAACTACTTCCTCCACTAGTTGCTGATTTGCGCATTAAGGTAAAAAATTGGCGAGATAAACATTACGAGGGTGCAAGCGAAACTTCCAAGGCTCTGTTGAACTGGTGGTTCAAAGAAGAACATATTTTATACGATCAGAACGGAATCTCTGGAAAGTTCCAGTACTATTTTGCTCAACGAGAGGCCTTAGAGACTGTTGTGTGGCTCTACGAAGTCGCCAAAGTAAAAGATAAGTATGATCTTATTCGCTATAACTCTACAGGAGTTTTGAGTGCGGGGATGTTTACTGAAGATTGGTTGCGTTTTGTGATCAAGATGGCTACTGGAGCCGGTAAAACAAAGGTAATGAGTTTGATGATTGCTTGGGCATACTTTCATAAAAAATATGAACATGGTTCTCATCTAGCCAAGAACTTTCTTCTCATTACCCCAAACGTTATCGTCTTTGAAAGAATTAAAAATGATTTTGAGGGGTTAAAAATATTTTTCACCGATCCAGTATTGCCTGATAATGGGTATCAGGGTCAAAATTGGCAAGATGATTTTCAGATGACCCTACATCTACAAGATGAGCTGAGAACGGTCTCTGATACTGGAAACATCTTTCTAACCAATATCCATAGAGTGTTTGAGGGAAATATCCAAGATGCGAGTTTGGATGATGAAGATACTTCCTCATATTTCTTAGGTCATAAGCCAGTAACAAAAACGAATGATTCGATAGTAGATCTGGGAATGATAGTTCGTGATATTGATGAATTGATCGTCATCAACGATGAGGCGCACCATATTCATGATGAAAATATGGCGTGGTATAAGTCAATCTTGGATATTGATAACAGATTAAAGCAAAAAGGGACCGGACTTGCTTTGCAGCTCGATGTTACTGCTACACCCAAGAAGAATGATGGCTCTATATTTGTTCAGACAATAAGTGATTATCCACTTGTTGAAGCAATCCATCAAAGGATTGTCAAAAATCCAGTTGTCCCCGACGCGGCTAGTAGAGGTAAATTAAAAGAAAATCAAAGTTCATTGTTTAGCGAAAAATATCGAGATTACATCAACCTCGGTATTGAGGAGTGGCGCAAGACGTATGAAGCGTTAAAGCCAATGGGGAAGAAATCGATTCTCTTTATCATGACCGATGATACAAAAAACTGTGATGAAGTTGCTGAGTACATAAAATCTAGTTTTGCTGACCTTAGAGATGGAGTTTTAACGATTCATACCAATAAGAGCGGTGAGATCTCTGAAAGCGTTTCAGGTAAGAATAAAGATGAGCTAGATTTACTTAGAAAACAAGCCAATGAGATAGATAGTTGGGAAAGCCCTTTCAAAGTAATCATCTCCGTCATGATGCTCAAAGAGGGATGGGATGTAAAGAATGTTACGACTATTGTAGGTCTCCGACCCTATGCCGCTGACTCAAAGATTCTTCCAGAGCAAACACTAGGTAGAGGTCTTCGAAGAATGTTCTTCGGCAGGGACGACGTTGAAGAATACGTCAGCGTAGTCGGCACACCGGCGTTTATGGACTTTGTGGAGTCAATCAAAGGTGAAGGTGTTATTTTGGAAAAGAAAGCAATGGGAGAAGGTTCACAGGTAATTGCTCCAACTGTTATCGAAGTCGATAAAGATAATCCTCACAAAAACATTGAAAAACTTGATATTGAGATACCCGTAATGACTCCGAGAATACAAAGAGAATACAAAAATCTTGCTAATTTGGATGTATCGACGTTTGGAAACACTAAGGTAAGGGTTAAAACATTCTCAGAAGAAGAAAAACGAGAAATTGTGTTCAAAGACGTTGTAGATGAGAAAACACATCACACCACAATACTAACTGGTGAGATCGAACCAGATTATAGAAGCGTTATTGGATTCTTTGCTCAAGCAGTAATGAGAGAGCTTCGACTATTTGGTTGCTACGATATCTTGTTTGGCAAGGTAAAAGACTTTATTCAGAGCAATATGTTTGATATGCCAGTCGATCTATCAGACTTAAACCTATTGAGGAACTTATCAGAAGTTGAGTACATCAAATTGATAAAAGACTCTTTCAAGAAAGCTATCAACGATCTTACCGTTCAAGATAGTGGCGATACTGAAATAAAGAACTACATCAAGATTAGCGATGCACGTCCATTCGTTGTAACTAATAAAGGATTTCTATTACCCAAAAAGTCTGTTTTCAACAAGATTGTTGGGGATAGTGATTTTGAGCTTACCTTCTCCGAGTTTATAGAGAATTGCGAAGACATTATTTCCTTCTCAAAAAACTTTCAAAATAAAGAAGCGAGCGCGCTTCGGATTGAATACAAAAACTCAGAAGGCTTTATTGCGACCTATTACCCCGACTTCTTTGTCAAAAAGGATGATAAGACCGTTTATATAATCGAAACTAAAGGTCGAGAGGAAGAAGACGATAAACTAAAGTTTGAGCGCCTTCAAAAATGGTGTGAAGATGTAAATAACCGTCAAAGCAAAATGGTCTACAAGGCTTTATATATCAAGCAGGAAGAATGGGAAAAAACTAAGCCCAAGAACTTTGATGAAACTATAAGGTTGTTCGAAAAATAAATGAAAATTCGTATGTATGAAAATACAAAAAATACAGAACATTCAAGGATATAAGTCTTTTCAAAATTATACATGGCATACTTTTTGCAATTCTGAAACGTTTCATACTAAAACTAACCTTCTCTATGGTGAAAACGGAAGCGGAAAAAGCTCTCTTTGCAATATATTGAAAAGTGTCTCTCAGAATAAGGACTTCATAAGATATTCTCCAAAAAGTGTCAAAATTCAAATTGATAGCGCCTCATATGAATATACAAGCAATAATTGGATAAGCCGAATTGATAAGGACTCAATTTTATTTTTTGACAGAGAATTCGTTGATTCAAATGTTCATCTTGGTCGAGATCGTGGAACACAACAAGACCAACAAGAGCAAAAATCAGCCAAACTAATTATAGAATTTGACGCTGAGGCTATAAAGTTAAGAACAGAAAGGGATCGCCTAATTCAGATAAAAAATGTTAGAAATAGTAAATTCGACGAATACCGAGAAGAAAACAGGTCAATTCTGGATTTTAATCTAACCAACGAAGAAGAAATTTCTTACAAGAAATATAAAAATAGAGACAAAGTTGGGGTTGATAAGGCAAAAAAGAAAATTGAAGATGAGAAAAATGAACTTACAGTCAGAACAAAACGAAATCGAAAGCTCTTAGAGAGTGTAAATGAAATCCAACAGATACAAGAATTGGAAAACAATCCGGTAAACTTATTACTATCTAAGCAGGCGGTGTATCAAGCACTTTTTACGTTTAAGATTCGAGAAAAAACGAAAATTCAGGCTGAGCAAGAATTGGTAGATAAAATTAGACAACATAAAGATTTTTTTGAAACTGGAATTGAAATTCGTGATGTACACCCAAAACGATGTCCATTTTGTCAATCTACTAGGAATGAGGGTGATATAAAGAAAATAATAAGCGCATACAGTTATCTGTACGACGAGTCATATAAGCAACAGATTTCTGCGTTCGAAAGCGTGAAGCAAGAGTTGATTGACGAACTCGATCTCATTCAGAAAACTATAAGAAATATAGAATTAGATACCTTTTTTCTCGCACTCAAAAACCTCTCTGATAAATACTCAATTAAAAATATATACCTTCTCCAAGAAGAAAGGCAATTCAGAAAAAACATTGAATTAACAAAAATTAGTGAGTTAAAGAAAAAGATTCAAAACCTCACCAAGCCAAACAAAGAAGATATTTCGGCAATATATAAAGAAGCAAGAAAGGAGTTCGAGGTTGCTAAAAAAACGTTCGATGATTTTGCTAAATTGACTCAGAAAAAAAACAAACTAATAGTTTCATTCAAAAGTGATCATACAGATGAAAAATTGGTCGGTAGAATCGACACGGGTGAACGGCTGTTGAGCAAACTAGAAATAGAATTAGATTTTATTCGAAGTAATAAAATCGATAGGGAAAAACTCAGACGTCAAAAACGTAAGGAACTAGATAGACACCAGAAAAAATTCGAAAAGGCAAAGTCGGAATATATCCTTATTAGGGATAAATATGAAGAATACTGCTCAACAGAAGCCTTCACTAAAACACTGAGCAAAATTGAATCGTACTTCAATTATTTTAACTTTAGCTTTAAACTTCTACTTGATACTCAAAATCGCCACACTGGATCAACCAAGGAGCTGCCATTTGCCTTCAAAGTGATCGACCTTGAGGGGAACGAGAGGGATTTGAGGGAAGGTATGTCTGAGGGAGAAGTCCAAGTGCTGTCTCTTTGTTTTTTCTTTGCCTTTCTCGATATTCAAGCTGATAAAAATCAGAAAATATTGGTGTTTGATGACCCAATCACAAGCCTTGATGACAGCAATCTAAGTAATTTGGTCGATTTACTTGCAATAGAAAAAGATAAATTTTCACAAGCCTTCATTTTCACCCATCATAGGACGTTTTTCAAATTCTTACGAAAGCGATTCAAAGATAAGTGTTGCGAATTTAATCTTATTAGAAATAAAAAACACTTAGGTGGAAGTTTTATATGTAAGAGCCAAGAAGAAAGGTTCACTCAAAAATTAAAGGATTTTGAAACCCATCTGACTCAAATTGCACAAAACCCCCATGGCTTTGACATAGAACTAAAGATTGTCGAATATGGTCAATATTTACGCTATGAAACAGAGTATTTCATAAAATGCAGACTACTTCACTGGAATGAATCAAGTGAATTTGGCAAAGTTGTTGAGGGAATAAAAGAAAACAAGAAAGTAACAGATGCTGATTTGGACAAAATTAAACAAATTTACTCATTTTGTAATTGGACGACTTCGCATGTTGATGTTGGAGACGATCACGGTCTTGCTCAGTTAAAAGAGAAGGTTGCAGATTTCGTTGTAATAAATAACAAATATTGAAATACGAAAGCGTATTCAAAGTAGCCTGCTTAACTTATGCCAAAAGATATAAAACTAGATAATTGGTATCAGATTGATTTCAAAATAGTAGAAAGTGCTAGATTAACTATTCAAAAAATCGCTCGGCTAATCAATAGTCTGAAAGACAGCAAGCTTATAGATAGATGGTTCTATTTATATGAGAATACGACTATCCGACTTCGATTTAGGACAGACAGGTCAGAGGAACTAAAATCTGCCGTTTACAATTTTGCAAAAGATCTTGATCTGATCAACGTAGAAGGTAAACTCTTCGAAATATATACAGAAAGTGATGATAAGTTCAGAAATTCAGCGACTATTGAAACATTTGCAAATATCATGTCTGAATTATCAGAGCTAATGCTGAAGCGAATTGAGAGGAAAAATGATTTCAGTAGCTATGATTTAGTCGAGAGATTGTCTCACTGTATCTTCAACAATGTATACGGTACGGACACTGAACTCTACTTTTTGCTGAAACGACTTGGAATCCCCTTTAATGAAGATGATAACCCTGAACAGACAATTCTTGATGAAACAATCCAAATTAAATTGACAAGCCCTACAAGTATCCAAATGGGTTCATTAAAAATTCCAATTAAAGAATCAAATCGTTAAAGCAAAAAATATGACAACCAATTCAGAAGAGATATTAGTAAATCCTTATACTGCCATTCGGCTATTTGCTAAAACATATCTTAACATTGGAGAAACCATATTTACCGACAGGAAGTATAAGATTACACGCGAGGCGTGGATAGGATCAATGTTCCTTTTGGCTCTGAAAAAACAATCGAGCGAAGAATGGTATTTCAAACCAGAGACAGTTTCGGGATCTCCAGATTTCTATTGTTATACTTTTCTTCACGATAAAAATAGAGGTGGTAGTATCAAGCCAGAAATTAAACTCGAGGTTTTTGAATGGAGAAAGGAAGAAAATGAAAAAGATTTCATCGAAGCATTAAAAAGAATAAAACTGAACAAAATTATTGATCCTCAGATTACAATAGTCTGCTATATAAGAAGAAATGAAAAGATCCCTCCAGCAGTTGAGTTGAATAAAAAATTAAAAGAAATAAAGCCTAAGGTAAAGGACATTTGGTATTTAGGAGACGTAACACCTGACTCAAAAACATGGAGAATTACTCAAATATACCCCAACACACTCGCTATCGACTTAGATTACGATGAAGTCTTGTCCACAAAGGAAGAACATAGTTTTATTCACTCGTATAGAGGAAAATCTGATAAACTAGAATACGAACAAACAGGGAAACAAGTTCGTTTAACTCCAACTTTTGATCTAAGTATTGAATGATCTATGTTTCTGTAGAATAAACATTTGAGTTATAATTTATTTATGTCGCCACAGAAAATCGGTAAGAAACTAAAAGAAGCCCGCCAGAAACTTGGCCTAAGGCAAGTTGATGTAGCTGAAAAGGCTGGCATCAGTGTGAACTACTACGCTCGAATTGAGCGTGATAAGGAAAATCCAACTGTGGACACACTTGAGGGAGTACTGAAAGCTTTGAAGCTAAAATCCGCTAACGTCTTGTCGTTTTAATCGTTTTTCAGCTTCACAGGGTCAATTTTCCCACTCTTTTCGTCTTCGACTATTTTATGCGCGGCCATATGAGCGACGGCGTGTTTCTCTTCAAGGTATTTGACTGCATCCCCACGCGCACTTGATTTGCCCTCAGCTTTAAGAAAGCGCATTGCTGTCTCGATATCTTGTTCTGTCATCTGGTACCCAGTATTCTGTGTCATATGATCGAAGTATAGCACTTTCATATATACCTCCCAAAATGTAAGAAATTAAACATATCGATGGCGTATCCACCACCCTCAAAACGGCGCATAATCTCTCTGCTATGTATTTGCGATAAGATATTCAAACTACCCTCCCAGAGGATTGAGCGATCAATGATTGCCAGTTTCCGGTGATGGTTGCCAGTACACACAAAAACTTGTATGCCTACGGTCTCTAGAGCTTGAATCTCCGCCTCAGACTGTGTCTCATACCCACCACTATGTTCATTGGGGTCACGAGTCATAATATAGATCTTTACTCCTCTGACATAGAGCCTTCTCAAGGTAGGCCAAAGTGTCTTCATCCGAGCTGAGGTTATAAACGGACTTTCTATAATAACCTCATTTTGGCACTGGTCTAAATCCGTAAGGAATTGGCTGTAAAATGTCTTTTCATCATAGAGTGAGGAGATCATACCTTTACCTCCTCATCATCAAAGAATACTACTTTGCCATCTACCTCTGTAAAACCTAATTCTTGGAGTTTATAATACGTCTTGAGAATACTGTCGAATATAGGTTCCGCCTGTGATACAGTGGGCTCACTTTTACCTAATCTAAATCAAACTCGGTTCTATTTTTATCTAAAATTGCTGACTTACTTGAACCTCCACAATATTTTGTTATTAACTGGGCCATCTGCGTCATCGCCTCATTTAACTCATCTTTTTCAACCGGAGGTAAACCCTCAATTACCACAACAGCTCTCTTAGTATCTTCTGTTAGCTTAGTTCTATCAACTTCCTTCCAGTTCCATCGGCGACAAATTGTTCCTATATCATCTTTATAAATCACTTCATTTGGGTGGGGAGCTCTAGTCTCACTTTCTCCCAAAAGAATCACGGGTTTTTCTTTTTCGCATGCAATTCCTAAAACAATATCTCCTTTAATTTGATCAATGTTTTCGCCTCCTACAGGAACAAGGAAACATAATGAAATTATGTTATAGATATCAACTAACTTATTGATATGTCTTACATTCTCACCATTAGAGATTCTTCTAATCAGGTTTTCAATTGAAGATGGGTATTTCTTTGGCTTAGCACCAAACTTGCGATAAGCATCCCTCCAAGATGCAATTTTTGGGTATTCTATAATTGAAGTATCACCCAATAACTCTAAAGCTCTATCTTCTGCTCGTCTAAGTAATGTAGTTATTTCCTGATCTGATCCCGAATTATTTATATTTGATAGAGCCAAAACAGCCAGTTTAACCTCTGGATAATTAATAAATATTTCTGGCTGAATTCTTATTTTCATAGTGCCCTCATTATATCAATAAGATTTCAATTCCTTACCTTGTTATAATTATTTTCAATCCCGGAGTTCTAGTTGCTCCCCAAAGACAAACTGCTTTGCTAGCCCAACAATCTGCGTTAGTATCCATTCTTTCCAAAGGATTTTTGGAATTAGGGGTTGGTGTGGGTTGGAATAAAGCTAAATATGAAGCCTTAGGACAAGACTTTCACACCAGAGGTCAAAGACTTAATGAGCAAATAGTTTTATTAAGAAAACTCTGGACAGAGGGAGTGGTTACTTACACTTTAGCGCATGAAGTCATTGATCAAATGGCAATTAACCCTCTCCCTGATTCACCGATTCCTATCTGGGCTGGCGGGTGGTCGAAAAAAGCTATTGATAGAGCTGCAAAATTGGCTGATGGCTGGATTCCAATGGATAATGTTGAGAAAGTAATGATACTCAAAAAACTGTTATTAGAGCGGCTAGAGAAATATGGACGTGATCCGGAAACTTTTAAGATCATGGGCAGGGTGACTCTGGGAACTAAACCAATGAAGGAATGCATTACTGACTACTTTAAATGGATAGAAGGAGGCGTGAGTCACATTGCACTTAGCACTACTGGCCACCAAGAAAGCGATCGATACTACCACCAGGAGCTGATTGTAGAATTTTTAGAAAGCACACGTAATTATAGACATAAAAAGACTAATATAATTTAAATCTATCAATTATTTTTTACCCCTCTCTCCTTTATTAAGAATCTTCTTTCTTAATCTGAGACTAAGCGGAGTTACTTCTAGAAGCTCATCATTTTCTATAAAATCTAAAGACTGCTCCAAGCTCAACTGCATAGGAGTGTTTAATACCACCGCGATATCAGCATTAGAACGAAAGTTAGTT
>Ga0180009_10001468_pt1 | contig 28862 bp, 29 predicted proteins | sample OS_PC_MetaG_FD_123537 | JGI IMG/M metagenome (GOLD analysis project Ga0180009, IMG submission 123537) | Groundwater microbial communities from the Aspo Hard Rock Laboratory (HRL) deep subsurface site, Sweden - OS_PC_MetaG | ecosystem: Environmental > Aquatic > Deep subsurface > Groundwater... | reverse complement strand
CGGCGGCGCCATCCGCGGCGGCGTACGCGCCGACTTCTTCTGGGGATTTGGCGATGCAGCGGGCGAACTGGCAGGCCGCATGAAACAGCGCGGCCGCATGTGGGTGCTGCTGCCGAAAGACTACCCGCTCCTCAGCGTCCGCCGCTGAACCGCCGCGCTGGAACAGCACAGCGCTCACCTGATCGCTTGACCTTGCCATCATGGTAAGGTTTACGTTCTGCTCGTCTGAACTTTTCTGGAGCGCTAGATGAACGCACCCACCGCCTGTCCCATCGCTGTCGGCATAGACGGCATGACCTGCGCCAGCTGCGCCACCCGCGTGGAAAAAGTCTTGAAACAGCTACCGGGTGTGACCGATGCCACGGTGAATCTGGCGACCGAAACCGCAACCATTTCGGGTGCGACCGATGCCGCGTCAGTGCAACGTGCCATCGAAAAAGCCGGTTTCAGTGTGCCCACCGAATCGTTCACCCTCGACATCACTGGCATGACCTGCGCCAGCTGTTCGACACGAGTGGAAAAAGCATTCGACAAAACACCGGGCGTACTTGAAGCCAGCGTGAACCTGGCGACTGAGCAGGCCACCATCAAGGTTGCCAAGGGCACGACATTATCCGCGCTGATTGCCGCAGTGGAACGCGCCGGTTATGGCGCGACTGTGCCCCAAACTGCGGGAGCGGCACCTGATGTTCCCTCCCGCACGCTACCCAGCTGGTGGCCGGTGGCGCTGGCCATGCTGCTTTCGCTGCCGCTGATGGTGCCGATGTTCGGCAGCCTGTTCGGCGCGCACTGGATGTTGCCGGGCTGGGTGCAAATGGCCCTGTCCACGCCAGTGCAGTTCTGGCTTGGCGCGCGCTTTTATCGCGCCGGCTGGAAAGCCTTGCGTGCCGGCAGCGGCAACATGGACCTGCTGGTGGCGGTGGGCACCAGCGCGGCGTATGGGCTGAGCGTGTACTTACTGTTCACCCGCGCGGAAGCGATGGCCCATCTGTATTTCGAAGCGTCGGCGGTGGTGATCAGCCTGGTGCTGCTGGGCAAGTGGCTGGAAGCGCGCGCCAAGCGCCAGACCACCGAGGCCATCCGCGCCCTGCAGGCGCTACGCCCAGCCACCGCCCGTGTGCGCATGGAAGGCGTCGACCGCGATGTCCCAATCGAATCGATCAAGCTGAACGACCACGTCGTCATTCGTCCAGGCGAACGCGTCCCCGTCGATGGCGTCATCACGGAAGGCCACAGCCAGATCGACGAATCGATGCTCACGGGCGAATCCATGCCAGTCGACAAACAAGTGGGGGACAACGTGACGGGCGGCGCGATCAACGCGCACGGCCTGCTGATTGCGCGCACCACGGCAATTGGTAGCGAAACCACCCTGGCGCGCATCATCCGGCTGGTGGAAAACGCGCAAGCCGCCAAGGCGCCGATCCAGCGGTTGGTGGACAAGGTCAGCGCGGTGTTCGTGCCGGTGGTGATGGTGATCGCACTGCTGACGTTCATCGGCTGGTGGGCCGCCAGCGGCAACGCCGAGCAGGCCATACTCAACGCGGTGGCGGTGTTAGTGATCGCTTGCCCCTGTGCGCTGGGCCTCGCCACACCCACCGCGATCATGGCGGGCACCGGTGTGGCCGCGCGCCACGGCATCCTGATCAAGGACGCCGAAGCGCTGGAACTCGCGCACAAAGTCAGCACCGTGGTGTTCGACAAGACCGGCACACTCACCGACGGCACGCCGCACGTCTCCGACACCCTGGCCGCCGAGGGCAGCACTGAGCACGATGTGCTGACGCTGGCCGCCGCCTTGCAAACCGGCAGTGCGCACCCGCTCGCCCAAGCCGTGCTGGCAGAAGCCCAACACGCCGCCTTGACGCCCCCACCCACCTCCGCGCAACAGGCCTTGCCGGGACGCGGCATTTCGGGCGAGATCGCAGGCGAAACCTACTGGCTCGGCAACCGCCGGCTGATGCAGGACAACGCAGTAGCGACTACCGCACTGGAAGCCGCGGCAGACAAACTGGAAGCCGAGGGACGCACCGTTTCGTGGCTCGCGCGCGCCAGTGACCGCCATGCCATCGGGCTGCTGGCATTTGGCGATGCGGTCAAACCCACGGCTGTCGCTGGCATTGCCAGGCTCAAAAGCCTGGGCATCGCCACAGTGATGCTCACCGGTGACAACCGCGGTGCCGCTGGCGTGGCCGCAGCGGCGCTCGGCATCGACACGGTCATGGCCGAAGTGTTACCCGCAGACAAGGCCGAGCAGATCGGCCAGCTCAAGGCAAAAGGCCAAACCGTGGCGATGGTAGGGGACGGCATCAACGATGCGCCTGCACTCGCCGCTGCCGATGTCGGCATCGCCATGTCCTCCGGCAGCGACGTCGCCATGCACACCGCCGGGATCACCCTGATGCGCGGCGACCCGGCGCTGGTGGCCGACGCCATCGACATTTCCAAGCGCACCTACGCCAAGATCCGGCAGAACCTGTTCTGGGCCTTTATCTACAACATGGTGGGGATACCGCTCGCTGCAGCAGGCTTGCTGAATCCGGTGATTGCCGGCGCGGCGATGGCATTTTCAAGCGTCAGCGTGGTGAGTAATGCGCTGCTGTTACGGCGCTGGCGGCCGGCAGGAGATGACAAATGAATATCGGAGAAGTCGCAAAGTCGAGCAGTGTGTCGGCCAAGATGATCCGTCACTACGAAAGCATCGGCCTCATCCGCACCAGCCCGCGCACGCTGTCCGGCTACCGGCAATACCATGATCGAGACGTGCATCTGCTGCGCTTTATCCGACGCGCGCGCGACCTCGGGTTTTCGCTTGAGCAGATTAGGCAGCTGGTTTCGCTGTGGGACGACCCAAAACGCGCCAGCGCCGATGTGAAGCGTTTGGCCCAGAATCATATTGCCGATCTCGACCAGCGCATTGCCGCGCTGACCGACATGCGCGATACGCTGGTGACGCTCGCAACAAGTTGCCACGGCGACCACTGGCCGGATTGCCCCATCCTGCATGGGTTGGCTGCGGCGTGCTGATTATTTCGCATCCTGAGTTAGGGGGAGCCGGCCTTCCCAATCGAACTCCACCTGGATAAGCGTCCGTGTTCGAACCGGTCGTCCGTTCTTTTCGGCGGGTGCAAAGCGGGCTGTGCGAAATGCCTTGACTGCCGCCTCATCGAATACCCCTGGTGGGTCGGCGCTCACCACTTCAATATCGCTGACCCGGCCATCGGCCTCGATCTTCAACTGCAAGCGCACCTTGCCTGATATCCGCTGGCGGTCGGGTTCAGCCGGGTAGTCCGGCTGTACCTCGTGCAATGCCCGGGGCAGCACATCAACGTCCCGCGCGCTGTAGTAGGTCAGGTCAACTGAAGAGATGATCGCCACTGCCGGGGCGGGACTCGTCGTGGGCACAGACTCAGTGGGCGTAGGGGTCGGCGGGGCAGTCGCTTCCGGCTGCGTGCTTGCTGGTTGAGGCGCTATTTGTGGAACAGGCTGGGCTTCGGCCAACGCGCTGGGCGCCAGCACGGTGGGTTGATCGGAAACTTCATCGGGCGCCTGCGAATCAGCTGGCTGCGCGTTGGCCGAGACCAGTCGCGCCTCGATGACCGGCCCGCCGGAATCTGTCGAGCCTGGGGGCGCCACCTGCACCAGCGCAATCACCGCAGCATGCAGTCCCAGCGAAATCCACACGGCCGCCAGCGTCCGTCGCGCACGGAGCGGAATGGTCGGCTCCTCGAAAGCAGTATTCACGGTCATGGATGGCCAGCAGAATAACGACGCCCTGAGGCATATTTGCCCGCACCAGGGTACTTTTTGACTGCACAGGAAACCCGGGACGCTGCTCTAAAATAGGCGCCACAAGCACATCCGGAGAAGACCATGAAAAGACTCATCATTGCGGGCGCAATCTTAGCATCGGCGTGGACGCCGGCAGCCATTGCCAAAGACGTCGAACTGACCAAGACCATGATCAAGGCGGCCGACGGTTCCGACGTCCCGGTTGAGATCGCCACCCCCGCAGGCAAAGGTCCCTTCCCGCCGGTGTTGTTCATTCACGCCAAACGCGGCTACGAAGGCGACGAACGCGCCCACGTGCGCGAACTTGCCGAACAAGGCTTCCTCGTTGTCGCGCCCGACTGGCAAAGCGGCCGCTTCATCGAACGCTGGCCTTCCGCCCACAATCCCGAAACTGAAATGGACGTCGAAGCCGGGCTGGATTATCTGAAGTCACTACCCAATGCCTGCAAGCAACCGGTCGGCATCGTCGGCCTGTCACGTGGTCCTTACTACTCGATTCGCCTCGCCGCCAAGCGCGGCCAGGATATCGCCGCCATCGTCAGCTACTACGGCCACATGCAAAACCCCAACGCCCCCGAGCCGGATCAACTCTTCCGCATTGCCCCTGAAATCACACAAATCACCACCCCGATGCTCTTTCTCATCGGCGATGACGACTACGAACTGCGCCGCATGAACGGCGGCCGCGCGTTTTATGCACTGTGGGAACGCGGCGTGCCCGTGGAATGGCAGGAATACCCCATGGCGCGGCGTGCCTTCGACTTCCGCCCCGACCAGACACCCGAGGAAAAAATTGCCGCCAAACATGCGCGTGAACGATCGAAAAACTGGCTGATGAAATGGATGAAGCTGACGCCGGAGATGCGCTGTCAGTAACGGGGAGACACCTGTTGCAAAGCACCTGACAACCGAGCATATTGCGTTTCCATGCTGCGCCTTATTGCTTCTGGTAAGTTTTGCCATGCTCCTGATCCAATAAACGAGGCGGCTCAAGTACTGACGCAATTGCTTTTACATTAGGACGCCCTAAATCATGGAAAACAAATGATTATCATGACTTTTTTAGAAACCAAGCCTCAAATGACGGTTTATAAACCGTCATTTAGGATGGCTAATTAACGTTAGAGGTCTTACTGTGCCACTCTCGACATTTCTCAATATCTTTGGCGTAAGCATAGGCCTCTTGTCCGCGCTGTTCTTTGCGTTCGGAACGCTTCGCCTTCGCACAAAAGACATTGTTGGCATCGCCGGAACGTATTGGAACTTCAATCAACATTTGGCTGATTCTATTGCTTCTCAGCGAGCCGAATACATAGCTGGTGCGCTACTTCTTCTGCTGTCATTCGCTCTGCAAGTTGCGGCCAGCCTAGTTCCATCAACTCTTCAGCAATCACAGCTTCAACCTTTCGGTTTTGCTCTTTCTGCCATTGGTCTTGCACTTTTAGCCATTGTGGGTTTTTCTTGGTTTCTGTGTCGGTTATTCGCCGCAAAAACAAAAGCAGCAGTACGAAAGGAACTACAAGCACAACCGAAAGAATCAGCAACAACGCCGTGAGCAAAACAACCTCTAACATGGCGCTGAACCTCGCTCCCTGCGGTCGCTGGACGGCGCTGAAGCACCGCCGGTTAGCTCTACGTTGGCATTAGTGAATGATTCGACATAAATATGAAATACTACAAAAAACTCATTCCTGAAAAGTGGCAAGTGTTCGCGTTTGAAGCTGATGGCTCGCAAGATAGCTATGTGAGCGAAGACATGACCGCCATAACACCCGAGCAAGCACAGGAAATCGCAAACGCAAGTCCAGAAGACCCGCTGGTGTTGGACATTCTTAGAGCTAGCTCTACTCCGCGAAACTGGTCGTGGCCACCAAAGGCATATCAAGAGGCGATTGGCCAAATTGCTGTCAGCTCTTCCAGCATAGAGGTCCTAATTCGAACCGTGATTTGGCATATCGCTGGTTTGGATAGCATCACTGGTAGAGCATTCACAGGCAAGGCTCGAATAAGTGAACTTACGGAGATGCTAAAGGCGCTAATTGAGTGCAAATCTCCCCATCTAAAAGATCAAGCTGCACTTATCAGCACAAAGATCAAAAATGTCTTTGACCGCCGCGCAGTGTACATACACCAAGTATGGACGGTCGAAGATGGGGCTCCGGCTGTTGGAAAGCTATTCATTGAGCGATACGAGCGACTTGAGAAGCCGACCCCTGTATCGCTTAGTGATATGTACACGCTGGCTGATGAGATGAATCAAGTTCAAACCGATCTTATGACTTCCATCTTGACTCCATTGCTTTCCACCAATAATGCCTAACAATTAACTCCACCGGGTCGCGCTAAAGCGCGCGCGTTAATTTAAACGTTTGGCGTCACAAAGATGGCATCGCCATAGCTGCTGACTCACCGCATCAATGGACGATATTTAGAGGCTCCGCGCTGTTCTTAGCCTTACTGGTCGCTGCGTTTTCAGCCCGACCCTGGGCACATCCCCAGAAATCTACTGTCACAGATGCGCTCCCCCTGTGTCTAAGAAAGGTATGACAGGAAACCCCAATCCGTTTACTGACGTTGCCGCAGGTGAAGGGCGCGACCGAGAACTCGTCCGTCTGGCCAAGGGAGGCAGTCGGGCTGACCTTGAGGAATTGGTTGTGCGCCATCAGCCGTGGATCTACAACCTTGCGCTTCGAATGGTGCACCACCCGGAGGACGCGAAAGACGCCACGCAGGAGGTCTTGATAAAGCTATTCACGAGACTCTCGACGTTTGACGGACGCAGCAGCCTTCGCACGTGGCTCTACCGAATCGCCATTAACCACCTTCTGAATATGAAACGCGGTCGCGCCGAAACGAGGGGGATCACGTTTGAAGAATATGGACGTGCCCTTGACGACACGCCAGACGCGGAACTGCCGGACCCACACGCGGTTCCGGTCGATGTTCAGCTCCTCGTTGCAGAAGCGCGAATTGGGTGCACGTCGGGGATGCTGTTGTGCCTGGATCGTGAACAGCGGTTGATATTCATCCTCGGCGGTATTTTCAGTGTCAGTGATGTGGTCGGCGCTGAACTGCTGGAGTTGAGTCGGGACAACTTTCGCCAGAAACTCTCCCGGGCCCGCCGCGATCTGCAGAACTTCATGCAGGACAAGTGCGGGCTCGTCAACACCGCCAACCCCTGTCGTTGCGCCAAGAAGACGCGCGGATTCATCACGGCGGGGCACGTCGACCCCAACAACTTGAGGTTTGCCCGGGAACGGGTAACACACGTGCGCGACGTTGCCGCACGTGTGACCGCTGAGATAACGGGATTGGATGCGGCGTACGCCGAGGTCTATCGCGATCATCCGTTTCTGAAATCTCCGAATTTCGTGGCTGCTCTAAGGGAGTTGTTGAACCAGCCCGAGTTCCGATCAACGCTGGATCTCGACTGAACGAGTCGGGAGGCTGGGCGATGCGTATACGGATGTCGAAAATGCCCATGGTTTTTGTAAATTCAAGAAGCCATTTTCAGCGGTATCGATAATTTATCGTTCTGTCACAGACGGTTCCGGCGTGTGTCTAACCAAGCATGAAGTTCTTAAATATTAATCTTAAATATTAAAAGGAGATTGCCATGAATAACCTTGTCGTTTGGTTTGATATTCCGGTCAACAATTTGGATAGAGCAATGAAGTTTTACTCCACGGTGATGTCTATCGAGCTGAAACAGTTGGAAATCGGCCCTAATAAACAAGCCAATTTCCCATTTGTCCCAGGCGTGGCATCTGGCTCTCTGAAAGAGACGAAGGCAGGCGAGCCAAGAGCTGCGGGTACGATGGTTTACCTCAATGGCGGGGAAGATTTGTCTGTGCCTCTGGCGCACATCGAGGCTGCGGGTGGAACAATTATCAAAAATAAAACCCGCATTGGCGAAAATGGCTTTATGGCAATTTTCAAGGACACTGAAGGCAATCATGTTGCACTGCATAGCCGAAATTAAAGTAGAGAAGAAAAGACACCATGAATTTATTCACGAAACCCGTTCCTCGGCTAGCGCCGCTGCCTCCAGACCCCGGACTCGACGATGTATTCTCGCGGTTCAACTGCGTCGGGGCCATCATCCCCAACGCGATACTCATCATGCAGCGCAGACCGAAGATCCTGCGTGCATACGTGCAGATGATGGGAGCGGTCTCCGACCCGGAGACGAGCGAAGTTGACATCGGATTCAAGCGGTTGATCGCTCACGTCACGAGCCGCGCCGCGGGCTGTCGCTACTGCATGTCGCATACCACCGCGCTCGCGCTTGGCTCCGGGATCGATGACGCCAACCTCGAAGCGGTGTGGGAATACCGCACGAGCCCGCTCTACTCTGAGGCCGAACGCATCGCTCTCGACGTGGCTCTCGCTGCCGGGGTTGTGCCGAATGCGGTCACCGACGAGATGTTCGCGAAGCTGCGCGAGCATTGGAACGACGATCAGATTATCGAGATCGTCGCGATGATCGCGCTATTCGGTTTCCTCAACCGCTGGAACGACACTTTTGCGACGCCCCTCGAGGACGAGGCACTCGCGATAGGCCAGAAATACCTCGCGCCCCACGGCTGGGAGGCTGGCAAGCATTTGAGGAGCGCTTGAAAATAGTAAGGGAAGTTCTTCTCAATGCGTAACAATCGCCGATGTATGGCGATTTCAGCAGTGACAGGACTCATTTTTTTCCTTGTCGCCAATGTCACAGACTCCCTCGTGGGTCTGAATATCGTATCCGATCTAATCCAAATCGCGCTTAACGTTTTTGTCTTTGTGACGTGGCTGCATGGATATCGCGTCGCCCATGGTCGTGAGCGGATTGTGGCATTCTTTTGAATAATTGCGCCACCTATACTGGCGGGCATTACGCCTTATCTCATCCCTTTTTTCGCTTCCCTGCTCTAAACTGCGTCTGTATGCGGGTATAGGCAATGTAACGCCCAACAACACCATCAACACGGACAGTGAAAAGCGGCGCGCCTTTGTCGCACCGCTTTTCACTGCCGGTTATGGCGAACATTAGGCATTCCCAGCGCATTTAGGGTCAACGAAGATGATGATTGTTCTATACAGTTCGGCTTTCATTTTTGTTGTTATTGCTACGCTGATCGCGTTCGTTTATCTAGCCCCTGCACACGCAGTAAAGGCGGCACTCAATGCCACGCGCAAGCAGTCTGGTCTCATCCGCAAAGAAATCGCCCTGCCAGATGGACAGCACTACGCCTACCTGGAAGGTGGACAGGGCGAGCCGCTGATGTTGCTGCATGGTTTTGGCGGCAACAAAGATACCTTCACACGCGTTTCGCGTTTTCTTGTCAAACGTTACAGAGTGATCATTCCGGACATTATTGGGTTTGGCGAATCGGCGCACCCGTCTCAAGCGGACTATTCACCACCCGCTCAAGTTGAACGGTTACGGGCGCTATCACAAGCGTTAAGCCTAAAGAACCTTCACCTCGGCGGCAACTCAATGGGTGGCCAAATTGCATTGCGGTACGCAGCGCTGTATCCCACCGAAGTAAATAGTCTTTGGCTGTTGAGTCCAGCCGTGGCAAGGAGCTCATTCAAAAGTGAAGTATTGAAGGTGATTGCTGAATCCAATCACAACCCATTGATCGCCAGAAATGTGAAAGAATTTGAGGAGGTAATGGCGCTTGGAATGAGCAAGCCCCCATTTATCCCCAAGCCGATGCTGGAAGTCCTCGCACAGGAGCGCATTCAGAATGCCGCCCTGGAAGAACGTATCTTCCAAGGCATCATAGATCACTCGGTCGAGGATCAAATTCGCGGCATGGAGACCCCTGCCTTAATCGTGTTCGGAAATCAAGATCGCATTATTAGTATCGAGACAGCAAATGTTCTCAGCAAACTGCTACCTAACTCCAAGGTGGTGGTTGTACAGAACGCCGGTCATGTTCCAATGTTTGAGCAACCACGGCAATGCGCAAACGACTATGTGTCTTTTCGTGGGTCCATGCTTGCAGGGCAAGGCAATGTCTAACATGGCGTTCGAGAGGGTCGCGCCAAAAGCGGCGCGACCCTCAAATTTACGTTGGGCCTTTTAAGCCTACAGGAACAGAACTATGGGCGCGAAGACTTGGATGCTCGTACTTGCGGACTCTAATGCGCGTGAGGCACTCGCTGCGAAGCCTAAGTTAGACCGGGAGGCTACTCAGAAGCTCGCCAATATCCTCTTTCCGGGCGAGAAGCTTGAACCAATTGGTGATGGCGATCTTTCCTATACATGTCCGCCGGACGATGAACTGCATATTGGTTGCTTTCCAGGTGTATCGGTTGTTGCAGCTAAAGAATTCGGTATCGATTACCCATCAAAACTGCCCCAGAGGTTTATTGCTGCTGGCGGCACCGGAGCGGTCACGCTTCATGGTATGCACAGCGTAGTTGATTGGTTTGCGTATGCGACATGGGTGAACGGAGAATTACTGCGTTCGCTGAGCCTGTCTCCGGATAGCGGCATCATGGAAAACATCGGATCGCGGCCACCTTTTGAAGAACCTTACTGGTCAGGAGAGTATCCGGCTGTTGATAGTGACGAAGAAGAGGATGCTTATCCATTCCCGTTTCATCCTCTGGACCTGGGTGAAGCAACCTTGAAGGACCGGTTCGGTTATCAGCTTGAGGGCTATATCGATGCCTCGCTGCTTGAACCCGAGTCGATTCCGTTAGTTCGATACAAGCGCACTCGCTCGCCGTGGTGGAAGTTTTGGTGATGAGGCCCAACCTCACTCTGAGCTTTGAATTCGGCTTTGGCCATCTGGTTCAGGGCAAGCCCTGGAGCGTATTACTCAACGCCTACCAATTCGAGAACAGGAATATCTGGCCGCTTGTGTTGCTCGTCGTCTTCCTGAGCCCGCTGCTCGCGGTGCGTTTCAGTTCGGCTCGGGATCACGCAGCAAAACGGAGTGGCTCGGCCTGACGCCATGCCGCCTTCTTCCCATTAAACGTAAGCGCCGACGCCCCGTTTTGACGCTTTAAGTTCACGCCATGCACCACAAACGATGCACTGGAAGCCGAGCGTGGGATGACGCTTAAAACATAAGTGTTTGATCATTAAGTCATCTGCGATCTGGCACAGGCCATGCTTAGATAAAACTGAGCATCCTTACTGTAAGGACGGGTTGTTCATGCAGTCTCCTCCGATCTTGCGGCCTCTCCGGAGGCCGTCTTTTTGTGGCGCGTTCGGGTAGCGAAAACATGCGTGTCTTGATAGTTGAAAACCAGCCCGAGCGGCTGGCGATGCTGGTGCCGGCACTGGAGGCGACGGGCTGTGTGGTTACGGCCATACTTAATTCTGCGCGCAGTCTGGATGTGCAAGTTCAGGTGTTGCGCCCTGACATTGTCATCATTGCGCAGGACTCCCCCGACCGCGACACGCTTGAGCACATCTGTGTGATGAACCAGGACTGCCCGCGCCCGATCGTGATGTTTACCGGCGATGGCAGCGCCGATTCCATCCGCGCAGCGACGCAGGCTGGCGTGACCTCATATGTGGTGGACGGACTCGACCCGGCACGCATCCGGCCGATACTCGATGTGGCGATTTCGCGCTTCGAGGCCTATCAGGCCTTGCACGGCCAACTGGAACAAACGCGGCTTGAATTATCGGAGCGCAAGTTATTCGACCAGGCCAAGGCGCTGCTGATCAAACAAACCGGGCAATCCGAACCCGAGGTCTATCGCGAAATGCGCCGCGCCGCCATGGATCGCGGCATGCGGCTGGCGGATATCGCACGCCTGGTATTGCAGCAGTCCAGCTGATTTAAAAGAGGCATCGTCCCGAAAATGCGCACCCAAGCAGTGCGCATTTTTTTCGTTCATCGCACTGCAAAAAACAGGACATGACCTGCAAGCCTTGTTGAATCTCGGTTTGATGTATCTGGCACGGGCGTTGCTAATAACTGGCCGAAGCGTTGCAACGAAGTGACGCTTGGACCGCAGGACTAGACAAGCAACGGACAAAGGCGTCCCCCATTTGGGTGACGCCTTTTTTTATTTTTGTGGAGAGAAACACCATGCGCGACGCCGACGACACAACCAGCCCCCTGCTGCAAGATTCCAGCAAGCGGGACTTTCTCAAAAAAACCACCGGTCTCTCCGCAGCGGCCGCCCTGATGGCGCTGGTGCCGCCGGGCGTGCGCCAGGGTGCCTGGGCCGCCGGCTCGGACGCACCCGAAAAGCCCAATCTCAACATCGGCTTTATTCCGCTCACTGATTGCGCATCGGTGGTGATGGCTTCGGTGAAGGGCTTCGACAAGAAATACGGCCTCACCATCACGCCAAGCAAGGAAGCTTCGTGGGCGGGGGTACGCGACAAGCTGGTGAACGGCGAACTCGATGCGGCGCACGTGCTGTACGGCCTGATCTACGGTGTGCAACTCGGCATCGGCGGCCCGAAGAAGGACATGGCGGTGCTGGCAGCGCTCAACCATAACGGCCAGGCCATTACCCTGTCGAACCAGCTCAAGGCCAAGGGTGTGACCGATGGTGCTTCGCTGGCCAAGCTGATTGCGGCCGAGCCGAAGGAGTACACCTTCGCGCAGACTTTCCCCACCGGCACCCACGCGATGTGGTTGTATTACTGGCTTGCTGCGCATGGCGTGAACCCTTTCACCCAGGCCAAGGTGATTACGGTGCCGCCACCGCAGATGATCGCCAACATGCGCGTCGATAACATGGATGGCTTCTGTGTGGGTGAACCGTGGAACGCGCGTGCGATCCGCGACAACATCGGCTTCACTGCTGTCACCACACAGGAAATCTGGCAGGACCACCCTGAGAAAGTACTCGGCACCACCGCCGAATTCGTCGAGCGCTATCCCAATACCGCACGAGCAATGGTGGCAGCGATTCTCGATGCGTCGAAGTACATCGACACGATGAGCAACCGCTCCGAAGTGGCCAGGGTGATTTCGGCCAAATCGTATGTCAACACCGACTTCGATTCGATCGAGGACCGCATGCTCGGCCAGTACGACAACGGCATCGGCAAGAAATGGCAGGATCCCAACTACATGAAGTTCTACAACGGCGGCATGGTGGGCTTCCCCTACCTGTCGGACGGCATGTGGTTCCTCACGCAGCACAAGCGCTGGGGCCTGCTGAAGGAACATCCCGACTATCTGGCCGTGGCGAAAAAGGTCAACCGCATCGACATCTACAAGCAGGCCGCGGCGATGACTAACACCCCCTTGCCCAAGTCCGACATGCGCAGCTCGAAGCTGATCGACGGTGTGGTGTGGGATGGCAAAAACCCGGCCAAGTATGCCGACAGCTTCAAGATCAAAGCCTAACCAGAATCAAGATTCAAAATTAATTAATACATCACATCCACTCCGGCTTGGCCGGGGCGGCAGGAGAATCACCATGAATGCAGTCACATTGAATGAACGAAGTTTGTCCGAAGTGATGAGCGCACCGGAAACCACCGCGCTTCCCAGCGCGACGGTACGCACCCGCCGGACGCCTTATTTCGAAACCGAATCGGGCAAACGCCTGATCGAGGGCACAGGCGATCTGTTCAGGAATGCCATCCCGCCCATCCTCGGCATGGTGCTGTTTGTCGCCCTGTGGGCGCTGATCGCCAACACCAACAAATCCATCCCCGGCCCATCCGCAACCTGGGATGCCGCAGTGATACTTTTCTCCGACCCGTTTTATGACAACGGCCCCAACGACAAGGGCATCGGCTGGAACATCCTGAATTCGCTCTACCGCGTAGGGATCGGTTTTGGCGCCGCTGCGGTGGTGGGGATTCCGCTCGGCTTCCTGATCGGGCGGTTCCAGTTCCTCAACAAAATGCTGTCGCCCATCATCAGCATCCTGCGACCGGTGTCGCCACTGGCCTGGCTGCCGATCGGCCTGCTGGTGCTGCAAAGAGCTGAGCCGGCATCGATCTGGGTGATTTTCATCTCCAGCATCTGGCCGATGGTGCTGAATACCGCAGCCGGCGTGCAGCGCATCCCGCAGGACTACATGAACGTCGCGCGCGTGCTGAATCTGTCGGAATGGAAAGTGTTCACCCGCATTTTGTTTCCCGCCGTGCTGCCCTACGTGCTGACCGGCGTACGGCTGTCGATCGGCGTGGCCTGGCTGGTGATCGTCGCCGCCGAAATGCTCACCGGCGGAGTCGGCATCGGCTTCTGGGTATGGGACGAATGGAACAACCTCAACGTCGCCCACATCATCATCGCCATCTTCGTTGTCGGCATTGTCGGTCTGCTGCTCGAACAGGCGCTGATGCTGCTGGCCAAACGCTTCAGCTACGAATAAGGAAAATCTCATCATGGAAAAATACGTCCAGATCGAAAAAGCCGGCATGGTTTTCAACACCAAAAAAGGCCGTTTCACTGCGCTCACCGACATCAACCTCAACGTGCAGAAAGGCGAATTCATCGCGCTGATTGGCCACTCCGGTTGCGGCAAGTCCACGCTGCTCAACCTGGTGGCCGGCCTGCTCGATGCCACCGACGGCGTACTGCTGCTCGCCAACAAGGAGATCAAGGGTCCCGGCCCCGAGCGCGGCGTGGTGTTCCAGAACCACTCGCTGCTGCCCTGGCTCACCGCATTCGAGAACGTCTACCTCGCGGTGGAAAAAGTGTTCGGTGACAAGGAGTCGCGCGCGCAACTGAAAGCGCGCACCACCGCCGTGCTCGAACTGGTGGGCCTGACCCATGCCGCCCAAAAGTTGCCGGGCGAGATTTCCGGCGGCATGAAGCAGCGCGTCGGCATCGCCCGCGCGCTGGCGATGGAACCCAAGGTGCTGCTGCTGGACGAGCCCTTCGGCGCGCTCGATGCGCTGACCCGCGCCCACTTGCAGGACGAACTGCTGAAGATCGTCGCGGCGACGAAGAGCACCGTCATCATGGTGACGCACGACGTCGACGAGGCGGTATTGCTGTCCGACCGCATCGTGATGATGACCAACGGTCCGGCCGCCACCATCGGCGAAGTGCTCAGCGTGGACCTGGCGCGCCCGCGCGACCGCCTGCAACTGGCGCATGACCCGCACTACCACGCGCTGCGCAGCCAGGTGCTGGAGTTTCTCTACAGTCGACAGATGCGGCCTAAAGAAGCAGCCTGATTCGCAAGCGACCATCCACGCGCGCTCATCTTGTAGAGTTGAGCGCGCGGATTTATGCCGATTCCATTTCGTGTTGATTCAATCCGCGCCATCTACAAGCTAATACCTGCCCTGGCATGACCACGACAGTGCATCTCGCACCACAGCCATGCACGTCAAGGTGCATCGTGCCACCCGCCATCACACAACATTCAAGAAATCAAACACTTATACACCTGGCACGGCACCTGCTTATTCATCCTTGACCCGAACGGCCATTCGGGGCGCAGTTTTGCCAATGATAGGCAGCCACAAGGACAACGGCGTCCTGCTCACGGTTGCACGCACCCACCTTGCCAGCAGGCATGCATTTGGGTCGTGTCACCGCTCTGATTTTGTACGGAACATTCAAACAGCAAGGAGAAGCACAATGAACAGAAGACAGGTCTTTAAGGGACTGATATTCACCCCCCTGGCACTGGCCATGACATTGGCCGGTTGCGGCAAGGAAGCGCCCAAGGAGGCCTCCACGCCCGCAGCCGAAATGGCGGCCCCTGTTACGGCCGGTACCATAGGCCCTGCCGAAAAACCTGACCTGAAGTTCGGCTTCATCAAGCTCACCGACATGGCGCCGCTGGCAGTCGCTTACGAAAAACGTTTCTTCGAGGACGAAGGCCTGTATGTGACGCTCGAGGCGCAAGCCAACTGGAAGGTGCTACTCGACCGCGTGATCGACGGCCAGCTCGACGGCGCCCACATGCTGGCCGGCCAGCCGCTTGGCGCGACCATCGGCTTCGGCACCAAGGCCGACATCATCACTGCGTTTTCGATGGATCTGAACGGCAACGGCATCACCGTTTCCAATGCAGTGTGGGAAGACATGAAAAAGCACATCCCGATGGGGTCGGACGGCAAGCCCGTTCATCCCATCAAGGCGGATTACCTGAAGCCGGTGGTCGAAGCCTACAAGAAGGCCGGCAAGCCATTCAAAATGGGCATGGTGTTCCCGGTGTCCACCCACAACTACGAGCTGCGCTACTGGCTGGCTGCGGGCGGCATCCACCCAGGCTACTACGCACCGGACAAGGGCGACACCAGCGGCCAGATCAAGGCCGATGCGCTGCTTTCGGTGACACCGCCGCCGCAGATGCCCGCCACCATGGAAGCCGGCACCATCCATGGCTACTGCGTGGGCGAGCCATGGAACCAGCAGGCAGTGTTCAAAGGCATCGGCGTGCCGGTCATCACCGACTACGAAATCTGGAAGAACAACCCGGAGAAAGTATTCGGTGTTTCGCAAGCCTGGGCGGACAAGAATCCCAACACCCACATCCGTGTGGTGAAGGCAATGATTCGCGCCGCCAAGTGGCTGGATGAAAACAACAATGCCAACCGGCCCGAGGCGGTGAATATCCTGTCCAAGCCCAACTACGTGGGCGCCGACGAAGCCGTCATCGCCAACAGCATGACCGGCACCTTCGAGTACGAGAAAGGCGACAAGCGCGCGGTGCCGGACTTCAACGTGTTCTTCCGCCACAACGCCACTTATCCCTACTACTCGGATGCGGTGTGGTATCTGAGCCAGATGCGTCGCTGGGGCCAGATTGCCGAAGCCAAGCCGGATAGCTGGTACATGGACATGGCGAAGAAAGTGTATCGGCCGGACATCTATGCGCAGGCTGCGCAGGCACTGATTGCCGAAGGCAAGATGAGCGCGACGGACTTCCCCAACTTTGTGACGGAAACCGGATTCAAGCCACCGCAAAGCGAGTTCATCGACAACATCACGTTTGACGGCAGCAAGCCCAATGCCTATCTGGAGCAATTCAAGATCGGCCTGAAAGGCAGCGCGAAGCCCTGATGGCCCGCCCCTTCTCCCGCGATTGCGGGGGAGAAGGGTTGCAAGCCTGAATCGCTTTGCTCAAGAACATACGAAATGTCACACCAAAGGATCCGCCATGAAAGCGCTTACTCTTTCAAGCATCAGCCAAAACCCGGGGCGTCTCAAGCCCACACCAGCCCAACTCGCCAAGCTGGGGCGGGCCGTGCTGCTGCCGCTGATCGCCATCTCGCTGTTCCTGTTTCTCTGGTACAACGCCGCCAAGCTGATCGACACCTCGCTCGGGCAGTTTCCGGGCCCTGCGGAGGTATGGGAGCAATCCACCAATCTGGTGACCGAGCACCAGCAGGAACGCCAGCGCGAAGTGGCCTTCGTCGCACGCCAGGAAGTGCGCAACGCGCAAATTCTGGCCAGAAACCCTGAAGCGGATGTGCAAATCCGCCCCTATACCGGCAAGCCCACCTTCATCGACCAGGTCGGCACCAGTCTGATCACGGTCTTGTCCGGATTTTTGCTGGCTTCACTGATCGCGATCCCGCTGGGCATCCTGATCGGGCTCAACGAATCGGTCTACACCGCCGTCAACCCGCTGATCCAGCTGTTCAAGCCGGTATCGCCGCTGGCCTGGCTGCCGCTGGTGACCATGGTGGTGAGCGCGGTGTACGTGAGCGATGACCCCGCATTTTCCAAGTCCTTCATCACCTCGATGCTCACGGTGTTGCTGTGCTGCTTGTGGCCGACAGTGATCAACACGGCGGTCGGTGTCTCCAACGTCAGCAAGGACTTGCTCAACGTCAGTCAGGTGTTGCGCCTGCCGGTGCTGACCCATGTGTTCAAGATCATCGTGCCGGCCTCGCTGCCGCTGATGTTCACTGGCCTGCGCCTGTCGCTGGGCATTGCCTGGATGGTGCTGATTGCCGCCGAGATGCTGGCGCAGAGCCCCGGCCTCGGCAAGTTCGTGTGGGACGAGTTCCAGAACGGCAGCTCCAATTCGCTCGGCCGCATCATGGTCGCCGTGCTGGTGATCGGTTTCATCGGTTTTCTGCTCGACCGCTCCATGCTGTTCCTGCAACGCAGCGTGAGCTGGGACAAGAGTGCTGTGCTGCGTTAATCGAATAAAGGAAAACATGCCATGAAAAACTATCTGCAACTGAGCCAGGTCAGCATCGACTTCCCCACCGCCAACGGCCCCTTTCGCGCGCTGGACAAGGTCAACCTCGACATCGCCCAGGGCGAATTTGTCAGCCTGATCGGTCATTCCGGCTGCGGCAAGTCCACCGTGCTCAACATCGTCGCCGGTCTGCACCAGGCCACAGAAGGGGGCGTGCTGCTTGAAGATCGCGAGGTGAACGCGCCCGGTCCCGAGCGTGCAGTGGTATTCCAGAACCACTCGCTGCTGCCCTGGCTCACCGCATACGAGAACGTGGAGCTGGCGGTGAAGCGCGTGTTCAAGGGCCAGAAATCCAGGGCCGAGATGAAGGAGTGGATCATCCACAACCTGCAACTGGTGCACATGGAGCACGCGCTCGACAAGCGCCCGGACGAAATCTCCGGCGGCATGAAACAGCGCGTCGGCATTGCCCGCGCGCTGGCAATGGAGCCCAAGGTATTGCTGATGGACGAGCCCTTCGGCGCCCTCGATGCGCTCACCCGCGCCCATCTGCAGGATTCGCTGATGGAGATCCACGCCGACCTCGGCAACACGGTGATCATGATCACCCACGATGTCGACGAGGCGGTGCTGCTGTCCGACCGCATCGTGATGATGACCAACGGCCCGTCCGCCACCATCGGTGAGATTCTGCAGGTCGATCTGGAGCGGCCGCGCAAGCGGGTGGAACTGGCAGGCGACGCCCGCTACAACCACTTCCGCCACGAAGTACTGACCTTCCTCTATGAGCGCCAACGCAAGGTAGAAGAAATCGGCACATCAAAAAAGTCGCGCGAGGCGCCCTCTACAAGCACGGCGCGCCTCGCCAACCAGGCCTGAGAACGATCCCGGGGCGTTTCCCAGATATAGGCGTGATCCACAGCTTAAAAATCATATTGGGACATAGGATTCCAGCGGCACGGCACGCAGCCGACGCCACATAGAAGGTAAGCACCCACCTAAAATAAAGCCCTCCCGCCCGGCGGTGACCGCGAAGCTTGAGTCCGCGCCAAAATACGGGCACGATGAGGCTCAGCTATTCGTAATTCCCCATATCATGACTTACTGTGTCGCCATCAAAACCGACAGCGGACTGATTTTCGCTTCCGACTCGCTCACCAACGCCGGCATCGATCACGTCAGCAGTTATTCCAAAATGCACACCTTCGTGAAGCCGGGCAATCACATGTTTGTGTTGCTGGCAGCGGGCAACCTTGCCACGACGCAAAGCGTGGTGAAGCGGCTGCAAGATGATGAACAAATGGGCACCCTGCCCAACTTGTCCTCGGTGCAGACGATGAGTGAGGCGGTCAATTACGTCGGCACTGTTTCGTCCGAAGTGCAGCGCATTCAGGCCGAACGCGACACCGCCAGTACCAATTTTGAAGCCACCTTCATTTTTGGCGGCCAGATCGCCGGCCAGCCTCATGAGATCTACATGATCTACCCACAGGGCAACCACATCCACGAGTCAGATGCGCGTCCTTTTTTGCAGATTGGCGAAGCCAAATACGGCAAGCCGATTCTGGATCGTGTGGTTCGCCACGACACCACGCTGGAACAGGCTGCGCGTTGTGCGCTGGTGTCGATCAACTCGACGATTCGATCCAACCTGACTGTTGGCCCACCGGTTGAACTGATGCTCTATCCTTCCAATACGCTGGACATGGGGCGCCACATGGTGTTCAAGGAAAACGACCCCTATTACCGTTCGCTGGGCGATGCCTGGAACGAAGGCTTGCGCCAGGCGCTCAACAGCCTGCCTGCCTTTGAGTGGGAACGGAATCAGCAACCCGTGCAGGTCGTCGCAGGCAACATTAACGACGGCGAGCAAATGCAAGGCTAAAAGCCAGCCAGCCCTTGTTTCTCCGGGCTCAGGCTGGGGCGTAAGCCGCATCCTTCATCACTTGCGATAACGTGCCATAGGCTTCGGCCCAGGCATCCCGTGTGTCGTTGGTGAATCGCGGGCCCAGTCCCTGCTCCAGTGTCCACAACAGCGCCGCACCGACCGTGTCGTAATGCGCGGCCTCGACGCCATACCCTACGTGCCGACGCGCCATCTCCTGCGCCACCGAAACCAGTTCATCGAGCCGAGTCAGGCTGTTGACGATAAAGCCGAGTGCCTGCATCAGTTTTTTTCCCTGCGATTGCAGATCACCCTTGAACAGGGGTCTGACCGCAGGATCGAGCACGAACAGACGTTGATAGAACAGGCCGGCAGCAGTGTCCTGAATCGCAGTGACCTCAGCCCATGATTGTTGGATGAGGGTGATATGTTGTGGCGTCATGATGAGTCCTCGCTATTTGATGATTGAATCGTGAAACCAGCAGCCGTCACAATTTCAGCAGCAGGTCGTGCTGTGCGGGCCTTGCCTCTGTCCAAACCGGCATGAAAAAGAGGCGTTCAAAACGACCCTGTTATGCTTACCCCAAACGGAAAGCGTTGCACATGCCCTGCCAAGTACGTTTTAGCAGGGACCATGCCAACCATCCAGACCCCACCCATTCATCATTGCGTGTGGGACAGGCATCCCGCACGCAAGCCATCCTGCCTTTATGAGGTGCATATGTGCACTACAGGTGTGCATTCATGGTGATTTGTGGACATTCAATGAAGCGTGCGCTGCCGTCATACGCACGATTCAGAACCCGCCCGACTGGCTTGTAATTTGCTTGTAAGGCACAGACCCAAAACATACAAAAATCATGAGCATCCACGTCGCAATTCGCCATACCACCCATTACAAATTTGATCGCCTTGTGGCCTTGAGTCCGCATATCGTGCGGCTCCGGCCGGCGCCGCATTCGCGTACGCCCATCGTCGCCTACACGTTGAAGGTCACGCCGGAAGATCACTTCATCAACTGGCAGCAGGACCCGTTTGGCAATTACCTCGCGCGCCTGGTGTTCCCTGAAACCACGCGCGAATTCTCGATCGACGTCGAAGTGATTGCCGACATGACAGTGATCAACCCCTTCGATTACTTCATCGAAGACAGCGCCCAGCACTGGCCGTTCGACTACGCCGCGTCGCTGAAACGCGAGCTCGCGCCCTATCTGGAAACCGATCCGGCGGGCGAGCACCTCGCCGCATGGCTGGCCAAGGTGCCACGCGAAGAAACGCAAACCAACAACTTCCTGGTTGCGCTGAACCAGCGCCTGCAGCAAGACATCGCCTATACCGTGCGCATGGAAGTCGGCGTCCAGAGCTGTGAAGAAACGCTGGAAAAGGCACTCGGCTCATGCCGCGACTCGGCCTGGCTGCTGGTGCAGATCCTGCGTCATCTGGGCCTGGCGGCGCGTTTCGTGTCGGGCTATCTGGTGCAACTCACCGCCGACGAAAAATCACTCGACGGCCCCTCGGGCCCCGAAAAGGATTTCACCGACCTGCACGCCTGGGCCGAGGTATTTATACCGGGCGCGGGCTGGGTCGGACTCGATCCGACTTCGGGTCTGTTCACCGGCGAAGGCCACATCCCGCTTGCGGCCACGCCACAGCCTTCGTCCGCTGCGCCGATCGAAGGCATGACCGACCCCTGCGAAGTCGAGTTCGAGTTCTCCAACACTGTTACCCGCATCATGGAAGACCCGCGCGTCACCCTGCCGTATGCGGATGAGGAGTGGGCGGCGATTCTCGCGCTCGGTCACGCGGTCGATGAAAAACTCATACAGCAGGACGTGCGTCTGACCCACGGCGGCGAACCTACTTTTGTGTCCATCGATGACATGGAAGGCGCCGAGTGGAACACCGACGCGCTGGGCGAACACAAGCGCGAACGCGCCGAGGTACTGGTCAGGCGGCTGAAGAAAAGACTGCCGGCGGGTGCGCTGCTGCACACCGGACAGGGCAAGTGGTATCCCGGTGAACCCTTGCCGCGCTGGGCGCTGGGCTTGTTTTGGCGGCGCGACGGAAAAGTCATCTGGAAGAACGACGAATGGCTGGCCGAAGCGGGACAGGACTACGGCCACACGGTCGAAGACGCCCAGCGTTTTGCCGAAGCCATGACGCCCTACCTGGGCTTGCCATCGCGTTATGTCCAGGCCACCTATGAAGATGCGCTTGCCGCACTGCTGCAGGAAGCCGAAATTCCGCTGAACCTCGACGCCGAACGGGTTGATCTGAACGACCCATCCGCACGCGGCCAGCTTGCCAACAAACTGTCGCGCGGCCTGAACACACCCACCGGCTATGTGCTGCCGCTGGCGTGGCGCTATGACACCCAGCACTGGCATAGCGCGCTGTGGCAGACGCGCCGGGACCGGCTGTATCTGGTGCCCGGCGATTCCGCGATGGGCTTGCGATTGCCACTGGGGTCGTTACCGTGGGTGGAAGAGAAGAAGCGCGAGCCCTGGATCGAAGTCGATCCCTTTGCGCCTACAGCTCCGCTCGCCAACTTTCACGGCGAGGTCGCCGCACGCTACAGCCATCTGGAACAAGCCGCGCCCGAGCATCCCGAGATCCACCCCCAACCCGAAGACGACAGCGTGACGGTCGAAGTGCCTCACACCGCACTGTGCGTCGAGGCGCGCGGCGGCTGCCTGCATATCTTCATGCCGCCCACCCGCACGCTGGAGCAGTATCTGGAAGTGCTCGCTGTCGTCGAGGCCTGCGCCGCCAAATTCAAGCAACCGGTGGTGATCGAAGGCTACGCCCCGCCGGGCGACACCCGCGTCGACAAATTGCTGGTCACCCCCGACCCCGGCGTCATCGAAGTCAACATCCACCCGGCCCATTCATGGGAGCAGCTGGTCGAGACGACCACGATGGTCTACGAGGAAGCGCGCCAGTCGCGCCTGGCCGCCGAGAAATTCATGCTCGATGGCCGCCACGCCGGCACCGGCGGCGGCAACCACGTCACCCTCGGTGGCGCGACGCCCGCCGACAGCCCTTTCCTGCGCCGGCCGGATGTGCTCGCCAGCCTGATCACCTACTGGCAACATCACCCCGCGCTGTCGTACCTGTTCTCGGGCCTGTTCATCGGCCCCACCAGCCAGGCGCCACGCGTCGACGAAGGCCGCCCTGAACGGCTGTACGAACTCGAAATCGCGTTCCAGCAGATGCCCGTCGGCGAAACGCCGCAACCCTGGCTGGTCGACCGGCTGTTGCGAAACCTGCTGACCGATCTCACCGGCAATACCCACCGCTCGGAGTTTTGCATCGACAAGCTGTATTCGCCCGACTCCGCCACCGGACGGCTGGGACTGGTCGAATTCCGCGCCTTCGAAATGCCGCCGCACGCGCGCATGAGCCTGGCGCAGATGCTGCTGGTGCGCGCGCTGGTCGCGCGCTTCTGGGACAAGCCGTATCGCAAGCCGCTGGTGCGCTGGGGCACGCTGCTACACGACCGCCACATGCTGCCGCATTACATGTGGGCGGACCTGAAAGATGTGATCGACGACCTCAACGACGCCGGCTTCCCGTTCCAGCTCGACTGGTACAAGCCGTTCATGGAATTCCGTTTCCCGCGTTTTGGCACGCTGCAACTCGGTGACATTGCCGTCGAACTGCGCACCGCCATCGAGCCCTGGCATGTACTGGGCGAAGAAAGCTCCAGCCAGGGCACGGCACGGTATGTGGACTCCTCCATCGAACGCGTGCAGGTCAAGATCACCGGCCTGACCGGCGACCGCTATGTGCTGACCTGCAATGGCCGCCGGGTTCCGCTACTGCCCACCGGCACCCATGGCGAAGCCGTGGCCGGGGTGCGCTACCGGGCGTGGCAACCGCCTTCCGCACTGCATCCCACGATCGGGATCCATTCGCCGTTGACCTTTGACCTGATCGACACCTGGAATGGTCGCGCCATCGGCGGCTGCACCTATCGTGTCGTTCACCCCGGCGGGCGCCACGACGACACCTTCCCGATCAACGCGATGGAAGCCGAAGCACGCCGTCACATCCGCTTTCAGGATTGGGGACACACCGCTGGCCCGCTCACCCCGCCGCCCGGTCTGGCATCGATTGCCCACTTTTATCCTGGCGGCACCCCGCCTGGCCCGATGGCACCCCCGGCAGAAGAATTGTCGGAGGAATTTCCACACACACTCGATTTACGTCGACAATAAGCTGCACCCATCACGGAAGAAACCATGGCACATATTCACTTCATCGGCGGCGAAAAAGGCGGCGTCGGCAAATCGCTGGTCGCCCGCATCCTCGCGCAATATCTGATCGACCATAAACGTCAATTTCTTGGCTTTGACACCGACAAATCGCACGGTGCGCTGATGCGCTTTTATGCGGGTTACGCTTCACCCGTGGTGGTGGATCGCTACGAAAGCCTCGACGCGATTGTCGAAGCAGCCATCGCCGAACCCAATCGCAGCATCCTGGTCGACATGGCCGCGCAAACGCAGGACGCGCTGACGCAATGGATGGATGATTCCGCGCTGATCGAACTGTCGAGCGAGATGGGACTGGGGCTGACTTACTGGCACGTGATGGACTCAGGTCGCGACTCGGTCGATCTGCTTAAAAAGCTGCTGGACCGGTTTGGCTCGCGCCTCAATTACGTGCTGGTGCAGAACCATATCCGCGGCGACAACTTCGACATACTCGAAGCCTCCGGCGAGAAAAAACGCGCGCTGGAATTGCACGCCCGCGTCATCAACATCAAGCGGCTGCACGAAGCCTCGATGGTCAAGATCGACGGCCACAGCAGCAGCTTCTGGTCCGCCACGCAGAGCACGGACGAGCATGCGCTGGGCCTGCTGGAACGGCAACGCGTCAAGATGTGGCTGAAAAATGCCTACGGCGAAATCGACGCGCTTCGCTTTTGAGCCCCCAACCCTGCTTTCCCATTCGGCAGAGCGCCAAACCCTGACTGGTATAATGAACCATGCGACGATTTAAAATTCTTCATCGCACCTATTACAATTTCTCGGGTACGGTGCGACTCGAGCCCCATGTTTTACGCCTGCGCCCCAAAGAGGGCCATGAGCTTCGCATCGAATCCTCGTCCCTGGAAATCACGCCTGCGGCCACACTGCGCTGGCACCGCGACGTGGAAGACAACTCAGTTGCGATTGCGACTTTCGACACCCCCACCCAGCAGCTGGTGATCGAGAGCGAAGTCATCATTCAGCAATTCAACGAAGCGCCGCTCGATTTTCTGGTGGACGTTTACGCGACGAACTACCCGTTTGCCTATACCGCAGATGACCAGGTTGTATTGGCACCCTACATGAATGTGATGGCTACAGCGAAAGGTAACCCGCTGGCCCAGTGGGTAGCCAGTCTATGGAAGACAGGGGAAGCCATTCAAACCTACGCGCTACTGGAACGCCTGTGCGTTCACATCAACCAGACGCTGGCGTATCAGGTGCGCGAAGAACCCGGCGTGCAAACGTCAGCAGACACCCTGACGCGCGGCACCGGTTCCTGCCGTGACTTTGCCAATCTGTTCATGGAGGCCGCACGTCACCTGGGGCTCGCCGCCCGCTTTGTCAGCGGCTATCTCCACGCCGAGCCCTCATCGGCCAATTTCGGCTCAACCCATGCCTGGGCCGAAGTGTTCCTGCCTGGTGCCGGCTGGAAAGGCTTCGATCCCACCATAGGCAAAATCGTGGGAACCGATCACACGCCTGTCGCCGTCTCGCGACTACCCGAATCCGTACCGCCCATATCCGGCGCGTTTGTCGGGCCACCGGGTGCGACCCTCGATGTAGGCGTATGGGTCACCGCACTGAAGTAAAGTGCGGCATCAACTGGAATAGCGTGAAATCAAAAACGGTCATTTTGTTTGGGCTTGCATTAACCCAGGCCGGCTAAGTCCGGTTAAAACGAGCCCCTCAGGGGCCCCCGATTCCGCATCGCAGCGAAATCGGGAATAGAGGAGAAAAGCATGGCAATACGATGGTCGCAGTACTCCACCAAAAACTTCCGCGATGAGTTGATCGGCCCTCGGGGAAAACCCTGGCCGGCCGCGGCGCACGTGGCGAAGTATCTTCGCTCGCTGAAGGACAGCGAACTGGACGAACGGCGGACCGCAGCAGAGCTGTCCATGCGCGCCATGGGCGTCACCTTCACCGTGTACAACCAGGATGGCGGCGCCATCGATCGCGCCTGGCCCTTCGACATCATTCCCCGCATCATCGAGAAGAAGGAATGGACGCGGATCGAGGAAGGCCTCAAGCAGCGAGTGCAGGCGCTGAACCTGTTCATCGACGACATCTACAACGAACAACGCATCATTCGCGACGGCATCTTTCCGGCTGAATTGCTGGTGGGTTCCACCAACTACCGTCCGCAATGCAAGGGCATCTCGCCCCGCTTCAAGGTGTGGGCCCATATCTGCGGCTCCGATCTGGTACGCGACAAGGACGGCACCATGTATGTGCTGGAAGACAACCTGCGGGTGCCGTCCGGGGTGTCTTACATGATGGAAAACCGGCTGGTCATGAAGCGGGTGTTCCCCGAGCTTTTCGAGCAGGTCAGCATCGAGCCGGTGGACAACTATCCGTCCCAGCTGTACGACATGCTGGCTTCGCTTTCGCCACGCCCTGGAGACGCGCCGGAAATCGTGGTGCTGACGCCGGGCATCTACAACTCGGCCTACTTCGAGCACGCCTATCTGGCCCAGCAGATGGGTGCCGAGCTGGTGCAGGGTTCCGACCTGGTGGTGAGCGACGATGACAAGGTCTACATGCGTGCAGTCGAAGGGCTGCGTCAGGTGGATGTCATCTATCGTCGCATCGACGATCTGTTCCTCGACCCCGAAGCATTCAATCCCGATTCCACGCTGGGCGTGCCCGGCCTCATGCGGGCCTGGAAGGCGGGCCATGTCGCCTTGGCCAACGCACCCGGCGCCGGCATGGCCGACGACAAGGTGGTCTACGCCTTTGTGCCCAAGATGATCCGCTATTACCTCGATGCCGAACCCATCATCGACAACGTGCCCACCTATCTGTGCATGGACCCCAAGGAGCGCAGCTATGTGCTGGCCAATCTGGACAAACTGGTGGTCAAGCCCGCCAATGAATCAGGTGGCTACGGCATGCTGATAGGCCCGCATTCAACAGTGAAGGAGCGCGAGAAAATGGCCCGTCAGATCCGCCACAATCCGCGCAACTTCATTGCCCAGCCCACGCTGAGCCTGTCCACCACACCCACGCTTGTAGGCCACAACGCAGAGCCCCGCCATGTCGATTTACGGCCGTTCATCCTCTCAGGAAAAACCATCCAGACCACGACAGGGGGGCTGACCCGGGTGGCCCTGAAAAAAGGTTCGTTGGTGGTGAACTCTTCTCAGGGTGGCGGCAGCAAGGACACCTGGATCGTAGATACGGAGGAGAAATAATCATGCTGTCACGCGTAGCCAATTCCGTTTACTGGATCGCCCGCTATCTCGAGCGGGCTGAAAACACCGCCCGCATTGTCAATGTGCACACCAACCTGGTGCTGGACACGCCCAAAGGCATGTCTCCCGGCTGGGAACCGCTGGTGATGATCACTGGGGGGCACGATCTTTTCGCCGAGCACTACCCGGAACTCAACGAACGCAACGTGATCCGGTTTCTGCTCACCGATGTCACCAGCACTGTTTCAGTTCTGCATGCCCTGACCCAGGCTCGGGAAAATGCCCGCACCGTACGAGACGTGCTGCCGCGAGAAGTCTGGGAGGAACTGAACAATCTGTATCAATTCGCCCACGACAACATGCAGCTCGGGTTGTCCAAACGCGGCCGCTATGAATACGTGATGAAAGTGATACGCGGCGTGCAGCAACTGACCGGGATGTTGTCCGGCACCATGAGCAACAACATGCCCTACGATTTCATGGTGCTGGGGCGCAACCTTGAACGCGCCGACATGACGCTACGCATCATCGACGTGCGTTCCGCCAGTCTGCTGCCCCAGGCAGCCGGACTGCGCCCCTATGACAACATCCAATGGATGAGCGTGCTCAAGTCGCTGAGCGCCTATCAGATGTATCTCCAATACATGGGCGTACGTGTGCACCGGCAAGCTGTCCTGCAATTCCTGCTCCAGGACAAGCATTTCCCACGCGCGATTCACCACTGCATGCTGAGAGTGGAGGCAGCATTGCATGAGTTGCCGCGCCACCAGTCCGTGTTGCCTTATGTGCAAAAAATCAAGACCAGCATGGCCAAGGTGAAAGTGGACGACCTGGACCCGAAGGGCCTGCACGATTTCATCGACGTGCAGGAAGCCCTGCTGGCGGAAGTCGGCAAAGCCATTTCCAAGGTGTACTTTAATCCGGAATCGTTGTCATTGGCGGCCAGCTAGTCAGTACGGAAAAGCAGACCGTGTGCGGTCTGCCGCCTTGACTGGCTGGTATGGCTGGCCTCTAGGCGAGCCACCGTTTGACTCGGCTACGGGCCAACCCCTGCACGCTGAAAATGTCCTCCCAAACAGAAGCAGACAGCGATCACCATGTTGGCCATCCTTAAAGCATTGGAGATAGCCGATTATCGACTTGCCTATGACTACGCACAGCCCTGGCGCTGCCCGGAAGCCTTGCCGAGCGACGTATCAAATGGGCTTCCTGACCCAAGGGGCCATGATTAGTCCCCTGGGTTGCAGATCAATTCGTTTCTCTCTTGTGCCATTCAAGATACACTCCGCCGATTTTTCGGGTTATGTAAATCCGGACCCATAACTGTGGCTTAATGGGTGCTCAAAAAGGATTGTTATGCAGGATCACTATCAAAAACTGGGGGTCTCTCCCAGTGCAACAGCGGATCTGATCAAGGCCGCTTATCGAAAAAAAGCCGCTCAGTACCACCCCGACAAGAACCCATCACCGGATGCGGCGGCACGCTTCAGGGAAGCTCAGGAAGCCTATGAAGTGCTAAGTGACACCGAGCGCCGCAAGGCTTTCGACGACTACAGGCAACGCAGTCTTATCGAAGATCCTTTGGCTGTCGCGCAGGATATTTCGGCTAAATATATCCAGGATGTCATCAAGTGAAAAAATCTCGTTATTTTTCGGACCTCATCAAAAACTACATTGATGAGGTCGATG
>Ga0180009_10001467_pt1 | contig 28890 bp, 35 predicted proteins | sample OS_PC_MetaG_FD_123537 | JGI IMG/M metagenome (GOLD analysis project Ga0180009, IMG submission 123537) | Groundwater microbial communities from the Aspo Hard Rock Laboratory (HRL) deep subsurface site, Sweden - OS_PC_MetaG | ecosystem: Environmental > Aquatic > Deep subsurface > Groundwater... | reverse complement strand
TGGCCCTTGGTGTATTTCAGATAGGTCAAAAACTCTTTTCGGATTTGTCCGAACGTTTTTTCATTTTGATCTTCCATCTCTCCTCCATGCCGCGTTTCGAAACCTGTTAGGAATTTTTTGGCCTTTTTTTGGGCCCGGCGGCGATTTGCGATTTACTAAAATGACTATTTTGTAGCATTAGACTTAAAATACCAAAACGTAAAATTCCTGGTTTCATGCAAAAAACCTATTAGGGAACACGAAAACACAATTTCGGGAGTGCCTGGGAATAAAAAATCTTGAATTACTAAAATTTTTGTTTTAGGAATTTTACCCTCAGTTTCCCCTATTCCCACCCAAAATTGGCAAAACTGATTGGGTCGGCTAGCATTAGAATTTATCCGCACAGCAAGTTAGTGCTAACCCTTCCCTAGTTACCGATAACCCTAAATACGGAACATGGCCATTTCAAATCGAGAGGCGACGATAACCGGCTATGCCGACGTGATCGGCGAGGCCCTGAAGACGTTGGAAATCGAAATGACGCCGGCCGAGACCAAAGACATGGTGCGGTATGGCCCGCTCTATCTGAACAACGAGACGAAAATCGAACGATGATACTCATGACAAGCCGGTGCGATCTATGAGCCTCAAAGCGGAACGTAATAGGAAGAAACTTGCCAAGAAAGCGCGCAAGGGCTTTAAAGACTACCCTGCCGCGACCATTGCTTTTTATGGACCAACCGATAAACAAGCGACTAAAGTCACGGTTAGCATTATACCTTATGAAGACTCTCCGCCTGTTCGCTTATCCAGCTGGTATTCCGAGCATGACTTCAGGCGTGATGAATAGATCGGTCAAAAGTTACTGGACTATTTGGCGGAACATGGCATCAAATCCGTCGTGATGACCGATCGCATTATTGGCTGTCCTCATCAGGAAGGCATCGATTATCCCGAAGGCGAAACGTGCCAAGTGTGTACGTTTTGGAAAGGGCGAGACCGATGGACCGGCGAAAAAATGCATTAATGCAGAACTATATTATCGAAAACTGTTATCCCCAAAATCTGTGGATAACCTTGTCAATAAACAGTCATATTTCCTCCGAAGGCCCCTTTTCTACTGGGATTGAATCGAATTGAACAAAAATTGGACAGCCCTTTTTGATCATGGTTTTGAGCCCCCGATGACAGTCGGAGAGGATGTCGATCGACTCATGGCAATACTGAGCGGCGAGGAAAAGCTGATGATTGCGTTAATGCCCGAAGATGACCTGATCGATCTGCACTTTAGCCTTGGCCTGGCGATCCGGAATGCGTTTGGCTTGCACGAACCCGGGAGTAAGGAACGAGCACGAAATAACTTGAGCAACTTATAAATTTACCGCTTCAGGTATGGCGACATAATTCCATTGCCTCAGATGCTTATCGAATACAATTCGCATGGATTCTTTAAAGCCTTCCACAACTTTTCTGCCCGTTTCATAAACCTTGTTAAAAATACAGGCAAAGACTTTTAATCCCGCTTTTGTTGTTGTCTTTTCAATTAACTCTTTCATAAAGACATGGCTGATTAAAATCATGCCGGATAATTCACGCGTAATATGAGGAAATACCCGGTGTTCAATGGGATTCCATTTAGACGTGTATGGCGGATAATGCGCTATCCGTATTTCAATGCCTATTTCTTCCGCTAATGCCTGCAAATCCTGTTTGAAAATATAGTGTCTGGATGAGTTACTGCCACCGCCATCCATCAGCAATAAAATAAATGTTGCCAGCGGATAGTAGAGGCTTCCATAGGTGTACCACCAGTGACGAATCGAATCACAGGAAAACTCGCTGGTGTCACGGCTTGTGCCAATGTTGACGTAGGCTTCGTTGCGCTCAGTGTCATAAAGCGCATGAGGTACGGCAACGCCTTCGGCTAATGACGGAAAGTCATGATCATAAACTTCAACTGTTTGAGTGGTATAGACCTTGCCATCGCGAAACAGATTACCAATCAGCTCCTTTTTCTTGGTATCCACGCTGATGACAGGATTTCCCGCCGCCGTATATAAAGCTCTCAATTGACTGATATTCTCAAATTGCGCATTACGATTTACATGCCCGCCAGCCGCTTTCTTTTTCAAGGCCTTACGCTTCACATAATCATTCTTTTTTAATAATTTTCTGACAATATTGCGACTGACTTTGAAACCCTTTTCAGCCAATAGACAGCCCATTTTGGCACACGTCAAATTAGTCCATTTTTTCGTTTCATCCATCGGGTCGCCTGCCGTATGCTCTTTTAAAATAGACAGAAACGCGTCATTAATATCCGTGTGTTTTTTAATAGTTTGTTTTCGACCAGCGCCCGCTTTTCTATCCCGTTTTTTGGGGATAATTGCCTTCTCTTTCAGTTCAGTTATCCCTCGTCGGATGGTATTGCGAGAACAGGAAAACAGCTGAGCAATATAGCTGATGCCGCCATAAGGAAATTTTAATGCTTCAACCCCCGCATACAAACGCTTATCTTTTTCGGATAGACGGTCGAACACTTCTTGCATTTGTTTTTCAATTTCTATTGGGTAAGCAGGCTTCACTATAAGTTTTGGGGTAATGCTTTAGTTTCGTTAACTTTACCGCATTACAACGACTACTTGTTCAAGTTATTTCGTGCTCATTCCTAAGTTACTGGCTTCGTGCGGCACTTCTCACCCGAACGATGCTTCCGGTGTGATAATTAGCGCATTATGGCGTGCGTTACAGGCTTAGGACAACTACCGGGTTTCATGGGGGAAAAATGGGCATACAGGATCGCGATTACTACAGGGACAGGGACAGATACCGTTATCAGAAACCTCCCAAAAAAGGCGGAGGAAGCCTGAAATACCTTATTATTCCCGCACTAATGCTGGCCTCGCTTTGGTATGGTGCCGATGCTTTTTTTAAATATCAAGCTTCCGGGAAGATCCATGCCTTTTCGCCGGGGTTGTTCTCGCCTTCTCCGGCCCCCTCTTCTCCAGCAACACCGGCAAAGAAACATGGCATGAATCCCATTTCCGGCGGCATTGTCCTGAAAACCGATCGGCATGGGCATTTCAGAGGCACAGCTCTGGTTAACGGCATTCCCATGCCATTTCTGATCGACACCGGCGCAACAAAAACCGTGATTCCGGAAAAAATGGCAGCCTCGGCCGGCTTGCCTTTCGGCCGCTACATCCAGGCAAGCACGGCTGGCGGAAAAATATCTGAACGTGAAACCCGGATAAGCAGCTTGAGAATCGGCAATGCGGTAATAAGAAATCTCGACGCTCATATCAATGGCCATTTGGATGAAGCGCTGATTGGAATGAACACCTTAAGATATTTCCACATGACACAACATGGCGATACTTTGACGTTGGTGGCAAACAATCAGGTCTCAAACAAAAATGCCACTCAACCGGCTGTTAGCTTTGATAGTACCCCAGCGCAACAGCCGCTTATAAGAAAGCCAGTGACTATTAAAAAGACGGTAACCTGCGACAAACACAACAACTGCAAAACGACTTACAGCGACCGATAAGGACACGCATGAAAACATTCAAAATCATTTTCAGCCTGATAGCCTTTGGCCTGACAAGCCTGTCAATGGCCGATATCGAAACCGTGCCTCACCCGATCGACCTCAAATACGAGGCCTGCCTGGAAAAGACAACCGATTATCCGGCGATGATGAATTGCGTTGAAATAGCCAATTCGGAATGGCAAAAAGAGATGTCTTCGATCTATGGGAAACTGCAAAGCCGGTTACAACCGAAAGACCATTCGACATTGGAGAAGGCCCAAAAGGCGTGGCAGGCATACCACGATGCCGAATTTGCTCTTTATAATGCGTTGCAGGCCAGCGAAGAAGTTGACGCCTTTATGTTCGCCGAAAAGAAAATGCGAGTGCTAGGCAACCGGGCCAAGGAGTTGCAGAATTTTAGCGATTATTTGCTTTTGACTGAAACGGAGAAATAGCCGCAGCTCGTTTAACCGCCGATATTGATACTAGGCAAATAACATGAATGAAGAGCCAACAGTTGAAGATAAGGAAATCGACATCAACGACCCTCGCCTGCCTGATGCATTGCGTGAACACGGTAAACTTTTTAAAAAGCCGGCTCGTTGGGTGATCGATTTGGGAAACGGCGAATATTTGCTGTATGCCGAAGATTTCGAGCTTCTGGATGCGGTATACAATTGCTTTTGAGAAATTTTTTTATTCTTGTCGTGACCCTCTCTGAATCAGCAATAACAGCAACTAGACAATGCTAATTCCGAAGGTAAGCTCTCAAATGAATAGTCAAACAAAGAGGAATTCATGGGACCTTACTATCGCAGCTCATCGCAAGGTGTGGGCGCTTTTTTTGATCTATTTTATCAATATCCAGTATTGATGCTGGCTGTAACCGCTGGCATAGTTGGCATGGGCATTTTTATTTATCGCAAAAGAAATCGAGATAAGGTGACTCGCTTGTGATTTGTCGCTTTGAACCCGCAAATCGTTTGACCAAGCGCAATTCGTCCCTGTATTGCCCCAATGGCAAAACGAATGGCTCAAGCTTTCCTTTTCCAATCGTGCGCGGGTATTAGCCTTCCCTGACCTAGCGGCGAAGACATCCCTGTCATCGCCGCCCGAAGTCTTGTCGCTCTTCCGGTCGCTCACCGGTATCCAAACGTTGCTATCCCTGCGCGTCCTGCTGTCCCGATAGCGCTATCTAGCGGATGTCGATCGTACCGGTTGTCGCCACCGAATCCCTGCCGATCGCTTGCGTGTTGGTCAGCGTGTTTTTCGAGGCGTTGATCAGAGTCGATTTCTCGACTTTCGAGCCGACGATGCTGATAGAACCTGTGTGAGCGGCGCTGTTGCGACCGATCGCCTGAGTGTTGGTCAACGTGTTTTTGGAAGCGTTGATTATCGTGGATTTTTCGATTTTCGAGCCTTCGGCCATGGCTGTGCCGGCAACGACTGACATTAATACGACTGCTGCGAAAGATACTGTTTTCATGATGATTTCCCCTTAGGTTTTGTTGGTTTGGTTCGTTCAAGCGTTTCGTTGAACTTGGGTACAGTATCCCGATTTCCTGAAGAAAAGGCGGTGATCGAGTCACGCCGTTTGTGTGATTTATTCACCGGTTGGCGAAGATAACGGGAATCGTTCATAGAACGGCAAGCCGAAGCATCTTGCTAATCAGAAACCCTTATGGCCTAAAAACAATAAAGGTCAAATCGATTAAAAAATAGACACCTTTGTCTAGCCATTGATATGATCAGCAAGAAGGTTGCTTGTACACAGACTTTTCCACAGACTTTGTGGATAACTCAATGGCTCCGAGACTTTGTCAGGGTACATAATACCGATTTTGCTGCATAAATTAATTCCGAAATCCTAATCGATTCGGTGTGGAGGTAATTATGGAAGCATTTTTGCTGGCGGCCGCATTGGTCGCCTCATTTGGCACGCTGGTGATATTTTACCGGGCAAATAGACTGTTGGCTGCCCTACCGGCTGACAAAGCTACTGTTTTATCCGGAAAAGTCACTTCTCTCATGGTCTCTGCCGGCAAGTGGCTGACCGTTGCCGGCGGTATCGGCACGCTGCCGTTGGTCGCGTTGTTGGTCTTTGCGCCCAATGCTCCGGGTTTCCAATGGGTTTCTGCCAGCGGGTTCGCCGGCTGCCTAGCTTTCGTTCTGGCGGCATTATTATTGGTTACGGCCGGTTTGATCAATGGTATTGGCCATTCGGACAAGGTCAAGCGCCTGGTCGTCGGCGGCGCTCGTTTCGTCCTGGATAAAGGTCTGAGCCTGGTCCGTCAAAAAGCCTTCTGGATTAGCCTGGCCGTCATTACGGTCGTTATTGCTTTCCTGCCTTGGATCATCGATCTGTTGACCTTTGTGGGTTATGCTTGGCTACTGTTTATCGCTGGGCGGTTAGGTTTATTCATAAACACTGAAAAAGAAGATTCCTCTCACTATTTTTCACGGGAATATAACTATGCAACAGGTAAATGGGACAATGGATATGATCCAGGCGGACTTTACGACTGCTGGGATGACTAAAATTTACCTTTTTGTAATTGTGCTCTTAGCTGCATTTCCGCCTTTTTTACCAGCATCTTCTGGTGAGCCTCTAAGTTCGCCGCTGGCTTTGTTAATTTCGCTCCCAACTCTAAACCCCGCCCAAGTCAACAACCCCGACCAAAACAACGGCATCACAACAAACAGCCCGCCGATCACGAAATCAATGATCATTTCGACGAGCAGGTTGTTCGTCAATTGCAAGTTGTACCAGGACGGTTTGATCGCCTCGATCAGGTTGTTGTCCAGCCAATTGGCAATCGCCCATAGCACGGTCCAGAACTTGACCGAAAAAACGATGATCGACATGAAAATGATCTTGCCGGGCTGGTAGGACGAAAACCAAAAGTAAAACGGCATCAAGGCATAAATCAGCATAAGCACAACGGCCTGGATGATCGGGGCCGCCGCTTTCATTGCGTAGAGCGCCGGATAAAACGACATCGCTTCCATGAAGGAGCCCAGCGTAGCCCCCGCCGAGCTGGCGGCATTGGCAAAGCTCGCTTCGTTATAGCTATTCAAATTCCTCAGTCCGTTGAATGCCGTTTCCTCCCGGCTGATCAATGTTTTGCTCGCGATGTTTTCAACCTCTTCCTGAGGCTTACCCGTTGTATTCGCGACATGCTGCTTGAACGTTGTCAACGCTCCGGCATCGATCTGGTCCGCCAAGGCCGCGCGTAGCCCGATGTTATTGGCGTGGCCGTTTCCGGTCCACCATTGCGCGCAGGTCGGTTTACCGTCGACGGGGATATACACATTCGGATCGTATTCCAGGTCCCGGTTCGGGTCGTAAGTAAAGCCGGGGACCGTGGCGCTGGCCCGTGCGGTTTGGTAAGTCCCGTTCAGAAAAAATTGTGAACCCAACCAGTTCAAATCTTCCTTCGGCAAGTTGTTGGGATACGACTGGTTATGGTCTAAAAACATCGCCATCGCATGCCGGTAGCAATCCTTGAAAAACAGTTGGACCTGGCGGCGCAATTGCGGGTCTTTGACACGCGCGTTCTCGATGCTGAACGACATCAGGCGGATATTGGCGGTACAGGGAATGCCTAAAATCGCGGCGTCGTTAATGCCGCCGGTCACCGCCAGAACGGCGTACCACCAGATTGGAACCAAGGCGTTATTACCGCCGAGCGTCGCCGCCGTAAACGTTGTATCGTAGGTTTTTCCGGTATTGCCGCCAGCCACCGCATTCCCGCTCGGATCACACGCTCTGGTATAACTCAAATTGTTGTAACTGACGGTCATGTAAGGTTGGACAGCGATCACCAACACCGCGAACATTGTCGTGGCATCGATTTCGATGCGGCGCAACGACACAGACGACGCATCCTTGGCTTCCTGGCTGGTAATCGGTTCGACGATATTGCGCAAAAACATCCCGATGAACGGCAGATACGCCAGACCGGTATCGACGAGAACATCCCAAAATACGTCGTACATCGTCCAGCCGACTTGCGTGAGATAGATTTCAAGATACGAAGAAACACCCATGAGACTGCCTATACCATAAGAAGATTGTCGATAAAGTGGCCGAGGACACGGTGCGATAACACCGCTTCCATGACCAAAAGCCACAACGCCATGCGCCACCGGTAATTCAACAGGAACGCCCATTGTTCGCCGCTCAAGCCGGCCCAAGCCGCATAGAGCACCGACCAGCGAGGCCAGCCAACGATAATCAGCAAAAACAAACCGATCCGCCAAACCGCCAAGGGCCATTCGGCGGACTCGACCGCCTGTTGAATCGTTTCGATCGGATAATAATGACTGGCGACAATCAGCCCGGCGGCAATGGCGAGTGAAAAAATCGCGGTTAGCCATAACGACCCGGTAAAGACTTGCCGGCTACGTTTTCTGGCCCATGCCATTTGATCCTGCTCGGAAGGTTTCCCGTCTGTTGGTTGCTGATGCGTCATGGCTTTATCGCTCCATCCTCTATGAGTGAGTCCTCGGACCCGGCTGCGGGAGGGGTCGATTGAGAGCGATTGTCGTGCTCCGCTTTCAATCCTAAAATCGCGGCCGGCGTTTGCGATGCCAACTCGTTATGAATCCGGCGCTCGTACATGATGTCGTTGATTTCTCTGTCCAGGCGCGATATGGATTGCTCGATTTGCGTCGGGGCCGGCGAGTTGGCAACATTCGGTTCGCGGCTGGCGGTGATCAGCATGCGCCGGATAATCAATGCCTTTTCGACGACTTTGGCCATCGCCACCTCGGACGCCAGCTTGCTGACCGCAATCGATTGTTCGCCTGGCTTGAGCGACCGGATCGCGCCGATCACGTCTTGGTTGATCAGAACGGCGTTGCTCGATACGTCGCCCAGATTCTCGAGGGTGGTTTGCGCATTGCCGGTAACCAGATCAGTCAATTTTTGCATGGCGTCCGTCATTTCGCCGGCGATTTTCGGCAGTAACCCGTGTCCCGGCACCGTTTCGACAGGACGCTGGTCATGGGTGTAGATATGCACATCCCCCAACACGTCGACCGCCCATTCCGACGCTTTATTCGGGGAATCGAATACTTCCACTAGCCTCTGTGACTTGTCGGCAGGTTGAGTCGTGTTATCGGGATTTCGATTCAGGGTGATGTTGTAGCCCGCTTTCACTACGTCGTAGGTCGCCTTGATGGCATCCATGTTCTTGCCGCCGGCTTTTTTGCCGCCAATCCAGGGCACGCCGTTGTCGCCATTACTGCGCTCGACATTCTCTTTGGCTTGTACCACGTCGACATTGGCACCGCCGTAGCCGTTCGAACCCATTTGTACTTTCCAATCGACGATCTTCGACAAGTCGGTCCATTCGGCATAGGGATTGATGCCCTGCTTGATTTCCTGCTCATATTGCTCGCACGATTTATTCGCCAGCGATAAAATCGCTTCCACGCGGATCAAGGCATTCTGAAACAAATCGTACAATCCTGGATCGATACGTTGCATGATCAATGCCGGAAGCCCGCCGATCGCCGCTTGCACTGCGCCGATCGCGCCGTTGACGAGATTATTGCCGGTATTCTGCAGATCGTTGAGTAAATTGGTCAGCCCCAGCATGGGGTCGAAATTGCCGCAACTGTAACCAAGGCCGTACTCTAACGAACCATTGAGCGCATACGTTTGCACATTGACGTTGGGCGGCACCGATATGGATCGAGCACCGCCGATTTTGTAATAAAAATCGCTGTTGTCGCCGTTCGACCAGGGAATCGCCAGGCAAGTATTAACGGCCAGCAACAGCAGCAGACCGGTGTCGGAAACGGCATGAAGTCGATGACGACTAACGCTCCGTCGTCGATTTCGCAACAGGTGTAAGGTCGCCCATAAGGCATGGACGTAATCGCCCGTCTTCGACACTCGTCCGCCGCCCCAGCCTCGGAGCGCCAGCGTGTCGTTCTCGCCGAACACCAGACATTGCTCCATTTTCGGCGAGGTGGGTTGCCACCAACCCTCTTCGTTGCTGTTTTCGATCAGACTGCCCGGCGACCAGGTCAACTTGTTGTCTTCGACGAAAACCGGCTCGCCCAGAATGCTCCGGTAAACATGCGGCTGACCGTCACGGGTGATGATGTCGCCGACCCGATGCGCAACGACGGCAGCGGCTTTCGGCTGCGCATGCTGAATGGTCCAGCCGGTTCGCGGATATATATTGCCCCATTTGTTTAACGGCCAACGACCGATTTCCCATAAGCCCGGCACCCAGGAGGCCGGATGCAAGGCATCCAAGCCGCCCCAACGCCAGGACGGGATATCCAGTTGCGCGGCAAAATACGGGCTAAAAGCCGTGGTATTCGACGGGCAATAGAAACGCCCGGTCAACGGATGACCGACCGCTAGCGCATCCTGATTGATCAAGTTGTTGTGATTGCGATTGAGCGTATCGATGCGCTTGGGATCTTCGACCCGATCCACGCCTTGCGGATTGATCACGGTGACCATGACGTCGGGATTAAAATGGCCGATCTTGGGCTTCGCATCGACATTGCAGCCGAACGGTGTGCAAATGATCCACAGACACACACCGACGACCCGGAGTTGAATGCATTCATATTGCTTAGCCGAGGATTGTGCAGCGAGCAGGTTCGCGCACAGAAAAACAACGAGCAACAGTCTACGGATCGGGGTTGTCACGGATTATTCCTCCGCCATTCGCGGTAGATCGCCACCGCGCGATTCAAGTCGGTCACACCGTACACCACGGCCTCACCCCGGTCGAATACGACGGCGGGATAACGGTCGATCTCGTATTGCACCCCTACGATTTGCCCTTGAAATGCCTGCGTGAACTGTGCCTGGACGGCCTCCATGCCTTGCTCTTTAAAGCGCCGTTCCAATGCGGCTTTGGCCTGCTCTTGATTGGGCGGCAACCCGGTTGCCAGATGGGCCGTCAGTCGTTCGGCATCGTCGAGATTATAGGGTTTCACTTCGATGCCCTGCCCGGCTACAGCATCGACGCCGGTCAACGGAAATGCATCGCTGTGAATGACTTCGACAACAATAGCATGCCCATCAGCCCATACCGGTAAAGGCATGACTGCCGTCATGACGCTAGCCGCCAAACCAGTGATGATGATCATGAATTTAATGCTGGTCATCGATCTCCTCCCGTCGCCTAAAACTGATCTCCTTGGCCACCTGTTCGACCGCCTCGATCTCGCTGCAACCGGTCTGCTTCATGATTCGCGCACGGTTCGCCTTCTCGTCTTTCTCGGTCATCGCCAAGGCCAGCGCCAACGGCGGCGGCACGATGCGGAACAGCATCGCTTGTTCGTCGGTCAACACCACGCCCTCGGTAAACTGCTTCGGTGATTTTCTGGCGGCCAGCAGCATGTTTTTCTCTTCGTTGCGCAAGTCGCGAAACCGGGCGATGTGCTCGACCTCCTCTTTCGGCATGACCAGGCAAAACCACCATTCCAGCATATTGAGCATCTTTTTACTGGCATCGGGGAAATCTTCCAGGTTTTGCGTCGCGATCCAAAACCAGGCGCCCAATTTCCGCCACATCTTGACGATCTTGATGACATACGGAGCCAACAGCGGATTGGTGGTGATGATATGCCCTTCGTCGGTGATCACGATCGTGGGCCGGGCATCGTTCTGGTGCCGTTCCACCAGATCGTGAATGTGGTTCATCAAACCGATGTAGGCGACGGTCAATTGATCTTCATAACCTTCCCTGGCCAGAATGCCCATGTCGACCAGGGTAAAATCGACATCCGGCCAGCGCACACCGGGCCGATTAAAAAAATGCCCGGCCAGTCCGGAACAGAACAGCTCCATGCCGTCGGCCATGTCCTGGACACGTTCCCGGCGGCGGTCGGTCAAACCTTCAAGATTACGCAACGCATGCACGACATCCTCGGTCAATACTTGGCCGCGCCCGGCTGCCTTGACGTTCTTCGCGGCCTCGTGAATCGCCCGGCGAATCAACAACCGATCCGCGCGGGTCATGCGATTGTCTTCGCGCACGTCGCCGCCGGTGATCATGATCCGGGCGGCGATCTCCATTTCACCGAGTAAATCCCGGTTGTCGTCCTCGATGTCCTCGTTATCGAAATCGTTGTACGGATCGTCGTCGAGGTCGTTCTCCTCTTGCAGATCGAAATCCAGGTTTTTCTGGTCCAGCAATTTCAAGGCTTCGCTGAACGGGGGCAAGCTGACATCCGCGCCCGGCAGCATCGACACCCGGTTGGTCGTGACGCCCTGGCTTGCCAAATACTGGCCCAACAAGCCGAACGAATTGCCGGCCTCGATGATGAAGATGCGGGGCCGGTACACCGCCATCATTTGCAGGATCATATACACCAAGGTGGCCGATTTACCGGCCCCGGTCGGCCCGATGATCAGCGCGTGAGCGTTCTTCTTGCGATCCTGCGGGTTCAACGGGTCCAGCATCAACGGTTCGGCGCCGCGATTGAAGAACAACAAGCCGGGATGGCCGGAACCGGTGGAGCGGCCGTAAACCGGCATCAGATTGGCGCAGTGTTTGGAAAAGATCAAACGGGAGCGCCGCGCTTCACGCTTGTCGTGATCGTACTGATAACCCATCGGCAGGTTGCGCAGATAACTGTCCAGCGGAATCAAATCGTCACGCTCCATGATCGGTTGCAATCCGTTCGACAACAGCAAGGAATTGACCTTGTTGATTTTGCGGTGTAAATCGGGTTCGTCGTCGCCGCGCACATACAGCGCCAACTGGACCGGCAACAGTTTGTTGCCTTTGGCGATTTCCATCACCGCTTTTTCGGCGTCTTGCGCCGCCAGTTTCGCTTCCGGATAATCGCCCACCGCGCCGTGCTGGACCAAGCCCAGATGATTACGCACAAGATCCTGTGCCGCGACGACGATGGTCATCGCCAGGACGGTTTCTTCCGGCATGCGGTCGAACATCGCGTAAATGTGATCGCCGCTGCTGCGTTCGGCTCCGAACAGGCCGATCTCCGGAATCTTCCGAAGTCCTTGCACGGTGACGGTTTTATGCGGCATCCCGTCAAACCACCAGATACCTCGATCCGCATCCGAATGCGGCATGCCCAGCATCAGGGTTTCGGCGAATGCGTAACCGAACGGCATCTCGTCATCGCCGGGATACGGCGCGATATTCCGCAAAACGGCTTCGCTATCGCCCTCCTCGACCGCCGGTTTCGGATTGAACCAGCGGAACATCCAGTCATACAAGTCCTTGCCGCCCAGCCGGGTCAAACGAATACCGGACGTTATCAGCGCGGTGGTCAACTTGGCGGCCGCATCGTTTAATTCCTCTTCGGGCGGCAAATGGTAATAGTCGTGCGTACCGGCATGCTTGCCACGCTTCCGGCGGCGGTAGAGCGTCGCCCGAATGCGCCGGCGCTGGCCACGCCACGGTCCGCCCGTCACCATTTTGTCGTTGAATGCGCCGCCGGTCTGGGAAATGGTCTGTAAATGATCGCGCAAGATCGACAGATAGTGTTCGCTCAATGCGCTGTTTTGCGCACGGGGATCGAGATAACGCTCGACCTCGTCGACGACGCCGAGCAGACTGGGTTCATCCTGCAGGAACAATTGAAAAATCCAGGGCGCGTCCAATTCCTCGGCGATCGAGGTCAATACGGTTTGCAGTTTGTCGCGCAGTTCGGCGATGTATTGCGCCGTTCGGCCTTCGGTACCGATGCCGCCGATCTCGAACAACGCGGCCACGCTGTAACCGTCATCGAGCAAAAAACAGCGCGACTTCGGACAATATTCCAGCCACGGCAGCAAATTGGTAAACGAAGCCGGCCGTTCATAGAGCTGCCGTATCCGTCTTTCGGTCGGTGCTCTGTCGGTGGCCCTGCGTCGAAACCGGGCGGCATCGTCCTGCGCTTGAGTTTTAGCGGACGATTGAGTGGTAAAGGAAAAAAGCGCCATCAATACCCCTCCTCACGCTCGCCCGGCAATGCGTATTCGGCTTTCTCGTAGAATTGAAACGCCGTCGAATAGCCGGGCACGGGATAACGCTCGGCGCCGCTCAAATGCGGAAACACATACATGATCAAGGTCTTGTTAGTCAGACGTGGAAAGATTTGCCGAATCTCTGACCCGGCATCGCGCGTAAAAGCGGACAGTTCCGAAGTCTGTTCCGGCTTGCGGCGTGCCGCTTCCCGCTCAAGCAATTCGCCGCGCGTCGCGTCGAGTTCGTCAGGGCCGTGTTCCGTACCGGAAAAATGTCTGCGGTAAACGTCTTTCATGGTCGGCCCTTCCTGGGGCAAAATCGATTCTTTGTCACCGGTTGCACAGCCTGCCGTCATCAAGGCCATGCTCAGTGCGCACACCGCGTTAATCCAGCAATTCGTCGTCTGTCGTTTGAGTTGAGGCATAATGGGTTTTTCTCCCGTCCGGTTCATAATCGATAGGCAGTTCGATATCGACGTGGACGGCCAATTCGGCACCGGTATCCACATAGACCGCATCGAACGATTGCGCCGCGCGTTCACGCAAGTATTGGCTGACCTCGTTCGCGCCGCCGGCCAAGGCCTGACCGGCCGCAAACTGACCGGCATCGCCGGTGATCACCGAGGTGGCCACGCCTTGCCCGAGCGAGACGGCATTCGTGGTTTGGGCCTGGCTGAACGCGCCGGCGGCAGCTTCGGCGGCGGAGGCCAGAATGCGCCCCGCCAAATAATCCGGCGCGTTACTGATTCGGGTTCCGGTCACGCAAGGAATGCCGCGCCGGTCCGATATCCAGCCCATTTTCTGTGGTTGTCCGCCTTGTTGTTGGCCTTGCTGGGAAGCCAGCAAGTTCTTGGTCGTATCGGCGGACAGTTCCCGGATGGTGCCGTCGGCAAACACATAAGTCACTGAGACGATGTCGCCCCGAACGCAAGAGAGCGTCCAATCACCGGTCGCTTTACCGCTGAACACCATGCCGTCGAGTCCCGGCACTTCGATGCCGTTGGCGGCCAGGTTGTCGCGGCCGACGATGACCTTGAACGGAAACGGGTCTTCGACCACGCCTTTGAACGGAATCCGGCCGATCAGCGCGGTCATGCCGGTCGAGCCGATCAGCGTGGCGTTTCGCGGCACCGTGTAGACCGGTTCATCCGGTTCGGTTATGGTTTCCAGTTTGGCGTTCAAATAGTTTTCGGTTTTGGTGCCCAGTAATCCGCCGCTGGCAGCCACCGTATCGTCGCCGCTTTTCGCTAGCGAGGGATACACTGAATTGCCTTGGCGGTCTTTGCTCGTGCCGAGCGGTTCGATCCAAACGATTTCCTTCGCATTGGGCAGGGTAATCCCGTCGCCGCTACCGATGCCGAAGCCGACCGGGATATCGCTGCCCGGTGATTGTTGCGATGCGCCGTTTTGCGCATGGGTCAATTCGTCGAGTTGGTTTTTGAAAAAATCCAGTCTTTCAGTCAGTTTGCCGACTGCGGTGGTATCTTCCTTGTTCTTCATGTTGCGCATTTCGGTGAGCAGCTCCGCCCTGACTTTGCTTTCTATCTCCTGGCGCTGACGCAACAATTCCTGATTTTGCATCTGGAGCTTTTCGGATTCGTTTTTGATCGAGGCCACTTGCGCCGTCAGGGTGCGAATCGTATCCGCCGGTGAATCCGCATCGGGCGTACCGGCGACCGGCACCTTGTCGAGGAGCGTGTCATCACCGCCGCTATCGATCGATTTGACGCCGACGAAGACCAACATCAGTAAAACCAAGCCTGCGATAATCGGTAATAATTTGTTCGATGGCATCTACATGACCCCCCGTATCATTTCATGAAAGGGACGATCGGAAACCAGATAGACGGCCGTCGTATCGGCCTCGGAACCGGATGGGTGCAGCCGGACGTGCTGAAACGTCGCCGCTTTCCAGCGTCCGCGAATGCGCCGTGGATCGAGCTCCACCGGCGCTTTCCCGGTATTGCGCAATTGCACGGCAGTGACGTACAGTTCGCCGCCCTGCCAGCTCGCCACCGGCAGCGCTTCGATCGACTCGCCCCTGATCAGATTGTGCAGCGCGCGCCGAGTCACCACGACCCGGTGAATACTGGGCGACGCTTTCAGCATCCTGGACGGCGCATATAACTGTTGGGCCGCGAAGCGGGTTAAGGTAACCAAGCCCGGTGCTTGTTGCGCTTTACGGGGAACACGGGCATTGCGGCGATTCCTGTCGCTGTCGGCCTTCTCGAAGCCATGCGGTCGCTTGTTCAGCACTTCGATCGGATTGACCGGTATGCCTTGTTCCTGGCTTGCACTCAGGTCGACCAAATAAATGCCGCTACCGTCGGTTTCATGAATTTCGATACGCTGCGCCTCGAACGATTGTTTCGCCAACCAATACACGGTGCCGTGATGGCTTTGCGTCCGCACCTTGCCGGACAGCTCGGACGGCATGCCCACGCGCACATCGCCGGGAAACGTAACCCATCGCTCCCGGCCGACCGGCAGGGTAATACTGAGCGGCACTTTGTCCCAAAACAGACGTTCGATCTCGGCCGATGCGGCCACCGACGGCAGCAGGCAATAAAGTACCGTTACCGCCACCAGAAACCAACCCTGGAGAAAACCCGCTCTCCCTGCGTTAGGACCTGTTTCCATCCTATCGACTTTTTCACCACTTTGATTCATCACGATCCCCCTGCTTTTTCTTCGTTGTTCAGCCGCTGCGGCCCTTCGCCTCCGAAGCCGTCCAGAGCCAAGCCCCACGGGTTGATTTCCGGATCGACATGGTAGCGCACGACGCGAATCGGATAGCGAATGTCCAGGCTTTTTACGTCCATGCCTCGCACCGTTTCCTCGATACGAAAATCGAGCCATACCAGCCAGGTATTGCGATCGAGCACGTCGACCCGGCGCTCTTCATAGCCGTGACCGGGGATGAGTTGAATCCCTCGAACGCGTCCGCTCAATTCCCCCCGCTTGCCGCGCAGTTCCAAATCATGGGTTAGAAACTGCCGAAACTCCGGCGTCAGATACGCCGCCATGCGAAATACCTGCTTACCGTAATCGGTTTCGCCGTTTTCTTCCCAGCGGTTGAGTTGCTGAAAGATATAATGGGCGAAGGCATAGACGTTCGGCGGCGGGACTTCATCGAGCGTTAACAATGCGCCGGAACGCAGGTCCGGCGGAATGTGCAAGCGAATGTCGCTCCGCGACTGATGCCAGCCGTACCACAGACCTACGATCAGTAACAGCTGAAAACCGATCACGATACGCAAAGAATTGATGTGCGATTTGAGCGTACTGTTTTCGTCCCGATAGCGCATGACGGCCTCTTATCGATGAGAGTAAAACGAACGCGGCAGGGTGCGTCCCAAGTCCCACGCCCCTTGCCTGACAATCAATGTGGATGAGCGCAGCCCCCATTGATGCAATTTCAGTATCAGACAGTGCTGGTAATAAAAGTCGGGGCGGCCGCGCTTGATCCGTTGGAACCCCGTCGATCCGAAATAGATCGTCGCCAGCACGCCCAGTGTGGCGATTCCGAGACCCATCACGGGGGCTCCGAACAGCCCGGCGAGCAGGAGCCCGGCGGGCAACCAGAACACGGTGGCGCCTAACAAAATCATGCCCAGCTCCGAGTTGGTGCTGCCACGGAAGATGACCGGCTCCTGATTGAGCCGGTCAGCCAGTGTTTCCGTGCTAATATCTTGCGCGTCCATCGGTTAGATGACGTTCGACGCTTCGGTCAGTAAGAAGCTGATGAAAATCATCACCCCCGCTGCGACGACGGCGGTTAACCCGACTTCACCCCATTCGGCCCGCCCTGCTCTGGCCTCGTTGAATTTGGCGATCGTAATCCAACCGATCCATAAAAACGCCACGACCGCGATAATCAGTCCGATGACGAGACCGGCGTCCTTGGCATAGCCCTTGATCAACTCCAGCCAGTTGCCCGCCGCCGGGGCGTTACTCGGAGCGACCGGCGCCGGCAAGGCCGCTTGCGCGTTGACACTGAGCATCGACAAGGAAAAGACGATGAAAGCGGTGAATCGATGAGCGGATTGTCCTATCGTGTTGTTGAGTCTGTTCATGTGTGTTATCTCCATTATGAAAGAGAATGAGACCAGCGAAATAGATTCAGTTTAAGGTTGGGTCAACGGATGAAGTAGCCCACGAGCAAGACCACAAAGATTGCTCTGAGCACGGAAGAGGTCATGTCATAAAAGTCTCCTTTCCTGGTTTGCCAGGCGTGATATTGCGATTTCGTGATCCAGACCAACCACAGCAAATAAATCACTGCGAATACCAAGGCGATTCCTAACAACAGTTGTCCCGGATTGGCGATATGACCGGTAGCCTGCGTGAAAGCGGCGGTTTGCTGATTCGTCATGTCAGTGCCGGTAGTCGCCTTTCAAGGGCGGAAAACTGCGCGGTTGCGTCGAGGGGGCCGATAAATGCTCTTGAATCCCCAAAACCATGCGGTCGAGATCGAGCGCCAACCAGTCATAATGAAATTGCACCCTGGCGTCCGTGTCTGCCTGGGCTTTCGCTTCGGCGATCAGCGGCTTCAAGGATTCAATCTCATGCTTGATTTTGGCTAACGCGGTACGCTCGGCGTCGCTATCGGCATACGCCGAAAAAGGACAAGCCAGCAGAAGCAAAAGCTGAACAATACAGGCGATACGTGGTACTCTTCGGGTCATGGCGTTCTCTGTGCGATGTAATCGATGGGGTGATTGCTTGCCGGTTATTGTTTACTTCAGAATCCCCAAAAAGCCATAGAAAACCCTAACTCAAATTCCCATGGGTTTTTTATCGCCGATAGTCCGGCGTTTGTTCATTAACTTACAAATATTTTTTAAACGTCGACGACATCACCAAAAGCGATACCGCGAACAGCACGGCGAACGGCAACACGACCAGATTGGGATGCACACTCACGGGCATCGCGAGATAGACGATCCAGGGCAGAATCAACGAGGGGTATAACGCTTTTTTGGCCCAGTGATAGACGAACGACGATTCTCTGCCGCCACTCCAGCGGCGAATGTCGCGTTGCACCAGGCCATCGACCAAGCCCGTAGCGCCCAACAGGACGAAGGCCGGCATTGCCAAGGTCAATACCGCCAGACGCACCCCGAATATCTGGGTCACGGTCATGGCGGCCAGAACGTAGGCCTCGACCATTTGAAACAGACGATGCAGACTTTTTCTAAACTGTCCGGAACCGGCTTGGGTCGGGGTGGCCAGCCAAATGATCGCTGATTGAATACCCGTTTTTTTAAAGGTCAGATCGTAGAAATTTTGGGAAAAACGCTCGGCAAAGCGCCTCGGACTCTCGACGATCGCGCTTCGCTGGAAATCGCGGTTCAAATATTGCAATTCCTGTTGCAGCATCCGTTCGCTGTGGTCCGCTCCCGGCTCGTCCCACCAGCCGATCGCCATCCCCACCCACTCGATCACAATCGAAAAGACCAGCGTCAGGATCAGGTACATCACGATCTGGAGTACGCGAATCAGTGTCGTCGCTATAATGCCTTGCTCTGCAGTTTGCTGCGCCGACGCCGGCCGCCGTTTGGTTTGCTCCGCCATGTCAGCCGGCCCACCAATGGTCGCTGGTCAAATAACGGCGCTGCATTTCGGCGGCCACTTCGCGCAAGTTCTTCGGCATCATGCCGTCGTCGCTTTGGGAAGGCAGCGGCATGCGGATTTTCCACAGATTACCGCCTTCGAGCAGCGCGAAGGCCTGGCCTTTCGGCAAGGCCATCACGTTGGCCGGGGTGATCAACGGGACTTCGGTGACCGATATCCGGTCTTGGTTGGTCGAGGTGAAATCGACCTTGGAAGTCGGGTCGGCGGTATCATTGACGCCAGAGACTTCGGTTACGGTGGTCACGTTACAGCTATCGACCTGGCTGGTCAGCATTTCCGCTGTGGCCAATTCCTTGACCCTGAGCATGATCAGCGTATTGAAGTTGCCGGCCACCTGCCCGGCTTTGGCCTTGCTGCCGATTCGCGCTTCGACATCGGACCAGGTTTGCGTGTAGGCCGTCACCTGAAAACCGGACCCGCCGGCTTTGTTCAGCAGCGGAATGAACTCGTCGCCGATCAGTTCGTTAAACTCGTCGGCGTGGAGCGATATCGTCGGCATGTCCGGTATTTGCTCAGCTTCCGGCATGCCCCGATCGGTGCCGTGTTTGTAAATTTCCCCCGATACCGACACCAGGTCGGCGAACATGGAATTGCCGACCGCCGACGCGACCGCTGTGTCGGTGAGCGCATCCAGTCCGATATAGACCACGCCCTTGCGGCGGATGATCTGCCGCCAATCGATGATCGGGCGATTGTCCTCCATGTCCGAGTAATCCGGCGAGATCAAGGACGCGGTTTTGCCGGAGATCAGTTTTTCCATCAGCGGCAATAGCGAAGCCACGATCTTGTCGAAATAAGTTTTGTCGTATTCGAAGGCGGAGCGCAGGCCATCGGCCACCGGATCGTATAAGCCGTTCTCCTTGGCATAACGCACCAACGCAATCGCCTCGTGCGACCGGCCTTTCAGCGCAAACGGCAAATCCCGTTCATTAATAGCTTCCGCCAAGCGCTGGACTTCCCGGACCCACTCGACCGGCGCAATATCCGGCAGCCATTGCCGGTAGTATTCGATCAGCAAGGGCTCGATATGGGTGATGTAGCGCGTGACTTGCCGGTAATCCGGACGACGGCCCATTTTGACCAAGGCCACCGCGATCATGTTGGTGAACCGCCAGGCGAATTCCCGAAAGGCGGCGGAATTGCCTTCGCTGGGCAAGGCGTTGGTCAGTCGTGTGGCGACTTCGGTGATTCGGGAAAAGTTGCCGATCGCATTGTAACGGCAGGAGATATCGGGATAGCCTAAATGAAAAATATAGGTCTCTTTGCTTCGCCCGGCGCGTTTGGCTTCGGCGACCACGCGCTTCATCAGATCGGCATCGCCCTTCGGGTCGAACACGATCACGGTATCGCCTCGGGCAATATCCTGGGTAATCAGAATTTCCGCCAAGCGTGTTTTGCCGACGCGGGTGGTGCCGAGCACCAAGGTGTGACCGACCCGTTCGCATAGATCCATCGTGACATCCTGCTCCCGCATTTCGACGGCGTGAAGGTGCGGTTTGCCGCCGACCGGCGGCAACGGTCTGACCGGGTTCCAACGGGATTGGCTGCGTAACAGTTTGGCGACTCTATTGAGTAAGAAGGTATGTTCCCATTGCGATTCCCTCCGTCTGGCCCAGCGATAGAATGTGGACGGTTCGATGTAATGCCGGACTTTCGGATTCAGGGTATCGCGCAAGCGTTGCGTATGTTGTTGCCGCCACAGGAAGCCCTTGCCTAGAAACAGTCGTCGGCGGCTGACCGGAATGCGCTTGGGCTCGACGACATATTCCGGCATCCGCCGCATGTTGCGTTGATAACGCAGGATAATCAGCGCGTCGAACAAACGATAGAGTCCGAACCCGGTCAACAGCACCGCCGACAGATAACCGACCGCCGGCGTCATCATGATCGCCCAAGGCGCCAAGGCTGAGATCAGCGCGATACCGAAGGCGCATCCGGCGGACCACAGTTCGATCGGAGGACGCAACAGCGCTTCGACGGGATACGTCTTGTTCATTGCTCGATGCGGTGTTGTGAAATCAACACCGGGTAATGCGTCAGTTCCAATTGCCGGGCGATCTTATCACCTGGAACCGGATTGACTTCCAATCCATCGGCGGCTTGCCTTAATTGACGCAGTTGATCGGGATTCTCCACGTTGACGACGATGCCGGTCGCGCGATGCCGTTTTAGCTGTTCCAGGTTCTGCCGAAGCCAGTTGAGCGACAGCGCGTCATAGCCGATGATGAACACCGGGCAATCGAGTCCGGGTCGATCGATGACACGCGCTTGGACGGGCCCCGGCGTCAGCGCCCGGCTGCGGACCGGCAGCGGATCGAAGTGTTGCGGGAAATCCGGTAGCTGGAAGGATTGTTGATAGTTCGGTGGGCTTATTTGCAAACCGGACGGCATTGGCCGCGTGTTGCCGGCGTCGAATAAGACCACCGGCTCGCTGTTTGCTGCCGTGCCGAATAGCGCGATGAGGACGAAACAGGCAGTGATGCAACGCATAACGGACTCCTGATTGAGGGAGTCGTCATTGTTGATAACCGGGATGAAATCGACAATAAAAAACCCTTAATCCGATTTAGAAGGGTTTTTGTTGCCTTGATGGACTCTGTGCTGTGTACTATTTTTTTAAAATCATCACTTAATGACACAGTCTGCATCGAGCCATGGGTTAAGATATCCTTGGATGAGATAATTATTCTAAAGCGGACGCAAAGAAATAATTCATTTTAAATCGGCTGAACATCTGGTTACGACCCGTTGCCGTCATGAACAGTCAAAATCCCCGCATCGAAATTAAAGCACTGAACACGCAAATTCAAACATTCAAAAAGCCTGAGTCCGCAACCGTATAAAAGTTTAGCGATGAGATCAATTGGATCTTCGAAATGATCAAAAATCAACTCAATTCCTCACGAGACAAAACTATGGGAATGCATGGCTTACGTTTAACCCTGGTTACGCCTTTAATTTCCCCGAAATCTTTTTTCAATACCTGTTTAAACAAAAAGAGCAATGCATTGAACGCCTGATTCTGGCTGGAGGCGGATAATTTCTTTTCAACGGCGAGGTCGCTCAGAAAATCCACCACATCCTGTTGCGTCAGAGTCATATAATCCTTACTTTTGGTAAACGCTTGCAAGCGGCGCGCCCAACCGAGATAGGACTTTAAGGTCTTAGGCGAATAATGGCGTAATTTGATTTCTCTGGTCAAACCATCAAAAACACTGACCCAACTACATCCGGCTGGATTTCTTGGGTCGATGTTCTATTTAGCGTTCTCAGAGGGAAAAACTTGCTTTGGGTTTTGATGCGGAATTTCTCGATGAGATGAATGGTTGATTGAAGCATCGGTATTAGCCGCTGTTATTGGAGTAGCGAGATCAGGAATTGGTAGTGGTTGCCTGGAAAATGGCTGGCGTGACTCTGTTTTTAAGCTGACGCTATCGGCATTGGTTCTCGCTTTTGTCTGATAAAACAGCAAAATGGCTTGATGAGCCTGTTGCCACTGCTGATCCGGTTGTCGTTTTTGCTCGAGTTTCTTGAGAAACAAGGGCAAGCTGGATCGATGAAAAGGATCATGATGGTATTTGTTGCAAAAGCCCCAATAATAACGAAGCCATTTACGATAAAAATGCTTGATATTTTCAGGGTACTGTACTTTATCCAATACCGTATTAAACTGACGTAACAATTCATCGGGAAGGCTAAGCATCGTGGTAAGAACTATGATCGTGCGTATGACTGAGAGAGATATTTCCTGCCATCTCCATAGCCCCAATATTCCGGGCCAGGTTGGCTTCGTATTTATCTGCCCCGGCCGCTTTGAGGAGAAAGAAGGGCGGCCTTGTGCTGGTCAAACAGGGAAGGTGCTGGACGACGGATTGTCTCACCTCGTTAAAATACGACACGACCTTTTCACTTCTCGAAATCGTTACGATTACTTGATCACGAATGCATGGCCGCAAGTCGAATATAGGGACAAGACAAACAGAACGGTGCCGAAGTGTATTGAAGTTACGTCGAAACAGAACATTCAGAGGCTGTTTTCTGAAATTAATGGGCTTTCCCATGTCGTAGCATGTGGTGAACTGGCACACATTGCTGTTCGCATTTGCGTTGATTTTTTAAAATTTTCAGGAAAAGTTGCATATGCCAAACACACATCTCGTCAGTCTTTGGGCTGCCCAACGAAATGCCAGTACGAAAGCACCGTCAAGGATTGGGCAAACAGTGTCGTCCAACAGTTCTAACGAATAAGGTTTGATTTTGTGAGCAAAGCGAACCAAAATCTGAACCGTTTGTTGGACAAGCCCGGCCCGGTTGATTCAGAGTGGGTTGGATGCTTTATATAAGAAAATAGCTTTTTTCCGCTTTGAGGCGCCGCAGCTCTTTGCGAGCGGCGACACCTCAAATAAGCTTGAAACCGTTGCTGTCGTTGCAACAGGATTTCAAAGGCAATGCATTTAGACGCATTATAGCCTGACACAGGGGGCTATAGAGCGTGAAAAAGAACACCCGGTAACTTACCGAGCGGGTTACCATAAACAAACGCTGCGCCTCTGCAACCGTGACGATATCCGGCAAGCGCTGACCCTTCGGCGGCTTGATCAAATCCAAATGCGCCCAAGGCTTGCGTAGCACATGTTGATAATAGAACTTAAGACCGTACAGATCGAGCTTAACGGAACTCCAGGAGTGGGTTGCCAGCAAATCGGAGAAATACTCGAGCAATTGCGCTTCGGATAAATCATGGATTTGTTCATCGAAATACGTGCCGATGCGTCGAATGGCCCGGGAATAGGCCTCGACCGTCTTCGGCTGAAGCCCTTTGAGTTTCAGGTGTTTGAGATGAGTTTGATAGTTTTGCTTGAAATCGAACGCTGATGATACTGTCATAGCTGTGTAACCTCATGATTCGTCGTAGAATGTTCCCTCGTATAATGAGGGCGTGAGGGTACATTTTATCGTCAATCAAGCGGCACGGCTTAGCTCAGCGTTATGTGCTAAAAACAGGAAATAGAAAGTGAAAGCAAACGAAACGAAAGTAGAAGACTTTTTATCTTCAAATAAAACCCAATTTGTAATTCCTGTTTATCAGAGAAATTACGATTGGTCGACAAGTCAATGCAAACAACTTTTAGACGACATTTTGGAAGTTGGAACAAGTAACAAAATGAATGCTCACTTTATTGGTAGTGTTGTTTATGTTCACGATGATGTTTACACCTCTTCACGAATCAAGGAGTTAACCGTAATAGACGGACAACAAAGATTGACCACATTGACTTTAATTTATTTGGCTCTTTATCGTTTGGCAATTGAAATTGGAAACAAAGGACTTGAAGCAGAAATTTCTGAAACCTATCTGATTAACAAGTTTGCACCCGAAGAAGAAAAACTAAAACTTAGACCGACTGAAAATAATGACAAAGCAATAAAATACCTTTTGAGAAGCGACAAAGACGAAGAGTTTAGTGATTTTTCAAAAGTAATAGACAATTTCAACTACTTTAAAAGTCGGATAACTGAAGAGAATTTTGAGTTCGTACTAAATGGACTTACAAAACTGATGTTTGTAGAAATCTCGCTTGATAGAGAAAAAGACGACCCACAAAGAACTTTTGAGAGTTTGAACTCTACAGGACTAGAATTATCCCAAGCGGACTTAATTAGAAACTATATCTTAATGGGGCTTAATCGCAGAGACCAAAATAAAATTTACAACAACTATTGGGAAATCATTGAGAAGCTTGCAAAAGATGAAACATTGAATACAAGCAAGGTTTCTGATTTTATAAGAGATTATTTGACTTTAGTAAACAATAAAATCCCGAACAAAAGTAAAGTTTATTTAGATTTTAAAGCCAAATTTCCAACAACAGACTTGCAAGAATTAGAAACCAATCTTTCGCCAATTAAATCGCTTGTTAAGTTTTACAATAAACTACTTAACCCAAAAAATGAAACTGACAAAGACATAAGGTTGCAACTTGAATACATAAACAGACTTGAAATAAATGTGGCGTATCCTTTTTTAATGAAAGTCTATGAAGATTATTCAGAGAGCCTAATTGACAAAGCAACTTTTATTGAAGTTTTGGATTTTATGCAATCTTTTGCTTGGAGGAGATTTGTTGTTGGTTTGCCTACAAATTCACTCAACAAAATATTTATGACACTTTATGAAAAAGTGGATAAAACCGATTATTTGTTGTCCTTACAAAAATGGTTATTAAAAAGACCAGGTTCACAACGTTTTCCAAAAAATAAAGAAGTCATTGAAAGTCTAAAACTGAAGGATGTTTACAACATAAAGTCTAAAAACAGAACATATCTACTCGAAAGACTTGAAAACTTTGAAAACAACGAACCAGTTATAATAGAAGGAAACACAGATATTACTATTGAGCATATTTTCCCTCAAAATCCTGACCCAAAATGGAAAGTAGATTTAGGAGCAGATGATTACAATTTGATAAAAGAAACCTATCTGAACACAATTGGTAATTTGACTTTGTCAGGCAACAACGGAAAACTTGGTAATAAACCCTTTGTGTTTAAAAGAGATTTAGAAAATGCAGGTTACAAAGGCAGTCGTTTATGGCTCAACAAATATTTATCAATTGCGGAAAAGTGGGATAAAGCAGAAATTGAAAGACGTTTTGATTTACTTGCTGAACGGTTTTTGAAAATTTGGCAAATGCCTGAGATTGAATTAGAAGAAAGTGACGAAAACAATGAAGTAAATATTTTTGAAGCAGAAGACCCAAAACATAAAAAATTAGAGTATGCGATTTTCTTCGACCAAAAAATTGAAGTTAATCAAGTTGCCAAATTGTATGTAGAAGTATTTAAACAACTTTTTGACTTGCAACCAGAAACATTTTTCACAACTGACTTGGCAGAAAAGATAACATTAACGAAGAATCCAAAAGAAGGAAACCCAAGACAAGCAGTTGCAATCAATGACACATATACATTGAAGGAAACATAGATAATATTGGGAAATTTGAAAAAATTAAACACGCTTTGACAATATTTGATTCAGAAGACGAATTGACTATCAAATATGCAGAAAACACATAACAAGCCACTGCACTCGAAAATTTTACTCGCTTCGCTCCCAAAATTCCGGTGGAGCGTTGAACTTTCCTTCATTGTCGGTTTAGATGCGTGGCTAGATGTCTCTGAATGACAGCTTTACAAGGAAGAACAGCCACCCATACCAAACCGGTGTCTGTCTCTTGATGGCCGATCTTCCCAAATTGGCCGATTTGAGCCAATGTCGGCTATGGGGAAATGTATTAACGTATTGTTTCTATTTTGATAGAGCTTTACTGAAATAATCGCTTATCCCAAATGACTTTTTTAGGCTCTGAAACTATGACCTTTTTGGCATCAGGATGAAGCGGGTTAACGAGGACGTTTTGGTCTAATCTGGCAATAACTGATGGGACAATTACTATTGCAGTCCGTGCTTGGTTTAGCCATTGGTCGCCAAATGCCCTAGCCGGGGCGTTGTTTTCTGAATCCCAACCCTCTGGGAGCTGGTTCTCCTCAACGATTTCTACCGAAACACTGCCGGGTACGTCTACGATGACATACTGGTGGGTTTCAGGAATACGGCCGGTGTTGGCATGTGCCAGAATTTCTAACATGGCGCAAGAGTATGACAACGAACCATAAATAACCGGCTTGCCTGGGCTATTCCATCGTCCGCCAATGAATGCCGCGCCTGTCCCGTCCCAAATAGGATGGCGCCCGTCCGCAATCCGGTAGATCTTCACTAAGCCGCAATACCGTAATACAAGCGCCAGAGCAATTCTTCGACCCGACGGGCTCCTATTTCGGTCATCGAAACCTCAAGGGGAGCTCGATTTTGCAGCATTGGATGAGGCTTATGCAGAAATTCCCTGGCATCGTCTTCCGAGTTCCAAACGTACTGAGCAGTCGCATAGATTCTGGCCAAGCGTTCAGTTCGTTCGGATTCTTGGGCGCTTAATCTATCCCGGCGGCGCTTATAAGTCGCCTCGGGGACAATCCGATACAGGAGTTGTTTGCGCTCTTCCGTGTTGAGGCCAATAGTGTCTACAATAGTTTTCAAGGCCTGTGTGGGCAAGCCGTGTGATACCAGGGCATCCAACTCGGCAAAAGAATGGGGTACCGGTATCAGCGACATGAATGAAGCTATTTTTTCTGGGGTTACTAGAACCATCTTGAAACCTTAAAGTATCATTTGATTAATTTATAGTGTCTCATATGATACCTTTTGTCAATTTTTGGATAACACCGACAAGCTATGCCGAATCATTTTAAAAAGGGTATCACAATGCGGCCGCTAAAGGGCGTCCGCATCCGGGTCAATCAAACCTCCATCAGGCTCCGCCATTACCATGGCATCGTCGACTTCGACGCTCAAGTATCGTACTGTACCTTCCACTTTGATGTGGTTTAACAGCAATTCTTCCGCGCGAGGGTTCTTGGTCTGGGAATAAATGAGTGAGGCCTTGATGTGCCGGAAAGAATGCGTGCCATGATACGAATCTGACTGATTTTCACCCATGAACGCTTTGGCAGCTTTGAAGCAAGAACTTCGTGCGTAAGCGGAAAGCCCGCTTTCTGCTCTTGGCTTGTAAGTGCCATCGCTATGACAGTACCAGAGCGCTCGTTGAATATATCTTGGCTTAGGATAAGAACCGGGCGCTCGCCGGACTGCTCGCGACCTATCGTAGATTTGAGATCAGTCCAGCGAATCTCGCCTCTCAGTATTTTGGCCATACATCCAGATCCTCAGACAATCCTTCGTCAGCCATGGCCTTCTCAAAAGCAGGATCCAGCTTGGCACATTCCTCGGCCAAGCGATTGCGCTCAAGGCGCTCCAGCTTCTCTTGCACAGCCTCCTGAATGGCGCGGCTACGATTGCTGAATACTTTACGCTTCACCAGGGCATCGACCTTGGCGAGAACCCCTTCCTCAATAGTTATTTCTACTTTCATCTGACTCATGATCGTTGCCCTTAACGGTACGATGGATTAGCATACTCCCGAGATTAATAAAGTAGCAAGGCGATGCGATTAACGTTAAAGTAAAGGGCACGACGATCAGCTAGGCATTTTTTTCACTAAACCCAATTGTTTAAACACATCAACACCTGTTCCGGTTTTCTATTTAATGATTGCAAAATTAAAAACCTGACAGTGACCTTCCTCTTTACAAATTTTTTCATCTTATCCCATTACCGATATATCAATCATATCGCGTAGTTGAGCGATAAGTTTATCCAAAGAATCAGTTGGCTTTCTCATGTAACTCTGCTATCAAGTCAAGGCAGGAGATAGAAACATCTCTCACTGAATCGACATAGAACCATCTCCCGCTGATATATTTTGCAACAATGTTCTGAAAGCCCGCATAGTCGCCAAAACGGTTTTTCTCATTAACCTCGACGCATGCCAATGAATTTGGTATCAAGTAAATGCTGCCGTATCTGGCGGACTCCGAGTCGAATATATTTTGATTTGCAGCACCGATAATCATTGACCTCTCCTGTGTGGTCGCCTTTCTTATTAACGCACGACCTTTATTCTTGCTTTCGGCTACACGTCGATTAGCGTCCTCATTGGGCGTTTGGACTATTTCTCTAATCGAAGATAGGCGCTCTTTCGATTCACTGGGTGCAATTGCTTCGTTCTTTAATAGTTCTGGTGATGCATCCAATCGTACCGGGGATGACTCAGTTTTACTGCTTGGTGTAGATAATTCATCCTTTACAGGTGCTGGCAAACGATTC
>Ga0180009_10001465_pt1 | contig 28931 bp, 28 predicted proteins | sample OS_PC_MetaG_FD_123537 | JGI IMG/M metagenome (GOLD analysis project Ga0180009, IMG submission 123537) | Groundwater microbial communities from the Aspo Hard Rock Laboratory (HRL) deep subsurface site, Sweden - OS_PC_MetaG | ecosystem: Environmental > Aquatic > Deep subsurface > Groundwater... | reverse complement strand
TATCCGGGAAAATACCAATAAAATTCTTTTTAATATTTAGCCAATCCAAAGACATATAGATTGAAATAATTATTAAACTTATAAAAGCCGCCACGTTTGTAAAAACAGAAACTGTTGCCGACAGAATTCCAGTTGTAACTTTTGAGGCTTGGGGGATTAGCTCAGAAAAGTTAAGCTCCAAGTTTCCGGGCAAAGTTATGTTTTTCGTAATTGAAGAAAAGTTCATAATCATTTTTTGAGATTCAGAAACTACCGGCGGGACAATAAAAGTCACAACGCCAATCAAAATTGCGGTTAAAACAAGATAAGAAATTATTACAGCGGCTCCTCTTGATAAAGGTTTGTTAAAAAGAGTCAGCCTCGTAAAATATTTAACAGCCGATTCCATTGATATGACAATCAAAGTGGCTATAAAAAGAATCCCTATTATGGGGCCTAGTTTATAAATAACATAAATACCCAATAAAGCTAGCAGAGTTACAAATATCGTCTTTACGGATATAACAACCTCTTTATTCATTTACTAAGTTCCCCTTCAACTTTATTGTATATTATTTTCCGGCAGTCGTCTTTGGAAATGTCCACCCAAAATATGTCTTTGTTTTTTTTGAAATACGTCATCTGTCTCTTTATATATTTGTGGACATCGTACTTAGATTTTTGAATTGCTTCTCCCTCGGTTATTTTTCCTTCTATAAACAGTATGGTTGATTTGTAAACCAACCCATGCATTTTTGGGGAATTTTCGTAGCCTAGGTTAATCAAACTCTTAACTTCCTCAACAATCCCCCACCCCCATATTTTTTCTACCCACAAGTCCGCCCTTGTATATAAAAACTCTCTCGGGGCATTTAACCCAATGTGGACAAAATCACAATTGTTAAGATAGGGAAGACCAATTTCATTTATTTCTTTGGAAATTTCCCTTTCAATAGCTCTTACCAGACGAATTTTATTATTTTTGTCTATTTTATTAAAAGCTTCCGGACTGAGTTTAGACAACTTCTCCTTTAAATCTTCTAAACTCATTAAATTCAAGGATTCTCTTAATTCCAAGTCAGGCTTTACTTTCGAAGGTTTAACTTTTCCAGTGAAAAGATCAATATAAAAACCTGTTCCCCCTACCAAAAATACATTTTTGTCGGACTTTAAAATTTCTTTGGTCTTTTTTAAAGCAAAAAGCGCGAAATCATATCCAGAAAAAAACGTGTTCAAAGCTGTAAGGTCGTATCCCCAAACCCTTATTCCGTCTAACACCCAGCTTTCGTTTCCCCTCTCGACATTAATATCGTGATCGATAGGAAATTTACCTGTTCCAATATCCATACCTTTGTAAATCTGTCTTGAATCAGCTGAGATTATTTCTCCGTTGTACTTCTTGCATAAATCCAAAGCCAAAGAAGTTTTTCCTGAAGATGTGGGACCTAAAATTATAAAAACCTTACTTTTTTTCATTTTTCGATTGTTTCCAAACTTTTGTTAAGTATGAGTGCCTTCTTTTTTTCTCAAGTAAAGGTACGTCATCTTTTAGCGTCATTTGAGCAACAGTACCCTTTCTTGGAGAATACATTGCAATAAAAGCAACCGCAAATTTGGCTTTCCTTACAAGTTTTACTGTATCCATAAATTGCTTTTTTGTTTCTCCCGGAAACCCAACTATTAGGTCCGTTCCTATTTCAACCCTCGGCTTTGCTTTTCTTATTCTTTTTACCAAATCTAAAAACTCCTCGGCGGTGTATCTCCTGTTCATCGCCTTAAGAATTTCATTATTCCCGGACTGAACTGCAATGTGAATATAATTTGAAATCTTTGAAAGCGTTATCGCTTCAACAAGATCGTTTGTGAAATCAAAAGGATTTGAAGATATAAAATCTATTTTTCTTAGACCTTCAATCTTGTGTAACTCCCTTAACAACCCGGCAAATGGAAGTTTTTGGCTGCCCCCAAGTCTAATTTTTGCTTTTTCACTTTTACTCAAACCCCAGGAGTTTACATTCTGACCACAAAGTGTAATTTCGTTCGTTCCATTTTTAATTAGACACTTTATTTCCTGCAAGATTTCTTTTTTACTTCGGGAAACTTCACCGCCTCTTGAATAGGGAACAACACAATAGCTACAAAAGTTATCACATCCAAAAGAAATATTCACAAAAGCATGGTTCTTGTCGTTTTTCTTCCTCCCAACCTTACCGACATCTATTTTTTTTACTCTTTTCATTAAGTTATTCTCTTTCAAAGCCTTAAGTAACCCGGAAACATCACTCGGAGCAAAATAACCATTAAAATTTCTGGTTTTTCTTTGAAGTTCTTCTATTGGGTATCTTTTCCTATTACCCAGTGCGCTACCGACAATACAACCCGTCAATAAAACGCACGATCTTTTTCTTTTTTCTCTATCAAACTGATTAATTATCTTACCTATCCCGTAAACCTTATCCTCACTTTTTTGTCTTACCGAGCAGGAATTAACAATAAACAGATCTGCTTTTTTCAACACATAGTTAATTTCCTCAACTTCATTTTTAAATTTTGGTAACTTAAGTTCTAAAAAACTCACATCCTCAAGTACACCCGCGATTAGATTTGAGTCCGCCTCGTTGGCGTAACATCCGAAAGTTTTAATGAAATAGGTTTTGGAAATGGAACTTAACATGAAAAATTAACTAATTAATGAACCGTTTTTGGCCTTCTTTTTTGGCACAATTAGAATGATTTTTCCGTCATACTCTACAGCTAAAATCATCCCCTCAGACTCAAGCCCTATCATCTTTCTTGGCTCTATATTAATAACAAATGCCGCCTGTTTGCCTATTAAACTTTTGGGCTTAAACCACTGCTTAATGCCTGAGAGTATCTGTCTTTTCCCAAGATCCCCAAAATCAACTTGAAGTTTAATAAGTTTCTCGGAGTCTTCAACATTTTCGGCCGATACAATAGTCCCAATTCTCATATCAACTTTTGCAAAATCTTCAAATTTTATCTGCGGTTTTAACCCGATATTAGCGTTCATACGGTTGACTATACCGCAATTATTCTATAAACTCCACCTGTACATTTGGAGGTAAAAAATGGCAAAAACATTTAGAACATACCAGCCTAAGAAAAGAAAAAGAGCCAAAACTCATGGCTTTAGAAAAAGGATGTCCACACCCGGTGGCAAAAATGTTATTAAAAGACGAATGGCAAAAGGTAGAAAGAAACTATCTGTTGTTTCAAAGTCAAAGTAGTTTCTGCTCAATTTACAATGCTCAAAAAAGAAAATCGTCTCTCTTCCAATTTTGAATTTAACATAGCAAGAAAATATGGAACCCATGTCGAAGGAGATTTCTCACATATTTATTTTGTAACACCGAAAAATTACGAAGGACCAACAAAAGTTGGGGTCGTTGTTTCAAACAAGTTACATAAAAACGCGGTAGTTAGAAATAGAATTAAAAGATTATACAGAGAGGCAGTTAGGAATAGTTTTGATAAGATAAACAAAGGAAATCTGTGGGTTGCAATTCATCCGAAGTTTAACTCACAAGATAAGACTTATGAAGAAATTAATGCTGACTTTAATAAGATTCTACAAAAAGCATCTTTCTCCAATTAATTTTGGGTTGGATATTTGTAGATACAAACCAAGCTGCGCCGATTACACATACCAAGCTATCGAAAAATATGGGGCACTAAGGGGTGGTTGGATGGGTTTCAAAAGAGTGTTAGGATGTAATCCGTTTTCCAAAGGAGGCAACGATCCTGTAAAATAACAGAATCTAAAAACTATGTGGAATATCGTTCTAGTTAATCCAATATTAAACTTGCTAGTAGCCTTGTACAGAGGCGTTGGGAACCTTGGTATTGCCATAATTATTTTCACAATTATTGTGAAGTTTGCAATGATTCCTTTAACAATCCCGTCAATAAAAATGGCAAAAAAGCAAAGGGACATCCAACCGGAACTTGACAAATTAAAAAAGAAATTCAGTTACGACAAGAAAAAACTCGCTGAAGAGCAGATGCTTCTTTTCAAAAGACACGGAATAAATCCCACGTCCGGATGCATAACAACCATTATTACATTTGTTTTCATGATTGCTATATACAACGTCATATCAATGTTTACTATGGCAAAGGATATCCAACTTATTAACGCCAGACTTTATTTCCCCTCATTTATATTTGGTGCGGGCGAGACAATTAACACATCATTTTTACACCTAAATCTTACAAAACCAGATCCTTTTATTATTGTTACTATTCTTGCAGTACTTACACAATTTATTGCAACAAAAATGATGATGCCCTTCTCCCAAGTTGCCGATAAAGCAGTTAAAAAAACTCCCGGCCATGCCGACGACATAGCTCAAGCAATGCAAAAGCAAAACTTATACATAATGCCGATAATGTTTTTCGTATTCGGACTTACTCTACCCTCCGGTGTCATGCTTTACATTTTGTTCTCAACTATTTTCCAAATTGTCCAGACATACATGTTCTCAGGCTGGGGAGGATTAAAACCCTGGCTAATTAAATTAAAATTTGTTAAAAGGGAATGAAGCATATGGATATTAAAGAGGTAATCGAAACAAATCTTAAGAAAATATTTTCTCTTATCGGTATAAAACCCGAGTATTCAATCGAATCGGACGAAGAAGGTGTGTACAATGTGAAAATCTCAGGTGACAACCTAAATTTCCTAATCGGATTTAGGGGACAGTCTCTTGAGGCTCTTCAAACTCTTTTAAAATTAATAGTTTTTAGAAAAACCGAACAACAAATAGTTCTTTCAGTAGACATAAACAGCTACAAGAATCAAAAAAGTGAAAGGTTGCAGGAAATGGCAAGAGGTTTTATAGATAAAGTTAGATTTTTTGAGAAAGAAATTGAACTTCCAGTCATGAACCCCTGGGAAAGAAGACAAATTCACGTGTTTGTTGCTGAATACGAAGACGTAATTTCAGAAAGCACCGGAGAAGGTGAAAGTAGAAGGGTAGTTTTAAAGCCTAACAAGGTTGGTTCCAAAAAGAAGGAAAAATGAAATTTTCTTGCTTACAGGAAAACTTATCAAAGGGACTTCAAACAGTAATGCATGCCGTTCCTGCTAAAAGTTCGTTGCCGATTTTATCCAATGTTTTGATCTCAACTGATAACGGAAGACTTAAACTTGCGTCCACAAATCTGGAAACCGCAATCAGCACTTTTGTTGGTGCTTCAGTAGATGAGGAAGGATCAACCACAATACCCGCAAGGCTCCTGAAAGATTTTATAACTAACCTTTCCCCGGGAAAAATTAACGCACAGGTTAAGGATGAGATTCTCATCATCACCTCAAAAAACACTAAATCAAAATTTAATGGGAGTAGCGCCCACGACTTCCCGGAATTACCGACATTTCCAAAGAAATCAAAAGGTTTGGAACTTGATCCAACAACGTTAAACGAAGCTATGTCACTGGTTGCTTTTGCATCCGGAATCGACTCCAGCAGACCTATTTTTACCGGTATTTCTGTCACATTCTCAAAAGGTAAATTAACCCTTGCCGCAACAGACGGTTTCAGACTCTCAGAAAAAATAGTTACAATTAAATCCAATGCCGAGGATTTTTCTGTAGTTCTTCCAGCAAAAACACTTTCTGAAGTCTCTAAAATATTTTCGTCATCTTCAGAACCAATTCAATTTGCTCTAAACCAAGATGAGAACCTAGCATTATTCAAATCTGAGGATACTTTAATCGCAACAAGAATACTTGATGGCCAATACCCCGATTATAAGAAAATAATCCCAACGGAACATGTCGTTAAAGCCGATTTTAATACGATAGATTTCTTCGAGGCTGTGAGGCTTACAGATATTTTTGCCAAAGAGGGAAACAATACTATAAAGGTTCGATTTGACCCCGAAGGAAAGATAAAAATCACATCATTATCCGAAGAAACAGGTCAACACGAGAGCGTTTTCTCTGCCGAAATAGAGGGAGAGCTTGTTGAAATCGCATTTAACTCGAAATACCTGTTAGATTTTTTAACAAACATCAAATCTGAAAAGATTAAATTTCTGTCTAATGGAAATGTATCACCATGTTTGTTCGAACCTGACAATCAAAAGAACTTCATACATATAATAATGCCGATGCAAATTTAACTTTCTGAGGGATTTTATCTTAAATCCAAGTCTCCGCTTTTTCGCAGTGGGTTCGTTTGTGGTGTGTTTGGTTTTTGAGTTGTGTTGTTTTGAGGAATTGGTGGTTTAAGTTGAGTAGAAACCGGATTTGGCTTTTGCGGCTGGGTCCTTTGTTGATTTTGATTTGTTTTTTGTTGCGGTCTTTGTCTTCTCATCTCCTCAACAGAATCCAATATATCTCCGGCCGAAGGCATTTTGTTAATATAATCCTCATCGTCGTTATCTACCTTTTTAAGGTTTACCGTTTTGTTAACAACCATAGGTTTTTGTTCAACTTTAGGAGGAGGTGTCTGCTGAATTTGCGGTTTTGGTTGCGGAATAGTTTGTACAACAGGCTTTACCTCCGTCTTTACTTCTGGTTTTACTTCTGGCCTAACCTCCGGTTTCACAACCGGAAGCGCTATTTCTTTTTTAGGCTCCTCAGGAAGCTTTGGTTTTACGATAAATTCTGGTTTCACCGCACCACTTTTATCAAAAGTTGTATACGTATCCATACTTTCCGGAGGCTTGTAAGGCTTATACACGGGTCTTTGTGTACCTTGGTTTGGAAGCTTTGCTTGCTGAGTTTCTCTTTCTTTCCTAAGCCTTAAAATCTCCTCAGGATTTGTAGTAATCAATTTATTTTCCGCATCAGAGGCCATAACTTTTATAGCTACGTGGTTTGCGCCCGCAAAAAATAGGCCTTCTCCAACTCCTGCCCCAAGAAGAAATCTTTTTTCTCCCTCTGATAAGTAAAAGGTCTCCACAACTTTATCTATTGCGGCAGGGTGCTGTTTTAAAAGCATTTGAATTGACGAGTTTGTAACAATAGCTTTCCCATATTCGGAAGTTAAGAAATCATCAACATCTTGAGAAATAGTTGTAAGACCTAAATAATATTTTCTAGCTCTTTTTGCTATTCCATAAATAAACCTCGCGCTATCCGGGTTTTGCATCAGATACCAAGCCTCCTCGACAATAAGTATTCTTTTTCTTAAATCTCTTCGAATAGTTGTCCAAACAAAATCCAAAATCATGTAAAAAGCAATTGGTCTTAAAGCTTCTTCAAGATTCTTGGTTGAGAAAACAGTCATTCTGCTGGTCAGATTAATATTTGATTGAGAATCAAATATTCCGGTCATAGATCCTTTGATGAATCTTTCAAGCCTTTCGGCCATGCCTCTTGCTTCTGATTCCTCTGCCCCGAGAAGCACTTTATACAAATCTTCCATTACCGGAGGCTCTTTCGTGGCCTGCGTTTCGGGATCAGCAGTAATTCCCTTTATTCTATAAGTTTCTATTAAAGCCCTATCCAACAAAGCCTCTTCTGTGGCGTTTAGACCCCCAAGCATTAATTTCAAAAGAGTAATAAGCGAAATAAGTTTTTGCCCAAGCTCGTTTTCTCCTTCAACCGCAATGCCTGATAAATCAAATGGGTTTATTTTATTTTTTGAGTTAGCAGAAAAATCAATATAATTCCCCCCGACCACAGAACACAATTCTCGATACTCCTCCTCTGGATCGATAATCAGTATCTCTGCTCCGAAAATTAGCATTCTGAGTGCTTCCAACTTTACGTAGTAAGATTTTCCTGCACCGGATTTCGCGAAAACAACTTCATTTGCATTCTCAAGGGAGAACCTGTCAAAAATAACCAAAGACCCATTGTGTCTGTTGATTCCATACATTACCCCCTCCTCCATTGTTAGATCCGAAGATGTAAATGGAAAGGTAGTCGCTAAGCTCGTCGTGTCCATGTTTCTCGTGATGAGAAGCTTATCGCAACCAGTTGGGACGGAGGACTGAAAGGCATCTTCCATTTGTAAGGAAGCCGTCTTTGAAATAAGCAGGAGCGAGGCCAGTGTTGATTCTAATTTGGCGGAAATATTGTCTAATTCCTCAAGGGAAGCGGCGGGAATTGTTATATAAAAGGAAAACTGGAAATATTTTTCTACTCCCTTTACCAACTGTTCCTGCAAGGCATTTGCGTCCTCAAGAGCGGCCTGAACGACGGGGTCTGTAATCTTTCCCTTCTCCTGATTGGACATCGTCGTCGCCTCAAGCTCCGTTATCTTTCTTCTTAAATCATCAAGTATAACTTTTGATTTGACCGGGTAATAAAACATGGACATCAAAAGTGTATGTTCAAAATTAATTATTGGCGAAAGCCAATTGGCTCCAACAAATCTCGGATACCCTGAAACGAACATGGTTCTGTAATACATGTTTCCAATTTTTAAGTTGTTGAAGTCAACTTCAATAGCAGAAGGTGCAATAATATCTCTAACATTTAACATTCCCTCAGCGAGAATCTGAGGAGGAGTCTTCTCCCCGGGAACTTCTTTTTGATTCGAAGCGCTGGATTTTTTATTAAATATCGTAAAAATATTAAATGCCATGTTTTAGTCTCACTCCTCAATAATCGCTGGATTAACAATCGCAGTTTTATAATCGTCTATATTTGTACGAATTCTCTGCCCATGAACAGTGCTTGGATTGTAGATATCGAAATAAAGTTCGACCAACTCCTGGGTAGTCATCTGCTTAGTTTTTATACCAATTCTATTGAATTCTTTTATTATGTGATCAACCTTCGGTCCTATTTCTATCTTTCCAGATTGCAGGGCTTTTTCGACATCGACATTTATTCTCTTGTTGTGGGATCCGGTTAATCTCATCACCCAATCAAAAGCTTTTGATCCTTCCTGACCAACTATCGGTGAGCCTGAGGGAACAACAACGTAAAACTTTTTATCCAAAACTTCATTAACTTTTATTACTTCCTGAACGAATTTTCTATATGCCTCAGCTTGGTGTTTAAGTAAAGGATCCGTAAGTTTGCTTTCAACCTTCCTAACTTTGTCAACATATTTTGAAATATCAAGTTTTCTTGACCTAATTACGATCTGAATAGGAAAAGTTATCGAATTTAGAAGCATGGAAAATGCCGCTATTATGGCATCTTGCTCAATCTCAGATAAAAGATCAAAATTTACTGCCGTAGTTTGAACAACAGAGCATATAATTCCGTTTTTGAGAATTACGTAATTATCTTTAATATCTTGAATGTCTAAATGATCCTGAGTTGTAAATTTATTCTGGGCGGGCATTGTTATCTACCAATCATTTCTAAAGGAGGCAATACTTCTCCTTTAACTTCTACAGGAATTATATCAAACGTTAGGTTTGTTTTATTGGACGGACTTATCTCAACTGTGTAAGTTCCATTTGTAAGGGGGGTTGAGATGACGAATTGCCCCATCGTATTAGTTTTTAGGGCTCTTACTGCCTCTCCCCTTTTGTTTTTTACTATGATTAGAAAATCACTTAGAAACTTATCTTTAGAATCCTTGACAATACCACTTACAACATTAGGGACTTTCGTTAAAGGTTGAACATAACTATACTGAGAAACACCCCCCGATGTAGTGGTTTTTTGTTCTTCTAATTTCTGTCTAAGTTCCTCAACCTGTTTTCTTAACTCCGTGTAGCTTGAGGCCAACTTTTCTTTCTGAACTCCCAATCGTTTTAAAAGCTGTTCTTGGTTTGAAGTTTCCAAAGACATAGATTTTCCTCTTTGTATTTGAAGCGTAAGCCTCTCAATTTCTTTGGCCAGATCTTCATTTTGAGTCCTTAACTTACTAACAGTTTCCTCTGCAACTTCCCCAACCTGCTGCTCGTTATCAACCTTAATTTCAGTTGGTGAACTAGCACTAAACGAACGGGCAACTTTACTTTTAGCAACCACCAAACCCTCTTCTTGCTTAATTTTGTCTAAGAGTTCCTTCAGTTTCTCAGCCTTCACCTTCACATCTTCCTCATCTTGTAAGTCCTGGGACGTACTCAAAACTCTTTCGCCTCTAATTGGAAGTATCAATTCCCCTTGGGACGGGGTAAGGTTTGTAAATTTTCTACCAGAGTGCATATCCGGAGTCATGGGCTCATAAGTGTAAAGACCACGCTGTGGTGTAAATCTTTCCAGAAGAATAAATGTATCTTTTTGTACCGCGGGCGTAATCTCAGTAACTTCTTTTACTCCTGCCTTTTCTTGCTTTAGAAGCTCTTCTTTCCCCTTGACAACCACACCTACATTTTTTACCTCTTTTGGTTTTTCTTGTATTAACGGGGTTACGGAGGATTCGGGCAGAGTTTCTACCACAATAGTAGAAGGCTCCTCTACCAACACCCCAACCTGCGAGCTCCTGGAAGCTGTGGGGGCACTTGGGTAGGCTAGCCTTACTTTCATTAAATACTCTCTTTCGGGAATATCAAGAGGATCCTCTTTTTCTTGTTCGTCTTGAATTTTCAGATACTCTTCAAGTTTTCTTCTGCTTGAGGTAGGTGCCAATGTGATCATTTCTTGTCTTACCACGGCAAGACTGTCATAAATGAATGCCGTGGGGAGCTGGGGCTGCTTCATCCAAATTCTTTGGGTGGGGTGGTTTACCGCCCTGACAAAGTTTACTATCCACTCATCAAGTCCCCTCTCCTCAATAGGTACAAACGCCAAACCCAAAGCCAAAAGTGCAAGGAAAACAACAAACGGCCACTTAAAAATCCCTATTACTACAACACTAGCAAGATACGCAGCCAATCCAAAGATAAAAAGATAAGCAAACTGCCGCATTGTTAGATCTCCAATTAGCTTAAATTGAACATCCATTACATTTTGCGGTACTGGGTGTTGTTTATTTGACTGAGGCATATCGGGCATGGGCATATTAACTTAGATTATATGGCCCAGTGGGTAATTCGGCAAGATAAGGTGAATTCAAACTACCTCAAAAGAACAAGGAAACTCAAATCCTTCTGGAAAATCCCCCTGCTTTCCAACAGCTTACCACTTTCGCTTAAGGAACTGCTTTTTGCCTCTACAATGGTACCAAAGGGCGGGCTAAAGGAAAAAACATAAGCGTCAGATCCGGTTCCTGCCTGTTTTTGCCATACGAGACTATATTGATTCTGATCCTTAGTAATTGAAAGGTTTACCGGAAGATCGTAACTTAAAATAAGCCTAACACTCTCCCCGGGATTTATCTTGAAACTCGTCTCAAAGGAGTTATAAGCTCCCTCCTTAGAAACTGTAATCCCCTTAAAAATATCGCTTTCTACACCACCGTTATAAGAAATCTTTGCTCCCGTAAGTTTAGAGCCGTTTTGGGTTATTGCCCTGACATAATCTGTGTAGGGGCCCCCCGGCCAAGCGTTATCATCGGCAGTGTGTTTATAATCAAGGTATAAATTAGCTCTAAGCAACCCGTCCCTGGTCAACGCACTTACTTCATAAGTCATTTTGTTCTCAACATAATAATTTGCTTTCGTACCGCCAAGATTGGCATTTACTATAAAAAGATAATCTCCGGGTGTATCTACCAAGCTTCCATCCCAGCGTTTTTCCTTCAAAAGTTTGTCCACAACGTTATTAGTGAAATAAATCATTAAGTGTCTTTCATCAAGGGACTTTCCTATCTGAGAAAGGAGTGGGGAGTAACTCTCACTTTTCAAAGCAAACAATCTCTCCATAAGTTTGCTTCCAAGTATAGTAAGGAATGATTTTTTGTCAGAAGACCCTTCTTTGTAGTCAAACCCGCTGTAGTACTGAGCTCTCTCATAAAAATTTTCTGCGCTAATGTCTTCGTTGTAAGATGCAAGATACAAAGGTCCTGTGACTTTTAAGAGACTTTTTACAAAATCCAAATCAACGGCAAGATAACCATTTATTGTTTCTCCGGTGATTTTGAAGTAGAGATCGTCAAAAGCTTTGGTAGATTTTGGAAAATCTGGATCCCAATTTGAATTCCTTAAATAAAGCACGTTCTCTTTTAGGAAGTTCTTAATCTGCTCTGGGGGCGTAACAGCTATTTTTCTCAAATCTATCTGTCCGTCGGGGTTGTAAATATCATCAATAACGAAATTTTTTATTTTTCCCTTATCCAATGTTAAAACACCATACGAACCTATAAAGCCACCCGTCGGTCTCATTTCACTTGAGTTTTGAAACCAAAAAACATATTTTTTCTCGCTGTCTATTCCCAATATCTGGGGTAATTCGGAAATTAGTGTATAGCCAGAGTCAAACAACTCTCTTGCAAGAGCGGTGGCTTTTTCGTATTCAGATAGCTTTGTTATTATTTTTTCCGGGAATAAGCTTTTGTCAACCCCTGAAAAATCCGCCTCGGCTAAACTCAGGTGATTTTTTGCTTCGGAAATCCCAAATTTTGCCTCAATAAAAGAATCAGCATTTAAAACCTCCTGGGTATCCGGCCTTAAAACGCCAAGCGTGTTTTCTAAAGGTTTAATTGCAACAGAGGCAGAATACAAAGATCGGGAAAAAGATTCCGTAGAGCCTAAAAGTTTATCGTAAGAAGAAAGATAGTTGGTTTTCTTCGTTATTGAAAACACCCACCCAACTCTTCTAAGTGATTTTCTAGCACTATTAAAACCGTCCGCTGCCAAAAGCGCCTCTTTTTTTAATGACAGCGAGTCCATTTTGGATACCGCAACTTTAGCTTTTTCAAGCGACAACACAGCCCTCTGAGAACTGAACAAAAAGCTTAGTACCGGAAAAGCTATAAACACAAGTGCCGCAGCAACAATAACGGCAAGTACACTGGGTACATATCCGAAATCTCCTTTTAATCTGTATTTAAAACTTCTTAACTTGTCTTCCAAACCACTGAAGATGTTTTTCTTGCCTATTTGGGTTACTTCATTTTTGACTTCCTTTCTCAACACCTTAATTGGCGACTCTTTGTACTTTCTAAAAAAATTCACAGGTTCTTTCAATTTCTTCTCTGATGCCTTCTCTTTTTCCCGAACTATTCCTTGAAGAGAAGTCACCTTTTCCTTGCTTTCTTTTGTACTTTCTTTGATTTTTTCCTCAACAAGTTTTATCGGTTTAAAAGCATGGGTATTTACTGAGTAACCAAAATCCTCAAGTGTTCTTATAACTCCCTCTTTTAGTCCAACTTTCGACTTCCAACCCAAATCTTTCAGGTTAAATGTATCCGGGGATTTCAACTGCTGTTTAAAATCTGTAATTCCCGGTTTAAACTGAACAGAAAGCTTTGCGTCAGCTAAACTTTTAATCATGTAGGCGATCTCTAAAGCTGAGACCGGGTCTTTTGGTATAAGAGAGTAGATATTTCCTTTTGTTTTCGAATTAAATTGAGCTTTCACTAACCCGGAAACTACATCTGAAACGTAAAGATAGTACTCTTTCTCCGTTCCCTCCCCATATATCTCAATCGAAGATCCATCCAATACATTTTTTATAAATCCACCCAAAAATCCGCTAGATGATAGATCCATTCTTGGACCATAGACTTCCGGGATTCTAACAATCCTCACATCAGCACCGTGAGTTTTAAAATATTCCCAAACAACCGCCTCTGCAAAACGTTTGGCTTCAATTAAACTAAATTTGTTTTCTTCGCTGGGTGTGATCCCAAAGTATTTATCAAGATAAAGTTGGGACATCCTTCCTTGATACACATCAATTGTTGAGACCAAAAGGAATTTTGCAGATGATCTTCTTGCCAAATCCAAAAGATTCTTGGTTCCCAAAGAGTTTGTAAAAAGAGATTCGAGATTTAAATAATCCTTGCTGTACAAATATTCCTCTACTCCGGCAAGGTGAAAAATATAATCCACACTTTCAATTTCTGGCGGGATTCCCTCATTAATATCTACATCGTACAAAGCAAATTTTTTATTGGATAAAAGATTCTTAACGTGTATTTTTTTGCCGGTTTGGAAGTTATCCAAAACGATAACTCTGGCGTTGTTATCAAGCAAAGCCTCTGCCAAATGGGATCCTATAAATCCAGCTCCACCAGAGATAAGTATGGTGGGAACCAGAGCAGATTTTGTTATTACTTGTTTTTTTGGCATTTTGGGCAGCTGAGATACAGCCTCTCAGATATGTTTTACTACTTGATTATATTAGATTTTGTAACGCTTTAACACAATAATTTGCTGGTATAATTCATTTTAAATATGGAAATAAAAGATGTATACAAAAAATTAATTAGGCATAGGACGAATTTAATGCTTTCTCTACTTGCCGGAGCACTTTTAGGAATTATTTTCTACTTTCTACCTTCTAAATATGTTGCTTCCGGATCATTTTTTGTTAACAGAAAAACCAGTGCTGAGAACAGTTTCTTCACATATGAGGGGTATTACGGCCAGCAAACGGCTCTTTCTTACACAAACTCAATTCTTTCTTTGATGGAAAGTGTTGATGTTAAAAAAATGGTTCTGGAATCAAACAAAATGCCGTTAAATAACAAAAATATAAACATGTTAAACAAAATTGTAAGCGTGAAAAAAACAGGACCTCAGATCATATACCTAACTGTTAAAGGCAAAACCTACGAAGAGGCAAAAAGGCTCTGGAACAGCGTCTCCAATGTGACGGTAGCTGCGGCATACGAAATAAACAGAAATGGGGATAAAAACCTGTCGATTGCTCCGATATCACCACAACCCTTGGTTGGTCTACCTTATAAATCAATTTATTTATATGGAGTTGTTGGAATACTAATATCTTTTACGTTAGCTTCGTTTTTTATCTGCTTGAAAGAGTATTTTAAAAACTAGTTAATATGAAACTGATTCTTTACACAGACGGCGGGGCCAGGGGAAACCCGGGACCCGGAGCAATAGGGGTAGTTATAAAAAACCTCAAGGGTGAGGTAGTAAAAGAAATTGGAAAAAATATTGGAAAATCTACAAATAATGAAGCTGAGTACAAAGCGATAATAGCAGGACTTGAATCGTGTCTTGAAAAAGGTGCTTCGGAGTTGGAATGCTACCTGGACAGTCAGCTCGTCGTCAGTCAATTGAAAGGAGAATTTAAAGTCAAAAATACAAAATTAAAGAATCTATGGGCGCAGACAAAAAATATCGAGAAAAATTTTAAAGAAGTTTTATACATCCACATTCCAAGAGAGAAAAATCATCTTGCGGACAAAATTGTAAACGAAGTACTGGATTCAAATAACTATTATGACCTTTGTAAAACTAACCCCCTGTAGAAACGCTGTACTAAAAACCCTTTCCTACAGCGGAGTTTTCAAGTACCCACTTAGTTACTATCAACTATGCAACTATCTCATTTCACCAAACTGGTTCAGCGGAAAACAGATAAGAAAAGAGGTGAGAGATTTAATAAGTGAAAAGGTTATTGGCGAGAAGAATGGTAGGTATTTTTTATCATCGATAGAAACAGTAGATGTCGAGAAAAGAATTAGGGAAACCGAACTTTCCTTAAAGAGAAACGGAAAAGTATTTGGAACGTTACAGAAGATACCGTGGATAAAAATGGTTTCTATTACCGGATCCGCGGCAAATTATAATAACGAAAGAAATTCTGATTTGGACCTTCTTTTCGTAACGGCAAAGAATAGAGTTTGGCTTACAAGGGGTTTTGTATTTTTAGTTTTAAAATTAATGAAAAAGCTTCCACAAAATCCCGCGACAAGAGAGATATGTCCAAATATTTTTATGGACGAAAGTAGTATGTCTTGGACGAAGAAAAAAAGAAATTTGTATGTGGCTCAAAATATAGTCTCGATGCAGCCATTAATAAATAAGGAGGGGATGTATTTTAGATTCGTAGACTCAAATAGATGGATAAAGGGCTATTACAACAACTTTAAAATTATCCCTACAAATAAATTAAACGCTTCCCCGCTCTCGGGAAGTCCGTTAGTAAATATAGTCGAAGAAATCGCTATGAAAATGCAGATATTTTATATGAAAAATAAAATGACAAATGAAGTGACAAATAGAAATCTAATTCACTTCAAGAAAAACGACAACAGCAGCTGGATACTAGCAAAATACAAAAGTATATTTAGAAAATACAGATCAGCTCAGTAACCCAAATCTTCCTGGTGAGATGGGTGTTCGTCTTTTTTCGGAAGTTCAGTAACTAAACACTCCGTAGTCATAATCATTATTGCAGCCGATACTGCATTCTGAAGAGCACTTCTGATAACCTTGGCCGGGTCAATTATTCCATCCTCTACCATATCAAAGTAATCCATTTTAATTACGTCAAAGCCGATGTTTTTGTTCTTCTCTTCCTGAGTTTTTTTCTCAATTTCTAGTAAAACTTTCTTCTCATCAAGTCCGGTATTTTTAATCAACAGTTTAATTGGCTGACTCAAAGCTTCAATCAATATTTTTACACCTTTTTCTTCGTCACCTTTAAGTTTTAATCCCTTCAAAGATTCTCTAAGTCTCAAAAACGCAATCTCTCCGCCCGGAACGACACCCTCCTCAACTGCAGCTTTTGTGGCATTAACTGCATCTTCAACTCTTAGTTTTAATTCTTTCAACTCGGCCTCGGTTGCAGCTCCAACTTTGATAATGGCAACCCCACCACTTAGTTTTGCCAACCTTTCTTTGAGTTTATCTTTTTCGTAATCAGAAGTTTCTTTATCTATCTGACTTGCTATCATTTTTGTTCTTTCTCTTATCTTTTTCTCATCCCCCTTACCACCAACTAACGTTGTGCTGTCCTTATCCGAAATTACTCTATCTGCTCTCCCCAAATCTTCGACAACAATTGAATCTAATTTCCTACCCATATCCTCACTAATAAAGGAAGCTCCGGTCAATACAGATATATCTTCAAGCAGTGCTTTTCTGTTATCGCCAAATCCAGGTGCTTTAACAGCTAAAACATTTAAAACTCCTCTTAGTTTGTTAACAACAATTGTCGCCAATGCTTCGCCGTCAACATCATCACAAATCAAAACTAAATCCTTAGAAACCTTCATTAAGCTTTCAAGGAGGGGAAGTAACGACTGCATATTTGAAACCTTGGTGTCGGTAACTAAAATGTATGGGTTTTCAATAACAGATTCCATTTTTTCCGAGTTGGTAACAAAATATGGAGATAAGTATCCCTTATCAAACTGCATGCCTTCCTTATACTCAAGTTCAATGCTATTTCCCTTTGATTCATCAACTGTAATAACTCCCTCGTCTCCAACTTTTTCCATGGCCTCAGAAATTAATTTTCCAATCTCAGAGTTCTGAGCCGAATTTGTGGCTATCTGAACTTTTTCTTCCGTACTGGAAATTTTCTTGGACATTTTGGAAATTTCTTCTACAACGTGCCGGGTGGCTTTTTCTAAACCTCTTTTTAAAATCATTGGGTTAGCCCCTGATGAAATGGCTTTAAAACCTTCTTCAACAATTGCCCAGGATAAAATTACTGCGGTGGTTGTTCCGTCTCCCGCAACATCACTTGTTTTGGAAGCAGCTTCCTTGACGATCTGCGCCCCCATATTTTCAAATTTGTCTTCAAGCTCAATTTCCTTTGCAACGGTAACACCGTCATGAACCACATTTGGGGAACCCCAACTTTTATCCAAAGCAACATTTCCTCCTTTTGGACCAAGTGTCGTTGAAACAGCTTTTGCTAGTTTCTCAACACCCCTTCTTAATTTTTCTCTTGCGTCTTCTCCGTAAATAATATTTTTAGCTGCCATATTTATTCCTCCAATTTAACTTTCAATTATTGCCAAAATATCTTCTTCCTTAACGAGAAGCAGTTCTTTTCCTTCAATTTTTATCTCTATCCCTCCCCATTTTTTAAACATAACTATATCTCCCGCCTTAACATTCATGGGCACAATATTCCCACCGTCATCCCTTTTTCCAGAACCTGTTGCCAAAACTTTTCCTTCCTGTGGTTTTTCTTTTGCAGTGTCGGGAATAACAATTCCTGACGGAAGTTTAGTCTCACCTTGCAAAGGTTCAACTAATAAATAATCGGCCAGTGGTTTTATTTTATTTATAGATGCAGTCATAAAAGCTCCTTTAAAATAGATAATTTAATATAAATTTCTTGATATATCAAGACCTGAAACGGGCGTAAACTCTCATTTTTCCCTCACCTATTTTTTCCTGTTTGTACACCTCAATTTCTTTCAGTTCTCCGGTATTTTTTGCATGCGGGCCCCCGCAAAACTCCTTACTCACTGCCAAATTTAAGTCATCCCCAACATAATATACTTTTACTTGATCCGGATATTGTTCTCCGGGAAGATAGTGAGCTCCTGATTTAATAGCATCGTCCTTTGACATTATACTGCAACTAACCGAAAGGTTTTGCTTAATAACATCATTCACAAGATTAACAACCTTTCCAAGTTCTTCTTCGGAGAGTTTGTCTGAGTGCGGAAAATCAAATCTCAAGCGCTCTGATGTAATATTAGACCCTATCTGTTTTACATGGTCACCCAAAACTTCTCTCAGAGCCATAACAAGAAGATGGGTTGCGGTGTGATATTTAACGACTAGCTCACTTTGATCAGCAAGACCTCCTTTAAACCTCTTTTCCGCCCCAGCTCTTGAGGTAGTCTGATGCAAAGTTACTAACTTTGACACATCTTCACAAATCTTATCTGAAAGTTCTTTTGAAATTCCTACTTTCTCATTTAAATCATCAAGAAACATTTCAAGGGGGTAACCATTTGATTGGTACAGATCAAACGCAATCTTTGCACTTTCTAAAACCTCCAACTCACCAACAATTATTTTTTTATCAACGCTTCCCATCCCTTTCTCAATCTTTTTTAAAGCAACTACCTGTCCGTCCACCAATGCTTTATCATATTTTTCCTCCTCAAGCCTGAGATATTTTTCAATAAAACCTTGGTTTTGAACCAACTCCGGGTAATCCGTTGAGCATTCCTTTACAATAATTTTGGACAGGTCAACAAGGAACGGTTTTTCTATATGCAGGAGTTTTCCGTGTCTTATTGCTCTTCTTATTAATCTTCGTAAAACATAGCCCTGGTCTGAGTTTGAGGGAGCGATACATTTTTGGTCTCCTAAGATAAAGGTTGCTGCTCTTGCATGATCGACTACTATTCGTAATGATTTCTCATCCTTTTTCTTTGACAATTTTCTGATTTTGTCTGCCAGTACTTTAAGCTCCTTAATGTCAAAAACATTGCTTTTCTTGCTCAAAACTGCAGTAGTTCTTTCTACGCCCATTCCGGTATCAACATTTCTTTGTTTAAGTTGAATATATTTCCCATCCCTTGTTTTTTCGTACTGCATAAAAACGTTGTTCCAAACCTCGACCCAGCCTTCTTTGTTATCGGCCGTAACCAAATCGGGGGGATCCCCCTTTCCTGTCCACACAAACATTTCCGAATCTGGTCCACAAGGTCCTGTTTCACCAACCGGTCCCCACCAATTATCTTTCTTTCCAAGGAAATAAATTCTCTTTTCGTCTATTCCTAAAGATTTCCAGATCCCTGCCGTCTCATTGTCCCTTGGGGCATCACTATCTCCCGCAAAACAACTCACTGCTAGCTTTTTGACAGGAATTTTCAATTCCTTTGTTAAAAATTCAAAACTCCAAGAAATTGATTCTTTTTTCCAATAGTCTCCTAAAGACCAATTACCCAACATCTCAAAAAACGTCAAATGAACATCATCACCAACCTCATCTATGTCATCTGTCCTGATACATTTTTGAAAATTTACTAGTCTTTCTCCAGAAGAGTGCTTTTCTCCCAGTAAAAATGGAATAAGTGGATGCATACCCGCTGTTGTAAAAAGTACAGTTGGATCATTTTCCGGAACAAGAGAAGAGGAAGGAATCACAATGTGTCCCTTATCTTTAAAAAACTTTATGTATTTTTCTTTTAGTTCATGCGTTGTCATTTTATGGAGGCCCGGGCGGGAATCGAACCCGCGTATAAGGGTTTTGCAGACCCTCGCCTTACCACTTGGCTACCAGGCCACATCAACGTTTATCGACGCAGCGTGATATTGCTATTTTACCATTATCATGGTAATTTAGGTATTGAGAAATGGCAGTATCTACTATAAGAACAAACAAAAACTCATTTTCAACTGCCCTTATATACTTTTTAGGTATATTGGGTATCGCTTTGATTGTGTTTTTCGCAGGGGGTTTAATCACCGGGGGTTTTGGGGGGAGGGCTGCTTTGTCTGTTCAAGTTACAAATGACACCGCCCAGGTTCTCCTTAATGGGAAAGTTCTTGGGGACACCCCGCTTGAATCTAAAAATGTTAAGTCCGGAACAAACACAATAATTGTAAAAAGCGACACCCAGCAATATCAAACTTCAATAAAATTTCTTCCAGCTAAAAAAGATGTCAGTTTTGCAGTTGGTATAGTAAGGGACTTGGGGGTTTCAGATCTTTTCTCTTCCGGTCAAGAATTTTGGTTTGACAAAGGAAGTCCTCAGGACACTCTAAAAATTATCTCGGAACCATCTGGAGCTACAGTTTATATAGATGGGTCAGAAATTGGAAAAACCCCGTTTTCATCTTCGGCCATCACGACAGGAGACTATGAAATAAAAATCGCATTAGCTGGATATGAGACGCAAATTGCAAGAATAAGTATTCAAAAAGGATACACATTAAACGGATCGATAAAAATGTTTCCATATCCGATTTCCCCAACTGTAACAGCTTTTGAGGGATCTCCAAATCTTTATAATGGAACTCTTGATAATCTCAACGTAACTTCAGACACCCAATCTTGGGTTAAAGGACTTTTATACTGGAACCAGACGAGAGGAATAAACATCGACAATGTTGGTTTAAATAAAGAAAAGGTTTTTGATTATTACATTGATTACAAAGGAAACATTTTTGATGCTGATGGAACCATTCTTGCAACAGCCCAAACTTTAGAAAAACTAAAAGGAGCGAAAAGAGGTTTGTATCTTGGAAGAACTTCCGACGGAATCGGACTTACAAAAGAAGCAAAGGATGCATTAGAGACCCTCTCCCAAATAGGATTATCTTCCAAAACTGCGACTGTGAAAGATACCGGAACCGGTTGGTTAAGAGTAAGAAGTATTGGGGGTCTTAATGGAACTGAAATTGCAAGGGTAACCTCAGGTGCAACATATCAGGTACTGGAACTGGGCACGGGATGGGTAAAAATAAAAGTATCAGATACCATTGAGGGTTGGGTTTCAGCGGATTACGTTACCTTATCTGAATGATTCATACCAGTCTAAAAGATCTGGTCTTAATTCCATAATTCTTTGAACACTTTCACTGTATTCCCTCACTAGACCTAATTTTCTCTCATATTTTGCAACCGAAGCGATAACTCCGGCATCATTCCAAAATCTTTTCTTGTTGAACTCCAAAAATTCTTTTGTCACTTCAAGATATTTTGAATCTGTATTGTTCTGGAATGTTTCCAAGTTTATATCTTTTAATGCAAGAAGGTAATATAGAGGAAATATGTTTCTGATTGTAACCAAATTGTTCTCATTTAGAAAATAAGCTTTTTCAAGGTCGGCTAGTATCTTTTCTTTTATCTGTGATTTGATAGATAGATCCTTAACATACAAAAACTTTATTAAGTATACTTTTGCCCTTCCTTTATAATAATTTGGCTCGAGTGGGTTTTGACTCACTGCCTTTTCAGAAAGATTTACTGCAGATTCCAAATAATTCCCATTTAGCAGTGCTTGTGATCTTTTGTAATTTATATCTGCAAAAAAAATCCTAATAAAAATCACACACACCAATATATAAACGGACCATATAAAGATAAGTAAGACTTTTTTTGTCATACGTCGCAGTAGGCAACAAAAATCCAAAACAACAAAGCTGTTGCTACAACCGGCCAGCCGAAAATATTGGTCACTGCAAATGCAACAAGCGCCGGGCAAACAAAATAATGAGAGCTTAACGCAGACTTAAGAATTAATACGACATAAAGAAAAAGAGCAAAAATTCCACACTCTGACCATATCTCTAAGTAATAATTATGCGGCTTATTAAGAACGAAGTCCCATTCCGAAGAATAATTTAACTCCTTACCTCTAAAAGGTTGGTAAGCGTATGGAAAGGTCTCTGGGCCCGTACCTATGAGCATATTTTTAGCCGATGATTTAATAAGAAGGAAAGTACTTCTCCACAATTCTTTTCTTATATATCCAGGATCGGATATCTTGTAACTTTCCCCCGCTGCGTAAACCCTCTGCACAAAAGAAAACAACTTTTTAACATCAAAAATCGCATCGTTCACCCTGGGTTTGAATATCCCCATATTAGTAGAAATAACACCAATAGAAAAAATTCCTATTATCAAAATTCTCAAGAAAGCTTTTCTATCAAGTACTTCCTTTGCTGCGAAAAACAAAACAAAAGTGACTAGACCTACGGCCAAACCCAGAAAACCAGAAAGGGAATAGGTTAGCCAAAAACAAAAGAATCCTAAACAAAAAATGAAAACCCAAGTCAGGGATATTTTCGTCTTTTCGCAAAGTCCAAAATACAGAGAAACAGGAAGAAGAACAGCAAGATATTGCGCCAACCAGTTTGGCTGTCCTAAAGTCGAGAAAACTCTTTCAACGGGAATGTGGGGCCAAATAAAAGTAATTCCAAATTTTTGAGATATTCCAGCTATAGAAATCGGAATGATTGTCAAAAGAGAGACCTTTAATATCTTTATAAAATCTTCCTTTCTAATCTTGTTTACAGCCACAAAATAAAGACCGAAGTAAACTATATAAGAAATAAGTCCGTCGTTAAATCTGGTGTAGTAACCAAAGACAGATGTGTATATATCGGACGACAAAATTGTTGAAATTATTACTAACGCTAAAAATAAAGCTACTACCGAGGAGATTTTCTTCAGTTTAAAACGATGAATAACTAAGTCAGTAAAAAAGAAAGCAATGATGAAAAACCCAAGTATATAGACGAAAAACATTTTTGGAAATTCATATAGCTCATTTGCTTCGGAAATTGTTATCAGAGGAGTTAAAAACACAAGAATCGAAAACAGTACCAGGTAGATATTTTCCCCAAAAAATGACCAAAGAAAAGATTTTCTCGCAGCTTCCTTCATTGACTCTATTAACCCCATGGTAGTAATATTTTATCAGTCCTGCTCAATGTTTGCCTAACTAAAAGCTTATTCATGAAACAAAAAGCAGAGATGTCAAACTGATGTTATCTAAAGTACTAGTCAAACTCATAGATCGAGCAATCGTACCGGCCATTTTGCTTCTTGCCACAAGAGTAGTTTCTATTGTATTGATAAGTAGATATTTAGGTCTCCCCGTAAAAATCTCCAAGTCTGGTTTTGTATTTGAATCCTATGCAGATTTTGTTAAGGTGAACTCCTACTCAACACTGGCAATGATCGTTATTTTGATTCTGGGACTTATTTATATCTTACTAAAGTCCTTGGCATTCCACGATAGCCACATTAAGCCCTCCCTTTCAGCAAAAGTGTTTAGTCTTAAAATTCAACATTTAATTCAAGGCTCGTTTCACCTTTATTCCGAAGCAGCAATTTGGCTTTCCTATGCTTATCTTTTACTTCTCTTCTCGGGAATAATGCTTGTTTCGAAACTTCTTTATAATTGGGTTTTTTATATGGCTGCCGGTGTGACTTTAGTGTCCACAATTCTTTTCATACTTGATGTAGAAGAGGAGATAAAAATAAAAGGGTTGGATAAAGGCGAAAGTGAATACGAGTACGATGAGGATAAAGAGTTATTATGTAAGGAGGAACTTGAATGAAAAACCTTATAAAAATAACCTTCAACTCTTTGCTTCTTGTTATTCTTCTTAGTGTAATATTTTTACCGATTGGAATGATGTCTTTAATAAATTATGACGAAAAACAGGTTGTTCTCTCCACCAAAGATACGAGAACTCAGATCCAAGAACCGTTGGATGCACTTCCAGGATCTGTACCCAAAGAGGTAGAGGAGATAATAATGAAACTGGAAGGCGCTTATCAGCAAATCACATCTTCGACACAGCCAAAAGAGTAATTAACCTAGATCCGGTATTAAATACATCACACTAAACGCGATTATTCCCCACAAAACTACGGATAATAGAAGTGGGATATCGGTTAAAAGTGCTCTTTCCGGAGACTCTCCCTCATTTTTCTCGTAAATTACATACAGGTATCTGGCTATTCCATAAATTACAACCGGAATTGTTAACATCATTAACTTCGGACTTTTTAAAACCGAAGGTAAAAAGGAGGTCAACTTTCTGCTTACAAGTGAAGGAGAAATCATAAAAGAAAAAAGCGAATAACTCAAGATGGTGTAAGATGCTGACATTGAAATCATCGAATCCAACAACGCATCGGGATAATGTCTTAAAGTTTTTCTTGTTCCGGCATCCCCACCTCCAGAAAACGCTGCAAGGATAGTTTTTTCAGATCTTCTTTTTCCAAAGGCAAGCAACATTGAGATGCCGATAGTCGTTAAAGCTAGCCACGAAGAAACAGAGGTTCCCGAGGCAAAACCACCAGCAAATACTCTTAGTACAAAACCCGAAGCGACTATCAAAGAGTCCATTATTATCACATTTCTAAAATAGAAAGAGTATCCGAGCTGCAAGATGACGTAAACAACAAGCATTATAGAAAAATACGAATCTAAATATAGGAAAGAGAAAACTATAGAACCCAGTATCAAAACTATAGAAATCATTGAGGCTAAACCAATCGGCAACTTACCTGAAGCTATTGCCCTGTTTTTCTTTATTGGGTGAAATCGGTCACTAGGGGCGTCAACAATATCATTTAAAAAATAGGCGCCGGATGAGACTACACAAAAAACTAAGAAAGCTTTCGTTGTAACCGAAAATGTATCCCCTAAAAACAATCTTCCGGCAAAAATCGGGGCGGCAAAAAGACTAAGGTTTTTCAACCACTGTCTGGGTCTTGCTGTTCTGATAATGTGGTAAAGATTAGTAATCACTACCTCTGATGATATCTGTTTTTGCTTACTTTCTCAACAATCGATTCTATATCCAAATCCCCTAACTGTGCGAATAAGTTTCTTTCCGATAAGTTTTAAGAATCTCCCCCGCAAACTTTTAATATGAACCTCTACGGTGTTACTAAAAACATAAATCCCTTTTTCCCAAACATGCTCCAAAATTTCTTCTTTCGACACAACTCTTTTTCTATTAATTACTAGGTACTCCAAAAGATCAAACTCCTTTCTTCTTAAACGAAGAACTTTTCCCTTGACTAAAACCTGTTTTTGACGGCAATCAACTTCCAGCTTTCCAATTTTTAGTACACACCCATCGACCACCGAATTGTTTCGTCTAGTTAAAGCTCTTACTTGAGCTTTAATCTCCAATATATTAATTGGTTTTTGTAAATTTACATCAGCCCCCGCATCCAAACTCATAGCTTTACTACTTAGTTCGCAACTATCATGAAGGAAAATTATAGGAGTTTTAATATCCGCATCTCTGGTTAGTCTGCAAATCTCAACACCGTCCATATCAGGAAGGGTAGCGTCAACCACCATTACATCATAGTCGTTAATCTGAGATAAATATGTACCCTCAACCCCACTGTAAGCCACATCAACAATATAATCCTTCTCCACTTCAGTGAGTACATCCTCAAGCAACTCTTTATCATCTTCTACCAAAAGTATCCGCATCTTTATCTAAAAAATACTACATCTATTATCTAATTAAATATTAAATGAAAATTAAATTTTAGGAAAGTTACTGGGAGTATTAATTTTTAATGGGCGTGGTAAAACCAGTCTCTTCCTTCTTTTTTCTTACAATGCTCACGTTCAAAAGGATGATTAAAAACATAACTATCCCGGCAATAATGAACATAAGTTTAAAGACGTCTTTTTCAGGAGTCAAAAGACCAATCAAACCAAACACGGCTGTCGCGCTCCAATAAAAAAGAGCCACTTTACTGGTACTCCATCCCCTATTTAAAAGGATGTGATGCAAGTGACCCCTATCACCTTTAAATGGATTTTTCTTCTGAACCAATCTTCTTACAACTGTTACAAAGGCGTCCAAAAAAGGAATCAGAATGATAAGTACTGAAACTGCAATCTTAGCTTTAGCAAGAATTGCCAAACTTGCAATAACTAAACCCGCAGACACCGCACCAAACCCCCACATAATTTGGGAGGGGTGCCAATTAAACCTTACAGACCCAAAAGAAGCTCCAGCACTTATTGCAGCTAGTATAGCAATTTGCATGTGAAGTGGCTGCAGGTCGTTAAATCTAAGAGCTAAAATAGCAATTAAAATGGAGGCCACTCCCACAATTCCTGCATACTGGCCGTCAACTCCGTTTGACCAAGACAAAACGTTCATAAGCCAAACAACCCAAACTGCTGTGAGAATAACCGGAACTACCGCCAGTACTCCGGATCCAATCGAAATTTGGAGAATATTTAAATTAACCATTCCGCCAAAAGGATTGCTCACTGTATTTATAGCCACACCTGAAAAAACAACCGGAAGAACAGATAAGAATAATAAAAATAATCTCAAGACGGGGTTTTCAAGTGCCCTGTAACTTGATGAGGGATGTGTATTTTGATAATCATCTATAATACCCAAAACCGCAACCATTAATACCGAAAGATAAAAACCCAAAAATTCTTTTGGAAATCCAATAAATAAAAATGCGGAGAGCAAAAATACAAGTGAATAAACAAACCCACCTCCTCTTGCTGAGGGTGCCTGCAAAATCATTCCCGGATGATCGTGAATCTGAGGATTGGTGATTAATTTCTTCCTTTGGGCGTAATCTATAAAATAGGGCATTATGAGAAACATCAAAAGGAAAGCGGTAACGGCATAAGGAACAAGTCCGATGTAAAGTGGATTTATGAAAGGCTTAAAAGGAAGTGAAGCCACCTGAATTATTCTGAAAGAAGACGCTGCCAAAACCAAATTACTGGAAAGCACGAACATCCAAACAATGTCTTCAAAAAATTGAATGTAGTACTTGTTTAACAACACAAATAAAAGCCCGACAAAGCTTATCGCCAGCATCATCAGAGGGATAAGAAAAATACTAAATTTAGGCGCAAGCTGATAATCTCCCCAGGTCTTTGTATACCAAAAAGGTATCTCGGAGTTTATATACCTATATCTAAATAAAATATACAAAAAAGAAAATATCGAAAGAAAAACAGCCAGTAGAAACCTAGATATAGTTTTATCTTTAAGTTTCACACTTATGTAATCGACAATTTTTTTAATTTTCTTATTTTGTCTCATCTTACTTTGGTCGTATGATACAGTCTCTTAAATTTTTTACCTAACAGCATCATTGTTTGCGCTTGTAACCACGGCAAAAAAGAAAAGGTTAACAGATTAAGCATTATAAGAGGGCTTTCCAAGTATGTGGCCATTCTTCTAAACAGGGACCATTCCTTCGGAGGAGGACTTGAAAACTTTTTCTTGAAAAAAGTACCGGGAATCATAAACACAAGGGTCAAAGTTAGAATTGTACTCATTATCTTCGGAAGACTGTATGCAAAACTTGATTGCTTAACCAAGGGGTTTACAAGTGTAACAATTCCAAAACCGAAGGTTATTAAAAAAACTGAGTTCACAAGAAAAACCCTTTCTTTCAAGTGTCTAATCATCCAGCTAAGTTTTTTAGACGATTTTATTTCTCCATGTTTCAGAAATCCCTTAACGGAAAGTGGGAAATCCACAACTCCCCACCCCCATCTTAAAAGCTGTTTATACAAACTCCTATACGAATCTGAGTAGGACTTTCCTTCGACAGCATCGGCTGAGTACGGAATGTAATAAGGGACACCGTCAAATTCCCCTTTTCTTGCAAAAAATGCTCTCCAGAAAAAAATCGTATCGTCCGCTCCCAGAGCAACATCAAAATAATCGGCGTCGATCAAAGTTTTAAGGGAAACTGAAAAAGCGGAGAATGTTTTCCTGACGCTACCTTTTGAAACGGCCCAATCAGAAATAACTCCAACAGTTGTGGAGTTGGCCTCAATTCTCATCATGAAAGGAACTCTCCATAAGTTGTTATCAAAAAGAGGAACCGCGGAGGAATAGAAATGATTATCCCTTCTATCTGTAGTCAAATAAAGGTGGGTGAATCGTGCGATATACTGCTTGTCCAAAACGTGGTCTGAATCGAAGTTACTGAAAGTATAGTTTCTGATATTTTCTCCGAGTTTGTTTAGTTCTTCAACAGCATGTGAACATCCCCAGTGTCTATTTGCCCCACCATCCCCTATCGCCTCGCCTGGAATTCCTACCGGATGAATAAAAAACATTAACTTACAAAGTCGCTTTTTCCTCTCACCAATTATCTTTCTTATCCTATCTATAGTATCTACAGCCCACTTTTCTTCGGCCGTAAAAACCAAAATAATTTGAGAAGTTGGGAATGTTTGGTCGAAAATACTATCAATACAATCAGTTAAAACGGGGTCGGGTTCATTCACAACCGGAATAACAATTAAATGTCTAACCTCATTTAATGATGGGGGAAGGGTTTCTTTGTCTGGAAGTTCCTCAAAGTTAAGTTTCTGACACTGAAGATACCAGTTAGTCGCCATCTCTTCCTTGTACCTGCTATACCCAACAAAAAGGCCAATGGAATGTCTAAATGCAAGATAAGACCAATAAACAGTAAGAAATGTTAAAAGATAAACCATTGCCTGAGGATAAAAAATGCCAAGCCACACCGGGGATGTTAGAAATGCCCAAGTCGTGATACCCAGCAGTATCTCCAAAAATCTGTGCACAAACCGATCGTTTTTTTCGATAAATGATTTCATCATATTTTAAAAAGTTTGCAGGTGTTCTGATATGAACATTCGCTTACCTCGTCTAAAGTTTTTTGCTTTACCTGTGCGACTTTTTCAGCCACAATTTTAACATATTTTGGGTAATTTATCTCACCTCGAAGGCTTTGTGGAGGTAAATACGGAGCGTCTGTTTCTAAAAGAAACTTA
>Ga0180009_10001464_pt1 | contig 28935 bp, 27 predicted proteins | sample OS_PC_MetaG_FD_123537 | JGI IMG/M metagenome (GOLD analysis project Ga0180009, IMG submission 123537) | Groundwater microbial communities from the Aspo Hard Rock Laboratory (HRL) deep subsurface site, Sweden - OS_PC_MetaG | ecosystem: Environmental > Aquatic > Deep subsurface > Groundwater... | reverse complement strand
ATTTTCAAAGAACTGAAATTTAATTTTGTAAAAAGGTCTCTGTGAATTTGTAAAAATTTGTAAAGTTTACAAGGCTAAGACCCTTGTAAAATCAAGGAATTTTTAATTTCGGCAACGGCTCTTAAATATGAAAAAAAAAGAAGCGGAACTGGTTTCCAGAGCTAAAAACGGAAACCGGGAAGCTTTTGAGATACTGCTCAAAAAATATGAGGCCCGGACCTATAGCTCGGCCTACCGGATTCTGGGAAACCGTTCCGACGCGGCCGACGTTCTTCAGGAAGCCGCTATCAGGGCTTTCCAGGCCCTGCCGAAATTCTCCGGCCGTTCCACTTTCGGCACCTGGTTCTACCGAATTGCCATTAACCTCTGCCTCCTGAAACTGCGCAAACAGAAAAGGGCGCCGATTTCACTGGAATCAATGACAACCGTCCGGAAAGACGACGGCGAAGAACAACCATTTGAAATTACGGACTGGTCCCACAACCCGGCCGCTTCTCTAGCCAACACCGAATTAAGGGAACTCCTGGAAAAGAAGATTGCGGGACTGCCGGATATTTACCGGACACCCTTCGTTCTTTACGAAACAGAAGACCTGCCTGTTAAAGAGATTGCCCGGATACTAAAAATCAGCGAATCGGCGGTCAAAACGCGGCTCCACCGCAGCCGTTCGCTGCTCCGCGAGAAACTATCTACTTACTTTCAACATCTAAAGAAACACAGGGTTGCTCAATACTAATCATGGTTATCATATGCCGTCGTTATCGGATTTCGTTATCCGCCTACCTGGAAAACGAACTTGATGCAAACCGGAACCGGTTGCTGGAAGAACATCTGATTGACTGTCCGGAGTGTGTTGCCGTTTTGGAAACTTTTCGCAAAACGATTGCGCTTTGCCGGAACCTTCCGCTGCTCCAGGTGCCGGACGAACTACATTCCCGAATCATGCAAATACTGGAAAGAGAATTTCAACCCGAACCCCCTGCCATACGTTTAATCATAAGAAGGAAGACGACTAAAAAGAGAAGAGGCAAAAAAACAAAGATTAAAACTTAACATATGCCGATATACTGTTATCGCTGTGAAGACTGCGGGTTTGGTTTTGAAAAATTGGTACGGGCATCCGAAGAAAAGCCGGAAGCCTGCCCCAAATGCCGCGGTAAAACAAAGAAGGAGTTCGCGCCTTTTTCCATCGGCCGGGGCAGTTCATCACCTTCTCCTGCGTCCGGAGGGTCTTCCTGCGCCGGCTGTCGCTCCGGTTCCTGCGGTTCCTGCAGTTCCGGTCACCACTGAGGGGTTATCTTAATGGAAATCAAAGGATTTGCCCCAACTTCCTTCATTGATTATCCCGGAAAAGTAGCGGCGGTAATCTGGACACCCGGTTGTAATTTTCGCTGTCCGTTCTGCTATAATGTTGACCTGGTCCTGAACCAACTTTCGCTGCCTTCCTTTTCCGAAATGGAAATCCTGAAACGGTTGCAGAAAGAAAAAGATTTTCTTGATGGACTGGTTGTCACCGGTGGCGAACCAACCCTGCAGCCGAACTTAATGGATTTTCTGATAAAAGTCAAAGATAAAAACCTTCCGGTGAAATTGGACACCAACGGTTCTACGCCGGAAATTCTGGAAAAATTGATAGACCAGGGTCTGGTAGCTTACATTGCGCTTGACATCAAAGCGCCGCTCCAACCGGAAAAATACAGCCGGGTTTCCGGAATTGATATTGAATACTGCAAACAGGTCCTTCCGAAAGTTATTGCCACGATTGACTTACTGACCGATTCGGGAGTAGAATATGAGTTGCGGACCACCATCGCTCCGGACCTTTTAACGGAAGACGACTTTCTGGAAATCGGCCGGTTTTGTAAGGAACGAAAAGGCCAGGACGTCTTTCCCGGCCTTTATGTCATTCAAAATTTCTTTCCCGCTCAGACCCTGAACCCGGAATTTGCCGCTAAAAAATCCTGGGAAAAGGAACGGCTGGAAGCGCTGCGGGAAAAGATGAAGCCTTTCTTTCGGGAAGTACAGATACGCAGTAAATAAGCATTGGGGGCTAAAATGAAAAAGAGACTTATTGGTTTGGGTGTCTTTGCGTTAGTAATATCCGGTCTACTCCTTACGGCAAGACCCCTCCTGGCTCAGGGCGGCCTGGTCGGAAAACCAGCGCCTGCTTTTACCGTAACCTCGTTGGACGGAAAGACCATCTCCCTGGGTTCCCTCAAAGGAAAAGTGGTCGTCCTCAATTTCTGGGCAACGTGGTGCCCGCCCTGCCGGTCTGAAATTCCGGATTTCATCCAGTTTTACAAAGACTATGAAAAAAAAGATGTCGCGATAGTCGGATTAGGCGTAAACGACAGCGACGCCGCCTTACAGAAATTCGGCAAGGAAAACCGGATTAATTATCCGGTCGCCAACGACAAGGGAGGCCGGGTGTCTTCTCTCTACGGAGGAATAAGGTCAATCCCGACCACCTTCGTGATAGACCGCAAGGGTATAATCCGGGACATGCGCATCGGAGGCATAGACCGGCAAGAACTCTTGAAGATGGTGAAACCCTATTTGTCAGGGGTTACCAAAGAATAATATCTTATGGAAATATGCGTTTCCACGTTTATCTGCAATAAAGATAGAGTTCTGGATGCGTTGCCGGTCTTCGCCGACAGCGCAATCAAAAACCTGGAGCTCTGGGGAGCGTTTAACTTCGGAAGCGAACATCACTTCCCCTACTGGGAAAATGGTTACGCCAGCCGCCTTACCGACGAATTAGAAAAATTTGGCCTAAAAGTTAGGACCATGCACGCGCCGTTCAGCGAAACCCTGGATATTTCCTCGCTTGACGAGAGTTTGCGAAAAGAAGCGATCAGCGAAATAAAAGCGGCTGTTTCCGTTTTCAGCCGGCTGCCTGGAGCCGAAATCGTGGTCATCCATCCCGGCGGAATTTCAACCCGGCCCGAAGAAGAAAAAATTCGGCTGGTCCAGAGCCGGAAAAGCCTGGTTGAACTGGACCAGGCCCTATCGGAAAACAAGATACGCCTGGCGGTAGAGAACATGTTACCCGGCCTGGTCGGCTGGCAGTCATCCGACCTCTCCTTCTTGATTGAAGACCTGCCTAACACCGGTATTTGCCTGGATACGGGCCACGCCCACATTTCCGGTGTTCTGGAGGTAATCCTGAAAACGCTGAAAGATAAAATTATCGCCTTTCATCTTTCCGATACCTACGATTCAGTCGACCGGCACCTGATTCCATCTGAAGGAACCGTAGATTGGCTTAACTTCAGGGAGAAAGCTCTGAACGGCAAAGGACCGGCGTTTTTGACTTTTGAGACGCGGGACCGCGGCAACCTGACCAACGCCCTGCAGGAGATTAAAACGGCTTTCCGTAAACTAACACAAACGCAATAAATTGTAGGGGCAGGGGTGTAACCATAACCCCCCTCGCCCCCCTTGTCAGGGGGGAGTTCTATGTCCCTCCCCTACATTATTGTGTTTATATTAACAATACCAGGAGGACAGATGGAAATAATATTAAACGAAACTAATTTTGACCAGGAAATAAAGGAAGGCGCCCTCCCGTTTCTGGTTGACTTTTGGGCTCAATGGTGCGGCCCCTGCCAGATGCTTGGCCCGATTTTAGACCAGATTGCCACGGACTTTAAAGGACGCGTGTGTGTGGGCAAAGTGAATGTGGACGAAAACCCAAATCTGGCCGGCAAATTCGGGGTGATGAGCATTCCTACCCTGATTCTCTTTGTCGGCGGCCAGGAAAAAGAACGGCTGGTCGGTGTGGTTCCCAAAGAGCGGCTCATTCAATTGCTGGAAAATTCATTAGGGGCTGCGCAACAATAACAATTGACTATTTGCCAGAGGTGATTTTGGAGCGAGACAAGGAGCGAAGAAGATTGCGTAGCGAAAGCTACGGAAGCAATGAGCGACGCAGTCGCAGCCCAAAAGCGCCTGGCCTTTCAGGGAGTCCCGTCTTTGGGTCATTGCGGCGTTGCTCCTCGTCCGTGTGCCGCAGTGGGCACACCGCCTTCGTCGCGCCTTGCACTAACCTCAAATCCGGGACTCCAAATAGGCAATTTTATTGTTGCGCAACCCCTTAAACAATAGAGGCGAAAATGAAACGATTAGCGCGGTGGATGGGTTTGATTATTTTTTTCGCCATTGCCTTGCCTGTTTTTGGCCAGCAAACCGCCGAGGAATATTTTAATAAAGGAGTTGGGTTATATGAAACGCAGAATTACAATGAGGCGGTAACGGCATTTGAAAAAGCGATTGAAATCAAACCCGACTACGCCGAGGCCTACTATAATTTGGGTATAACCTACTGGCAGCAGAAACAGTATAAAAAAGTTTCCGAAAAATTACAGAAGGTAATGGAGGTTGCGCCGGGCAGTGACGTTGCCAAAAAAGCGGAGCAGGATATTAAAAATCTCAAATCAGCCGGGATTTCTTTAGCTGTGCCTAAAGAGGAAGAGGAAACGTTCACCAGAACCGCGCCATCCGAAAAACCAAACGCCACCCTTCCGGAATTGATGGAAGACCTCCGGTTCGGACCAACCAGTAAAAGAATTGCAGCGGCCAAATGGTTGGGATTTTTCGCCGAAGAAGAAGCGGTGGAAGCGCTTGGAGAAGTTACGGGAAAGAGCGGGGAACTGCCGGAAATAAAAATGGCAGCCGTGGAATCGCTGGGTAAAATTGCTCTTCCCTCCGCGGTTCCGTTCTTGCAAACGGCCCTGGAAACACAGGATCTACCGGCCGAAGGAAAACAATCTGCGATAAAAGCCTTAAACGCCATCAACACCACGGAAAGTCTGAACGTGATCCTTTCTGCCTGGGCCGGAACTTTTCCCGGCGGATTATCCGACCAGAACATAATTGAACTGGTACGAAAAAAAGGCAGAGAAGAGTTTGCCAATATCATCCGACCGGCGTATCTTCAGGTTACCGGAGAGAAAAAAATAACCATGGCTTTGGCCCTGGGAATACTTAAAGATACAACCGGGGTTCCGTTAATGGTAAACCGGTTAAAGGAAGATTATCCAACTGACGCATCGCCCGTGTCTTCCCTTAACCAACCGCCTCCGTCCGGAGCGCCTGGTATGCCCGGACCGGGAGGCCGTCCTTCAGTCGTACCTATTCTCAAAGAACAAACCGCGGAATCCGGGGGCTGGTCGCGAAAGAACGAGACCGGTTTGAGAGTGGAGATTATAGAGGTATTGAGTATCTGCGCCGGAGCGAACCAAAAGCCATTTCTTGTCTATCTTTCCAAAAACGACCAGGAAAAAAATGTTAAAGAAGCCGCCCTGAAAGCGGTCAAAAATTTGGAATCGCGTATCGCCGGTTCCACCGAAGATTATCAGAAGGGTATCGCGTTGGCAAAGGAAGGAAAGATAACAGAAGCAATTCCTTTAATTCAAACCGCCTTGAAGGAAAATCCGGACGCGCCCTACGCTGAGGAAATCAAGAAACTTCAAGCCCGTTTTAGTTACGATCGGGCGCTGGTTTTATTGAAGGAAAACAAAAAAGAGGAAGCCATTGCTCTCTTACGGTCCGCCCTGGAGATTGACCCGGCCGCGCCGTTCCGAAAAGACGCTGAAGATAAATTAGCGGGATTACAAGCGCCACCGATATTCTCGGAGGAAATGGGAGCGCCGCCGGCCGCCAGGAAAAAATAGTTACGGCAGCCAACAGCCGGGACGTATCCGGCCCCAGACCGCGTAGCGCTGAAACGCCTCCGCGTATTTAACGCCGCACTGAACACCCCGGAAAGCGCTGTGCTTCTTCATAAAATCTACGTAGTCAACGCCATCGTGGTCCAGCAGCCACCGGTACTGGCTCTGATGGCACAACAACGCCTTCCCTTTCTCTTCAATGAATTCCGAAATGTCCACGTAATCGGTCGGCTGAAAGTTGACTGCGGCCAATGCATCCATAAAATAGAGCGGCGGGATTGATTTGGTGTGCGGACTTTCCGTGCGGTAGTTGGGCAGAGACGCCGCAAAAGAAGCGTCAATCACTAACCGGCCGGTTGTGGAATGGTCACACATGTAATCATCCGGATGATGGGTTAAGATCAAGTCCGGTTTTGCCTGCCGAACTATTTCCACCACTTTCCGACGGCTCTCGCTGTCGGCGTAAACCTCCAGGTCCGGAAAAGCGCCAACGCTGACCAGGGTTGCTTTTTCCGATTTCGCGGCTTCTTCCGCTTCCAGGCGCCGGATACGCGCCAACTCTTCCGGACCAATCTCGTAATGACCCTTATCGCCGTTACATAAAACAGCCGTAAATATTTCGTCGCCCCGGTTACGGAACTTCAGGAGCGTTCCGGCGCAAAGAAATTCAATGTCGTCGGGATGAGCGCCTACCGCCAATACTCTCATTTATACCTCCGTCAATTGCAATCCGCGACCAGCGGTCCGGCCAGTTCCTTCAGGAAAAACAATCGGCCGGGCAGGGTCGGCATAAAACTGCTCGGGACCCACCGGTCCGGTCCGTAGCGCAGGGTGACCCAAAGACTCATCCCCTGCCACATCATTCCCCGGCCAAGACTTCCGTCGCAGCCGCCGATGATTCTGTCCGCTTTGAGAAATATTCCCGGGCCGATAGTATTGGCGAAACAGGGCACCAGGGTAGTCCGGCTCTTGAAACTGGTAATCGCATTCTGTTCAACGGTAAGCGGATGCAGCTTCGCCCCTAAACGGTAGGGCTGTTTTTTCCATTCCGCGGCGCTGGAAAATTCCGCGGCAAAATGCGGCTCCCAGAAGGCGATGTGGAAAACCCGGCCGATGCCGAATATCAACGTCATCTTTGCGCCTTCCTTCCGCAGTTTTTCAATCTCCTCCGGATAAGCGGGCAGCAGTTTTGGGGTTGCAAAATGGCGCTGACCGGACGGTACGGTCAAAGACCCAAGCGGACCGTAAAAAGCGCCTTCCATCGCATTCTGAAAAGCGCCGGGATTATCCGAAGGCAGGGTCTTTCCGTTCCGGTCGCTCCACTCGTCCATATTGAAACCATGCACGTGCCGGCAGTCGACGTTCCATTCCTTCAGAAAATAGACCGCCCATTTATACATCCCCATCGGCCGACCGGCAGAATCAAAACCAGTTTCCTCTTTTCTTCTTTTGCCGCGCAAATTTCCAGCGCAATATCGTGGCCCATCTTAACGTCAAATTCTTCCAGGGATGCGCAGGGAACCGGAACGAAATTCTTGTTCCACCAGGACTGCCGGTCACAAACCGACTTGGCCGGATTACTGCAGCACCGGTCAATCTTAGTTAGGTTCCAGCCCGCCGGAAAAAAGTTCTCCAGCAAAGAGCCCTTCAGTGTTTTTATCAAATCCATAATCCCCCTCCAATTTCTTCTAATGTAGGGGGCGGATTCATCCGCCCCGCGGGCGCCATGAATGGCGCCCCTACGTTTTGACAGGCGGGACTTGTCCACCGAAGCTTTAGCGAAGGCGGACGCCTGTCCTACTTTATATACGCGGCCGCTACCTTCTTAAACGCCGCCACGTAAAGTTCCATATGCTTCAGGGTATAAACCGGGTGCGTAAAGAACGACATCGTCCTTTTGGACAGATAGTTCGCCTTTTTGCAGTCAAAAGTTGCGTAATCAATCTTCCGGGCGTTGGGGTCGTTAAAGGGATACTTTAACCGGCCGAATCCGTTCTGTTCCAGATAGGCCTTCTCCTTATACATTTCCGGCCACTGGACGCCGTAAACCGGAACGCCCTCCGCTTCCATAGCGCCCACAAACTGCTTCACCGGAACCCTAAGCCGGTCAGCGTCAAGCACAAACGGCGCCCACCAGAACGCATTCTCACGCTCCCCGGTGTCCAGCGGCGGATGCAAAATTAGGGGATGACCTTTCAGGGCTTCAATCAGAAAACGGCCGTTCTTCCTCCGATTCAACAGGTTCCAGGTGTCAAGCCGGTCCAGTTCGCAGAGGCCGATTACCGACTGCATTTCGGTCATGCGATAGTTAAAACCCACCCGGTTATGGATGTAAGTAAGCTTCGCTTCCAATTCTAACAATCTCAACCTCTCCTTGACATCGTACCCGTGGTCGCGGAAAGACCGGCATTCCCACTGCAGCGCTTCATTGTCGGTTATCACCGCCCCGCCTTCTCCGCCGGTGGTAAAATGCTTGCTCTGACAGAAACTGAAGCATCCGGCGTCACCGATGGTTCCGGCCTTCTTTCCCTTGTAGATACCGCCGAAACACTGGGCGCAGTCCTCAATCACGAAAAGGTTATGCTTTTTGGCAATCTTCATTATCGGGTCCAAATCAGCCACTACCCCGTAAAGGTGCACGACGATAACGGCCTTTGTTCTTTCGGTAATTTTGTCCTCAATATCCGCCGGGTCAAGGGTATGGGTCTCATCCACGTCGGCGAAAACCGGCAAAGCGCCCGCCTGAAGAATACAGAATGAGGAAGCGATGAAAGAATAGGAGGGGCAAATAATCTCGTCACCCGGGCCTATCCCCAAAGCCGCCACCGCGGTATGAAGGGCGCTGGTGCCGTTGCTGGTTGTTATCCCGTACTTTGCGCCGTTCCACTTCGCCCATTCGTTCTCAAACTTAACACCCATCTCGCCGGTCCAGTAGTTGACCTTTCCGGTGCGCAGGGGTTCCATCGCCTTCTGGATGGTGGTCTCTTCAAAAGAAGGCCATCTGGGAAAAGAAACTTTGTTTAGCGCTTCCCCGCCATCAATTGCTAATTTTTCCGCCATATTTTCCTCCCTCGCCCGCCGAAGCAAGGACGCCTCGTGGCGGCAAAGCCGCCTGTAACGAGTCGTCCGTATTGCGAAGGCGGGCTTTACCCTACACTTTAATTACTTTACCGGTACGGGCCGATTCGTAGGCCGCCAACACCAATTTTTGAGACCAAAAACCATCTTCCCCGGAGACGACCGGTTTACGATTTTCCAAAATCGCATCAGCAAACTCTTCAATCTCCGCCTGGTAAATATTTATCAGCGGAAACTTTAAATCTACTCCACCCGACTGAGACCTTTTCTGCTCTGCTTCATAGCCCTTCATCTCTTTTTCTATAAAAGCGCGCGCGGTTCCGGCCGGTCCCTGACCGATGGTTCCTTCCGCCAGAACCGAACCGGCGCTTCCGTAAACTTCCAGGAGATTACGGGAAGAATTATCCGGTATGGAAAAGAACGAATCAACCACACCCAGGGCTCCGTTCTGAAAACGAACCATAGTAAGAGCGCTGTCCTCCGACGGATAAGATTGGATGAGATTACCGGTAAAACAACTTATTTCCGTAACCGGTGATTGAAAAATATACTCCAGCAGATCAATGAGATGATTGCCCATATCAATCAAGGAACCACCCCCGCCCTGTTCCGGATTCTGCCGCCAGGCCCCTTCCATCAACGGGTACCAGCAGGAAAGCTGGGCCCGGCCCAGAACCGGCTTGCCAATCCGGCCTCCGGCAATCATCGTCTTCAACTGTTGATGAAGACCGTGGAACCGCATCATATAACCTACCCCTAATTTCCGGTCCTGTTTTTCCGATTCCTTAATCACCGATTCGCAATCGGGAATTGTCAGGGCCAACGGTTTCTCCACCAGAACGTTCTTGCCGAAGCGCAGCGCCTCTACCGCCTGCTTTGCGTGCAGATAGGCCGGCGTCGCAATGTAAATTGCGTTGATTTCCGGGTCCGACAGCAGTTCCTTTTCAGTGTCATAGGACTTAACTTTTAAATCTTTTGCCATCTCTTTTGCCACCGTAAGATTGGCATCCATAACCGCAGTCAAGCGGCTGTTCTTCGCCGGCACAATCCCCTCCGGAATGGTGCGCCGCCGCGCAATTCCGCCGCAGCCGATTACTCCCCAATTGACCATATTTTCCTCCGGAAATGTAGGGGCGCCATTCATGGCGCCCGCGGGCTCGATGAATCGAGCCCCTACAACGAATTCAATAATTTTATCGCCGCTTCCGTAATCAAATCCCCGGCCTCCGGCGCCAGATTGCTGCTCCGCGCCAGACGCTCCTCGTAACCGGTGCCTTCGGAAAAAGCCGGCCGGGTCGGTATGTATCCCAGGCCATTATTCGTCAACTCAATTACAAAAGTGGGTTTCAATTTTGATTCTGATTTTATCCGCAGTCCGTATTCCACAAAAACTTCCCCCGGTAAAAAGGCAAATCCGGCCTCGTTTATCCGCACCGCGCCCACCGGCACGTCTTCCTTCTTTTTTCCTCCATCAACAACCATAAGCATCTCTTTCAACCAGGCAATTTCATCGCCAAACAGATTGCTCCGTCGGTGTATCTCCGCCTTATCTTCTTCGCATAACATTTCCAGACCTTTTTCAACCACCCGGCGGGCAAATTTCAATTCGGATTCGGCCGGCTGCCGCACTGTAATTTCCAGCTTAGCGCCGGCTGCTTTAACCATCTTGAACGGCTCACAGTCAATCTTTTCGGCAACCTTTATCGCCTCGGCCGCCAGAATAGTACCCATCCATTCGGTGTGCGCAAAATAACCGGTTTTCACTTTTCCGGTCCCAAAATCAAGATGGCTGATATTACCGCAGGCGCCGGTAAAAAAACTCACCAGCACGTTTTCACCCTTGATTTTACGCACTAACCGGCGGATGACCCCGGGATAATCGGCGGAAACCCTGACGCCGCCGATGGTGTCCAGATGACAGGCGAAATTGACCAGCACCGCCCTTAAATTACCGGATTCATCTTCTATCCTCATAACCGCCACTTCCGGGTCAATCGGGCCGGTCGGTTTTATTATGTCGGGATTCCCTTTTCCGATTATCTTCTCCCAGGCGTCGCCGGCGCCGGGGTTGGTGCGGACCGTTCCATCCTTCATCAGATAACGGCGGTTAAAAGAAATATCGGCCTCCGCTCCGCTGCCAAACCCGATGCGGCCCGGCGCCAGGTTTGAAACCGCCTGCCGGACCGAACCGACGATCAGACCGGGTAAAGACCGGACGTAATTTATGTCCTGCGCAACGCCGAAAGCGCTTACCGTAGCCGGCCCGGTGTGAGTATGGGTAGTATGAATAAATATATTCTCCGACGGAATGGAAAATTCCCGGCTGATCAAATTCTTGGTCTCGTTAACCGTTTCCGGCAGAAGGGCAATCAGGTCGCAGGTAATCAGGACGACCTGCTCTTCCCCGGCCTGAAAAAGAAACGTCTGGGCAAAAAGTTTGTCGTGCACGCCAACGCTCTTCCGGTCTTTAAAATAGCCAACCAAGGAACTGCCAACCGGCGGCGTTATGTCAACCTCGGCCATACCAATTTTGGGATTCATTTTACAGTAATAATTGTAGGGGCTCGATTCATCGAGCCCGCGTTTTCGGGTCGGATGAATCCGACCCCTACTTTTTATTTTATCTTTTTCTTTCCGAATCCGTCAAAATTTAACGCCGAAAACTTCAAACATCCCCGGCCGGTTTCTTTTTGGACGATGGAAACTCTCTATTTTAAAGCCGTTGCGCCGCAGCGCCCGCCTTAAGGAACCTTCCGTGAAAAAAATCTCCGAAAGGCGCCTCCGCCCTACCCTCAGCGTTGCCTGCCGACCGAACGCCGCAAAGAGTAAACCGTTAAAAAAAACGAATAAAAAATAACCGAGCCAGGCCGGGTTCCGCAGGATAATTTTCAACCGGGAAAGATAGTACCCGGGAGAATTCACCAGGATGCAAATGCGGCCGTTGTCTTTAGAAAACCGGCTCAAAGCGGACAGCGCCTGGTTAACCTTCACCCGCTGCAGAACACCCCGGCAGATGACGTGGGTAAAATACCCTTCCGGCAAAGAGACCGCGCTGATTTCGGAATTAAAAAAGGAATAACGCTCCGGCGGTGTCCCTTTCTGCCGGAATAAAAAATCCGCGAACTCAACCGCGTAGCCATCGCGGTCAATACCCGTTACTTGTCCGGGGTTAAAACGAAATATCGCCAATAACGTCTGACCGCCGCCGCAGCCGAAATCCAGAACGGTTGACTTTTCGTCAATCTTCAAACGCTCCAAAACCGGTTTCAAAACATCCCGTTCCACCTGGCTGCGGTATTCCGCCAGGTTGTAGGCGAGCGAAGTACCGGCCGGCGTCAAGGATAAACGACCCCTTTCTTGTACTGCCAGGTTAAGCGAAAGCATCTTTTCCGCAACCAAAGTCACCTTCGGGTAACGATTCCGCCCCTGTCGAAAAGAATAGAGACCGATCAGCGCTTCCTGCAACCCTTTTTCCAGCCACACTTGCCGTAAAATTTCTTCGGATAGGAAACGATTACTCATTGCTGGCTTTCTCCGGAATAATTTTCAACCACGAAATAACGCGGTATCTTAAAATCAGGGAAATCATCCTTAACGCCAGAATTATTGTTTTCCCCCTGTGCCCGGTCACGGAAGAACGACCCACCCGGGGCAGATAATTGACCGGTACTTCAATATACCTTAAACCGTTAAGGACTACCAGAATCATCATCTCCGGTCCGAAATGCTCTCCGCTTATCGTAAACTGGCTTTCAATCTTCCGGAGCGCTTCCCGCTTAATCAACCTCATGGAACAACCAACATCGGTAAGAGTAGAGGTGTTAAAAAGAAACTCCAGCAGTTTGGCAACCGCCCAATTCCCCCACTTCAGCAGAGAACCCATATTAGCGCCTTCCCAGATGAGAACCTGGGTGGTCCGGGTGCCAAAGACAACCTCAAAATCGTCCGCGTAGGCAAGTAACTTAACGATATCACGCGCCAGAAAGGTTCCGTCCGGTTCGCAAATGACCATCAGGCCGCCGGACGCCTCCCTCAAACCCCGTTGGATTGCGGCGCCATAGCCCTGCCTGGGCTCAAAGACCTCGCGCGCCGCAGTCTTTCCAATTTCAGCGCTGGTGCCGGCCGCCGCGTTGTTATTAACCGCAAGGACCTCGTCCACCACACCGGTCTGAAAAAAATCATCAATAACCCGGCGGATGGAATCCTTCTCGTTGTAAGTGGGTAAAATCACCGAAACGCTGTTATTCCGCCACATCTTCTTCCTTTCGCGGAATAACATTACAAACGGCGTAAGCGGCAAACAGAATCACATACGGCATAATGGGCAGCCGGTACCTGATGACCGCCCTGCCCAAAATAGTCAACGTGGAAAAAGAAACTATCAGCGTAATCAGAATAAGGCTTCTCCGCCAGTCTTTCCGGGAAAGGACGGCTCCAATCACGAACAACGTTATGATGACCCCGGAAGTCAGGATGCTCAGCCAAAAATGGTAGATGTTATAAAGACTCCCGGTTACTCCCGAACCCAGGTGAGGATAAAATCTCCAGAAACGAACAAAACGGTTGCCAATCAGTTTCAAATAGTCCCGGGGATAGGTAAGAATAAACTTAAACGCCTCTTTCCGGTACCAACTACTAATCTCCACTTCCGACATATTCTTAAACAACGAGGTGTCTTCACCGTGGAAAAAACCGGACGGCTTATTTATCTCTTTCAGGGCGCCGGGGTTATTAGCGATATACAAAACCTCTCCGGTAACGGTAGGAATGACCACCGGCCGGTGAAAAATGGCGTAGTTGCGAATAACCCAGGGTGAAAAAACCAGACCAAAGAAGAGCAGCATCAAACCGGCATTCCGCAACGCCCTCAACCTATCCCGGCAGACAAGAACAAAACTGAGCAGCAGAAAAGGTGTAATCAGAATTGTTTGCGCGCGGGTTAGCGCGGCCAGGCCGAGCAGGGAACCGGCCAAAAAAATATTGAAAAATGAGGGTTTTTTCACGCTCCGGGTCAAAAACAGGATGGGCGGCAGCAGGATGAATACGGCCAGACTTTCCGGAGAGAGATAACCGCTCCAGTAAACCATTTCCGGCAGAAAAACAGCGGTGAGCGCCGCAACCATCCCGACCTTTTCGGAGTCAAACGTCTCCCGGCCCAGGTAGTAAAGCAGTACCGCCACCAGACTGCCTAAAATCGCCAGCAGAATCTTGGCAACCAGATAATTTTCCCCAAAGAGGAAAAAGACCGGAACCAGGAGAAAACTGAAAACCGGCTCTCTCCAGGCGTAAAGGGGCTGATTACCCGGGTAAATTGACACCGAACGGGGCATGGAATAGCCCCTGCCCTCAATAATCGACCAGGCCGCTTCCTTAACGCCTTCTTCCTGCCATTCGTCAACAGTGTTATCCATGCTGGCAATCCAGGCAACCCTTAACGCCAGGGCCAGCAGGAAAATCATCAGTAGTTTTTTACTATTTTTCTGCATAAACCCTCCCAAATCAAATCAGATTCCGGCGCTTACGGTACCATTTTAACAACGGGTGACTGAAATTGTTTTTTAAAATAAACTTTTTTATGCTCCAATTAATTGACCGGACAAAAAGAATGGCCATGTTTCTGGGTAAAAATTTCAAGCCAAAATATTTATGGCGAATCATAAAACCATCAATTAACGACCGGTAAGATTTACTGATACCGCCAACCCGAAAAGCAGCTATTAAATCCGGACAGGTATGAAATTTAACTCCGTTAAAACAAAGATTATAAACGAAATCCACGTCCGCTTCAAGTTTGTATCTCAAATCATATTTGAATTTCCAGTATATTTCCTTTTTGACGAACATGGCCGGATGAACGATTTCCTGCCCGAAAGTTCCCAGTCCGGCTAATCTTCTCCGCCATTGAATCCTGGATTTCGGTTCATCTACAAAAAATAATAATTCTCCCGAAAAAACGCCTGCCTCATTATCTTTTAAAAATTCTTTAACGATAATCTCCACCGCGTCCGGCTGATAATAGTCGTCGCTGTTGATGATTCCTACCAGGTCTCCTTGCGCCCGGGCAATGCCCTTATTCATCGCGTCGTAAAGCCCCCGGTCCGGTTCGCTGACCCGGTAAGCGATGCGGCTCTGGTATTTCTTGATGATATCCAGGGTCCCGTCGATAGAACCGCCGTCTATGATGATGTACTCAATATTCTGATAGGTCTGGCCGATGACACTCTTGATGGTCTGCTCCAGATGTTTTTCGCTGTTAAGACAAACGGTGATAATGCTGACCAGCGGTTTATCCGGTGCAGATGTTTTACCGTATTCAACGTTCATTATTATCCTTTTATAGCCGCAGATTCACGCATTTTACAAAAACTTCATTCATCTTGATTTATGAAACATCCTTCGGTGCCACCGCAATATTTTGTGGTTCAAATTACTTTTAAAAACCTTGCGTATGATTAACCTATTGATTATGGCAATCACCAATCCGCAGGTATTACTCAAAAAAGCCCTACCTCCAAAATATTTGTTTCTTATTCTGTATTCATCAAAAAGAACCTGGCATCCGGCGCTTTTACCTCCACCCCGAAAACAAGAAATCATCCCGCGGCAATAGTGAAATTTGATACCGTTAAAATAAAACTTCAGAAAAAGGTCAAAATCGGCTGAAATTCTATATCTTAGGTCGTAACGCCACTTCTGATATATTTCTCTTTTCACAAAAGAAGAGGGATGGTTGATGCACCAACGAGGGGTCCCTATCTTTTCCGACCTGCCCAATACCACTTCTCGGTATTTGCCGTCGTTAAACAGGAGTTCAGTGTCGCCCCAAAAAACCCCGGCTTCTTTATCCTTTTTGAATTCGTTGACGATAATCTCCACCGCGTCCGGCTGATAATAGTCATCGCTGTTGAGAATTCCCACTAACTCCCCTTTAGCCAGGGCAATACCCTTATTCATGGCATCGTAAAGCCCCTGGTCCGGTTCGCTGACCCAGTAAGCGATGCGGCTCCGGTATTTCTTGATGATATCCAGGGTCCCGTCGGTAGAACCGCCGTCTATGATAACGTACTCAATGTTCTGATAGGTCTGGCCGAGTACGCTTTTGATGGTCTCCTCAAGATGTTTCTCGCTGTTGAGGCATACGGTAATGATGCTGACTAAAGGTTGGTTTACCATAAGATTTAACTTGCTTGTCTCGCTTGCCTCAAGAAGGTCAATCGGGAATTTTCCGAGGAATGGATTCCCCCTCCAAAATTCTATGGAAAAGATTTAACATTTTATCCGCATAAATATCCCAGCGAAGATTTGTCTCCACGAACTGTCGACCGTTGGCACTTAGTTTTAACCACAATGCTGGATCATTTCGCAAACAAATAACCGCTTCGGCAATACGCTGAGGAGACATGGGGGGCACCAACAACGCGTTTTCGCCATCAGTCAAAACCTCCGAAGCGCCACAACCCCGCGAAACGATAACCGGCGTTCGACAGGCCATGGCTTCAAAAACCGCCAGTCCCCACGTCTGAGGAAAATTAGGAAAAACGAAAAGATCCGCCTTCTGATATGCGGCAACCAATTGTTCTTCATCTGAATATCCGTGGAAATGAAAATGTTTCTCCAAACCATATTTTTCCACCAAATAATATATTTTATTTGCATACCAACGACAGCGTTCATCGGTTCCGATATGGTGCATCTCAAAAGAAACACCCTGTTCTCTCAGTATCCTGGCGGCTTCAACAAGGTCTTCACATCTCCGCCAAGGAAAAAAAATACCGTTGGACAGTATGTTTAAGGTTTCTCTGGGTGGTGATTTTGCGGCCGCCGTAAAGTGGGAAAAATCAACTCCATTTCTAATAATTTCGCTGTTGATTTTATAATTAATCCTTAATTTGTTTTTATTCAGATAATCCAACACCACGATATGTTCTATCCTTTTAATATACTGAAAACACCGCCACTCAAAAAAAATCGTGCCCCGGAAAGGCGACAGCAGAAAACGGATTAACTTCTTTACTCCCCGGAGATCTGGTTCAGGCAAAGGCCAATCGTTCATTACCCAGACAAACGGTGCCTTCAATTTTTCTCTTGCTTTTACCCCGACTGGATATACCTCACAATCATGGCAGCATAAAATGTCAACATCTTTATCTATCAGGGAAAGAGTTTCCCGGTAAACATTTTCATAATAGAAATACCTAAACCAGCCTATGAACATTTTCCTCAAAATTGAATCGAAAAAAGTTTTCCGCGTGAAAGCATAGTTCTCCCGGCCGACCCTGAGGTAGGTTACGTTCAGCTGCTCCAAAAGAAATCGGTAACATCGCGCCCGGTCATAATAAACGGAATATACCCTGACAACGTGCCCTGCCTTCTGCAGATTAAGAGCCAACTCTAAAGCCTGTCGCTGCGTCCCTCCGCTGATATTGAGGTCCCAGATAAGAACGCCGATTTTCATCTTTTCTTAACATCAAATTCCTTCATATCCGGTTTAAAATCTCTCCAAAAACAGCCGCAACATAATCAAGGTCTTCCCGGTTCAGATATTGGTGACAACCGATGTAAAAAGCATTTCTTCCAATATAATCAGCGACCGGGAGTGTTTTCCGATAAAATTTCCGCAAATGGGCAAAAGCGGGCTGCTGGGTGGGAATGGAACCAAAGAGCGGCCGGTTCTCCACCCCTTTTTCTTCCAGCATCATGCGCAACCTGCTCCTTTTCCATTCTGCGCCCTCTTTAATAATCAACGGATATGCCAAATAACTTACGTTTTCGTCGAAAACCGGGAGCGAAAAAATATCCTGGAATTTATCCAGTTTTTGGTTGAGATATTTTACGTTCTCCTGTCTCTTTTTAAATATCCAATCCGCTTTTTTCAACTGAGAAACACCCAACGCGGCTGAAAATTCGGTGGTTTTAAAGTTATACCCCACGTATTCGTGAGTGAACCTCGGATCACAATCTTCCTCATCATTAAAATTCCTGTTTTTCCTTCCGGGACAAATTCCCATGCTTCTGGTGCACACCAGACAAGCGCAGCTACGGCCGTTTGCTTTCAGGCGCAGGATTAATTTAAAAATTCTTTCGTCGTTGGTTGTCAAACACCCCATTTCACCCGCCTGAATATTATGGGCCACGTAAAAAGAAAACCCACCCATCAAACCAAGAGAACCCGTCCTTTTATCCTTATAAATAGTACCGTGCGCCTGAGCTGAATCCTCAAAAACAACCAACCCATATTTATCCGCCAGGGTCATTATTTCATCCATATCATTAGGGTATCCCATGACGTGAACCGGAATAATAGCCGCATATTCTCCGGGTTTTGAATTTTTAAGCAGAATTTTCAATTTACTAACATCCAATTTAAAAGTATTCCGGTCAATATCCACAAAAACCGGTTCAAAACCGGAGAGTGCAATTGCATTTGCCGTCGCCACGTAATTTACCGGATTGGTAATAATCTTTGCGCCCTTTCTAAACCTGGGAAACCGGTCATCATACAGCAGGGCAAGAAGTCCAAGCAGCAGAGCAGCGGTGCCTGAACTGACAGCGACCGCAAACCTGGTTCCGATGTATGCGGCAAACCTCTTTTCAAACTCTCTGACTTTCAACCACTCGGATATTCTTCCGCCTTCAATAACTTTATAAATGGCGGCCTTTTCTGCCTGATTCCACCTGAAATCTCCGACAAACACACGTCTAAACGCCGTTTTCTTGTCAGATTGCATCTTGCCATCCTTTTAAAAGGTCATAAAGGGAAACGGAAAGCGCGTATTTCGGTTGCCAGCCCAAACCCCTTAAGCGCCGGTTGCTTCCCACCACTTCGGGAATATCAAGCCGCCGGAATTTGGCCGGGTCAATTTCCACCGTTATTTTCCCACCCGAGAAACCGATCAACCGGCCAATTATCTCCTCTATGGAGACCAAACTCCCGCTGCAAACATTGTAAACGCATCCGGGCTTCCCCTGCCGGATAATCTTCCAGTAGGCGCTCACCACGTCCCTGATATCGGTAAAATCCCTTCTGGCTTTCAGATTACCGACCTTAATCTTATGTTGATTCCCGCCTTTTAAACCGGCAATCTGCCTGGCAAAACTGGAACAGACAAAACTATCCGGTTGGCCTGGCCCGGTGTAATGGAATGTCCGGGTAAAATAAATATGCAGTCCGAATGTCTTAAAATAATAAAACCCGACTTCTTCTTCAAACTTTTTGCTCAGTCCGTACGCATTAACCGGCCGCAAAGGGTAAGATTCCCGGATAGGCAATTTTTCGCCGGTAACCGGTCCGTATTCCTCGCTGGACCCCGGCAGCAGAATTTTGGAAGCAGGCGATATCTTTCGGACAGCCTCCAGCAATACCACCGTCCCAACAACGTTGGTTTCAAATATACGCAACGAATCAACAAACGCTTTGGCTACCGTTACGTAGGAAGCAAAATGAAAAATAAGATCCGGACTGGTTCGTTCAATAACCCTTTCGACATCCGGCGAATGGTTAATATCGACTTTCATCATCTCAATGCCGGAAAAACAAACTGTATCCTTTTTATCCGGGGGATGGTGTAAATATGTTCCGAATATCTTGAGCCCGGATGAATTTTTCAATAATTCACAAAGGTGACGACCGGAAAAACCAGTGATGCCAACAATTAAAACCCGCGTTTCCTTTTTATTTCTCATTTTTTACCACTGCCCGACTATCTCCGGTAACTTAATTTTTTAACGGTATTCTTTACGATTTTTCTGAAAATATTTTTTATTTTACCCCTCACCCTAGCAGAAAAAGTGCTTTGAAAATGCGTCTTGAAGGTAAATATGTCGGCCGCTTTGTTCGTGATGACGAAAGAAGGATGAATAATTTCAGACACATTCCCGGTTTTCATATTGGCAAACTTATCGTTTTTACTGGTAGTGTGTGTTGCGCCTTCTCCGAAACCTATGTTTGAAATAAGGTTTACGTTGGGCAAAATAGTAAGTCCATTTTGGCTCCACATAGCGTATAACCATTGGTAGCACCAAGTGTCTATCTTCCCTTCGTGCGTCGCCTGTATTTGTTTTATCCAGTATTCTTGCATTCTTTCGTCTTCAAATATATTGGCAAGTTGGTTCTGTTCCAAAAACTTGGGCCAGGTTTTCATCGCTACGTCATAATACATCCAGGCCCTTCTCCAACTTGCCCATCCCCACAGATGATTATATACCGAAAAATAGTAATTACCATCACCTCTAACGTGTCCAGATTGAAAATTAACCCCGCCAATATGCATTATTCGGGTATCATTTCTGTATTTAGCCAGTAATTCCTGACAAAACCAGAAGAAGCTCCGGTCGGGCAGCGTATCGTCTTCCAGAATAATGCCTTCTTCTTCATTCTCGAAAAACCAATTCACCGCATTACTGCAAGCTATTTTGCATCCCAGATTTTTAGCTCGAAAAAGGGTGCGCACCGAGCATTCCCAATCTACCTTTTTTATGATTTCCCGTGCTTGCCGGCACCTTTCGGATTCACCATTTTTCCCCTCCCGCGGACCGTCTGCCGCGACAAAAAGTTTTAAAGGTCTCGCTCTTCTTATTTCCTCAAATACCCTTTGCGTAGTATCGGGACTGTTGAAAATCAAAAACAATACCGGGGTCGTAATCGGCTTTTCCATTTTTCAGCGGAGTACTTTCTTTTTAAACTTTAAAAGCAATTCTTTTTGAATGTTTTTTATATCATTGCCCGACAGCGCGCTTGTCCTGATGGTTGTCTCGGCTTCTCCACCCTTGCCTTTATAAAACCCGCTGAAGGAGTCGGGATCGCTTGTAAAATAGAGGTCAAATTCATTTTTGTTCTGGTCTATGCTATCGCGGATTCGCGTTCCTTTATACGGAAAATAGATAACGGCATCAAAATCATTGGATACTTCTTGGCCAAACCTGTTCAAAAATCTTTTGGAGGTGAGGAAATCTAAAAATCGCTGCGTCTCTTCAATTGTTTTCCAATTTTCTCCGGGCAAACCCACTACAATAAAAGCCTTGACTTTTATCAGGTGTCTGTTGCATATTTTAACATACTCATAGTTTTGCGCGACCGTGGTTTTTTTGTTTACAATATCCAATATTTTTTGAGAACCGGCCTCCGCCCCAAAGCCGGTTTCTATGCATCCGGAACCGGCTAATAATTTTGCCATATCTTCGCTCATGCTTTTGGCGTGTCCGAAACACCGATAAATCATATCGTGCTTTGCTATTTCTCCGGCAAGTTCAAAAACTCTTTTTAGCGATACGGTAAATATATCATCAAAAAACATAATTCCTTCATAGCCGGCCTCTTTTGCCTGAACTATCTGCCTTCCGACATTTTCGGAAGTATATAAACGAACTCTAGTGTTGGCGTCCTCGCAGAAACTGCAGGACATCGGACAGCCCTTGCCGGTCAATACCGTGGTTGACCTTATTCCCTGAACAAAGAAATTGTATTGGTTTAAAAATTCTGGTTCTCTATACGGCAGGGGCATTTTATTCATCTCTGCCTGAGAAACCGGCATATCTAAAACCCGGCCAAGACCTTGCGCCCCGCTCACGATAGACATCAGGGCAATTTCACCGTCACCGGTCACCACATAATCAAAGGACTGCTTTACGCAATCACCCGGGTAGTGTGTTGCGTGCGGCCCGCCGATGATAACTGTTTTCTCCGGGAATGTCTTTTTGACAGAATGAAGAATGGCATACGCCTGTTTTTTTTGAGGTGTCATACAGGAAATGCCAAAATGAGTAAATTCACGATATTTTTCCAAGTTATCAACGTCAAAGTTATTTTCGATCGTAGAATCTATGCCGTTTTGAAGTGCACACGCGTGTAAGGACATAATTCCAAGCGGGGGCATAACCCGGTCATTATCTAGGAACGGATCCCGCAGAGAAATCAGCAGCAGTTTTGTCTTTGTCGTATCAGACATATTGTTTCCCTTCAATCAATTCTTGTTCCCGGCTTGCCACCAGTTAATATCCACGGATAACTTATCAATCTGGTGTAATAAAATATTCCCTGTAACTTTTTAAAGTTTTGATTTTTCTTGTTCATTGCCGCATATAACAGGAACTATTATATGCAGGACAACCGGAGTATGATACGGTTATACCTCCGGAAGAAATTTAAAAATAACCGTATTAGGACATTTAGCGAAAATAATATAGCCATAATTTTTCAAAAATTTTGTTATTTCATGTTCCATCAGGCCCGCAACAGATTCACTGTATATTTCAACTAAAAGAACTTTCGGCTTATACTTATTCCAGTTGTTAGAAACAAGCACATCAAAGTCGAGTCCCTCAACATCTACGGACATAAAATCAATAATTTGATTTTTCGGTAAATGTTTGTCTAAAACTTCTTCAAGTCTAAAAGTCTCAAGTTTTTTAACATCAATAATCTTGTATTTACCCCCACACCCGCCTCTTGATTCAGATAACTCTTTAGAAAAACTATTTAACGCAGGCTCATCAAAAATGTAATAAGTCAACTCATGTTTCTTGCTTGATATTGCCAATTCAACATTAATATCTCTTGGCCTTCTCTTGTTAAATTCTTCCATACTTCCTGGCATGGTATCTATATTAATTCCTCGCCAGCCCTTTTTGTAAAAAAAACATGTATTTGAAAATCTCTTCGGATGGTGTGCTCCTACATCCACATAAAACCCCGTTTTTTGGTTTCCAAATATATACCTTAAAATCATGTCTTCTCCCTCTTGAGAATAAGACTTTAAAGCATAAATGTCAAACAGAGATTTTCTGAATTTTCTCAGAAATTCTTTCATTGAGTCAGGTAATATTGCCTTGAGATATTCCTTCATGTTTAGAACCATATTATCGAGCCATTAAATCATCTTTTGATGATATAATATCCATCGGCGAGAACACTTAGAGAAGTAATTCATATTTTTCAATGAAATATTGAGAAACCCTAGACTGAGAAACTGCAAGAGTTGAGGAATTACCAAGTTCTTGAAATTTTATTTGCAACCCCGTTCTTGGCTTAAAGTCATGTTTTAATCTTAAAGCTTCTTTAGTTGCTTCCAAAATTTCTATCTGCGATGGAGCGCGAGTGGTTATAGATAATGATGATAATATTGAACTATTAGAATTGCGGCATTCGTAAAAAAAATTTACTTGTTTTACCAAAGGCCGAAAATTTTTGTTATTGTCGATAAATAAAGTTGGCACATTAACCGTGAATCGGCCCGGCGGTAAATACGCTGGCGCCCATTGGCCGGCACAAACTAAGGGCACATCACATGTATCCGCCACCATCGAAAAACCCGAGGCGGATGATAGTACAAATTCGGCGTTTTGGATTAGTTCACAATCGTATTGAAAACAGGCAATTTCTGACTCTGCATAATTTATAACGCCTAAAGCACTGAAACTTTTTGGCATTTTCTCTCGCCCGGCAAAAACCACGCTACAGCCCTCCTCCAGCAGGTATTTAATGGTTGTTAAATATGAAACTGGATCGGTTGGAATTGCGGTTCCATTTCCTGCTACATCTTTAATTTGAATTACCGCATATTTTTTTGAGGCTTTGCCCAAAAATTTCTTCAGCGCAGGACTGATAGATTTAAGAATTTTTAATGGGTTAACCTCATTTGTTTTTTCTCGTGCTGCAAAATAATCAACCCATCTTCCTAAAACTTCTTCAAATGGTCGGTATCCGAGTTTAAAAATTGGGAGTATCTTCATACCGTAGTTTTTTATCCGGACACTATAGTTGTCTACCGCTGAAAGTGAACAGTCAAGTCGAAGTGCAGTATACTTCATTGTTAAGGGCAGAAGAAACATATATAAAATATCATTGCTTATAAATTTATAAAATCTTTTCCCGAAGATTTTTACCGCACCATACGCTACCTCTGATTGCGGCCAGACCACTACATAACGCCTGCCTGACTCTATCTCACCCAGATATAAACGCCTAAAAAACCAATCTAATTCAGCTGATACATGTCCTACTGAATGTGAAATAATATTAACCAAAAACGAAACCCTTTTCTTCATGAGTAAAAAGTAAAGAGGCCAGGCAAGCCAGTAAACATAGAACGATAAATTGGGAGCAATCCATTTCACATAGCATTCTGGCAATCCGAATAAGCTATTGTATTTTCTAAATTTCTTATCCAAAGTGAATCGGATAAAACGCTTAAGAAACACTGGAAGGCGTTGAACAATCAAACGCAGTCTATCTTCTTTTCTTAGCTTTAAGAACAGTTTATTAATCATACGATTGTCTTGTCGAATGAACTCAACTTTTACGACCGCTTGTCAGGAACGGTATTTTATAAGATTAAGATGAATATCTATCGCCGCTATATTCACTAGACCGTGGCATCAATCAAAAAAGGGCGCCGTTAATTAATAATTATGCTCCAGGTCCAATATAGTTAGTCCTCCAAACTAACCTGGGTCGTATACTACCTTGCCATTTAACTCCAGATGTATCGCGGCCATGGAAATCATGCACTGTAAAAGATATAATGTTTTGCTCATTAACAGCTAAAACGAAATTTTGAAGAATTGGAGTTAACTGAAGATCGATACTATATGTCATAGTCTGAAAAAAATTCGCAGGAAATCTACAATGTGTCTCGAACAATCCGACGGGCAACGGTTTATCAAACCAGGAATCTTCGCCGATGTTCTCCTGTGGTAAGTTTATTGAAGAAAAAACAACGGCATCAATCTCATTTTTCACCATGATACTGACAATAACTTTCCCATCTTTTTTAAGATTCCAGTATTTTACCTGAAATATGATTTCTTCTTGGATATCCAAATCTGTTGTTATTTGTCCCTTTGACGACATAATACAAACAGAATGTAACTTAATATTTTCACTTCCGGGTGCACTTTGAGAATCATTCCATACCAACTTTGTATTTTTCTTACCGAAGCTTGCCAGATATCCTCGTATCACATCAGAAGATTTATCGAATTGAACGACTCTTCCTGAATCGAGCATAATACTTCGGCTACACAAAGCAGCTATACTGTTCATATTATGCGACACAAAGAGTATGGTTCGGCCACTTTTCGATATATCTTCCATCTTCCCCAGACATTTCTTTTGAAACTGCGCATCCCCGACAGACAGAACCTCATCTATCAACAATATTTCCGGTTCCAGATGGGCGGCGACGGCAAAGGCGAGGCGCACATACATACCGCTGGAATAGCGTTTCACTGGAGTGTCAAGAAATTTTTCGATTTCGGCAAAAGCAACAATTTCATCAAATTTTTTCTTGATTTCGGCCCGTCTCATACCCAGGATTGCGCCGTTCATAAAAATGTTTTCTTTGCCTGTCAACTCAGGATGAAACCCCGTGCCAACCTCCAAGAGGCTGGCTACGCGGCCGTAAATACGCGCTTCACCCTCCGTGGGTTCGGTAATCTCGCTTAGTATCTTCAGGAGAGTACTTTTGCCGGCGCCGTTCCGGCCGATGATTCCTACTTTTTCTCCTGCCCGAACATCAAATGTAACGTCTTTCAGCGCCCAAATCTCTTGTGTATCTTTATGCTTATTGTTTCTTTTAAAGAGATTTTTAACGCTGTTGGCCATAACATCGCGCAGAGCCCGGTAGCGTTCCCCGCCGCCCAGTCCCAGTAAATAACGTTTCCCCAGATTTTTTACCGATATAATTGGTTTTTCCATCGCTTAAATGACGTCCGCAAAGGTCCTTTCCATTTTTCTAAAATATAGCAGTCCACCCGCAAAAATAACCAAAACGGAGACGGCGCTTATGATGATACCGGTCCAATTTGGCGTTGCGGTGCCTAATATGCACCACCTGAAACCATCAATCACCCCGGCCATAGGATTCAAAGAATAAAGCAATTTCCATTTCTCCGGTATGATAGAGGAGGAATAAGCAACCGGTGAGATAAACTGGCCGGCCTGGACTAAAAAGGGCACAATATAAAATACATCCCGAAACTCAACATTCAAGGCCGACAGCCACAGACCGACACCCAATGCGGCCGTAAATGCCAGCAGCAAAAACAAGGGGAGATAAATAATATTTGCGGTAGGCACAATCTTGTACCAGACCATCATCCCGATAAGAATAACAAAAGAAATACAAAAATCAATTATTCCGGAAATGACGGCGCTGGCCGGAATAATCAGGCGCGGGAAATAAACCTTTGATATAATTGAGGCGCCGCCAACGATAGACTGGCTTGACGAACTCATGGACTGCGCGAAAAACTGCCAGGGAAGGAGGGCGGTAAATGTCAGAATGGGATAGGGAACACCATCTGAAGGCAATTTTGCCAACCGTCCGAAGATGATAGAGAAAACAATCATTGTAAGCAGCGGTTGAAGAATACTCCAGGCGATGCCGATTACCGCCTGTTTGTACCTAATCAAAATGTCCCGAAGCGCAAGAAACCAGAAAAGTTCCCGATACCGCCATAGTTCACGGAAATCGACGCCAATGAGTCCGCGACGTCTTTTAATAACTTTAACATATTCAGTATTCAATGATTACCCTCCCGATATTTCCATCTTCCAAAGATTTTACAGCCAGATTAATTTGTTCAAGCCCGAAAAAACTGACCGGAATCAAACGCAGATTTAGTTTCTGCTCTAAATGCAGGGATACATACAATTGGATGTCCCGGTCAGGGTCAGTTTCCCCACCCCAGGTGCCAATAATATGTTTTCCTTTGATTAAATCAAAGGGGTCAATCGAAACTTGTTCCCCTTGAGGTAAGTTGCCGGCTATTATACATAATCCGCCGTTATTGCGAACTGACCTAAAAGCAATCTCCATCGACTCTTTTACCCCCGCGCATTCAATTGCATAATCAACTCCTCGCTTATCAGTGATTTTTAATATCTCTAATAATACATCCTGTTTTTTTGCGTTTATCAGGTGGGTAGCACCTAACTTTAGCGCTTCATCAAGTTTATGGTCAAAAATATCCACCGCTATCATAATAGACGCTTCCTTTAATTTAGCCGCCAATAAAGCGCTTAAACCTATGCCGCCTATACCAAAAATAGCAACCGTATCTCCTTTGGAGAGTTTTGCTGTGTTTATAACAGTACCGGCGCCGGTAGGAATAGCACAACCAAGAAGCGCGGCTTCCCGTAAAGGCATTTCATCAAGAATTTTCACAATACGATTTTCGGAAATAACGGCTTTGGTCATAAAAGTAGAAATTGCCCCGGAATTTACAATCGAGCCATCACTTTTTTTATATAACGTAGAAGACACCTCGGCACCGCTGCCTTTAATCCAGGTCAATACCACACGGTCACCCTCTTTGACCTTTTTAACTCCTCCTCCGATTGCTTCCACAATTCCGGAACCTTCATGTCCCAGGGTATGGGGCAGAAATTTATCTTCACCTTTTGAACCGCGTATTTCGTTTAGTTGAGAATGGCATACTCCGCTGTAGGCAATTTTAACCAGAACCTGACCGGCTTTTAATTCCGGAACAAGCAATTCCTCAATTTTCAGAGGTTTGTTGACTTCATACAGAACCGCTGCTGTCGTTTTCATTCCGCGATAAACCACCAGTAATCTCCGGTATAACCCACCTCGGCAAAAAGTTTTTTCCAGTCATCAACGTGCATCATCGTCTCGGCAGTGAGCACCCATTTAGATAAGTTCTCGCGCTCAGTTTCGTTGTGCCAAGCGTCGATGGTAACATAACTATTCCCCCGGCAGACGCGCTGAATCTCTCGCAGAGCGGTCTTCAGCCGTCCAAGCGGCAGATTATGGATTGAGTTAATTGAGACAACAAGGTCAAAAGACTTGTCGGGATATGGTAATTTCTCGGCGCTGGCAATTTTAAGGAACGGTTTAACTAAAGCAATAGCATTTTCTATTGCATATTTGCTGACATCTATCCCTGCCATAGTTGCGTTAGGCATCAGTTCCTTAAAGTCGTGGAGCATAAAACCCTTGGCACAGCCGACATCCAAAATTGCAGCGTTATCCGCAAGCTTATAATAGTCCTTCATCCGTTTTACAACAGACTTCCAACGGCCGTCATATTTATACCCGCCGTAACCACACTTTCTGTCCCCATCAAAAAACTCTTTGCCGAACTGTTTCGCGATACGGATAATCTCCGGGGTTTTCTCAAACGCCCGTTTATCATAATCCCGCACGGTTTTAGGGTGCGTATCAAGCAGATTAACTTCCTGTCCCAGAAGCGAAACCTCAAGAGACTTGACAATCATTCCCTCAAAAAACTCTTTCCTGCTTAATAAAGGCGCTGCGTCTTCATTAGGTCTGCCGAATTTTACCTGCGGGATAACTCTATGTTCCGGACTGATTTCAACGTTGCAGAAAACAGGTCCCTTAGTATCCAGGGCTTCTCGAATACACCCGCCCAATTTTCGGTTGCTGAAAATGTTTAAGGTTTTGTATCCGTATGATTTTGCAACCTTCACAAAATCGGGGAAAGCAAGCCCGCCTTCTACTGTTGACGCTATATACTTAGAGCCGAACCACTGGTCCTGTGTCTGCTGTATCATGCTATACCCATGGTTGTTAATCAGAAATATTTTTATCGGCAACTGATGTCTTAAAACAGTTGCCAACTCCTGAATGTTCATCTGCAAACTTCCATCACCGGTTACACAGATAACCGGTTGTCTTCCCAACGCAAAACAGGTTCCAATGCTGGCGGGTAATGCCCATCCCATGGCAGTATTATTCCAATCATGGTAAAGCCTCTGATCCGCTTTAAAATCAAACGCCTGCATCATCCAGGCAACAGCGCAACCTGTGTCAACGACGATGGTATCTCCTTCCGTGGCTTCCTTGGAAAGCGTCTTCACAAAAATGTAAGGATTGACTTCTTTTTGCTCGTAATACTCCGGGGGGCAAATTGGATAACTTTTTTTCCATTGGGAGATTTTCTGAATCCACACTGATATGTCCTGTTTTGCAATACCGGCAACCTTTTGGTTGATTACCCGAAGAAAGTCCTTCGCATCTGCGTTGATAAGCAACTCAACATTCATCCCAAACTTCTCAAACTTGTTTAATTCACAGGGATCAATATCAACAACTATCTTCTTTGCTTCTCTGGCAAAGGTAGCCATCGGACTACCGGTTAATTTCGTGTCTAACCGAGTGCCGATAGACAAAATCAGGTCTGCATTCTGAACAGCAAAATT
>Ga0180009_10001463_pt1 | contig 28956 bp, 26 predicted proteins | sample OS_PC_MetaG_FD_123537 | JGI IMG/M metagenome (GOLD analysis project Ga0180009, IMG submission 123537) | Groundwater microbial communities from the Aspo Hard Rock Laboratory (HRL) deep subsurface site, Sweden - OS_PC_MetaG | ecosystem: Environmental > Aquatic > Deep subsurface > Groundwater... | reverse complement strand
TAAATTGGATGGATTTTTAATAGTTGGAGAGAATAACATCAGGTATTTGAGTGGTTTTTTTGGAAAAGGCTCTGGCTCCTGGATTCTTTTAACTAAAAATCAACAATATCTTCTTACAGACTCAAGATTTACTGAACAAGCTAATGAACAGGCACCTTATTATAAAAAATATATATGGGAAAGACCATACATTAAACATTTTTCAAATTTAATAAATGAAATTAAACTTAAAAAACTTGGATTTGAATCAAATCATATCTCTTATCAAGTTTTTCTTAAAATAAATAAGGTAATTCCAAAAGTAGAATTGATTCCCATATCCAGATGGGTTGAAGAAATGCGAACAGTTAAATCAAAAGAAGAGATTGATTTAATAACAAAAGCAGCAAATATATCTGATAAGGCATTCAGTATAATAATTAATGAGATAGAAGTTGGAATGAAAGAGAGAGATATTGCTAACAGGTTGGATTTTATTTTAAGAGATTTGGGAGCTGATAAGGAATCCTTTGATACAATTATTGCATCAGGAATTATGTCGTCTATGCCTCATGCTACTGCTAGTAATAAAGTTGTGGAAGATGGCGATTTAGTGAAATTAGACTTTGGTTCAATCATTGATGGTTACCATTCTGATATGACCAGAATGGTAGTTATTGGAAAATCTAATAGTAGACAAAAAAATATTTTTAATATTGTTTTAGAAGCTCAGACTAAAGCTTTAAGTGCAGTAAGAGCGGGTATAAAATGTAAAAATTTAGATAAGATTGCGAGATATATTATTACTGAAAAGGGTTATGGTGAAAATTTCTTACATGGATTAGGTCATGGTGTAGGATTGGATATACATGAATCACCAGCTTTAACAAAAAATTCTGAGGATATTTTAAAAAAAGGCATGGTTATAACAATTGAACCAGGAATATATTTTTCAGATTTTGGTGGAGTTAGAATTGAGGATTTAGTTTTAGTAACTGATGATGGATATGAGATACTAAGTAAAACTGAAAAAATCTTTTATGAAATTTAGTTTTTTAAAGGAGTTGATTTTTTGATATCACCAACTGAATTTAAGACTGGAATGACTATAGTTATAGATAATGAACTTTATGAGATTATTTGGTTTCAACATTCAAAGATTGCCAGAAGGGGAGCAATGGTAAAAGTAAAACTAAGGAAATTAAAATCTGGAGAAACAATAGAAAAAACCTTCAGAGCAGATGAGAAATTTAAGTTAGCAATACTTGATAGAAAAAAAATGCAATATTTATATAAGGATGGTAGTAATTTAGTATTGATGGATAAAGAAACTTATGAACAGAGAAGTGTTGATGAAAAAAAGCTTGGAGAAAAGATTATCTATCTTAAAGAAGGCTCGGGTATTAAAATAATATTACATAACGGGAAATTGGTATCTCTAGATGTTCCAAATTTTGTTGAGTTAGAAGTAGTTAATACAACACCGGGGTTCAAAGGAGATACAGTTTCATCTCAATCCAAACCCGCAACTGTTGAAACAGGAGCAGTTGTTATGGTACCCATGTTTATCAGCAAAGGAGATATAATTAAAATTGATACCAGAAATGGTGAATATGTAACAAGAATCAAATAGTGTAAGGGAGGTTATACGTGAATATAAGCAAACAAATTGAAATAGGAGAAGTTATTATATCAAGTGATGTTCTTGAAACTATTGTTGGTATTGCTACTCATAAAGTTGATGGAATTGCTCCATTAGAAAAAGGTTTTGTGTCATCAATCAAGGATAAACTTGGTAAAAAAATTATAACAAAAGGAATTAGTGTCAAAGTTGAGAATAGTAAAGCTATAGTTGACGTTAATATTTCTGTAAATTATGGAAAAAACTTAATGGAAATAGCAAAGAAGGTTCAAGAAGAAGTAGAAAAAGCAATAAAAACTATGACAAACTTAGAAGTGAAGAATGTTAATGTTACTATAAGTGAAGTTAGTATAACTAATGTAAAATAAAAGTAATAAATACATTTATGAATATTAATAAATATTTTTTAATAGACAAAGATTAAAATAATACTTTTATAAGAAAAGGTAATAAATGCTAAAGAGAAGAGAAGCTCGCGAGAAGGCTCTTTTTTATTTATATCAATCAGATTTATTAGATATAGATATTGATGAATTGATTAAAATGGATTTAAAAAATAAAAAAAATATTGATCAATTCACCTTAAAATTGGTAAAAGGAGTTAAAAACAATTTTGAGAATTTAAATGAAATAATTAACTTACATTCATCAAATTGGCAAATAGATAGAATGTCCATTTTAGATAGGAATATGTTAAGAATAGCTCTTTATGAAATTATGTTTGAACAAGAAATTCCTTTAAAGGTTACAATAAATGAAGCTATAGAAATTTCTAAAAAGTATGGTACTAATGAATCTGGTAAATTTGTAAATGGCATTTTAGGAAAAGTTGTTGAAGAGATGAAAATAGATAAAAAAGAAAAAATATAGAGTAGGAAGGATATATGAGTTATCCATTAGAATTAGTTAAAAAAGTGAATAAATCATTAGAATATTATCTTTCTTCCATGGAGGGAGAACCAAAGATATTATTTAATGCAATGAGATATTCTGTCTTTAGTGGTGGTAAGAGGTTTAGACCTATACTTGTTATTCTTGTTGCGAAGAGTTTTAAAGTGTCTCATGATAAAGTTATGCCGATTGCATGTGCTATTGAATTTATACATACTTTTTCTTTGATTCATGATGATCTTCCTGCAATAGACAATGATAAGTTGAGAAGAGGAAAACCAACGTGTCATATAAAATTTGGAGAGGATATAGCCATCTTAGCCGGAGATGCATTATTTTCCGAGAGTCTTAATTTAGTTCTAAAACAAAAAAAGTACTCATCTGATGAGGTTGTATTAAAGTTAGCAGAAGAACTATCTAAAGCTACTGGAACATCTGGAATGATAGCAGGTCAGGTTATGGATATAATTTCAAATAGTGAAAATGTGGGAAAGGAAACTTTAAACTTTATTCACAACAATAAAACTGGAAAACTTATAAGAGCATCAGTTAGATGTGGTGCTATAGTATCAAATGCAGATAATTATCAACTAAAGAAATTCACTGAATTTGGAGAGCATTTAGGATTAGTTTTTCAGATTACAGATGATTTATTAGATGAAGTTGGTAAGGAAAAAAATACTGGCAAAAGAACAGGAAATGACAAAGCATTAAAGAAAATAACTTACCCGAGTTATTATGGGTTAAAAAAGTCAAAAGAAATTGCAAAAAAAGAAATAGAACTTGCAAAAAATTCAATTACTGATTTAAATTTACCAATTCAAGATTTAATCAATATTGCAGATTTTGTTTTAGAAAGAAAAAGTTAAACTTAATTTAATAAAAATTAATTAAAATATGATATTAAAGAAGAGATTAGATATAATTTTAGTAGAAAGAGGATTAGTAAAATCTAGAGAAAAGGCCAAGGCATTAATCCTTGAAGGTAAAGTTAATGTTGATGGTAAAAGGGTAGAGAAAGCAGGAACGTTAATTAAAAAAAATTCAGATATTAAAATTTATAAAAAAAATCACGATTATGTTTCAAGAGGTGGAATAAAACTTGAGAAAGCTCTTGAAAAATTCAATATAAATGTTAAAGGGAAAAAGATTCTTGATGTTGGAGCATCGACTGGTGGATTTACTGATTGTTTGTTATTAAAAGGTGCTAAGAGAGTAATTGCTGTGGATGTAGGATATGGTCAACTTTCTTGGAAACTAAGAAAAAATTCAAAAGTAATAATTTTTGAAAGAACTAATATAAGATATTTAGATCCAAATGAAATACCATTTTTAGTTGATATGGCAACAATAGATTTATCTTTTATCTCTGTTAAAAAAGTTATTAATAACATTTTAAGGCTTTCTAAAGATAATGCTGAATATTTAACATTGATAAAGCCTCAATTTGAAGTGGATAAAGGTATGGTAGGAAAAGGAGGTATTGTAAAAGATAAAAAATTACATAAGAGTGTTCTTCTTAACTTGGTAGTTTTTTTTCAACATATTATTGGATTAAATATTAAAGGTATTACCTTTTCACCAATAAAAGGAGCAGATGGAAATATTGAGTTTTGGATTTATGCTACGAAAGGATTGACTAAAAAAGAAATAATTGAAACTTCATTTCTCAAAAATATTGATGATAAAATAGAATCAGTTGTTACTAAAGCTCATGAATTATTAAATAGTTAATATACAGATGTCATTGCAAGGAGCCGAGATTCCTCGCTACACTCGGAACAGGCTGTGCAATCTCATGTAAATTTATTATTCTTAACATTTGGTTATTGTAAAAATATTAATAAAATAATGATTTTATAAAATATAATTATTCAATAAAATAATAATTTGTTAATTAAACTGGAAAAAAAGTTATGAATTTTGGAATTATTACACATCCAAAAAAAGAAGAAGCTCAAAAATTGATAGAAGAAATTACAAGTTGGCTTGGGAAAAAAGGTGGAAGGGTAATTATCTCTAAAAACGAAACAATGGCAAAGAAAAGACCTGATTTAGTTAAAAAAATATCAGATTTCAAAAAAGAATGTGATGTGATTTTAGTTTTAGGTGGAGACGGTACTTTTTTAAAAGCTGTTGATTACTGCTATGGAACAGATATTCCACTTATAGGAGTGAAATTGGGAAAGCTGGGTTTCTTGACAGAGCTTGAAGTTGATAAACTGTATTGGGGATTAGAAAAAATACTTGCTAAGGATTTCAGAACAGAACAAAGAATGTTACTTTCTTGTAAAACTGAGGATAAAAAACATCAACAAATAATAGCATTAAATGATTGTGCTATTACAAAGAGTTCATTTGGAAAAGTGATTGAAACAAGAATTTATGTAAATAACAGTTTTTATAATGCATATAAGGGAGATGGTATAATATTTGCAACGCCAACAGGTTCTACTGCATACTCCTTATCTGCAGGTGGACCTTTTGTATCTCCAAGAATAAGTGCTATTATAATGACTCCAGTTTGCAGTCACACTCTTTTTAATAGAAGTGTAATTTTCTCACCTGATGATGAGATAATGGTTAAAGCTAATTCAGAAAGTGGTAAGGTTGGAATAAATGCTGATGGTAGACATAGAATAATATTTGATTGTAAAAATAAAATATATATAAGAAAAGCAGATAAATACCTGAAGATACTAACATTTGGTAATGTTCCTTTTTATAACTCATTTAAGAAAAGACTTTTTCATATAAAATAATTCTTAATTATCAAAGAAATAAATTACTATAAGTTAGACTAATGTGAATTATTATGACTAAATACATTTTTGTTACAGGTGGTGTAATGTCTTCATTAGGTAAGGGTATTTCTTCTGCATCCTTAGGAAGACTACTTAAATCAAGAGGTCTAAAAATAACTCTTCAAAAGATTGATCCGTATATAAATGTTGATCCAGGAACAATGAATCCGCTTCAGCATGGTGAAGTATTTGTCACTGAGGATGGAGCTGAAACTGATCTTGATTTAGGACATTATGAGAGATTTATAGACCAAAACTTAACAATAGATAATAATATAACTTCAGGAAGAATATATGGAAAAGTAATTTCAAAGGAGAGAAAAGGGGAATATCTTGGAGCTACAGTTCAGATGATTCCACACATAACAGATGAGATAAAAAAACATATAAGAGCATTAGTAAAAAGAGAAGATTTTGATATTGTGATTACAGAAGTAGGGGGTACTGTTGGTGATATTGAAAGCCTTCCATTTTTAGAAGCTATACGCCAATTAAAAAATGACCTTGGGAAAGAGAATGTCCTCTATATACATGTAACCTTCATTCCATATATAAAACAGATTGGAGAATTAAAAACTAAACCAACTCAACATAGTGTTAAGGAGTTAAGAAGTATAGGAATACAACCTGATATCATAATTTGTAGATCAGATAGACAATTAACTAAGGGGGCTATAAATAAATTAAGTTTATTTTGTGATATAGAGCCAGAAGCAATTATCAATAATATAGATGTAGAAGAGATATATAAAATTCCACTCTATCTGCAAAAAGAGGGTCTGGATGAAATTGTTATAAAAAAGCTCAATTTAAAACCCAAAGAATCAGATATGAAAGACTGGAAAAAAATGTTGGATAAAGCAACTAAATCTAAAGAAATTACAAAAATAGGTTTAGTTGGAAAATACACAAGATTAAAAGATGCATATTTAAGTGTAAATGAATCTTTAAAACATGCTGGTTTTGCTAACAGTTGTAAAGTTGAGACAACCTTGATAAATGCTGAACATCTTTTAGATAAAGATGCAGATGAAGTTTTAAATAAATATCATGGAATATTAGTTCCTGGAGGATTTGGTATAAGAGGAATTGAAGGAAAAATAAATGCCATAAATTATGCAAGGATTAATAAAGTTCCATTTTTAGGAATCTGTTTAGGGATGCAATGTGCTGTTATAGAATTCGCAAGAAATGTTGCTGGATTTATTGATGCAAATAGTTCAGAATTTAATCCTGAAACCTCAAATCCAGTTATCGATTTACTTCCGGAACAAAAGGAAATCGAAGAAAAAGGTGGAACCATGAGACTGGGGGCATATCCGTGTAAATTATTGCCTAAAACTAAAGCATTTAATGCTTATAATAAGGAATTAATATATGAAAGACATAGACATAGGTATGAATTTAATAATGATTATTTAGATGATTTAACCAACAAAGGTTTAAAAATCAGTGGAAAATCACCAGATGGGAAGTTAGTAGAAATAATTGAGTTAAAAGATCATCCTTGGTTTGTAGCGGGGCAATTTCATCCCGAATTTAAGTCAAGACCTAATAGAACACACCCACTTTTTAGAGAATTCATAAAAGCTGCATTAGAATATAAAAGAAAGAAATAAAATTAAGAATATGGAAAATAAAGAATTTAATTTTAAAGAAAGATTAATAAAATCTAAAGAAGTTTTTAGAGGAAAACTTCTTAAATTAACCGTAAGTGAGGTAAAACTTCCTGACAAAAATGTTACAGAAAGAGAAGTTGTTTCTCATCCAGGAGCAGTAGCTATTGTTCCAATGACTTCACATAATGAAGTTGTTATGGTAAGACAATACAGATTTGCAATAGAAAGACATACTTTAGAGTTACCAGCTGGTACATTAGAAGAGGGCGAAAAACCTATTATTTGTGCAAAAAGGGAATTTGAAGAGGAAGTTAAAATGAGAGCAAAAAAATGGAAAAAGCTAATATCAGTTTACCCATCTCCTGGATATTGCAATGAGAAAATCCATATTTTTTTGGCAAAAGAACTTGAAGATTTAACTGAAGCAGGTAATAAAGGAGAGAATTTTAAAGATGTTCAGAATAATATTAAAAATATAAGAAAATCTCAAGTAGAAGTAAGAAAATCTGAGAAAGATGAATTTATTAATAGGGTAATAATTCCATTAGAGGAAGCTAAAAATAAAATCTTTAGTGGTGAAATAATAGATGCAAAGACTATTATAGGAATAATGTTAGCTTCTTTAAAACATCATAAAAAGTAATATATTTTAGGATATTAAAAATTTCCAAAAATGAAAGAAGAGAAAATATTTGAGAAGGTTTTAAGAGATTTTATTAATTACATTACTGTAGAAAAAGGATTATCGCAAAATACAATAGATTCATATAGAAGAGATATTATAAAATATTTAAATTACCTACAAGATAGTGAAATAAAATCTCTTGATAATATAAAAAGGGAAGTAATATCAAATTTTTTGAATTCACTCAGAAAAAATAGATATTCTTCTACTACAGTAGCAAGAATGGTCACATCGATCAGGTCTTTTTCTAAACTTTTACTTAGAGAGGGACATTGTATTCACAATCCAGCTTCTCATATAAAGATTCCTTCTACTAAAAAATTTCTTCCAAAAATTTTAAGTATTGCTGAAGTGAATCTTTTACTTGATTTCAAAGATTTAATAACGCCATTAGATTTTAGAAATAAGGCTATGTTAGAACTGATGTATGCAAGTGGTGTCAGAGTTTCTGAACTTATTTCATTGAATGTAGGTGATGTTGACTTGGAAGACGGATTTTTAAGATGCATGGGAAAGGGAAGCAAGGAGAGAATTGTTCCTATTGGGGAAAATTCAATATCATCTGTTAAAGAATATTTAAAACACGGTAGATTGAAACTTAAACCAGCTTTCAGGGAATATGCACTTTTTTTAAATTTCCGAGGTAAAAGACTTACCAGACAGGGTTTTTGGAAGATATTAAGAGAGAGAGCTAAGCGAGTTGGACTTGAAAAAAAAGTAACACCTCATGTTCTTAGACATAGTTTTGCCACTCATTTAATAGAAAATGGAGCTGAAATTAGAGCTGTTCAGGAAATGCTAGGTCATTCTGATATTTCAACTACCCAAATATATACACATCTAAGTCAATCCTATCTTAAGAAGATCTACTATGAATTACACCCCCGCGCTCACTTAGAAAGATAACTATTATAAAATTTAAATTTTAAATAATAATTGAATTTATTAATTTTTAAAGGAGAAGTTGTTGAGAAAAAAAAAGAGAATAATTTTGATTGTTCTGGATAGTGTAGGAGTTGGTGAATTACCAGACGCACATAAATATAACGATGAGGGTTCAAATACATTAGGTAATATGGCTAAAGTATTGGGTGGTTTAAATCTACCAAATTTAGAAAAAATGGGGTTAGGTAACATAATTTCTATATTGGGGATTGAACCACAAATATCACCAATAGCAAATTATGGAAAAATGGCTGAAGTATCAGCAGGAAAGGAGAGTACAATAGGACATTGGGAGATAATGGGTTTACATCTTCTTAAACCTTTTCCAACCTATCCCAATGGCTTTCCTGAAGAAATAATGGAAAAGTTTCACAAAGCAATTGGTATTAAAACACTAGGAAATTATCCAGCATCTGGAACAGAAATAATAAAGATTTTAGGCGATGAGCACATTCAAACAAAAAAACCTATAGTTTATACATCTGCAGATTCAGTTTTTCAAATTGCTGCTCATGAAGATGTTATTTCAGTAGAAGAACTATACGAGATTTGTAGAAAAGCAAGAGAAATATTAACTGGAGAACATTCTGTAGGTAGAGTAATAGCAAGACCTTTTATTGGAAAAAGCGGAAAATTTATTAGAACTAAAAGAAGAAAAGATTTCTCGTTAGAACCAACAGAAAAGACTTTACTTGATTATTTAAAAGAAAAGGGTGGAGAAGTTTTAGCTGTTGGAAAAATATATGATATTTTTGCAGGAAGGGGAATAACAAAAAAATTTCCTACAAAAAGTAATATAGATGGCATCAATAAAATTATCAATTTAATAAAGAAGAATATAGGAGACTTGATAATTTCTAACTTAATAGACTTTGATATGTTGTATGGTCATAGAAATAATCCAGAAGGTTATGCAAAAGCATTAGTTGAATTTGATCAAAATATACCTAAAATTATCGATTCTATGAAATATAATGATATACTTTTTATAACTGCTGATCATGGATGTGATCCTACCACTCCAAGTACTGATCATTCCAGAGAATATGTACCTTTATTAGTTTACGGTAAAGATATTAAAGCAGGTATAAATTTAGGTAAAAGAAAGAGTTTCGCTGATGTTGGCAAAACAATTTCTGAAATTCTAAAGGTAAAAGTAGATATCAAAGGTAAAAGCTTTGCAAAACAGATATTATTGTAAATACAATTGTCATTTAAAATTTAAAAATAGAATCACAAGTGAAAGAATTTAAGCTAAATTGCTTCCTTCTATGATAACGAACATTTCTTACTTAGGTGAAGTTTTATCCTTGATTGTGGCATTAACTTGGGCATTTGCAGTCATCCTGTTCAAAAAGAGCGGAGAGAAAGTTCATCCCATTGCGCTGAACCTCTTTAAAGCTCTTTTGGCATCTGTTCTTCTACTTCCGACCTCGTGGCTATTTAGTGGTACATTGACACCTCAAGTTCCACGTACAGACTACTGGCTATTACTATTATCCGGAGCGTTGGGCCTTGGAATATCGGACACTCTGTTTTTCATGAGTCTAAACAAACTGGGGGCAGGCTTGACAGCTATTATTGATTGCTTCTACAGCCTTTCTGTCATCGGATTGTCTATTATATGGTTAAATGAAAGACTTACAGTTCTGCAGGTGATTGGCGCAATACTGATCATCTCTGCCTTACTGATTGCGACTCAGAAGAACAAAAGAGGAGCTGCTATTGGTAGACGCGATCTTCTCCTGGGTGTTATTTATGGAATTCTTTCTATGTTGATAGTAGCGGTGAGCATTGTAATGATCAAGCCATTATTGGAAAGATCTTCTCTATTATGGGCATCTGAAATTCGACTTATTGGTGGTGTGATAGTACTTTTATTAATACTTTTATTTCTACCGACAAGGCGCAGAATTGTCTCTTCGATATTCTCAGTGCAATCCTGGGGTTATACATTCTGGGGTTCGTTCATCGGAGGTTATCTTTCTATTATCTTGTGGTTGGCCGGGATGAAATTCACTCAAGCCTCAACTGCAGCCGCTCTAAATCAGACCAGCAGCATCTTTATTTTTATCTTTGCTGCTCTGCTGCTGAAGGAACCGATCAATCCACAGCGTACTTTTGGCATTATTCTAGCGGTACTTGGAGCGTTTCTAGTAGTGCTTGGGTAATAAGGTGTTATTGATGGTTTAATCCTTCAACCACTCAAATGGATGAAGGAAAAAGGACTGAATGTTTTTAGATTCAAATAGAATTATTAAATAATTTATAAGGAATTATAAAAATAAAGGTAAAGGCTGGTTTCTATAGAAATTATTTAATATATTTGTAATATTTTACAGTGAAATAATAAATTTTTATTTTTTGTGTATTTTATATTTACTATTGAAGTTATTGATTTAAAATTTGTAATTAAAATGATTGAGGAAATATGATTGAGGAGGCAATTTGAGAGCATACGATATTATTTTTAAAAAAAGATGGAATAAGATCTTAAGTTCCTCTGAAATTGATTTTATGGTAAAAGGGTTCGTAAAAGGTGTTATACCCAATTATCAAATGTCCGCCTTCTTAATGGCAATTGCGATAAATGGGATGAATACTGATGAGACATTATATCTTACTAAATCCTTCGTAGATTCAGGTGATATCATAGATTTAAGTTCAATACCAGGTATTAAAGTGGATAAACATAGTTCTGGTGGAGTAGGGGATACAACCACTTTAATAGTTGCTCCAATTGTTGCTGAAGCAGGAATTCCCGTTGCAAAAATGTCAGGTAAAGGTTTGGGTCATTCTGGTGGAACAATTGATAAATTGGAATCAATTCCTGGATTTAGTACTAAAATTTCTAAAAATGATTTTATAAACCAGGTAAAAGATATTGGTATAGCAGTAGTAGGAAAGATAGGTAATGTTGTTACAGCTGATGAGCTGATTTATGCTCTCAGAGATGTTACTGCAACTGTTGATAGTTTACCTCTTATTGCAAGCAGTATTATGTCAAAGAAGATTGCTGGAGGAGCAGATGCTATAGTTTTGGATGTTAAAGTTGGAAGTGGAGCTTTTATTGAAGATGAGGAAAAAGTAGAAAAATTAGCAAAAATTATGGTTAATATAGGTAAAGGCTTTGGAAAGAAGACGAGAGCAATAATAACTGATATGTCTCAACCTCTTGGCAATGCTATTGGGAATTCCTTAGAGGTTGAAGAAGCAATAAAAATTTTGAAAGGTAATGGAAGCTTGGATTTAAGAGAAGTTTGTATAAATATTGCAGCAAATATGCTTTTATTAGGACAAAAAGTTAAAGATTTAGAAGAAGGAATAGAAATAACAGAAGAAATATTAACCTCAGGTAGAGGTTTAGATAAGTTTAAGCAATTTATCTCTCATCAGGGAGGAAACTCAAATATTGTTGAAGATATCTCATTACTTACAAAAGCCAGATATAAGGATGAATTATTGGCAAAATATAATGGATTTATTTCAAAGATAGACTGCAAGCAAATAGGTATAGCAAGCATAATTTTAGGTGCTGGTAGGGAGAAAAAAGAGGATATAATAGATCCTTCAGTTGGAATAGTAATGGAGAAGAGATTAGGTGATAATGTAAAAATAAAAGATAAAATTTGTACAATTTATGGAAATGATTTTTCTAAAATAGAAGAAGCTAAAAAAATATTGGAGAAATCTATTGAAATATCAGATAAAAAGGGGAGAGTACCAATTTTAATAAAAAAGATAATAGATTAAATATTGGAGATGATACTTTTTGGAAGTTATAACTAGTCATAAAAATGCAGATTTTGATGCCTTTTCCTCTATATTAGCTGCAAAGAAACTATACCCAGATGCTTTAATGGTTCTTTCAGGGTCCCAAAATCAGAATGTTAGAGATTTTATTTCATTACATTCAGATGTTTTAAAATTTGTTGATGTTAAAGATGTAGATTTGTCTTGTATAAAGAAATTAATTGTTGTAGATACCAAAATAGCTAAAAGATTGGGTGATTTTGAAAAAGTGGCGTTAAACCCAAATGTTGAAGTAGTAATTTTTGACCATCATCCACAATCACAGGAAGATATGAAAATAGATATTGATTTTTCTCGTCAATTAGGTTCTACAACTACATCTATTGTTGCATTAATAAGAGAAAGAGGAATTCTGATCACTCCATTTGAAGCTACAGTTTTTGCTATGGGTATTCATGAGGATACAGGCTCTCTAACTTATCCCACAACAACTTATCTCGATGTTGAAGCAGTAGCTTTTTTGATGGCTCAAAGAGCTAATATCAAAGTTATCAGAAAATTCTTAAACCTAACATTAACAAAACAACAGCACAAATTATTAGAAGAACTTATTTCAAAATCAAAGATAGTAAGAATAAAAGATGTTGATATATTAATGTCTCATGTTAAAACTTCCGAATTTGTTAATGGTTTTTCAGTTCTTGCTCATAAATTAGGAGATTTAGAGGAGGCAGATATAACTTTTATATATGCAAAAATGAGGGATCGCATATATATAGTTGCAAGAAGTAAAAGAGATGATGTAGATGTAGGTAAAATAATTTCTTATTTTAATGGTGGTGGACATCCAACAGCAGCATCCGCTTCTGTAAAAGGTATGACCCTACACGATATTGAAAAAAAATTAATTGAACAAATCTCAAATGAAATAGAAGCTCCATTAACAGCAAAAGATATTATGTCTACTGTGGTAAAAACTATATCTGAAAAAACTACCATAAAAGAAGCTGAAGAGAAAATGGTTTTATATGGTCATTCAGGGCTCCCAGTTATTAAAAGAGGGAAAATAATAGGAATTATTTCAAGAAAGGATATCGATAAAGCTGTTAGACATAAATTAAGTCATGCTCCGGTAAAGGGATTTATGTTAAAAAAGATTATAACAGCTTCTCCGGATACTACTGCAAAATATTTACAAAAAACAATGATAGAAAATGCAATTGGTAGAATTCCGATATTGGATGGATCAAAGTTAGTTGGAATAGTTACTAGAAAAGATATATTAAGAGCTCAACATGGTGATGAATATATGCCTGAAAATAACTTGTTAATCAGCTCTCACAGTTTTACTCCGGAAACGATAAGAAAAAGAATGACTCAACTTCTACCCAAATGGTTAATAAAAGTAATTGATAATATAGGAGAACTTGCAGATAAGCAAAACGTAAAAGCATACTTAGTAGGAGGATTTGCAAGGGATATGCTTTTAAAGTATCCAAATCTTGATATTGATGTAGTTGTGGAAGGTGATGGTATAGCATTTGCTAAAAAAGTTGTCAAAAAATTTGATGGTAGGATTAGACCACATAAAAAATTTGGAACTGCTGTAGTTGTACTACCAAATGATTTTCACATTGATTTTACATCTGCAAGATCTGAATATTATGAACATCCTGCTGCGCTTCCTTCAGTTGAAAAAAGCTCAATTTATCAGGATTTATATAGAAGGGATTTCTCTATAAACTCTATGGCTATTGCATTAAATAAAAAGAATTTTGGGCAGATATTAGATTTTTTTGGAGGTCAAAGAGATATCTTAGAAAAAAGAATTAAAATTATGCACAATCTCAGTTTTATAGAGGATCCAACAAGAATTTTTCGTGCAGTTAGATTTGAACAAAGATATGGCTTTTGCATGGATTCCCAAACTGAGAATTTGGCAAGAAATGCTATAGAAATGAAATTGGTAGATGAACTAACAACATCAAGAGTAAGAGAAGAATTAGTAGCATTATTTTCAGAATCAAAGTCATGGAGAGTAGTTATGCGATTGGATAATCTAAAAGCATTAAGAACAATTCATCCTCAATTAAAATCCACACCTTATGTCATTAAAAGATTAAAAGAGATCCAATCTTCGTTTTATAAATTGAGTGATGAATTTTCTCCAAAACCTTTGCATTGGATTGTTAATATAATTGGATTATTCTATGATATTCCTCTAAATGAGGTAGAGAAGTGGTGCAGTAAGATGAAGATGAAGAAAAAATTCGCAGATAAAATTATACAGGGAGTTTCTGAAATAAAAGATAGGGTAAAATCTTTAAGAAGAAGGAAAATTAAAAATAGTGAAATATATAAGATTTTAAATGAGCTAAATAGTGAATCTATAATTGTAATTAATGCTTTATTTTCAAATATTAGAAAAAAGATTGAAAAATACATAAATGAATTAAAGGATGTTAAAATATCTTGTACAGGTCAAGATTTAATAAATATAGGGTTTAAACCATCACCATTTTTTAAAGAGGTATTAGATTCTTTGCTTGAAGCAAAGCTTGATGGTTTGATTAAAGATAAGAATGACGAGATTTTATTTATAAAAAATAAGATGAATAAAACACCCTAAAATTTTATAATTTTGGCATTGCGAGGAGCTAGATTCAAGTTGTCATTGCGAGGAGCGTAAGCGACAAAGCAATCTCATTAAAAAATAAATTATGGAGTATGAATTCAATGTTAGTAAATATATTATTAAAAATTCTATTAATTGCCCCAGGTCTATTACTTGGAGTAATAGTTCATGAGTTAGCTCATGGATATATTGCATATAAATTTGGTGATCCCACTCCGAAATTAGCTGGTAGACTTAGCTTTGATCCGATGGTTCATCTTGACCCTTTTTATTCACTTCTTATACCTCTTATGCTAATAGCTTTAAATTCAAATGTCATTTTTGGAATGGCAAAACCTGTTCCCATAAATCCAAATAACTTCAAGGACTATAAAAGGGGTATAAGATATGTTTCATTAGCAGGTCCAATATCAAATTTAATTATAGCTTTTCTTGCAGGAAATTTATTAGGTATTTTAGTATTCATTTCGAAAACTTATATGCCTACTTTGATGTATAATTCAATATTTATTGGAATAAATAATATTATTAATTATGCTATAAATATAAACATATTTTTAGCTTTTTTTAACTTACTTCCAATACCACCTCTGGATGGTTCAAAGGTGTTGGCATCATTCATGTCTTATCAAAATATGCAAAAGTTTTTAGCACTAGAACAGTATGGAATATATATAATTTTTCTTTTTATATACTTTGCTGGTTCGCTTCTCTGGAAAATTATAGATCCACTGCAGCGGGTTTTTACAGAGATCTGTCTCTGGTGGCGCATATTCTTATAAAAACAATTTATAATTTTCCTGCTAAAATTTCATGAAATAAAAAATACAAATATAAGATAATTATTATTAATTTTCGTGTTAAAATACTAAAATTATAATATTGAAGTTTAAAATATTTTTTTTACATATATCAGAACTGGTTAGAATTAATAGTTTTAAAAATTTATAATAAAATATAAATATTAAATATATATTTATAGATTGAGAGGATAAAAATGAAAAAAATAGTAGTAACAGGATATAGAACAACTGGTAAGTTACATCTTGGAAATCTATTGGGAAATATGTTGAATATGCTGGATTTACAGGAGAAATATAAATGTTTTTTCTTTTTCGCAAATTTGCATGCACTAACAACAGATTATAAAGATACATCAGAGATAATGAATAATGTGAAGATACAGCTTGCTGAATTTTTGGCTTTAGGTATTAACCCTGATAAAAGTGTTCTTTATCTTCAATCAGATATTCCCGAAATAGCTGAACTCACATTATATTTATCAATGCTTACTCCAATTTCAAGGATGGAGAGAAATCCAACATACAAGGAACAATTAAAAGAACTTTCTAATAAGAATATAAAAATGATGGGATTTTTAGGATATCCCATACTGATGGCTTCTGATATTATAATTGTTCACGCCGATTTCGTCCCAGTGGGTGAAGATCAACTTCCACATATTGAAATAACTAGAGAATTAGCAAGAAAATTTAATAAATTATATGGAAAATATTTCAAGGTGCCAAAAGCATTGATTACTAAAGCAAGTAGAGTTCCAGGTATAGATGGAAGAAAGATGTCCAAGAGTTATGGAAATGCTATTTATCTAAGTGATGAACCTGATGTCATAAGAAAGAAAGTTAGAATGATGATAACTGATCCTGAGAGGGTATATAAAACTGATAAAGGACATCCTGAAATATGTGATGTTTTTTATTTACATAAAAGTTTTAGTAAGGAAGAGATTGGTGATATTGAGAAAGAATGTAAGAATGCTTTAATAGGCTGTACTCAATGTAAAGAAAATTTAACAGTAAAAATATCCAATTATTTGTCTGATTTTAGGGAGAAAAGAGCTGCTTTTCTTAATGACACTGATTATTTAAATACTGTTTTGGAAAATGGTAAAAATACAGTAAGAGAAATTACAAAAGAAACAATTAATCAAGTTCGTCATAGAATGAAATTAATTAGTTTTTAATTCAACAAATAGTTGAAAAAGATAATAAAATCTATTTTTGATAAAAAGATAAAAATTATAAATGATAGTCTTTGAAAATCAGGTAATTTTAAAAGAATACGAGGATCCTACTGAACTGCTTCTTGATTTGATAAATAGTCAGGAAGTTGACGTTTATTATGTATCAATTTCAGAAATCACTAATAAATATATCCAATCATTAAGATTTATAAAAGATATTGATATAGAAAAAGCCAGCCATTTTATTCTTACTGCATCAATTTTGCTTGAACTAAAATCATTATCGTTGTTACCTCAGGAAGAGAAGGAAGAGACTTTTGAAGATACTCAAGAAATGCTTGAAAGGAAGCTTAGAGAATATAGAAAATATAAAAAAATTTCAAAATTTTTAGAAAATATTTGGGAAAATGAGTCCAGAACCTATCCTTCTTGTGTAAAACTTGAGGAAGTATTAGATGCAATAACTTCAGAATTTATTGGCGAAATAGATATAAATGATTTAGTAAGAACATGGAATGAATTCAGTACTGCACAAATAGAAACCGAAAAAGTTAATACATCATTTATTAGGAAGATTAGAATAAATATTGAAGAGGAAATTAGTAGAATTTTGGATGTTTTAAAAAAATCGCCAAAAACATCATTTAGAGAGATAACATCACATTTTAAAGATAAAATAAAGATAATTGTCTCATTCTTGGCAATTCTGGAGCTTTATAAATCGGGTGAAATTGATTTACTGCAAAGAGAAACATTTGGAACAATAGAAATATTTAGAAAAGATTATTTATCATAATAGGAAAATGTTTAAATTTAGGAATGAAAAAAGAGAATTAAAAAGAATTATAGAAGCTATATTACTTGTTGCATATGAACCTGTAAAAACAGCTGCTATAGAAAAGATTTTGAATAAAAGTTCGGATACAATTGAAAAAATTATAAAAGAACTTCAAGAAGAGTATAGAAAGGAAGATAGAGGATTTCAACTAAAGAAAGTGTCTGGTGGATATAGATTTTATACTCATCCTGATTGTAGAGATTATATTGAAAATTTTTTTACGTCTACCATGCGGGGTTACTTTTCTCAAGCAGCCTTAGAGGTTTTAGCAATTATTGTTTACAATCAACCAGTTTCTCGAATAACAATAAATGAGATAAGGGGAGTGAGATCTGAATCAGTTATTTCAACTCTATTAAGTAAAAGATTAATTGAGAAAGCAAGCAAGGGATTTGGTCCTGGTCATCCTATCCTTTATAAAACAACACCTTTATTTCTGGAAAGTTTTGGACTCAATTCATTAAAAGACCTACCACCAATTGAAAAGTTCTCAGAAGATATTAAGAATGAGACTCATTCTAAAGAGGAAAATAGATATCTCAATATTATCAATACTAAAGATGGGAATAGATATCTTAATGTTATTGCAATTGATGGTCCTGCAGGTTCTGGGAAAAGTACTATATCAAAAGAACTCTCTCGTAAACTTAAATTCTTTTATTTATATACAGGAGCTATGTATAGAGCATTAGCCTATCTTGCTTTAAAAAGAGAAGTAAATTTATATGACGAAAAAGTCTTAACTGATTTGACAATAGATTCTCCTATTGAAATCGAAAATGATGCTGAGCGCAACAGTATTATAAAAATTGATGGTGAAGATGTTACAAATAAAATTTTTACCAATGAAGTTAGTGATGCTTCTTCAAAGATAGCTATTTATAAAGGAATAAGGAAGGTTTTATCAGAGAAACAAAGAGAAATATGTGAGAAGGGGAAAATTGTTGTTGAAGGAAGAGACGCTACTACAGTTGTTTGCCCAGATGCAATTGTTAAGATATTTTTGGGTGCAACTCCTGAGGAAAGGGCAAAAAGAAGAGTGAAACAACTCATTGAAATGGGTCAAGAACCTCCAAAGTTTAATGAATTACTAAAACAGATTAAAGAAAGAGATGAAAGAGACAAAAATAGGGAAATAGCACCATTAATAAAAACAGAGAATAGTATTTATATAGATTCTACAAATTTAACTGTTGAAAAAGTAACAGAAAAAATTATTGATATTTATAGAAAAAGGTCAGAAGAATTTAAATCTACTTAGGACAAATAGGATTCCACTTAAAAAATCATTATTTCAAATAACTATTTCTTACATGATATTCAATGTTTTTAATTTTTAATAATGCTTTTGAATAAGATTCTTATAATCTATAATTAATTTAGATAAAATTATTAAGAATTATTAAAAATGTGACATTTTAAATAAAGTTACTAAAGTTATTAAGAAAAGGGGATATATGTTTTATAGAATATTAAAAATTTTAGGTTTTTTATTACTGAAGATTATGTTTAGAATTGAATATAATGGAGTTGAAAAGATTCCAGAAACTGGAGCTTTGATTATTGCAGGTAATCATTCCAGTTATTTAGATGGCATTATATTAGGAGCGATGAGCAAAAGGTCAATTCATTTTATGGCAAAAAAAGGACTATTTAAAAATAAAATTTTAGCTTCTTTTTTCAGAACTTTAAAAGCATTTCCTGTAGATAGAGAAAAACCTGGTAAAAGTTCTATATCTATGGCTTTAAAAATCTTAAAAAATGGAAATATTTTGGGAATATTTCCAGAAGGAACTAGATATATTGAATCATTAGGAAAACCGTTTTATGGAGTTGGCTTTTTTTCTATTAAAAGTGGTGCACCAATACTTCCAGTTGCGATACATGGACCATCTAAAATTGCACCAAAAGGAAAATATCTACCACGTTTTTCAAAAATTAGAGTAACTGTTGGGGATCTAATTTTGCCTCCAAGAGTATATAATAAAAAATCTATGAAAAATTTAGCGAAAGATGTAACTTACAAAACAATGGATATTTTAAAAACGATGTTAAACGAAATTGAGCATAAGAGGGGATAAAATTTGGAAATTATTTTAGCAAAGCCTATAGGATATTGTTATGGGGTTGAAAGGGCTATGAATATTACATATGAGACTCTAAAATCAGAAAAGAATAATATTTATACTCTTGGTCCTATCATTCATAACCCGCAAGTTGTAAAAAAACTCAAAGATAACGGTATAAAAATAATAGAAAATTTGGAAAATGATTATGTTGGAACACTAATTATTAGAGCTCATGGAATTGATCCAAAAAAATTAGAAAGAGCAAGGAAAATGGGCCTTAAGGTAATTGATGCTACTTGTCCTTTTGTAAAAAAGAATCAAAAGAGAGCAACTCAACTTGTAAAAGAGGGTTATTTTCTTGTGGTCATTGGTGAAAAAGAACATCCTGAGATATTGGGAATTTTAGCAAATGCAAATGGTCCATTTATGGTAATTGAAAATAAGAGTGATTATAAGAAACTACCAGATGTAAAAAGAGTGGGAGTAATTACTCAAACAACACAAAGTATGGAAAACTTCATTTCGGTTGTCTCATATTTATTAGAAAAATATAAAGAAATAAAGATATTTAATACAATTTGCGATGAAACAATAGAAAGGCAAAAGTCAGCAAGAAATATTGCTAATAAAGTTGACCTAATGTTAGTAGTTGGTGGAAAAAACAGTGCCAATACCAAGAGATTAGCAGAGATAGGTAAAAGTATAAATGAAAATACTTATCATATAGAAACTTCTGAGGAAATAATAAAAAAGTGGCTAAAAGGAGTTAAAAAAGTGGGTATCTCTGGTGGAGCATCTACTCCTAAATGGCTAATTGATGAAGCTATTAAAAAAATAAAGAAAATAACTTCTCATTAAAAATTATCAAAAGATTTGGGCATAGTTTCTTGACTGAAATGTCTTCGAAACCATGCCACAAATCTAAAAATATCAATCAGATTTAGTTAGTATTATTAATTCATCAAAGAAATTAGAAAAATGCAAAAAGAAAGAAAAATTCCAATAATAGCTATCATTGGTGCACCTAATGTAGGTAAATCTACACTCATAAATAGAATATGTCCTGGTGTGCGACTTGTGGTTGACAAAATACCTGGTAGCACAAGGGACAGAAAATACATCTCAGCTGAATGGGGGGGTATTAATTTTGATATTGTTGACACTGGGGGTTTAGATCTTAAATCTAAAGATTTAATAGCAAAACAGGTTTTTAAACAAGCTAAAATTGCAGTTGATGAATCAACAATTATTCTGTTTGTAGTAGATACAGATGTTGGTATTACTACCTTAGACAAACTACTTTCATCTTTTCTAAGAAAGTCTAATAAGGATGTAATTTTGGTTGTAAATAAGGTTGATGATCCAGAGGATAACATTTCTCATCTGCCATTTTATGCACTATCGATGGGAGAACCTTATCCAATATCAGCATTACATGGTATAGGAATTGGTGAACTGTTAGATATGTTAAAAGAAAAGATTCTCAAAAAGATAGAAATAGAGAAGGAAGAAGAAGTAATTAATAAGGAGATAAAAGTGGATGAAATTGAGGAGATAGATAATAGTATTGCTATTATAGGAAAACCAAATGTTGGAAAATCATCACTTTTTAATTCAATAATAGGGGAGAAGAGAGCAATTGTTCATCATGAGCCTGGGACAACAAGAGATGCAGTTGATACATATTTTAAATGGAAAGACAATACTTATAAATTTATAGACACAGCGGGATTAAGAAGAAAATGGAAAAAAGCTGAAAAAGTAGAGCAATATTCTATTGTAAGAACATATAGAGTCTTAGAACAAAGTAATTTATCGGTCCTCGTTATTGATCCAACTGAGTCACTTTCAAAGCAGGACGTGAAGATTGCTACAGAGGCTTGGAAAAGAAATTGTTCACTTATAATTGCATTAAATAAATGGGATATAGTTGATGAGAACAGATCAAATCAAATCTATTTCGAACTTGATAAAAAACTGCCATTTTTACCCTCTATTCCAATTCTCCAGATTTCTGCTAAAGAAGGTTGGGGAATTACAAATTTACTTAAGACAATAAGTAAAATATTTGAGGAAAGAAATAAAAAAATAAGTACTTCAAACTTAAATTTATTCGCTTTAAAAATTAATAGGGAAAGTGAAGCCCCTTCTAAAGAAGGAAAAGTTCCACAAATAAAATATATAACTCAGATAGATGTTTCACCACCAAAATTTATTATTTTCTTAAATGTAAGAAGATTTGATCATGAAAGGTTAAAAAGATTTTTGCAGAAAAAAATAAGAGAAGAGTTTGGTTTTGAAGGGACACCTATAAGGATATTATTTAGAACAAAAACTTAAAAAACACTGTAAGATTTGGGTATAGTTTCTTGACTATTTTCCCTCTCCCCTGGTGGGAGAGGGAAAGGGAGAGGGGGAATTTAAAATGTCTTCGAAACTATGCCACAGATCTTAAATGTTATAATATATTACTATATATAATATTACTATATATATGAAGTTAAGTTTAAAATTTATCATTTCTTGTATGTTGCTAAAAGGTCGGGACGTGGCGCAGTTTGGTTTAGCGCGCCAGTATGGGGTACTGGAGGTCGGCGGTTCGAATCCGCCCGTCCCGACCAAATATATATGATAGTTACTTGGAAAGCCAACATATTTGATTAAAAAAACATGTTATATATTTGATCAAAAAAAATATATACAAAAGATTGTAAAATGGGTAAAAAATTTATACCAAATATAATTAGTTTATTTAGAATAGCATTAATACCATTAATAATTTTTTTTATATTCAATTTAGAGCTTAAATCCTCTATCTGGGCGTTCCTTCTATTTACATTAGCTGCTTTAACTGATTTATTGGATGGATTAATTGCAAGAATGACTGAATCAATAACCGAGTTTGGAAAAATACTTGACCCTTTTGCTGATAGGTTATTAATCATATCTATTCTTATAAGTTTATTTATAAATAAGAGAGTTCCTCTAATTGGAGTATCAATTGTAGTTATTAGAGATATTATGATGGTAATTGGTTATATAATTTTAAGAAAAGGCAATAAATATTTAAAAGTTTCTACACTTGGGAAAGTTGCTACTTTTATATTAATGATTTCGATAGCAATTTTGTTATTAAGATTACCTCCTTATGACATATATCTATTTTTTATTGGTTGTTGTCTTTCATTATTATCCGGTATAGACTATTTTGTAAAATTCATTAAATTACTTTAGAAAATAATTAAAAACTTATGTTAAATTTTTAGATAATTAATATGAAGAAATTTATAAATTTCCTAAAAATAACTGCTTATTTTATATCCTCAATAATTATATTTTTGTGCTTAGTTATCGCTCTTGAATATTCTATATCTCTTGGTAAGACTCATAGTTTTGTGAAAGTTAAACATAAAGATATAGGTCTATTGCAAAAAGACGAAGCAAAAGAAATATTCAAAAGTATAGAATTTGATACGTTAAATAATAATATAAGATTTGAATTTGATGATAATAGCTGGGAAATAGGTGCAAAAGACCTTGATTTAAAGTTTGACATGGATAAAACATATGAAAATGCTTTTAAATTGGGTAGAAGCGGTAATTTCTATAAAGATATTAGTGAAAGAATGAATTTATGGATGATGGGAATAAATATTCCAATTGAGTGTAAAATAAGTGAAAATTTAACTTCAAAATTCATTAATGATATTGAATTAGAGATTAAGAAAGAACCAATTTCCTCAGATGTAATCATAAAAAATCTTCAGGTTGTAATCACTCCTAGCCAGATAGGTTTGAAATTAAACCAGAAATTAATAAAGGATTTTATTGAGAATTCATTAGTTCATGATAATGGTGGAACCTTTGATTTACCCGTTATTTATATAGAACCTTTACTTGATGAAAATAAATTAGAAAATGTAAAGGATGAAGCAGAAATTATTATAAGCAATCCTATTACTATAAAACTACCTGAAGATAGTTATGAATTGGATAGAAAAAAAATCGCAAATATTGTGGAATTTAAGAAATTAATAATTAAAGAGAATGGCAAGGAAAAATTAGTTGTAGATGTTTTATTTAATAATAAATTAATTAAATATTTAATAAACTCAATATCTTATAAGATTGAGCGTGTACCCATAGATGCAAGATTTATTGTTGAGGATGAACAAGTAATAATTGAACCAAGTGTAGATGGGAAGAAATTAATTAGAAATGAATTCCTCTCTCAATTCAAAGAAACTGCTCATAGAAAAGAGAGTAGAATTTTTGAAGCTCCAATTCTGATATTAAAACCAAAATTAACTACTGAAAAAGCTGACTCTATGGGTATAAAAGAGTTAGTTTCAACACACACTGAATATTTTTCTTCTAAGGCATTAAATAGAGTTCATAATATAAGATTAATAACATCAATGTTGGATGAAATTCTAATTGCACCACATGAAATTTTTTTGTTTAACAAAACAACTGGTCAAAGAACAAAAGAAAAGGGATTTTTAGAAGCACCAACTATTATTCAAGGAGAACTTGTAGACACTTTTGGTGGAGGAGTCTGCAATGTTTCAACAACGATATTTAATACAGCATTTTTGGGAGGATATAAAATTATAGAAAGAAATCCACATCAATGGTATATAAGTAGATATCCACCAGGGAGAGATTCTACAGTAAGCTGGGGTGTGCAAGATTTTAAATTTGAGAATGATACTGACTATTGGATATTGATAAAAGGAGATTCTACAAAATCTTCCTGCACATTATCTTTTTTTAGTACAAATTTTGGAAGAGAAGTTGAAATTATAACTACACCTTTTAGCAACTTTAAAGATTATAAAGTGAAATATAAACCTGACCCAGAAGTTGAAGAGGGAACTGAGGTTGTGGATTCGGAAGGTGTTGATGGAAGAGATGTTACAGTTACTAGAATCATTTCGAAAGATGGAGAAGTTTTAGGCAATGAAAAGATTTTTACCAGGTATTATCCTAAAAATAAAATTATTTTATTAAATCCAAAAGATTATCATAAACTTGTTTCACAAAATCAATAAAAAAATAACAATTCAAAACTTTTTTATAATAATGTCTTTTAATTGTTTTAATTAAATGATAGAATAAACCCTAAATGATTGATTTATAGATTTAAAGGGCAAGGAGAAAAGTATTGATAATTTGTGAAAGATGCATAAGAGAAAATAAAGATGATGCTATTTATTGCCAATACTGTGGATCACAATTACAGAAAGAAGTTGAAGAGAATATAACAAGAACCTTTGCTTCTATTATTATAGAAGATGAAAAGGGGAAAAGAGCGCTTTCGAGAAAAGAATTAAAAAATCTAAGAAAGAGCTTAAATTTTCCAATGTTGATAGTTATAAAAGGTCCGAATTCAGGAGCTCGATATCTGATTGATAAAAATATTATTTCTATTGGTAGAAACATAAATAGCGATATTTTTTTAGATGATATAACAATTTCAAGAAATCATGTAAAAATAATTAATGACCAGGGATTATATACAATAATAGATTTAGAAAGCACAAATGGTACTTATATTAATGGAAGCAGAGAAAAGAAAAAAATATTAAAAAATAATGATGAGATTCAGATTGGAAGAATAAAAATGGTATTTCTTTCACCACTTTAAATAACTTATAAGAATGGGGGTGTAATATGACATCTGAAAAAAGAGATTACATTACAGTGGGCGAGGTAGTCGAAAGTTTAAAAGAAGAATTTGATGACATTTCAATAAGTAAGATACGCTTTTTTGACAAAGTGGGTTTAATCTCCCCAGAAAGAACTGAAGGTGGATATCGAAAATTCTATCCTAAAGATGTAGAAAGAATGAGGACAATACTAAAATTACAAAAGCAATATTATCTTCCACTTGGAGTTATTAAATCTAAATTGGTAGAATTAGAACAATCTCCACTCCAGCTATTTGAGGAACTTGTAGAGGAGATGGGTGAGAAAATCCATAAAGAAGAACTATTTGAGGAAAAACTTATAACAAATAAGGAATTAGAAAATGCAGTTCGGGTAAATTCTGAGATAATAGATGAGATGGAAAGCTATAATTTGATCAGTCCACGTAAAACTGAAGATGGAGTGAGATATGGTAATAATGATGTGAAAATAGCACGAATTATTAATGAATTTTCTAACTACGGAATATATCCAAGACATCTAAAAATTTATCAAAATTTTGCAAATAGGGAAGCTACTTTTATTGAGCAGATCGTTATGCCATTAATAAGGTCACATGATTTAGAAATGAGAAAAATAGCTATTCAAAAAATAGCTGATTTAGAAGAGCTAACATTAAGACTGAGACACTTGCTACTAAAAAATAGCTTAAAAACATTTTTAGATGAAAACTTACCTCATCGTGACAAAGAATCTACTCAAGAGTAATAGAGAAAGTAGTGTCAATTGAGAATGATTAAAGATTCTTGTTTGCTGATTAAAAAATTTAAAAGGGAAATTGCACTTTTTTTAATCATCATTTTTGTATCTATTGCTTTTCCCATAAACTATAAAATAGATACTGCAATAGGTCAGGAAAAATATCCAATTTTTTCGGAAACTGGATATCTTGTCACTTCATCAAAATCTGCAATTTTAATAGATGCACATTCAGGAAGAGTTTTATGGGAAAAAAATCCTCATAAAAAGCAATCACCTGCAAGCATTACAAAGATCATGACTGCAATAATAGCAATTGAAAATGGAGATTTGAAAGATAAAGTGGTAGTTTCCGAAGAAGCAACTTTAGTTGGAGAATCAGAAGTTTGGCTTGAAGAAGGTGAAATAATTACATTTGAAAACCTAATTTATTCTGCATTACTTTTTTCAGCAAATGATGCATGTCATGCTATAGCAGAACATATTGGTGGTTCAGTAGAAGAGTTTATAGATATTATGAACAAAAAAGCCAAAGAGATAGGAGCAATTAATACCTCCTTTATAAATCCACATGGTTTAGATGATAAAGAAAATGGAGATGGTAACATTTCTACAGCTTATGATATTGCACAAATAGCTAGATATTGCATGAAAAACCCAAAATTTGCACAGATAGTAAATACAAGAATGAAAGTAATGCCTGGTCCACCAAGTTCTGATGAAAAAAGATATGTTACAAATAGAAACAAATTTTTAAACAAATATCAATATGCTAATGGAATTAAAACTGGATACACAATTAAAGCTGGAGTGTGTTTAGTTGCTTCTGCGAAAAAGGATGATATTAATTTAATTGGTGTTGTATTAGATAGTGAACCTGGATATAGAGATCAAGATATGATAAACATTTTTGAATATGGATTCTCTAAATACAAAAAAATAGATACCAAAGTTACAGACCCTTTCCCCAATCTAATAATTGAAAATGAAGGTATTTATAAGGAGATAGAGGTCAATCCTATTGAAAAAACAGAGGTTCTATTAAGTAGCGAAGAGGAAATGAAATTGCAAACAAAAATTGAGATTGATGATACATTTAATTTACCTATAAAAGGAGGAGAGAAGGTAGGACATTTAAATATTTTTTTAGGAAATGACGAATTGTTAAAGCTTGATATTTCTTCCAAGAATGATGTAGACATTAAAAGTAATAAAGTCAATCTCTCTGAAATCACGTTATCATTATGGAAACATTATTTTAAAATCTTAATTATAATTTTCGTTTTTATATTAGTTTTATTAAGCTTTAAAAAAGTTATAAATCTTAAGAAAGTTCATAGAAGGTAAAATGATATTTTCAAATAGGGAAGAGGCTGGGAAAATCCTCGGGGCAAAAGTTAAAGAAAAAGGCTATGGGAAAGATAGCCTTGTTTTAGGTGTACCAAGAGGTGGAGTTGTTGTAGCAAAAGAGGTTGCAAAAATTCTGAAATGTGAACTCGATATAATAATTCCAAGAAAATTAAGATCTCCGTTTAATCCTGAACTTGCGTTTGGTGCAATCTCAGATGATGATTCTTTAGTAATAGATGAGTCCTTAGTATCTTTATTAAATATATCTCAGGAATTTATTGAACAGGAAAAAAAGACACAACTGGAGGAAATCAAGAGAAGAAGAAAAAAATATAATATGGATAAATTACTTCCAGATATGAAAGGGAAAACAGTCATATTAGTTGATGATGGAATAGCAACAGGTGCTACTATGAAAGCTGGTGTTATTTCTGTTAAAAAAAAGAAGCCAGAAAAGATTATAGTTGCTATTCCTGTAGCTTCTCCACAATCAGTTGAAGAACTGAAAGAAATAACTGATGAGGTTATCTGTTTATATGCACCTTCTTATTTTGCTGCAGTTGGACAATTTTACACAGAATTTTCACAAACCTCAGATGATGAAGTTATGGAAATACTTAAAAAAATATCAAAGAGGAAATGGGAGAAATTTATCAAAAATAATAAACAAAAAATCTAAATAAAAGAAAGTGAGACGATATTGGAAAATATATGTGAAAAAATATTAGTAAGAAATAAAATTAAGATTATTTTAATTATTGCTCTTTTATCATTTATTTTAATATCTTCTTTTGGTTGTACTAAACCTGAAATTATTAAAGAAACAACTAAGGAAGAGCCTACAGAGCCAACAAAGCCAACAACGCAAATAGAAACCTATGTTGAGGAATTAAGTGGAATTAGAAATCCCTTTAATGGTACTGAAGTTTCAAGTGAAGATGATATTTTTAGACCAATTGCTGTGATTGTTGAAAATAGTACAGCAGCTAGACCACAAACAGGTCTTATTGATGCAGATGTTATAGTAGAAATAGTTGATGAGGGAGGAATTACAAGATATGTGGCTATCTATAGCTCAAAAGAGAGTGAAGTAATCGGTCCTGTAAGAAGTACAAGACCTTACTATGCAGAAATTGCTAAAAGTTTTGATTCAATTCTTGCTTTTTTTGGTGCTTCTAAAGAGGGGTATGAGAGAGTTGTACAACTCGGGATACCTGATTTATCCGCGGCAGCAGACACAATAGGAAATAGTGGTATAAAAGCAAAAGCAAGACATTGGAGAGATTCTTCAAGAGTAGCTCCTCATAATGCTTACATGTCAATTACAAGTCTTAGAGAAGATGCAAAAGCT
>Ga0180009_10001462_pt1 | contig 28964 bp, 24 predicted proteins | sample OS_PC_MetaG_FD_123537 | JGI IMG/M metagenome (GOLD analysis project Ga0180009, IMG submission 123537) | Groundwater microbial communities from the Aspo Hard Rock Laboratory (HRL) deep subsurface site, Sweden - OS_PC_MetaG | ecosystem: Environmental > Aquatic > Deep subsurface > Groundwater... | reverse complement strand
TCTACCAAATGAAAAATGTCCAGGTCTTTTTCGCTGATTTTTCCTTCGGCAAGCATTATTTCTTTTATCCATGTTACCAGGCCGCCCCAGTAGTCTTTGCTGATAAGAACGATGGGGAAATTCACCAGTTTATGGGTCTGAATCAGTGTTATGGCTTCAAAAAGCTCATCCATGGTTCCGAAACCGCCCGGAAGTACGACATATCCCTGGGCATAGCGCATAAACATGAGTTTGCGCGTAAAGAAGTAATCAAATTGTATAAGTTTGTCGGGGTCGATGTAGGGATTAGCTGTTTGCTCAAAAGGCAAATTGATGTTTAACCCCACAGACTTTCCTCCTGCTATGTGTGCTCCTTTGTTGGCAGCTTCCATTGCGCCGGGGCCGCCACCGGTAATGATACCGAAGCCTTTTTTGGTGAGCAAATAGGCGAGCTCTTCAGCCTTATGATAGCATTTATCGCCGGGTCGCGTACGTGCTGAGCCAAAAACTGCGACACAGGGTCCAATCTTTCCCAATGTTTCATAACCATCCACGATTTCCGACATGATTTTAAAAACCGACCAGCTGTCGTGGGCTTTGGTTTCTGCCCAGGTTCTTAACGTAACATGTTGATTGTCATTTGATTTATTTATTTCTTCTGTCATATATTTAAGGTACTTGATAATGAGTAGCTAAACTACGAAAAAAATAAAGTCTGATTTTGTTTGGCCCGGTAGAATTCAGTGTTTTTTATTGTAACCCCAGCTCTTGTCTCAAAAAGGGTGCAGTGCGGCTTTCAGTATTTTTTGCCACTTCTTCCGGAGTTCCGGAACAAATAATACGACCTCCGGCAGAACCGCCTTCGGGACCCATGTCGATGATGTGGTCGGCTACTTTTATGACTTCCATGTTGTGCTCAATGATTAAGACGGTGTTGCCTTTTCCGGTTAGTTTGTCAAGGACGCCCATGAGTACTTTGACGTCTTCAAAATGGAGTCCTGTGGTGGGCTCATCCAGGATGTAAAGGGTGTTTCCTGTATCCTTTTTCGACAGTTCTGCTGCCAGTTTTACACGTTGGGCTTCTCCCCCTGAAATGGTAGTAGAGGATTGTCCAAGGGTGAGGTATCCCAACCCAACATCCTGCAATGTTTTGAGCTTGTGAACGATAAAGTGAATGTTTTCAAAAAATGCCACAGCCTGGTTGATGGTCATGTTCAGCACATCATTGATTGACTTTCCCTTGTACCTTACTTCTAGGGTTTCGCGGTTATAACGCTTTCCGTTACAATCTTCACAAAGCACATACACATCGGGCAGGAAGTTCATTTCAATGGTCTGAACACCTGCTCCCTTGCAGGTTTCACAGCGGCCACCTTTCACGTTAAAGGAAAACCGTCCGGGTTTGTACCCTCTTATTTTTGCTTCGGGAAGGTTTCCGAACAATTTTCTGATTTCATCAAAGACTTTGGTGTAAGTAGCAGGATTTGATCGGGGCGTCCGTCCGATAGGCGACTGATCAATTTCAATCACTTTGTCGATATGTTCTATTCCCTGTATTTGGCCATAGGGCAGAGGTTTGTCGAGCGCCCGGTAAAAATGGTTGCTTAAGATCGGATAAAGTGTTTCGTTGATGAGGGTGGATTTTCCACTCCCGGAAACGCCGGTAACACAAACGAGTTTGCCTAAGGGTAGGGAAAGGTCCACATCACGCAGGTTATTGCCACTTGCTTTAAAGAGTTTTAGATATTTTCCGTTTCCGGGTCTTCTGTGAGCAGGGATTTCAATTTTTTTTCTTCCTGTCAGGTAATCAGCAGTAAGGGTGTGTTGTTGCATAAGTTCCTGAGGTGTTCCGGCAGCAACAATTTCGCCTCCATGCATTCCTGCACCCGGCCCGATGTCGATAACATAGTCGGCAGCCAGGATGGTGTCTTTGTCGTGTTCAACCACGACCACCGAATTCCCCACATCGCGAAGTTCTTGCAAGGCTTTGATAAGCTGGTGGTTATCGCGTTGATGTAGTCCTATGCTGGGTTCGTCGAGGATGTAAAGCACGCCGGTGAGCTGCGATCCGATCTGTGTAGCCAACCTGATACGCTGCGACTCTCCACCCGAAAGGCTTCGTGCCGGACGGTAGAGGTTAAGATAGCCAATGCCTACCTCAAGTAAAAAATTCAGCCGGCTTTTTATTTCGCGCAGAATTTCGTGGCCAATAACACGCTGTTTTTCACTTAAATGATCTTCTGCCTCATCGAGCCATTCTCTGAGGACGGTGAGATCCATTTGGGAGAGTTCGGCAATGTTTTTATCGTGGATTTTAAAGTGTAACGACTCCTTTTTCAGTCGGGCTCCCTCGCACTCAGGGCAAATGTGCTGGTTCATGAAACTTTCGGCCCATTGTTTTGAACGTTGTCCGCCCTGCTCCGTTCCATATTGATCGACGTAATTCAACACACCCTCGAAATTCAGGGTGTAAGAAGAAGTGATGCCTAAGTATTCTTTTTTCAAGGTGATGGTTTCCTTCGATCCGTTGAGGATGATGTTCATCGCCTCAGGCGGGATGTCTTTAATGGGTGTGGAGAGTGTGAAGCCGTATTTCAGGCCAATGGCTTCGAGTTGGTTAAATACCCAATTGGTTTTGTACTCGCCAAACGGAACAATGCCACCACGCTTGATACTCAGTGTTTTGTCGGGCATTATCTTGTCAATATCGACTTCATTTATTAGTCCGAGGCCGTTGCAAACAGGGCAGGCACCATAGGGTGAATTAAAAGAAAAAGTATTTGGTTCAGGCTCATCGTACGACAGGCCGGTGACCGGACACATCAGCTTGCGGCTAAAGTGGCGATAATCACCCGTGTCGGCATCAAGAACTAAAAGCGATCCTTTACCTATTTTCATCGCTTGCGCTACCGTGCGACGAATACGCTCTTTGTCGGGTTGCTTTAGCTCGATGCGGTCGATAACCACCTCTATGTCATGAACTTTATAGCGATCGAGTTGCATGCCAAAAGCTATCTCCCGTACTTCTCCATCCACTCTGACCTTTAAAAAACCCTGCTGCCGAACCTGTTCGAAGAGTTCGCGGTAATGGCCTTTTCTTCCTTTTACGAGTGGGGCAAGCACCATCATTCGTTTTCCGTCGAAAGTGTTCATTATCAATCTGGTGATCTCATCTTCAGCGTATTGAACCATTTTTTCACCTGAGAGGTACGAAAAAGCGTCTGCTGCCCGTGCGAATAATAGCCTGAGGAAGTCGTACACTTCGGTGATGGTTCCAACGGTAGATCTTGGGTTTCTGTTTACTGATTTCTGTTCAATGGAAATCACAGGGCTTAACCCATTGATTTTATCCACATCGGGGCGTTCCATGTTGCCAATAAACTGGCGTGCGTAGGCCGAAAAGGTTTCCATATAACGGCGCTGTCCTTCGGCATAGATGGTGTCGAAAGCCAATGACGATTTTCCGCTGCCACTCAGCCCGGTAATCACCACCAGTTTCTCTCGCGGCATAGTGATATCAATGTTTTTCAGGTTGTGAACACGTGCTCCAAAGACCTCCAGAAGGTCGTGGTGTAAAGTCGGTTTATCTTCTTCGTGGGTCATTTTCCTTCTGGTTTGATTCCGTTATTCTTTAAAATGAGCTCTTCGTGTGTCATGTCGTAAGGGGGCAAAGGCAGGGTGAGGTAATAAGTCTTTTTCTTTCTGTTCTTCAGTTCATTGTCGCGAAGCCACGGATTAAAATATTTCAGGAGTTTATAACTGATGTGTTGTTCAGCGGCAAAGTCGGCCCAGTCTTTTATTCTGTCGTTGACGGCTACTTTTCTTACGGGTATAGGTTGATAAACATCGCTTTCGGTAAGGTAGAAGCCATATCTTCCAGGATTTTCAATGATGAGTTTCATGGCGAGAATTCTGAACACATAACGTGCGGTTTCATCGTTGAGCAGCAGATCGTAATATGATCCGGATTTTTGTCTGTCGATTTGTCTGTTTATCCCGTTCTGACCTGCGTTGTAGGAGGCTGCTGCCAGAGTCCAGTTGCCATAGGTTTGGTAGCTTTTTTGCAGGTAAGCGCAGGCTGTTTCGGTTGATTTCTCCAGATGATATCTTTCGTCAATTTCATTGTCTACTTCCAGTCCGTAATCTTTGGCCGTTCCTTTCATCAGCTGCCAAAAGCCTGTGGCTCCTGCCGGTGAAACAACATTCGACAGGCCACTTTCGATTACGGCCAGGTATTTGAAATCGTTTGGGATATTGTGTGCGGCCAAAATTGAGTCGATCACCGGAAAAAAGCGGTAGGTTTTTTTTATAAGTTGCAGGGTTGACGAATGCCAATAGGTGTTTACCATGAGCTCGCGGTCGAGGGCCTCCCTGACGTAAAACAAATCGAGAGGCACATCTTCTCCGGCAAAATTTAGTGAGGCAGGTATAGGCATGGAAACAATTCGGTAATACTGTTCATTCATCCCCGGTGATTGCATGGCCTGGCGATGTTGTAACCGATCGAATCCAAAAATAAGTAATCCGATGATGAGTAAGAGCAAGATATAGCTGACTATTTTTTGCATGGTATCGGGGAGTGCACTATTTTTTAATACATTGTTTTATAATACTTTGACACATGTCTGAACTGCATCTTCGTTGAGGTGCAGCAAAACTAGTAAGAATTCTACTTCTGATCAGAATGGACTTTTAAAATCTTTAAACAGCGGGCTAATCATGTCTTTTTCCGACAAAATCGGGTCTTTTATACGCCAGTCGATGTTCAGATCGGGGTCGTTCCAGCGCAGGCTGCCCTCTGAAGCTTTGTTGTATACGTTGGTGCATTTATAAAAGAAGGTGGTATTGTCTTCAAGGGTTACAAAACCGTGGGCAAAACCCGGCGGAATCCAATACATCCATTTGTTGTCCTGGGTGAGTTCGATGCTGGCCCATTGTCCGAAAGTAGGCGATGACTTCCTGATGTCCACTGCTACGTCGAGCACCGCTCCCCGGATAACCCTGACAAGTTTGCCCTGAGCAAAAGGCGGACTCTGAAAATGAAGGCCGCGGAGTACATTTTTTTGCGATTTCGATTCGTTGTCCTGAACAAAGTTCTGGTCGATGCCATTCCTCAGGAATACTTCCTTGTTGTAGGATTCGAAAAAGTAACCGCGGTGGTCTTCAAACACGCTGGGTTTCACAATATAAAGGTCCGGGATATTGGTCTTGATGATTTCCATGTATCTCTGATTTTTAAGGTGTAAAGATACTTAAAAAAATCCTTAACTGTAATCCCTTTGATAAAATGAAGGCATCGATTAACCGGTAAAAACAAATAGATTACTCCCTGATATCTTCAAAAGAGTTGCTTTTTCAGGGGTTTATCCGGACGGTTTTTCTGCAATCAAGGCATCTCTCCTTCATCAGCAAAACTGTAATATTTATCATTACCTATGATCAGATGATCCAGGATGCTGATGTCCAGACTTTTTCCTCCGGCAACAATTTTTTTCGTCAGCTGCACGTCGTTTTGGCTGGGCTGAAGGTTGTTGGATGGGTGGTTGTGTGCCAGAATGATGGAGGAGGCATGCTGTTCCAAAGCCAGTTGGAAGATTTTTTTCGGGTCGGCAACTGTGCCGGCCAGCCCGCCTTCGCTGATGTTGGCTTTTCTGATCACTTTGTTAGCCCTGTCGAGCAGGATGATCCAGAATTCCTCGTGGTATTTGTCGCTGAGTTCGGCGTACAGGAGGTTGTAAGCATCCTGGCTGGAGGATATTTTTGTGGTATCGATGAGTACATCATCGGCACGCCGTCTGCGCCCTAACTCCAGAGCGGCCACAATGCTGATGGCTTTGGCAGGGCCAATGCCTTTGAATTTGGTCAGGTCGCTGATGCTCAAACGCGACAGCTCTGCCAAATTGTTATCGACAGAGCTTAAAATACGCTTGGCAAGTTCTACGGCTGACTCATCGTTGTTGCCGCTCCCGATTAATATGGCGATGAGCTCAGCTTTCGAGAGCTGTCCCTTGCCTTTTAACATCATTTTTTCTCGTGGACGATCGTCTTCCGACCATTGACTGATTGGTATTTTTTCCATAGCAGGTTAGTTTATAATGATTAAAACAGCGTAAAGGTACGTGTTTTTTTTAACTAACCAACTTTTTTATACCAAATCATATCAGGCACTTGATCTGAGCCATTCGGGCTTGCCTTATGTTGAAGATTCTCCTAAGATTCTGGTTATACCGAATCGGATGAGGCTTAAAAAAACAGGAAAACCTAGTCCTCTCGGTATTAACTGCTTCTAACAGGACTTTTTTCGCAAAATCAGTTAGAAGCAGTATAAATCGTTCTATTGCACAACCATTTTGGTTGTTGTGGCTGTGCCGGTTTTTTCGGAGAAAACTCCCAAAATATACAGTCCGGGTTTCAGGTTGATTTCGATCAGAAAATTATTACCTTTTACTTTCCGGCTTAAGGCCAGCCTGCCACTCAGGTCGTAAATTTCAATTTTGTTTATTTCGTGGTTTGATGTCAGGCTGAGTTGGTTGCGCACAGGATTGGAGATGCTGATGTCGATTTTGTTATTTAGCTCAGGAATAGCAGTTAGCAGGTCGCCTACTACCATGATGTCATCAATTTTTGTTTTTCCTGTTGGCAGCAGTTCATCGCCGTTGATGTCCAGGTTGGAGGTGATTACCCACCTGATATCTACCTGATCTTTGTTGTTGCAGGCCTCTGGCAAGGGCAGGTTTGTTAATTCGCTGGTAGTCCAGTCGTTAGCGGCTAGTATTTCTCCGTTTTCAACGTCCATCCATTCGGTCATGTCCTGAGTCCGGTATTGCAGTTTGAAGTTGCGAGGGCCGGCATCTGTATTTCCTGATTGCTGTTTAGAACTGATGGTGAGGTTCTCGTAACCGGCTGTGTTTATGCGGATATACCATGCTTTTTGGTCTATGCCGTTGTCCCATCCGTTACATTGTGCGGCTTTGGTGGCGAATCCGTTTTTCATTTCGATGGCTCCTGTTCCGCCCATAGTAGATAAAAATGCCAATTGGTTGTTGAGGTTTGCCTCGTCGGGAATGGTGTCGCTCAAATCACTCGATGGAAAACTCCAGCTTACCAGTGTTTCAGTTTGAGAAAACGCCGCATTTGTAAGCCATAATGTGATTAAAAGTAAAAAGAAATTTTTCATAGGTGTTGGTTTTTTATTTAAAAGTGAATGTTAATCCCGCCCTGTATAAACCTGCCGGGTGATAATTGTCCTTTTCTGTCGATGTATCTGTTGTCGAGCAAATCTTGTGATTCCAAATAGACTTCGTATTTTTTATAGAAGGCATAAGCGACGCGCGCGTTTACCAGAAACCAGCTGTTGATGCGTATGGTGTTTTCTATGTCGTACCATTGGCTGTCGATGTAGTTGCAGTTGAGCTCCAGGTTAAGGTGTTCGTTTTGCCAGGAAATTCCTGCGTAAAAGAGTTGTGGCGGAACTTCAACCATCTTTTTTCCAGATAAGTTCACTTCCGGATTTGTTTTTTCGGGTTGGTACTTGGTGATGATGCTGTTGTTGTAGGAATACCTGATCCGAATAATAAGATTTTTTGTAAAGAGATAATCCAAGGACAGCTCCGCTCCTGTAACCGCAATTGCCGCCACATTATCGGTAAAAATTACGGGTTTAAGGCTATTTCCTCCGGTGTCGACAGAGTCGCCCGTACCGATAGAATACTGAAAATTGTACCCCAAACTGTGGTAAACAGCTCCCGACAGCTTAATTTTGTTGGCATTGTAATGAAAACCCCATTCAAAATTGACCAGGTATTCGGGTTTAAGATTAGGGTTTGCAAGCCTGAAACCCTTGTTTATTTTACCGGATTGGCATAAATCTTTAAGTTTAGCTGGTTTAAAACCCGTTCCAATGGAGAGGTAAGATTGTAATTTTTTGGTTATATCATACTGAATGGCGGCTTTGGGGCTGATGGCCGCCCACGTTGTTTCCGGAAAATCTTCGCTGAAGCTCTCGCTGAATCCTGTTGCTTTGGAAGGGTTTGTAACTTGTTGCCACCCATTCCAAAAGCTTGAATAATCTGCTCTTAATCCAAGGTTAATGCGCCATTGGGTGGAGCTAAGCCTCATTTCATCTTGCAGATAGACCCCTACGATAGCCATATTTCCAGTGGCTTGTATGTCATCGGAAGAGGTGCGGTAAAGCTCATGATTTTTAAGCGTTCCAGCCTTAATGTCTATTCCAACCGTAAACAGGTGATTTTTATGCGCCCGTATGTTTAGGTTACTTGTCCAGCCAAAATCTTGCCTGTCGGTATAACTGTCGAGGAGTTTGTATTCACGTGTGTCGTTAATCGACTCTTTTTGCCCGTAGTAGTTTTCGGCTGAGAAGTAAAATGTGTTTGTCCAAAAGCCACCGGCGATGGAGTCGCTTTGGTTAATCCTGATGGTATTGGTCAGGTAGTCGTCGTAACTTCCTTTTGGCGCATATACCTGCCTTCCGGCATATCTGTTTTCCAGATAGTTTTCGTAGGTGATTTCCACAGTCCCACTTTGGCTGTATTCGTAGCCAAATTTCAGGTCGCCACCTCCTTCCTGCAATTTCGTTTTGGCGTCAGTTTCATCCAGGTATTCCGGAAGTTCGAAGATGTAGCCGTCACCCTGACGGTAATTTCCGCTAATCTGCCAATAGAAAGCTTTTTCGTTTTTCAGGTTTTTCCGACCTGAGACCAGCACCGATCCGCCAAAAGTGTTGTAGGTGCCGTAAAAAAGTTTGGCTTGTCCGCTTACTCCTGATGTCGGCTTTTTCGTGATGATATTGATTACACCTCCCATGGCATTGTTGCCGTAAAGTGCCGAGGCAGGACCTTTTATTATTTCTATTCGGTCTACAACATCGGGGTTTATGTTGTGCCAGTTGACGGAGCCTCCGGCCAGTCTGTTTTTTGGCATCCCGTCAACCATAACCAGGGTGCGGTCGCTACTCTCAAGCCCTCGCATGGTAACGGCTGCGTTTTTGGAAAAAATGCCCCAACTGCGGTTGACAAAAACGTTGGCTGAAGTTTTTAAGATGTCGTCGATGTTTAAGAGTGGGTATTCCTGGATTCGGTTTTGGGAAATAAGGGTTGTTTGCACGGGTAAATCATCGACTTGCCTCCAGGTGCGTGTGGCCGTGATCATTACTTCACGGAGGTTGATTTCGGTATTTACTGAGTCGGAAACCTGAGCGAAGGCTGACAAGTAAATACTGGCGAATGAAAAAAACAGTATGTACCTGATCATGGCTTTTGTATTTTAAGCGTGATTTGGACAGATCCCGCCGCTGTGCCCTCTCTTGCCGTTACCAAAAACAACCCTTTTTGGCCTTGCTCACTCACAAAGGAGTAAATATGCCCTGTGTCCAGGTTTTTGGCTTTTCTTTTCCCTGTCCCAAACACAAAAGTCCTGGCCAGTATGAGGCTGTCGTTGGTGCATTGTAAGAATATTTCCTCTGTCAGGTCGGATTGTTTTTCAAATCTGATGGTGCGGCGTATTTCCCAATACATGGGGGCTTCGTTGCTGTTATACACTGAAGCATCGAGGTTTGCGCCCGGAGAGGCAATGGTATGGGCGTCCGTTTCTATCGGGTCGAAATAATAGAGCAGGTCGCAATCTTCCTGATGAAGAAAGGCCATCGGTAGAAAGTATACCTGATCGTGCAGGATGGAATAAAAGCTTCCTGTCTGGGTGTTGTTTTGTGCTCCCAAAGATAGCCCGGTAACAGTTGTTATCGCGCCATATCCTGAGTTGTTGTCTTTTATCAAGTTGATCACCAGCGTGTCGGAGGTGTCGCCATTTCTGTCTCTTACAAAAAACTTCCAGGTCTCCACGTCAGCGGCACTTTTTCTTATTTGTTTACTAACTGAACACCCTTCGCTAAATAAACCTGAATCAACCACAGAAGTTATTCCGTTTTGTAGGGTGATTGCTGTAAATTGTGTGATCGGTGCGCCTGACCGTGAATGGGCTTGTATGCCTATCCTTACTTGTTGATTAATTGATAGTACCGTGTCGGATGAGGTATAACCGGAAGCCACTATAAAGTTGATTTCCGGCTTTAAGCCCGGATTGGGATTGTCTTTGCTGCAGGCTTCAAAAAGAATGAGTGCTCCGAAAAACAACATCACCGTTATGCATTGAAATGCCTTTCGCATGGGATAAAAATCTTGCTGTGAATTGAGAATAGGTTGTTTACTTTATAATTTTTCGTTGGCCTTTGATCAGCAGGGCGGCGAGTAGTCCACCGGCTGCCCCAAATACAAAATGCGAAAGAACCGGGTAGGCGTAACCTGTCTTTAGAAAGACAACATAAGGATAGTTGAACAAAAAATGAAGAACCAATCGCGTGAGGGGAATCACGGCATAACTTAGGCTTCCAATGATCATCATGGATATAACAAGCTTGTTTTCACTTATTTTAAGTCGGTAAAGGGTATCGACGGTGAGACCGATAAGCAAGTAAATCAGGGGCAAGAATGGATCTTTTACACCCACCCATGGAACAAACATGAACAAGGCTGCAGCTATTGTGCTCACTGAAGTGGCCATAGGTAATTTCGACCAGTGTCGTCCGATGAGCAGCAAGGCCATAACTTCCACTCCGTGATGCCCCGGTAAATTGAGGGGAATACGCAACTTGGTTCGAAGCAGGATGGCTGCAATCCCTATTATGCTTAGAACAACAACCTCGAGTGCTGTGCGACTAATCGGTAAGCTCTTTGAGGCTTGATTTGGGTTTAACATTCCATTCATATTCATTTGTGTTTGATCGTTCGATGTAAACAATTATTTGGTTATTTTTAATTGCAGGGCGAAGCCAGTCGCCGGTATTAATTCTCTCGTCTTCAAAGGCTTCGATGGCGTCTGTGGTCATGATTCGGTCAACAGCACAGGTTTCTTTCAGGTTTTTGGCGGTGTAAATTCCTTGTATCTCCCTTATTTCTTTTCCTCTCAGCCAGATACATCGGCCATCGTTTCCGCTTTTTCGCAGTCCGATGGCAGCCAGTGCTCCAATTACTCCATCTTTGTTTCCTGTAAATCCTTCGAGGTAGAGGTTGTGTTTTTTGGCTAAAATCCAGGCATCCGCTTGTGTGAGTACTGTGTTTTTGGCTGCTTTGCCCCAACTTATAATTTCCTTAGGAATTTGGTTGAGTGAAGCAATGGCCAGTCCTCCATCTGAACCTGGAGCGCAATTGTGCGACATAAAATCACGGCATAGCTGAGATAAATGAGGGTAGTCGCCTGACTCCACCAGCAAACAGGCTGAGCTGTTTTGAGACGTGTAGGGGATGCGGTTGTCGAAAAAAAGTTGATGACGGCTAATGCTATGCACTAACCCTGTTTTTTCGTCTTCAATGAGGTGGCCGAGCATACGCGAAAGATAGCCGGTTCCGCGGCTTTCCTTGTTGTCGGTATCATCAATGCCTATCAGCCAACTGTTCACCATATTTATAATCAATTTGGAGTGGCAAAGTTATGCAACTCCAGTTGAAAAACAGGGCTTAAAAGGCGGGAATATTACAGGGAAGTAAAATTCATATTGGTTTTAAATAATGGAAGTGTAAGGTGTGTTCGTTTTCGCTTGTGGTAACTTTGTTGTATACTAATTCTTGACAGGTATGCGAAGCGATAGCTGTTTAGAAATAGCTACACCCGATAGGTACAAACATTATTTTTTGTAATTCTGTATCCGATTCGGTATAACAATACGATGAGATGAGGGTTAACCATGTCTGGTATCTGGATCAGGGTGTGACGGGGATACAATTGGTAAAAACCTACCTTTGGTCAAACAAAAAAAGCCCGGTTGCTTTAAACATCCAGGCCTGTATTTCTTCAATAAAACCAACAGCTATGAAAGACTATTCGCGTATTTCGTGATCTTCGACTTTAAGTTGCCGGCTTTATTTTTGTGAATCATGTTCCGTTTAGCCAGCTTGTCAATCATTGTGTACAATTTGGGCAAGCCCTCAACGGCTTCACTTTTTTCAGTTAACAACCTGAATTTCCGAACCGCATTACGCATGGTTTTTGTGTAGTAACGATTGTGCAGTCTTCTGACTTCAGTTTGCCTGATCCTTTTAAGCGCTGATTGATGATTAGCCATAGTGTATTACCTTTTAATAATGTTAAAATGGGGCTGCAAAAGTACAATAATATTTAATATAAAAAAACAATCTTCATTTTTTTCCTGATTATCTTCAATTCGTCTCTACCACCCGTGTTCCGGTCAATGTAGGCTCGTCGCCTGCCAGTATATCTTCGATCATTACGTCGTAAAAAGTGTTTGCCGTGAGTCCGTGCTCGCGTATCACCACCGGGATGTAATGTTCACCATAACCACTGGCGGTTCCGTCGTCGCGTATTTTTTCTACCAGCACGCGTTGCGTTTTCCCGATAAATGAGGTTCTGTAGCTGAGTTTCATGGCGTCAGCCAGCTTGCGTACTTCTTCGCTGCGTCGGGTTTTCTCGTGACCTGCTACCTGTCCTTCCATACGTTCGGCGCGTGTGCCTTTTCGTACGCTATACTTAAAGGTGTGCACGTGGCCAAATCCAATAGCTTTCATCATCTCCAGAGTTTCTCCAAACTGGTCGTCCGTCTCACCCGGAAATCCAACGATGATATCGGTTGTAAGGTTGAATCCGGGGTGCATCTGTTGGAGTTTCAATGCCATATCTTTGAAAAACCGGGCAGTATACATGCGCCTCATCTTCAACAGGATTTCCTCCGATCCGCTTTGTAAGCAGATGTGCAGATGGGGGGTCAACTTTGGGTGTTTAAACAGCCTGAAGAAACTCTCGCTGTATCCATCGGGTTCGATGCTGGAAATGCGTACCCTGAAATCGCCTGGGATTTCCAGAATTTCTTCGGTCAGTCGCTCAAAGTCGTACGCTCCATGTTGGTAGCGTCCGAGATTTACCCCGGTAAGCACGATTTCTTTGTAACCGTAGGCTATCACAGTCTTGATGTTTTCAAAGATATCTTCCGGCGGGCGGCTGGTGGCACGACCTCTTACCTTAGGGATAATACAAAAGGTGCAGAAGTTGTCACATCCGTCTTGTATTTTTATCAGGCTGCGTGTGTGAAAAGTGGTGTCGGCAGGGGAGTAGTTGAACAAATTGGCATCGAAATGGTTTATGTCGACCAACTCCCCGTTAAAGTGTGCTTCAGCGACAGCAAGAACTGATGTTTTATGTTGGTTGTCAACCACATAGTCGATGGCTTCGTTTTTTTCGAGTTGTTCCTTGTAGTTTGTGGCCATGCAACCTGTAACGATGGTAACACCATGGGCATTGGCCTTATGTGCTACATTAATCTCACGGCGTGATTTCTGATCGCTTTGGTTTGTAACGGTACAGGTGTTGATGACGTAGAGATCTGCAGGTTCCCCAAAGTCGACAATCTTGTAGTTTTTTCTCACGAATTCAGCTGCCAGGGCGTCTGTTTCGTAGAGGTTTAGTCTACAGCCTAAAGTCTTGAAAGCAACAGTTTTAGGTTTGTTCATCTTATTCGCCTTGGTTAGTAATTAATTCGCCTTCGATGGACAATGGAGCAGCCGACGTTATTTTGATGGTAACGTATTGTCCGGTCAGATCGTTTCTTTGACTGGCGAAGCGCGCCACAATACGTCCTTCGGTGTAGGCTGACAAATACCCGTCTTTTCTGTCGTGGCCACGTACCAGCACTTTCATTTCTTGTCCGATGAGTTGCTTGTTGTATTCCAGGGCATGTTTCATCATCTCGGCAGTCAGGCGGTGGTAGCGTTCTTTTTTCACCTCTTTAGGAATATCATCTGCCCACCGGCTGCTTGCTGCGCCGGGTCGTGGCGAATACTGAGCAATATAAGCCATGTTGTACTTGAACTCGCCCATAATTTTCATGGTATTTTCAAATTCCTCTTCCGTTTCACCGGTGAACCCAACGATGATGTCGGTGAAGAGTGTTGCTTCCGGGATCAGCCGTTTAATGGTTTTAACTATTTCGCGGTAGCGGCCCATGTCGTGGTTGCGGTTCATGCGCACCAGCACGTGGTTGTCGCCCGACTGTACAGGCAGGTGAATTTGTTTGGCCAGAGACGCATAGCGTGCTACCATTTCAATCACGTCGTCGGTCATGTCGCGCGGGTGAGGCGACGTAAAGTATACCCTGAATTCTTTTCCCGATTGATTGCCGTATTCCCCAATTTGCTCCAGCAAGCGGGCAAAGCTGATTTCTTCGCCTTTTTTGTCGAGACCGTATGAGTTTACATTTTGTCCGAGCAGGGTAATGGTTTTGAATCCCTGGTGTACGAGATGCCGAAGCTCATTCATGATTTCTGCGGATGGTCTTGACACTTCCCGGCCACGGGTATAGGGCACGGCGCAATAGGTGCAAAACTTGTTGCATCCGTTTTGGATAGGGATATAGGCTTCAAATCCTGACCCATATTTGGGGGCAATATGCCAGAAATCCTCAATGTGTTCTTCCGGTTTTTGTGGGGCAATTTCTACGTGCACAGGCTTGTATGCAGCCGGATCGAGCCTGAAAGCTGCCGGATTGGGGGCTACCTGTTCGTGGGTTTTAACCAAATCAGCAAATCCGGGGTCAAGCGATTGCATGCCTGCTGGCGTGACAACCCCGTACTGACTAATCATTTCAGGTAATTGAGGGAGCTGACTTACCGGGAAAACCAGATCGAAGAGTTTTAAAAATTTTTGCTTGTCGGCAGGCAGAACGCATCCCGACACAAACGTAATGAGGTTCTTTCGGTTTTTCCACTTGTTCCAGGTAGCGACTTTGTTATACACTTTGTCGATGCCTTTTTGCCTGACTGAACAAGCAATTACGCCCAACAGATCAGCTTCTTTTTCGTTTTCGGTAGATGAAAACCCCATGCCGTCGAGCACTTGTTGTACCCGCTCGCCATCCGAAATATTCATCTGACATCCCAACTGTACTATATGGTATTTCATTCGTTTACAGTTTAATGGTTGTGTTTGTCAGCTATCTTTCACACAGATAAACTGACAATGACTATGGCCATGTTGTGGTTTCTTAATTATGTTGGTGAAACTGTATTGGCCATCACCTCCTGATTTTGGTGGTGAATAACCAACCTGAGAACCAACCCATGGCGACCAATGGTTAAAAATAAACTTCAGCGTGAAGTTGGTGATGTGGAATTCCTTTCTTTTCGAGGATATCCATTGCTTCACGAATCATTTTAAAATTGCCGCAAAAATAACAAATAGTCGAATTATCAATAGGATGAGCTTTCAGATAATCCGTAACACGCCCGTGGAAATGGCCGGTTTCGTCGCCAGAGGTACATTGTATATACCTGTTTTTGTCGTAGTGCGATCTTTCATAGCCTTCATAACCGTAACGAACACCGTGTAGCAGGGTGTAATCCAATTCCGGATGACTTTTTACCATGCTGTGAAACGGGGCTATTCCTGTTCCGGATGAAATGAAGAGGAATTTTTTATCGGGAACAAGTTTGGTGTCGAGGCTAAAATACCCTAAGGGGCCTTCTACCTGAAGATAGTCGCCGATGGTTATGTTTTTCAGTTTTTTCGAAACGTCTCCATCGTCTACTTCTTTGATCAAGACTTCCAGGTATTCATCCCGGTTGCCGCTATATATCGAGTATTCGCGTTGGTTTAAGTCGCCAGCTGCACCAAGCAGGATATGCTGCCCGGCATCAAATTGCAGACCGTTGCGTTCCATCTGCAGTACATAGGTGCTATCGGTCAGGTGGCGTATGTCGATTAATCGGTGTTTTCCTTTCGTTTGCATAGTAGTATGAGTGTGTTGGTAGTATGATGTTGTAAATAAGAATCTTTCTCAGTCAGCTTAATTTTAAGAAGTTGGCGTTAAGCATGACTTCTTCGTGCAGCACTTCGGCAGGCTCAGTGCATCGCTTTGTTTAGCAATCTATTAGTCATGCCACTAAGAAACACAAAGAAGACACGAAGGTACACGAAGGCCTGAATTAAATCATATTTTATTAATTATCAGATATAAGAGCTCAATAAATTACATGCGAAACCTAAATCAGTAAGCTTTAGCAAAAACCACCCGTCGTTTTGATTCATTTCCGCTGTAGATACATTTCCCTGTTTCGGGGGCAATGTTGTCGGCGATAACGCGGATGGTGGCTTTGGTTTCTTCCTTTATCCTGATTTCGGTTTCCGTAGTTCCGTCCCAATGGGCCAGAACAAAACCACCGGCTTCTATTTTCGTCTTAAAATCCTCCCAGTTATCGGCTTTAAAAGTATTCTGCTCTCTGAAATCGAAGGCTTTCTGGTAGATATTGTCCTGGATTTTCTCAAGCAGATGTTCGATTTTCTCAGAGATATTGATAAACTGGAGGGTTTCTTTCTCCAGGGTATCTCTTCTGGCTACTTCCACGGTTCCTTTTTCCAGATCGCGGGGGCCGATGGCAAGTCTTACCGGAACGCCTTTCATTTCCCATTCGGCAAACTTAAACCCTGGTTTGTGGGTGTCTCTGTCGTCGTACTTCACGGTTATCCCGCGTTTACGCAGCTCTTTCATAACTTCCTGAACACGTTCGGTTATGGCGGCGAATTCTTCTTCCTTTTTAAAGATGGGAACAATCACCACCTGGATAGGTGCTAACCTGGGAGGAAGTACGAGACCGTTGTCATCGGAATGGGCCATGATTAGAGCGCCTATAAGCCGTGTGCTTACTCCCCATGAGGTTGCCCATACGTATTCCTGTGTATTTTCTTTGTTTACAAACTTTACATCGAATGCTTTGGCGAAATTCTGTCCCAGAAAATGGGATGTCCCTGCTTGTAAGGCTTTTCCGTCTTGCATGAGGGCTTCTATGCAGTAGGTTTCTACTGCTCCTGCAAAACGTTCGTTCGGTGATTTTACCCCGGTGAGCACAGGCATGGCCATATATTCACGGGCAAAGGTAGCGTACACACGCAACATTTGTTCGGCCTCAGCGATGGCCTCGCGTTCGGTGGCGTGAGCGGTATGCCCTTCTTGCCATAAAAATTCAGCAGTACGTAAAAACAAACGGGTACGCATCTCCCATCTTACCACGTTGGCCCACTGGTTTATCAGGATGGGGAGGTCGCGGTACGATTGCACCCATCTGCGGTAGGTGTCCCAGATAATGGTTTCTGATGTTGGTCTTACGATGAGTTCCTCTTCCAGCTTGGCATCGGGATCAACGATGATGCCAAGTTTTTCGTCGGCCTTAAGCCGATAGTGGGTTACCACGGCGCATTCCTTGGCAAAACCTTCTACATGACTGGCTTCTTTACTGAAGAACGATTTTGGTATAAACAACGGAAAGTAAGCATTCTGGTGTCCGGTTTCTTTAAACATGCCGTCGAGCACCTGTTGCATTTTTTCCCAAATAGCATAGCCATAAGGTTTTATTACCATCGATCCGCGAACGGCGGAATTCTCAGCCAGATCGGCTTTTGTTACCAGATCGTTGTACCATTGTGAATAATTTTCACTCCTGGGTGTTAATTCTTTGGCCATATTGTAAGTTTGGTATAGTCTTTGTATTTTTTTAAGAAAGTACAAAATTACACAATGTTTAATAACGCACAACACCTATATATCATGAAAACGTCAAAAATCACTATCCGTTTGCTTGCAGCCCTCGCGCTAATTGCCTCGTTGTCTGCTTGCTCTTCCATCAGCAGTGTTCCTGGTGATGACGTCTATTATTCGGCAAAAAACAACCCTGAACCTCAAAGCCGACCTCAACAAGTTGTTGCCGTTCCGGAGGAAGATGCCGTTGTAAAACAGGCAGATTCAGATAAATTCGATTATTCGGCCAACTACGAATCAAATGTGGCGGCCACACCGGCAGGTGAGGTCGATGCCGATTCAGAAACAGGCGACTATCAGTTTATAGATGATTACTACGAAAGTGACTATGCCGCCCGCATCAAACGTTTTAACGGAACAGGTTCTTCATCTGATTATTATGATGAAGAATATGTAAGTCAGGATTGTTACGATTGTAACTCAGGCAGCAATTGGTCGTTCAGTATGGGTGTAGGCGTTGGCATGGGCATGGGTTATTCCATGAGCTATGGCTGGCCTTATTCCTACAGTTACTGGAATTATCCTTATTATGGATGGGGTTATCCCAGCTGGGGATATCCATATTACGGCTGGGGATGGCCTTACTACGGTGGTGGCTATTGGGCTGGCTATAACCAAGGTTATTGGAATGGCTACTACGATGGTTATTACGGTGGCGGGTATTATCCGTATTACGGTGACTATTACAACGATTATGGTCGCAGAGGTGTGACGTACAGGCAACGCGGACGTGGTGCAGGAGGCACAACAATTCCCGACCGATCGGGCCGTGCCGGAACATCTAATCCTTCAGGAACTGACCGTGAACGTACCCGCGAAACAGTGGTGGCCGGAAGTGGAGCAACCATGGCAGCTCGCGCCGATCAGGGAGTAGTTGCCGGAAGTGGCAGGTCGGGTGAAGATATCCGTAACCGTGAGCAACAGCAGTCTTCTGACGGACGCACTGGTACTGCCACACGCGAAAGAACCAATGAATCGTCGCGTACCCAGGATTTGAAAAAACCTGCCTCCGCCGATCGCCGGGCTACCACCAATCCGCAGGACCGTACGACTGAAAAAAGGTACAATAAGCCAAAATCGTATGAGAGCCTGCCCCAACGTCAGCCTCGCTCGAGCAGAGAATATGTACGTCCTGAGCAGTCTACCACAACTACACGCCAGAACACCAGAAATAGCACCACCACCCAGCCGGCAGCCTCCGATACAAGATCCCGCGAACGTGAGTCTTCTACCTACAACAGGTCCTCACGCCCCGCCCCGACCGTATCACAGCCTTCACGCTCCAATTCCACAAGAAATAGTGGAAGCACCACTCGCCCGGCTACTTCTACGCGTTCGACTTCTCCCGCAAAAACCTATTCGTCACCAACACGGTCTCAGGGGACTTCCTCACGTAGCTACAGTGCTCCTGCTCCTACACGCAGCAGCAGCACCAGTACAAGCAGTCCATCGAGAAGTAGTAGCAGCAGTAGCGGCAGCAGCAGCTCTTCTTCACGCAGTGGGGGAGGTAGAAGATAGGTTTATTGGTTAGGTTCGTTCATCTTTTTGTGTTATAAAATAATCAACCCGGGGAAATGAGCTATGTTGAATCACCTTTCCCCGTGGTTTCGGTTTCCAGTAACTTTAGTTATTCCGCTTGCTTGTGGCAGGTGTTTGTATCATGATAAGCAGGATAGCCTGTATAGTATGTTGACTTAAAAATAATAGAAATGAAAAAAATAATCACCGCAACCTTTTTGTCGTTGTTTGTTCTGACCTTACATGCGCAGCTGGCCGAAGATGCCCTGCGTTACTCCCAGTCGTTTTATCAGGGTACTGCCCGCAGCATGGGTGCAGGAGGCGCGTTTGGTGCTGTAGGCGCTGATTTCAGCACGGCAAGTACCAATCCTGCCGGTCTGGGTCTTTTCCGTACCTTCGACATGACCATCACACCTGAAGTTTTTTCCAGAAAGACTGCCGCCACTTACAACGGATCTTTTAAAGAAGATACACGTACGGTGTTCGATCTGAGTAATCTGGGTTATGTGATGACCAATCCGCTTAACAGTACTTCCGGATTTAAGTATTTTCAGTTTGCACTGGGCATGAACCGGCTGAATAACTACAATACAAACAGCTACATGCAAGGCTATAATGCTACCAACAGTAAACTTGATGTGTATTGGGAGCAGGCTGATTTTGTCCCCTACGACCAGCTCATCGATGTAGATCCGTTTTACCTCGAACCCGCCTGGGCCGTGTATTTACTCGATACAGTTCCGGGATTTATCGACCTGTATGACTATCCACTCCCCAATGGGGATATTCTGCAAACCCAACAAATTTTTTCGCGTGGTTCTACCAACGAATGGCTGTTTTCGTTTGCCACCAATTACAACGACATACTCTATTTGGGAGCTACCCTTGGCTTGCCTTATATCCGGTATAGCCGTGAGACTTTCTACCAGGAAGAGTTTTCATCGGATAACGTGCCAGCCTTCCAACGCTGGAATGTTACCGAGAACCTGACGACCAACGGGTGGGGTATTAACCTGAAACTGGGTGCTATTGTAAAACCATCTGAGTGGGTCAGGCTGGGAGTAGCTTTCCACACCCCATCCTATTACTGGAATCTTCAGGATGTGTGGAATACCGTGACCACAGCTACCTACGGAGGAGAGACCTATGTGGCCGAGTCGGTGGTGACAGGCAACTACAATTATCGGTTTTACACCCCGATGAAAGCCATTGGAAGTATTGCTTTTTTCTTTAACCCGCATGGATTTGTTTCGGCTGAATATGAATATGCCGATTATTCAAAGGCAGGTTTCAGCAACCAGAACAGCGGCAGTCTTGATGTGAATGATGACATTCGGAATGTATACCAGGCTACCAACAACCTGCGGTTTGGGACAGAATGGCGGATTGGTTATATAAGTCTGCGCGGGGGATACGGTTTTAACTCCAGTCCTTACGCCAACAACCTGAACGACGGCAAACGCACCTCGGTTTCAGGTGGAATTGGTTACAAAAAGGGTGAGTTTGCGCTGGATCTTGCCTATGTGCATACCACCACCAACGAAGATTATTACCTTTATTCCTACAAAGGCATCACTACTAATCCCATAGCTACTAAATATACTACAAGTCAGTACGTTGCCACTGTAAGGTTTAATTTCTAGCTGAACACTGAAAATGAAATCAGGATTCGATTTTTAGGATATTAATTACTATCCCAGGTTCAATAGGTTGAATCTGGGATTTTTTTTACAACCAAATGATTGTCGATAATGGTCGTAGTTATGGGGGGGAGGATTTATTCGTAATGTCTACACAACATTTTTTGAAAAGTGCGTTCAGAACAAAATGAATCCTTAATTTTTATACTTTCGTAAAAAAAATAGAACAACCGAAAAAGTCAATAACCAATGAGTTTAAGACATCTTTTGTTAGTTATTGTTTTTCTTCTTAACAGTTTCATGCTGAGCGGCCAGGAAGTAACCGTGGTGCTGAGTGGAGGAGGAGCCAAAGCTTTTTCACATATTGGTGTGCTAAAGGCATTAGAACAAAACGATGTGCCAATCGATCAGATTGTGGGTACTTCTATGGGGGCACTTATCGGGGGATTATACGCCGCAGGTTATAGCCCTGATCAGATTCAAACCCTGCTCTCCAATCCTTATTTTGCTGATATCAACCGCTTGAGGGTAAATGACAAGGTGGCTTATTATCAGCATTATGAACCTAATGCTTCATTTATCTCACTTCCCTTTTATATAAACAATGGTCTGAGGGTAGAGTTGCCTTTTCGTGTTTTTGACTTGCAGGATGTCGACTATTATTTAATGCAAGCTTTTAGTCATGCCGCTTCTGCTGCGAGCTGCTCCTACGACAGCCTGATGATTCCATTCAGATGTGTTTCATCGGACATTGACTCGGCTAAAATTGTAGTTATGAGTCAGGGTGATATAGCCAAGGCCATCCGTACCTCGATGACCTTCCCGCTGCTTATTCGTCCTGTAGAAATTGATGGACAGCTGCTTTTTGATGGGGGTATGTATGATAATTTCCCGGTGGAGGTTGCTCGGGAGGCCTTCAATCCAGATTTGATCATTGGTAGCAAGGCTGTTAGGAATTTCTCCCGAGCCAACCCCGACAACCTGGTTTCGCTGTTGCAAAATATGCTGATGCAAAAAGCCAATTTTAATATCGATACTACTTCCGGCGTGCTTATCGAAACAGTTACCGGAGATGAAGATATTTTCCATTTCGGACGTATTGAGGAGTATGTTGACAGCGGCTATGTGGCGGCTATCCGCATGATTCCTGACATTAAAAACAAACTCCAGCACGGACATACAGGCCTCTCCGTAAAAGAAAAGCGACAAGAATATCTGAAGAGACATATGTTTGATTCGATTAACGAGGTCCGTTTCGAAGGAGTAAATGGTCAACAGCAGCAGTATTTCTCACGTATTCTGGGTCTGAAACCCGGTCGTCGGTTGACTATGGAATCACTTGATAAATATTTCCGCAGGATACAACGCAATGAAAATGTGAAGAGTGTATACCCGGTGCTGGCATCTGATGGCACGGATAGCAAAAAGCCGGTTACAGACCTTATTCTCGAAATGAAACTTGAAGACCCTTTACGTGCCGACCTGGGATTGTATATTTCCTCTTCAGGAGTGAATGAGGCTTATGTGGGCTTGGGGTACATGCATTTGGGCAAAACCTCCAAGCATGTAAACCTGAGTGCTCAATTTGGTACTTTCTATAATAGCGTTGCGGCTATGGGAAGGGTTGAATTCCCGGGACGTATTCCTGCCATTCTGCAAATCAATATGCTTACCTCACGAAAGAATTACTTCAGCAATGCCCGTTATTTTTTTGAGGACGATTTCCCGGCTTACATCATCGTGGATGAAAATTATGCTGAGTTATCGCTTGGATTGCCATCAGGTCTCGATGCTGCTTTTAATGTTGGGTTGAGTAATCTGAATATTAACTTCATCTACTACCAAAATAACTACTTCTCCCGCAGCGACACAGCCGACATCTCTAATTTTTATTTTGCTGTGCCTTTTTTCGAATACGAATACAATACCCTCAACAAGAAAGATTATGCCAACGGAGGTCGGCTTTTTTATGCCGGATTAAATGCTTACTTTGGCAACGAACATACAACCCCGGGCAGTATAAGTCAAGGTCAGGTGGAGGTGCGAACCAACAGGCAGTTTTACGATCTCAGGCTGCGATACAAAGATTATTTTCAGATTGCCTCTCCTTTGGTATTGAAAGTATCAGCCGATTTAACCCTTTCTAACCGGCCTTTGTTGAATAATTATGTGGCGAGTTTGCTGTTAAGCACTCAGTTTGAACCGGAAGATTTTATGCAAACACTGTTTCTGCAAAATTATCGATCTCCTTCTTATGGAGGCTTTGGTCTGTCTGGAATTATTAAGCTCGGTCGTCCGTTCGATCTCCGAATAAGTGGTTATAGCTTTGTCCCTTATCAGAAAATCCTTGTTAGTGCTGATGGCCTACAGCCTACTTTATCTGATCCCTTTAATTATGCTTACTTTGCAGCTTCCACTCAGCTTGTGTTTCATCCACCCATTGGCGTTATCAGTGCCAGCGTAAATTATGTGGACCAGCCCGGTAATAAGTTTGGTTTTTTGATAAATCTGGGCTATCTTATTTTCAATAAATCAAGGCTTTACAGGTAGTTTGTGCTTTGTGCTGTTTATTTCAGCCCATTTCTGCCAATTTATGATCAAACTGATGAGAGGCATGGCTTAACATTGCGGCAGACAACAAACTGGGGAATGCACTGTTAAAAAACTGACAGTTCCTCCCAAAGTCGGTGTGTGGGCAGCCCCATCACATTAAAATAGGAACCATTGATACCTTCGATGGCCACATGACCAATCCATTCCTGTATGCCATAAGCTCCGGCTTTATCCATGGGTTGGTAATGGGTTACATAGTAACCAATCTCTTCTTCAGAAAGTTGTTTAAAAAAAACATCCGTGCTTACAGAGAATGTGTGGCTCTTTTTCCGGGTGAGGAGAGTCACACCGGTGATAACGCGATGAACCTTGCCCGACAAAAGTCTCAGGATGCTTTTCGCTTCTTCGGTGTTCGCAGGTTTTCCAAGAATTTTGTCTTCCACCACGACAATGGTGTCGGCTGTAATCACAAGTTGATTTTGGCCAATTCCAGTAATCTCAAACAGTTTTGATTTCTCTCTGCTCAGGTATCCTGCTACCTCATTGATGTCGAGTGTTTCAGGGAAAATTTCCTCACCGCTCCTGACTTCCACCTGGAAAGAAATGCCCATTTCGCTGAGTAATTCCTTGCGGCGGGGTGAGGCCGAACCCAAAATAATTTCGTAGTCTTTAAGCTTTTCTATTACCTGCATTATATCTCCAAATAAAAAATCACCATCGACAATATACCCATAATCATCAGCAGTTTGCTGTAAAGCGAAAGTTTGCTAAAATCTTCTTTTTCATCGGCTTGATGCAACTTTAGTTGCATCGCCAGCAAGGCCAGAACCATAAGCACAAACCATCCTGCTAACCATTGGTGTCCGGATTTAAAAAAAAACCATCCGGCCCAGGTCATGCCTGCCACCGTGAGGTATCCTGTTATCAGCGCTGCCACCTTGGCTACCCCTGTGCCATAGGCCACGGGAAGCGTGCGGCATCCAAAACGGTAATCGCCGCTGAAATCTTCCAGATCTTTTACTATTTCCCTGAAAAGGGTAACCAAAAAAGCAAAGGCCGCATAGATAAATACTATCCTTGTTAATAAAGGAAAGGCAGATTGAGTAGCAGTAAAAACTTGAGCCTGATTGCTTAGGGCGAAGAAACTAAACAGCCAAACCAACACGAACGACAGGCTGCTGAGTATGGCCACTACCATGTTTCCGACCAGGGGTTGGCACTTGTATTTCGACGAGTAAAACCAGAGGAGGCCGGCGGTGAACACGAAGATAAGGCTGTAATTGATTTGTTTAAGGTGATAGGAGAAAAGTGTGCCCAGAGCCAGTCCGGCAAGGGTGGTAATCCAATACAGCTGGGTGGCCGTTGAGGTTGAAAAATTTTCTCCAATCAGATTTTTACCCGGTTTGTTAACCGAATCGGGGTTCACATCGCTTAGGTCGTTTACGATATAGCCTCCCATAGTAATCAGCAACACCGATGCTGTTAACATGATAAATTCTAAAAGGGTCAGCCCGCTTTTGAAAACTGGAGTTCCCAGCAAGGGGTGAATTAAGAATACCAACATGAACCCCATGGTAATTGCCACCACCAATAAATTTGGCCACCTGATCAGTTTTAAAAAGTTTTTAATCATCGTCGGGTTTTTTACCAGTGGAATGATTCTTCTGTCATCCATTTCCCCTGCACTTTAAGCACTTGTTCGATTATGTCGCGCACGCACCCTTCTCCTCCTTTTTTATCTGATATGTATAAGGAGATAGATTTGATTTCTTCGGCAGCATCGGCCGGACAAACCGGGACGCCAACACGTTTCATCACCTGATAATCAGGAATGTCATCACCCATGTACACTACCTGTTCGGGTTTGATGTTGTTTTCTTTTATGAATCGCTCAAAGGTTTCCACTTTGTTTTTCACCCCCAGGTGCACGTGTTTTACATTCAAGGCTTCGAAGCGGTTTTCCATCGAACGCGAGAACCCTCCGGATATGACCGCCACGTGATAGCCTAACTTCACGGCCAACTGCAACACATATCCGTCTTTTACATTTGCTGAGCGCAACGGATGGCCTTCGTGAAGCAGAATGAGTGTTCCATCGGTCATCACGCCATCGTAGTCGAAAATAAAGGTAGTTACCTCTGATAATAGGGCTTTGTAATTACTCATGGTATGTTTTTATGATGTGTTTGGTGATCAGGTCGTAGATTTCCTGGTAATGAGGAAAGCGGTTTAGCAGTTCGCGGTGGCGGGTCAGGGTGAGGCTGTCGTTACGCCTGGCCGGTCCGGTTTGAGCTTCCGTGGGACTCATCTCTGCAACCTTGGCTGCTGTTTCCTGAATTAATGGCAGCAACAGGTCGAAATTAAGTTTATGCTCGTTCAGTATATCGTTGGCCATGGAATACAGTACGTTGGTAAAATTGTTTACCATCACAGCCGTCAGATGCAGTAATTCGCGTTCAGATGAGCTGATAGCCACTACGTTATTGCTGATTTTATAAGCCAGCTGGGTCAGTTTATCGAATGTTTCGGGATCATGGCTCTCAATGCACATCGGGACGGCACTGAAATCGACAGCGCGTTTTTTTGAGAAAGTTTGTAAAGGATAAAAAACACCTGTTTTTGTTCCCACCGGTTTGAGCCTGTCCAGCCCAACAATTCCGGATGTATGTGCAATAATTGCTCTTCCGGGTGAAAGAGCAGTTCCTGCTTTGCTCACTTGGTCATCAGGAACGCACAGCAAAACCAAGTCAACGTCGGTAGTTAAATCCTGGAGTGACGAAACCGAATTGCATCCGAAAGCCCGCGCAAATTCAACGACATGGGCACGGTGAGGCGAGTAAACATCAAGTAAACGCACTTGTGCTTTGAGCAACGCCCGGGCCAGGTGGGTAGCCACATTGCCTGTGCCTACCAGGCTTACTGTGCGGATGTCATTAAGTTCAAACATGGTTAAAAATGATCTCTTACTTCTTTTTTCAATGCGATTAATGCTTTTTCCACAGGATCGTTGGAGGCGTCAAATCCTGAGGTCAGCAGGTCTTTGGCCATCAGGGCGGCTTCATCTGAAGTCTGGAAACGTGCTGCTGAGGTGTTTATCAATCGGGCTACTTCCTCCTTAGCTGCCTTGACCATTTCCCAGGCTGCATCACCAATATAAAGTTGCTGCGACATGTTGTGCTCATATTCTTCCCTGATATTGCGAAGCATGGCCGACTGAAAATCAGCTACTTTTTGCCCGGGTTTAATCGACCTTTTTATTAAGTTCGGTGGATTTACCCGTTCAAGAAAAAGCACCATGCGCTCGTAAGCCTGCAATTTCAACGGAATTATTACTTTCTGGCTGTTTTGTGTACGGTCGTTGTCCAGCTTTAATCGGGCCAGTTTTTGTTCCTCTTTAAGGTATTCAAGCTGATGCCGGTTTCCTTTGATGAAAAAATAGAGCATAACATAAACCGCTCCAAGCATCACCAGCGAAGGTAGGGTGTATTTTATTATTTCTGCAATCATGTTGATAGGTATTAACGCACCACAAAGTAACAACTTTTTTTGTTTATTTTTTTTCCAATTCACGCTGACCTTTTTTATGAAGGGTCTGTCATTTCTTTGTTAAAAAATTCACAGAAACACATTTGTTGACATGGATAAATGGCTATATTTGCTTTTTTTTTAAAAGTACCAAAGTGAACAGCAGCCTATTATCATCACGGATATTAAATCTGACCGAATCGGCCACACTCGAAATGACGCGGTTGAGTCGCGAATTGCAGAGTCAGGGCATCGATATCATTAATTTAAGCATTGGAGAACCGGACTTTAATACACCGGATTTTGTTAAGATGGGCGCAAAGGATGCCATCGACCACAACATAACCAAATATCCTCCTGTGCCGGGACTGAATCAACTCAGGGAGGCTATTGCGCAAAAACTGCAACGTGACAACAACTTGCATTATGACGCCAGCCAGATTGTGGTGAGTAATGGGGCTAAACAGGCTCTGTCGAATGTGTTCTTTTGTCTGTTAGACCCTGAAGATGAAATCATTGTACCTGCACCGTATTGGGTTTCTTACACCGAAATGATTAAGCTGGCCGGAGGGTGTGTACGCATTATTGAAGCTGGAATAGAGTCTGATTTTAAAGTCACTCCACAGCAAATTGAAGCGGCTATTACTCCCAAAACGAAGGCTCTGTTGCTTAATTCGCCAAACAACCCCACTGGTTCGGTATACTCTTTCGATGAAATGAAGGCGATAGCGGCGGTTGTTGCCCATCATCCCGATTTGCTGCTCATCTCAGACGAAATTTATGAACATATCCTCTTTGAAGGAACTCATGTAAGTCCGGCCTCTTTCCCTGAAATAAAAGATCAGGTAGCCATTATCAACGGGGTGTCGAAAGGTTTTTCGATGACCGGATGGCGTATCGGATATCTGGCTGCTCCCCTTACGTTGGCTAAAGCTTGCACCAAACTTCAGGGGCAGTTTACCTCCGGAGCGGGAACTATTTCACAGATGGCGGCAGCTACCGCCTTGTTGGCCGATCCTAAAGAAGTCCCTGAAATAAAACAGATGGTAACAGCTTTTCATGAACGTCGCGATTTATTGGTAGGGCTAATGCAGGATATCGAGGGCGTAAAAGTCAATAAACCCAAGGGAGCTTTTTATCTTTTCCCTGATGTGAGCAGTTATTTTGGTTTGTCGTTTGGCGAAACAACAATTGAAAACAGCACACAACTTTGCACATTTTTGCTGGAGCATGCTCATGTGGCGCTCGTTCCGGGTGATGCTTTTGGTGATCCGCGGTGCATTCGACTTTCGTATGCCACGTCTAAACCTTTAATAGAAGAAGCCGTAGCCCGGATTAAAAAGGCTTTGGGCCTTCTTAAACCATTGGCGTAAAACCAGGAAATTTTGGCTCAGCTCTGTTTTCAGTAACTTGTATCCTGAATTTTTCAATACTGCTTCTTGCTGATTTTGCAATAATATCCTGTTTGAAGCAGTTAATACCGAGAGGATTAGGTTTTTCTATTTTTGCTCCCGAAAATTCGGGATAATCCGATTCGGTATACTTCTGGATATTTACCTATTTTTGCAGTCCATTAAATATGCCGGGAATGTTTACTTCAGACCAGTTAGATCAGCTTTTTGAAAGATTTCACAGCCTGAACGTCATGGTGATTGGCGATGTGATGGTAGATGCTTACCTGTGGGGAAATGTAGAACGTATTTGCCCGGAAGCACCTGTTCCCATCGTGGATGTAAAACGTCGTGAAAACAGGTTGGGTGGAGCGGCCAACGTTGGACTTAACCTTAAAGCTTTGGGTGCAAACCCCATTCTGTGTTCCGTTATCGGGCAGGACCAAAAAGGCGAAGACTTTATAAAACTTGTAAAGGAATCCGGCATGCCTCTGAACGGCTTGTTGATGGACGAAAACCGCATTACCACAACCAAATTCCGTATCATAGGCAACCAAACACAAATGTTGCGGGTGGATGAAGAAACCACTGAAGCGCTGACCACTGATCAGGTCGACAAGCTAAAAAATAGGTTGATGGAGGTTTTTAACACCTTCGATGTGCATGTTGTGATTTTTCAGGATTACGACAAAGGGGTGATTTCAGAAGAATTGATCCGTTTTGTTGTGCATGAATGCCGAAATCGTGATA
>Ga0180009_10001461_pt1 | contig 28972 bp, 21 predicted proteins | sample OS_PC_MetaG_FD_123537 | JGI IMG/M metagenome (GOLD analysis project Ga0180009, IMG submission 123537) | Groundwater microbial communities from the Aspo Hard Rock Laboratory (HRL) deep subsurface site, Sweden - OS_PC_MetaG | ecosystem: Environmental > Aquatic > Deep subsurface > Groundwater... | reverse complement strand
CGTGCCCTGGCCGAAGACCGTGACCATCGGACGGAAGGTGCGGACCCGCGCAGACAGGCCCGCGGTCGGCAGAGTGGCGGCGCCACGCAGAGGGCAGGTGTCGACCCCGACCTCGAAGCTGACCTGGCCCTTGTGTCGTCGCAGCAGCCGCAGGAAGCGCGTCCGGATCGTGAGAGGCCCGGCCTTCAGGTTCTCCAGGCTGGCCAGCAGCGGGGTGTTGCCGACCCAGGCCTTGACCGCCGCCGTGGCCTGGGAACCGCTGCCAGCCCCGGGGGGCGGCGCGCGGTCCTGGATCGGCACCTCCTCGAATCCGGTCCCCCGGTCCAGGTCCACTCCGACCGAGTAGGCGCCCTTGGGGCTGGGGACCGTCAGGACATAGTCGCCGTCGGCAACGAGCACAGGAAACTCGAGCAGCAGGGTGGTGGTCTCCACCTGCGCCCGGACATCCACCGCCACCGTGATCTTCTGCGGGAAGTGGTTGTCTGTCGAAGACTGCAACACCGCGCCGGCCATCGCCCGGCCCGTCAGGCCGAGGATCGCCAGCAGCGCCGCGCCGGCGCACCACACACGTCTGTTCATCTGCTCTCCCTCGCAAGGTTCGAGTTGCCGACGGCTCAAGCAAGCGCGATGCCAGCTGCCAAGGGCGCCAAACCAGTGGCCGCCTCCGTCATCGGGTGGTGGAGCTGACGGCCTCCGACGGTCGGGGTGGTGATTCGCTGACAGGCGTCGATGCCGGCTCAACCGTCCGATCTTGACTCGGTCATCGCCTTCGGGCACGCTGGCTGTCTCAAGGAGGGTCACATGGGTCAACTGGTCCAGCAGGTCACAGACGGTGCCGGGTACGTATTCAAGGGAGGACGGCTTCTACAGCGGTGCCTGCTCAGCCAGCCATTCCTCTGCAACTGGCAGGTCACCTATCGCTGCAACTTCAAGTGTTCGGTATGCAGCTTCTGGCGTGAGCCCCACCCGCCCGCCGAGGAGCTCACGACCGATCAGATCCAGCAGATCGCGGAGCGCCTGCGTCCTCTGGCGCCCCTCGTGATCTCCATGGCTGGCGGTGAACCGCTCATCCGCCGCGACCTTCCGGAGATCGCCCGGATCCTCTCGGCGGATCACTACTTCACGATCATCACCAACGGCTGGTTCGTCACTCCCGAGCTGGCATCGCGGCTCTACGACAACGGTCTGCAGGACGTGCACGTCTCCATCGACTACGCGACCGCCGCGCGTCAGGACGCTCAGCGCGGCTGCGAGGGAGCGTTCGATCGCGCCGTGCGCGCGCTCGAGATCTTCCGCGAAACGCGACCGAGCCGATGGCACCGCGTGCATATCATGGCCGTGCTCCTCGACGATAACCTCGAGGATCTCGAGCCGCTGATCCAGCTGGCACAGCGGACACAGACTTCCTTCGAGCTGAGCCTGTACAGCCACCGCCGTGGGCAGAAGCCGATGCGTATGCCGCGCACACCCGTGGCCAAGCGCCTGAGGGAGCTCAAGGCGCACTACCCCGAGACCTTCGTTTCGATGGACGGGTACCTCGCCGGCTTCGATCGGGCGATCGAGGACGGGGCGCCCCGGTGCAACGCCGGACGTACCTTCCTCAACATCGACGACCGCGGGCGGGTGTCACGGTGCATCGACACCAACGACCAGACGGTGGGCAGCCTGCTCACCGAGCCGGTGGACCTGCTCCTCGAACGCCTCGCTGGTCAATCAGAGTCCGATCCCTGCAGGGACTGCTGGACAAGTTGCCGCGGCTTCGGCGAGGTCATGGCGGGGCCCATGGGGATGATACGGTCGCTGCCTGACTTCTACCGCGCCGTCCGTCCGCTGTGAGGGAGGTCGGGTCGCTCCATGGGCGCCCCAGGCCTGGTCAAGAACCTGCTCTACAACGTCGCGCTCAACCGCCTCGGTCGCCGGGAGCAGACGGCCTACTACCCCGTCGCGGCCTGCTACCTCGTTACCTACCGCTGCGAGCTCGAGTGCTGCTACTGCCTGGAGAACACGCGTTTCCGCTGCCCTGACGGGCAGATCTCCGAGCTCGACACCGAGGGTGCCCTCGCCACGGTTGCTGGAATCAGGACGTGCTGTGGCGTGATCGACATCTCGGGAGGCGAGCCCGCGCTGCGCGCCGACCTCGACCTGATCCTTCAATCCTGCCGTGAGCTGAGATTCGAGGAGATCATGTTGAACTCCAACGGCCTGAGTCTGTTGGACCGCCTCGGCCTGCTGACTCACGTACACACGGTGGTGCTCGGGATCGACAGCCTGCACGAGGACGGCTTCGTCCGCATCACCGGGGGGACGTCGGCCCAGCATCGCCTCCAGCTGGAGGCCCTCGAGACCCTGTGCCGGCTGCGCTCCGAGCTCCACTTCGACCTCGAGCTTTGCACCGTGATGCTTGCGGAACACCTCGACGAGATCGAGCCGATCATCGACTGGTGCTTCCGCCACGAGGTGCTGCTCTCCCTCTCGCCTCACATCGGGCCAGACCTGCGCGTCGACGCCCGGCTCGCCGACGACCCGCGATATCGACAGATCACCTCGAAGCTCGTCGACTACCGCCGCCAGGGGCTGCCGCTCCTCGGGAGCTTCGGGTACTACGAGGGGCTTCGGGACCTCGGGCGTCACAACTGCCTGCCGATGGCCAACCTCACGGTGAACCCGCTCGGCGAGATGTTCTGGCCCTGCGGCGAGATCCAGCAACGCGGGCCGAGCTTCGTCGAGGGCAAGCCGTACCGACAGATGGTCGACGAGGCCCGCGCCAGCCTCGGCCCGCTTCCCGATTGCACGGACCGCTGTCACTTCTCCTGCCGCCTGGCCCTGTCGGCGGTGATCAACCGCCCCTGGGATCTTCCGGCCGAACGCAAGCATCTCAAGCGCTACCGGCGTTTTGCTTCCTCGATGCTGATCGAGCGGGGATAGGCTGCTGTCTATCCAGTCCCCTAGCCCGGCGAAGCACGGCGCTGTTTGGCGACCATCGCGATCATGCTGCCGATGGCCCTGCCATGGCCCACGCCGTCGAGCACGGTGTCCAGAGCTGCCGTGAAGCGATCGACCGCCGCCCGGGTGATAGATAGCGGCGGCATCACCTTGAGCACGCCTTCGCGATTCAACGCAGCCTGGGTCACGATCGCGTGATCCTCGATCAGAGCGTGTGCAACGTACTGCGCCATGATCCAGGAGGTCGCCTGACCGAGACGCTTGAGCGGACCGATCCCGAGCAGGCCCGGGGCCAGCTCTGCGAGCTCGAGGCCGAGCATCAACCCTCTCCCGTGCACCGCGCGGACAGCCCGATGGCGCTTCTGGAGACGATCCAGGCCCGCCTTGAGATAGGCTCCCTGCTCCGCGGCGTTCTCGATCAGTCGATCGCGATCGAGCACCGCGAGCGTTGAGATGACGGCGGCCATCGCGAGCGGGTTGCCGCCGAAGGTGTTGCTATGCAGGCGGCAGGTCTTGGCGGTCCCGTAGGCCCGCATGAAGACGTCGCCACGCGCGACAAGGGCGCCCACGGGCATCAGTCCCCCCCCGAGTGCCTTGGCCAGGGCCACCGCGTCGGGCCGCACCCCCTCGTGCTCGATGGCGAGCAGGTGCCCTGTCCGACCAATCCCGGTCTGGACCTCGTCAACGACGAACAGGGCGCCGTGGCGGTGACACAGCTCGGCGGCGGCCCGCAGGTACCCCGCCGGCGGGGTGATTGCGCCTCCCTCGCCGAGGATGGGCTCGACCACGAAGGCCGCCACGTCGCGAGCGCGCAGTGCTCGCTCGAGCGGGCCCAGATCGCCGAACGGCACGCGGGAGACGTCACGGAGCAGCGGGCCAAAAGGACGTATGCGGTCCGCGTTGCCGTTGAGCGACAACGCGCCCAGCGTTAGCCCGTGGAAGGCGCCCTCGCACGCCACGAAACGCACGCGACCGGTCGCCGCGCGGGCGAGCTTCAACCCTGCCTCGACGGCCTCTGTGCCGCTCTGGCAGAAGAACACCTTGTCCAGTTCGCCGCCGAGCGCTGCGACCAGCCGCTGTGCCGCCAGGCCCTCGAGCAGACCGAGGTCCACCTGCAGGAATCCAGGGACCTTTCGGGCCAGCACGGCCTCGAGAGCCGCCCGGACGGTGGGGTGGTTGTGCCCCAGGTTGAGCACGCCGTAGCCGCTCAGGAAGTCGAGGTAGCGCCGTCCGCCGGCGTCCTCCAGCTCCAGTCCCTCGGCGCGCACGAAGCTGCGCCCGTAGCCCGCCCTGTACAGCTCCTCCACGGCACCCGGGTTCACGTGGCGGTGGTGAAGCTCGCGGGCCTCGGCCTGTCGCTCCTGGAGCATGCGCTCGATCTCGTCCACGATGGGGTCTTGCATCGACCAGCCTCCAGGCATGTTTCTATTCAGACGGTGCGGCCCTCCCGCTTGGCCGCGACCGTCCGGACGAAGGTCTCCACCGTGAAGAGCCCCAGGATCTGGGCCGGCCGCAGCCCGGGCTCGATACGATCTCGCACCTCTGGCATCAGCTCCTGCAGCCGCTGCAGCCCCGCCTCCGAGATGACCCCACCCGGCGCAAACTCTTCCTCGGTCATGTCGCCCCGCGCCGCCTGCTCCATCTCGCCCCGCGTGATCGTGATATCGAACTCGCGCTCGAGGCGAAACACGATGTCCAAGAAGTCCAGCGACTCGGCCCCGAGATCCTCCATCAGCCGGCTCTGGAGCCCGACCTCCTCGAGCTCACGGCCCAGAGACTCGGCGACTATCGCCCGGACGATCTCCCCGTCGCTCCTGCCGCTCATCTGTTCAGTCATTGTCGGTCTCCCTGCAATGCTCCTCTGACGAGCCATTTGAAAGCCACCGGGTCACCTGCTCCACCGATCGCCGCGGCGGGCGTTGAGGCGATCCCACGGGGTAGCCAACCGGGACCAGCGCGAGCACACGCCACGGTGGTCTGATGCCGAGGGCGGCGGAGATCTCGTCGTATGCGAGCAGCGGAATGGTCATCCAGCAGGCCCCCAACCCCTCGACGTGGGCCTGGAGCAGCATCGCCATCAGCGCGGCGCTCGTCGCGCACATCTCTACCTGGAGATCCTCGGCCCGGGGGAACGGATCCACGTCAGCACCGCTCGACTCGAGCAGCTGTCGCAGCAAGTCGGGCGCCGGGCGGTACTGGGGCACCACGATCGCCGGTGCGGTCTCGAGGGGGCCGAAGAAGAACCCGAAGTAGCCATCGAGATCCGAGGCGTGTGGGCTGTGGCTGATGGCCTCCCGCAGCACCTCGGACCGCTCACGCACCGCGGCAATGATCGTCCGCCTCAGCTCCGCGGAAGTCACCACGGCAAACCGCCACGGCTGGCGGTTGGATGCAGAGGGCGCCATGGTCGCGGCCTCGATCAGTCGCGCCAGGAGCGGTCGCGGCACCGGACGCCGTGCAAACTCGCGGACCGACCGTCGGGAGCGAAGGATCTCCAGTAGCTCGTCGGGGCTCATTCCAGCTTGAAACCTCCATCCACATTCCACACCTGCCCCGTGACATAGCTCGCGGCATCGCTGGCGAGGAAGCCCACCACGCGCGCGACCTCCTCCGGTCTGCCCAGGCGCCGGAGCAAGACGCGCCGGACGAGCTCGTCAAGGGCAAGCGCGCGAAGGTCGGCTGTCATGTCGGTCTCTATCACGCCGGGGGCCACCGCGTTGACACGGATGCCGCGGGGCGCGAGCTCGACCGCGAGCGCCCGGGTCAACGATTCGACCGACCCTTTGGATGCGGCGTAGTTGCTCTGCCCGCGACCGGGCCGCTGCGCAGCGACGGACGACAGGTTGACGATGACTCCTCGCCGACGAGAAACCATGCGCCGCGCCGCCTGTCTGCAACAGTTGACGACACCCATCAGATTGACCTCGATCACCCGTCCGAAGTCGGCCGGCTCGCTGCCGGCGAGCAGCGTATCACGGGTGATTCCGGCACTACAAACGAGCACATCGAGGTCGCAGCCCTGTGCATCGAGGGTGCGGAACACCCGGTCGACATCCTCGGCAGAGGCCACGTCGGCTTTGAGCAGCAGTGCCCGAGCGCCGAGCTCCTGGATCTCGGAGGCCACCGCCCGCGCTGCGTCATCGTCGTGAAGGTAGTTGAGCCCGACCGTCGTCATCGGGGCCGCGAGCTCGAGGGCGATGGCGCGGCCGATCCCGCGCGAGGCGCCCGTCACCAGAATCGATCGATGATCCGCTTCATTCATGGCAGCTCCACGCGCACCGCGCAGGCCAGGCCAGGAGGGCTGGCGCTCACGCCGAGGACGGCGCGATCACTCGTTGCTCGCGGGTGGAGACCCGGATCCAGGGGGCCGGGCGAAGGGCGCTTTAGCGCGGCGATCGGCGGCACGGTCCCACAGCGCAGGATCTCGGTCAGCACGATGGCCTGCAGAATCGCCGTCGGCGCTCCAACCTGTCCCAAGCTCGCCGATGTCGACAGGAGCCAGGCCCGGGGGCCAAGCACGGCGCCAACGGCTTCCCGTTCCGCGCGATCGAATGCCGGGTTCGCGAGGCCCACGCCGTCCACGATCGCCTCACCGCGAGAGATGCGGCCGGCAACACGGCCCACGGTGGCGGCGGCGGGCTCGGCCCTGTCGCCGTCGGCGGCAACCGACGCCTCGATCCGCCCCAGACCTCGCTCGCCGGCGCGGCCGGGCAGCTCGAGCACGACAGCCGCCGCGGCCTCGCCTGGTACGAACCCCCCGGCGCCGTCGTCATACGGGCCTCGCAGGTCGGAGACCCGCGCGCTGGTCGTCATGCCGCGCATGGCGAGTTCGGGCGCGCTCTCTGGCTCGCACAGCGAGTCGTAGGCCATCACCACAGCCACGTCCACCGCCCCCTCCTCGAGCGCATGCTGGGCGCAAACCAGCGCCTGACCGCCCGCGTTCCTGCCCCCGAAGGTCATCCCCTCGCCGTGAGCCTCGATCTCGGCCGCGAAGAGGGCATGGGCGTTGTTGGAGAGCCGCCTGAGCAGCCAGAACGGGTGCAGCAGCCTGAACCCCCGTTGCCAGGTTCCGCCACCGTTGTCTTGCCCCGCGAGGGCCGGACGTGTCTCCGCCCAGTAGCCGTGCAGGCCACCGACCCCGGCAAACACCCCCACGCGATCGCCATCACCTCCGCCCAGACCGGAGTGCGCCGCAGCCTCGAGCGCGACATCCATCCCCAGCAGGGCCATACGCGGCAGGAAGCGCCGATGACGCGACTTGCCTGGCTCCGACCGGACGGGGGCAAGCAGACCGCCGCGCTCGCCGGTCGCCCCGTGCTCGCCGCCGAGCAGCCGGGCCAGGACCACGTCGGGCGTGTCTCCGAGGGGAGTGCGGAGGGCCCAGCCGGTGATGGCCACACCCGTCATGCATGCCTCCCGAGGATGATCGAGCAGTTCTGGCCGCCGAACCCAAACGAGTTCGACAGCACCACGTCTGCCTTCACGGCGCGCGGGGTCTCGCCGATCACGTCGAGTGCGCACTCCTCGTCGCGCTCGCGGTGGTGCGCGGTGCCGGGGAGAACGTCCCCGGCAAGAGCGAGGAGGCACGCCGCCGCCTCGACGGAGCCAGCTGCACTCATCAGGTGCCCCACCGCACCCTTGATCGAGCTCACCGGGATTGTGTCGGCACATGCCCCGAAAGCCGCCCGGATCGCCCTGGCCTCGGCGACATCGTTGAGCAGGGTCCCCGTGCCGTGCGCGTTCACGTAGGCCACCTCCCTCGGCGAGAGGCGGGCCCTTCCGAGCGCCCGCTCCATCGCAACCCGCGCGGCGGCGCCGTCGGGTCGGGGGGCCGACAGTCGGTAGGCATCCTGGGAGCTGCCCCAGCCCAGCACCACTGCCAGCGGACGGGCCCCGCGTTCGCGGGCGTGATGCTCCGACTCGACGACGAAGAAGGCCGCGCCCTCGCCGATGACCATACCGTCACGCCGCCGGTCGAAGGGCCGGCAGGCATCCGGTTCGTTGCGTGGCGAAGGAGCGCCGAGCCGCGAGATACCACCAAGGCTCATGCTGTTGATCATCGAGTCCGCGCCTCCCGCGAGCACCAGGGGTGTCGCTCCTCGCTCCACGAGGGAGGCGGCATGGGCCAGCGCCAGCGCGCCGCCGGCACAGGCCGACGCGTGCACCGCCATCAGACCCCTGAGATCCAGCAGCTGCTTGACCGCCTCCGCGGCGCTGTCGAAGCGCGACCGCAGGCGTTCTCGAGGCAAACCCACCTGCGTCTCCGACGACCAGTCGGGGGTCGGGCCCGCCAGCACTGGAACGAGATCCTCGAGGAAGACCTGCTCCATCCCCAGCGAGATGGATAGCCAGGCCTCCCTCTGCGCCGCTGCGCAACCGGAGGCTCTCCATGCCTCGGCGGCGGCGAGCAGCGCGAAGGAGACCTTCCGGTCCCTGAGCGTGCCGTCTCGCTCCCATTGCCCGGCGAGATCGTCAGGAAGCTCGTGATGCTGGCATAGATGCTGGCGAAGCCACGTGGCGCTGATCTCGCCCACCGGGACCTCGCCCGCGACGCGCGATGGCAGCAACGAGGCGTCGAAGGAGCGAATCGGCCCCACCGCAGCCCTCCCCGCTGCCAATCCCTCGAACAACGGCCTGACTCCGACCCCGAACGCCGAGACCGCACCGACACCGGTTATCACCGCGCGCGAGGCGGGGAGCCTCCCCCGGAGTGCGGGCCGAGCGCGCTGAACATGTCCACTGCGCGGGCTCAAGCTCCGTCTCCTCGGGCGAGCCCCACCGCGGCCAGGCAATCGTCCGGTCCGGCGCTGACCACGATCACACGGCGCGCCCGTCCCGTGCAGAGCAGGTCCAGGCCAGCGGCCCAGCCCAGCGCCGGGCTCGCGGCGAGAGCCTCCCCCACCACCGCCGTGAGATCGAGCAGATGGCGCCTGCCCCGAAGCCGCGAGCCGATCGCTGTCCGGGGTGGATCGCCCCAGGCCGCGAGCACGATCGGCTCCTCTGCATCATCGGCGCCCGAGAGGTCGGCGAGAATGCTGGTCAGGCGGTCCTCGAGAGCCGTGCCACGCTCCCCCTCCACTGCGCACCCGGTGACCCACGCCAGCGGATGGTCTGCGCGCCGCGAGAGGGCAAGGATCGCGGCGCCCTCGCCCGGGACGAGCCCTCCTGCGGCGCGGCCGTCCCGCACCAGCTCGAGCCACGTGCCGGCGTAGAGGGCGGAATCCGCTCCACCCGTCAGCACTCGCTCGCACTCCCCCTCCTGCAGTGCCCGTGATCCCTCCGCCAACGCCATGACTGTTCCCGCGCCGCGGGAGAAGAATGCCGCGTTGGGTCCCGAGAGACCCTCGGCGATCGCTCCGTGGCACAGGGTGAGGTTGTTCAGCAGGTGGAAGGCGAACAGCGGGTTCACCGCGGCGAGACCGTCGGTCGAGAACCGTCGGGCACAGAAGCGGCCGTCGACCAGGCTCGCGCGCAGCATCGCCCGCATCTGTTCCGGAGGGCCACTGGCGGCGCCGACCCCGAGGTACAGGCCGACCTCCTCGTAACCGTCGGCCCAACCCGCGCACTCGAGCGCGCGCCCGAGCGCGTGGGCCGCAAAACGGGCAGGCCGCGAAACCAGCCTCGCCGCCTTGAGCTCGGCGCTCCCCCTCGGAACAGAGAGCTCGGGCACCTCGGCGCCGAGGATGACGGGAGAGGTCGCGACATCTCGCGCTCGTGTCAGCGCCGGCTCACCTGCCTCGAGCGCAGCGGCCAGCCCGCACCACTCGAACCCCAGCGCACTCACGGCGGCAGCTCCCACCACGGGGACAGCCGGACCGGCATAGAGCACCGTCATGGTCTTCTCACCGCGATGCTCCAGTTGGCGCCCCCGAAGGCGAACGCGTTGACCAGCGCGGACCTCGCCTCCCGGTGGATGGCCTCGTGCATCACGTGCGGCAGCTCGCATTCGGCATCTGGCTCGCGAAGTCCCGCCGTGGGCAGCACCCTGCCGTTTCCCACCGCCTCGACGGCGCAGAGGAAGCCGATGGCACCAGCTGCCGCGATGCAGTGCCCGAGAGCTCCCTTGACGGAGCTGACATGACAACGCCGCAGGCCGCTGCCGAGGACACGCCGGATCGCGGCGGCCTCCACCGCATCGTTGAGCGGGGTGGACGTGCCATGCGCCTGAACATAGTCCACACACGATAGATCGGCGCTCCGCAGGGCAATCTGCATCGCGCGTGCAGCTCCCGCCCCGCCCGGATCGGGCGCCGTGAGGTGGCCAGCATCCAGGGTCCCGCCCCAGCCCGCCACCTCGACCTCCGCCGGACCCGCCTCGCACGAGAGCACCACCATCGCTGCGCCCTCACCGAGGACAAAACCGTCGCGCCTCAGATCGAAGGGGCAGGAGTGGCCCCGGGCGCTCAGCGCGCCCAGGAGCCCGAAGCCGGCCAGGACAAAGGCGTCCACCTCGGCCCCCGTGCCGCCGCACAGGGCGATGTCGCAGCACCCGGAACGGATGGCCCGCGCCGCCGCCGCGACGGCCGCACACCCCGAGGCACACGCGAGAGAGATGGTGAGCACCGGCCCCCCGGCTCCGATTTCTCGAGCGAGCGCGCTGGCGATCGTCGCTGGTGAGACCGCCGCGGCGTGCGAGGCCAGGCGATCGCGCTGCACCGGATCCAGCCTGTCAGCCAGGAAACGCCCGCTCCTGTCCAGCGCCGCGTCGAGAGAGGAAACGTCCTCGAGACAGGGGCGGCCCGGCTCCGCGCCGACGAACACGCCGATCCGTTCCGGCTCCGCGCCAACCCGAGCCGCTCCCCAGGCCTCCCGGGCCGCGGCCCGGGCGTAGCGCAGCCGGCGGTCGCCGGAGGCGCCGTCCTCCTCGATAGGAGCGCCCACCGTGCAGGGGAACCCGGTCACATCGAAGTGGCTTATCGCCTGTACCGCGCTCCGCCCTTCTGCCAGTGCGGCGACCGTCTCGTGCCACGTCCCGCCGAGAGCAGTCCGTGCTCCCACGGCCCGTACATAGACACGCCGCATCAGTCAGCCGACCCCCGGAGCAGTATGTTCAGATACTCGCGCCGGCTCGCCGCGAGCTTCTCGCTGGCCACCGGCACAAAAGCGAAGGCCAGCTCGGCCTGGGCCACGAGCTTGCCCTCCACCAGTGCCCGGCCATCCACGATGCCACCGTCCTCGCGCAACAGGATGGTGCGGGCTTCGATCTCGACGCGATCTCCGGGCCGTGCCGCACGACGGAACTTCGCCCGGTCGATCATCGTCAACAGCGCGCCAAGCTCGGGCCGTCCACGCTGTCGGAGCCCCGCCTCGAGGAGCGTGCCGCCGAGCTGAGCCATCGACTCCAGAAGCAAGACGCCGGGCATGACCGGCACACCAGGAAAGTGGTCGACGAAGATGTCCTCGGCGAGGGAGACACACTTGATCCCGGTCGCCCGCTCGGGCGGAACAAGCGACGTGATTCGATCGAGGAGAATGTACCGCATCGACAGACCGCCAGATTGCTGCGTTACCGTACCACGCGCGCAGCGACCGAGGGAAGCGTGTATCAACGGGGCTCCCTTGACCGCCGCCGCGCGATGGGAATAGCATCCGCCATTCGCGCATTCCGACGCGACGGGGCGACAAAGATGCGCTGCTGCTGCAAGACTCCCCGACAACGAGCCGACCAACCGCACGTCTACTTCAGCCAGGAACGGGCCCCCTGCCCTGTGTGCGGCGAGTCACGCGAGGCGCGAGTCGTCCTTGTCGGCGATGCCGTCGAGCGGCTGTGGCACTGCCCGGAGTGCGGCCCGCTGCGGGAGCGGCTGTCCGGCGACGCAGAGGCGTACGTCGAGGCGTTCCTCGAGCGCGGCCGCCCGTCGAATCAGGACCAGCATCTGTTCAAGCACACGACCGCGACCTGCGCACAGTGCCTCGCGCTGGTGCCGGCGCAGGTCGTCTTCCGGCAGGGGCGGGTCTACCTCGACAAGACATGCCCGACCTGTGGCCCCTCCGGGGCGCTGGTCTCCGAGGACGCCGGCTACTACGTCAAGGCCTACTCGTTCGCGCGCGCCGGCAGCCAGCCGCTGGCAGTCGCTCGCTCGGCCTCGCGCGGCTGCCCCGAGGATTGCGGGCTCTGCACCGACCACGAGCAGCACACCTGCCTGCCCGTGGTCGAGATCACCGATCACTGCGACCTCGCGTGTCCCGTGTGCATGGTGGACAATCGACAGACGTTCCACCTCGCGCCGGAGGCGTTCGCTCGCATCGTCGACAGCCTCGTCGCAGCGGAGGGCCAGCTCGAGAGCCTTGCGCTGTCGGGAGGCGAGCCCACGTGTCACCCGGATCTCCTCGAGATCATCGACCGTGCCGACCGCCCGGAGATCGGTCGGATCGTGCTGCTGACCAACGGACTGCGGCTGGCGCAGGACCGCCAGCTCGCCCGGGCCCTGAAGCAGCGAGGGGTCTACGTCTCGCTCCAGCTGGACGGATTCACGGCAGAGACATACCAGCGGCTTCGTGGTCGCGACCTTCTTAGCCAGAAGGAAGCCGCGCTCGCCGTGCTCGAGGAGCTCGCCATCCCGACGCAGCTGATCTTCGTCGCTGCACGCGGTGTGAACGAGGACCAGCTGGGGGCGGTGGTGGAGCTCTTGCTCTCGAAGCCGCACATACTCTCGCTCAACGTGCAGCCGCTGTCCCTGATGGGGCGCGGCGGTCGGCGATTCGACGCCGACCCCCTCGACCGCCTGACCATCCCCGGCGTGCTCCGTGCGGTGGAGCAGCAGAGCGGGGGAAAGCTGCGGGCCGACGACTTCTTCCCCCTGCCCTGTCCGCACCCGCATTGCGTGGCGCTCACCTTCATGCTTCGCCTCGAGGACGGCGACTACCTGCCCCTCGCGCGTTTCGCACAGGTCGAGCGATACGGGGGCCTGCTGCGCAACTCGGCCACCCTGCCGGCGCTGCCCGAGATCGAACAGGCGTTCAAGGAGATCAGCTACGACCTCCTGGCGCGCGAGGACGAGATCCCGCGCGTGGGCGAGATCCGTGCAGCCATGCGCCAGGCGTTGAAGGTAATGTTCCCCGAACGGCCGCTCGACCACCACGAAGCGATCCGCGCAGGTGAGCGCCTGGTCAAATCGGTCTTCGTCCACCACTACATGGATCCCCACAACTTCGACCTCGAGCGGCTGCGCAAGTGCTGCCACCACTACCCTCGGCCTGACGGGTTGCTGGTCCCCATGTGCAGCTTCAACCACTTTCATCGGAACGCGCCCGACGCGCGCGAGGCGGGGAGCCGCCCCGGGAGTGCGGGCCGAGCGCGCACAACAAACCCTGCGCGCCGGCCGGGGCAGGAAAGCGGCTGATGGGGCGACTCGAGGGACGCATCGCACTGGTGACAGGCGGTTCGCGGGGCCTGGGCCGCGCCATCTGCCTCGCCCTGGCCCGAGAGGGGGCACAGGTCGCCTTCAACTACCTGCGAGACGACTGTGCGGCAGCCGAGACCCTGCGAGCGCTTCAGGCCACCGGCGCCAGGGCCTGGTCCTTTCGCACCTCGGTGCTCGACCAGGCGGGCCTGCAAGAAGCCGTCCGCATCGTGGAGCGGGAAGCCGGCCCGATCGACATCCTGGTCAACAACGCGGGGCTGACGCAGGTGGTCCCCCTCGCGCTGATGGAGGAGGAGGACTGGGACCAGATGCTCGACGTACACGTCAAGGGTGCCTTCCTCGCCACGAGATCGGTTCTCCGCGGCATGGTCCGGCAGCGGCGTGGGCGGATCCTCAACATCAGCTCCCTCGCCGGGGTCAAGATGATCCCGGCCCCGGTCCACTACTGCACCGCGAAGGCCGCTCTGAAGGGATTCACCGAGGCAACGGCCAAGGAGCTGGGAGCCTACAGCATCACGGTCAACTGCCTGGCCCCGGGCGTGCTCGACGAGGGTGTGAGCACGAGCATCCCCGAGGGCAGACTCGAGGAGTACCTCAAACACTGCGCCCTGCGCAGGCCCGGCACGGTGGCCGAGGTCGCCGAGGTCGCGGCCTTCCTGGTCTCGGACGCCAACAGCTACATGAACGGCGCGACCATCGTGCTGGACGGCGGGGTGTAGACCGTCATCCCTGGACCGTCATCCCCGCTTGTCCGCGCGGCTGCTCCTGGACAGTCCGAGCTGGTCACGAAACACGTAGAGCCCCCAGGCGACCGCCACCACGGCCAGCAGCTCGGTCAGCTCCTCCCACGCGTCGGCCCACCACGGTGCCGTGCGGTAGGCCTGGAACAGAAAGAAGCGGAAGAGGGCGAAGCTCGTGAATCCCAGGCCCCAGAAGAACAAGGACTGGGTCCGCGATGAGATCGGGCCGCGGTTGCGCAGCGCGATCGCCGAGGCGGCCAGCAGCAGCGCCCCGAGCGCCGGGTAGAGGCGGAAGTGCAGCAGCTGGACCGGCAGGTCCACCGCGTAGATCACGGTGCTGCCGAAGACGGGGACCGCCGGCCGCGACGGCACCAGCGGTGACGCGAGGGGCAGCAGCGCGACCGCGGCGAGGACCAGGGCGGCGAACCGGAGCAGTCGACGCAGGTAGCAGGGGACCTGCTCCCGCTTCCAGCAGCGGCGACACAGTCGGAGCAGCGGGCAGGGCTTGTCGGGGTCCTGCAGGCCCGGCACCTCCTGGTCCAGGATCAGGAACAGGCCCCACGGCACCAGCGCGCCCATCCCGATCATGCCCAGGCCGTGTGCGATGTCCAGCGACTCGCAGTCGCCCGCGGTGAAGATGTAGTTGAGGGCGCAGAAAGCCTCGCCGACAAAGAAGAGCAGGAGCCCGCGGCGGACGAGCTCGAGCCCGCGACCCGGCGCCCGCCACAGGATCACCACCAGCACCAGCGAGAGGAGCATGTATGTCGGCTTGATCACGAGCCCCGTGATGGTGACCAGCACCTGCTCGAAGGTGCCGGCCTGCAGCACCCGCGGTCGCAGCAGCCTCTCCTCCACGGGCGCGGGTCCTTGCACCAGCGGGAACCCGGAGGGCAGCTTCTCCATCCCGCCCTCGAGGCTGACGGCCTTTCTGAACCCCATCGTTCTTGCCAGAGCCGCGGCGACGAGCGACTCGTGGCCCAGCGCACAGACGGCCACGATCGTCCGGTCGCGGGAGATGTCGGCGTTGGCCAGGTAGCCCTCGAGCTGGTTCAGCGTTACCTTCAGCGCGCCGGGCAGGTGCCCGCTCTCGTACTCCTCGCGGCAGCGGGTATCCACGACGATTGGACGTGACTCACCTTCGAGCAGCGGCCGCAGCTCGGCGGCGGACAGCGACAGCGTCTGGTCCACCGGGCCGAGGGGGAACGGGCACGCGGCACAGAACAGGACGACCAGGACCAGCGCGAGAAGCTGGCTACGTCGGCGCAGATTCACCACGGGCCCGATACTGTCGCATATCAACCGATGAGTCTACCGTCCCGCGCCGAGGCCAGGTGCTGGCAGCAGGACGGTCTCGCCGACTCCGGGAGGCCTGAACGGGACGAGGGCACCATCCTGCCAGACCACCCAGCGCAGGGTCGGATCCTCGAGCGGGCCGGGGAACAGAAAGGACGCAGCGATGATGTGGCCGTTGTCGTCGGCCTCGGTCACCGTGGCGACCAGGCCGGGGATCTCGATGCGGTCACCGACGCGCAACGGGCGGGCGTCGTTCCTGACGAAGATGACGTCGTGCCAGGTCACCCCGCCGCCACCGCGCACGACGAGGGTTCGCGCGTCTGTGCGTCGCAGCTCCAGGTCCTCGCGCGTGGACGCCAGCAGTCGCAAACGCCTGGGCTGCGGCTGGCCCAGCGTGCCCCGGACGATCGGGACCAGCCCGGCGGCAAACGGGTCCGGAGCGCGCACGACCACCAGATCCTGGCCCGTGATGTTCGCGTCCACGGGGGCGCTGTCGATCCCCGCCCCCACAAGAGCCAGCGCCCGGGGGCTCGCAGCCCGCAGGGGGAGCAGCAGAGGGGCGAGCACGACGTGGGTGATCACGAGCAGACAGAACACGGTCCGGCGTACGAGGGACCCGCGCTCGCGACGCGCGGCCTCGGCCAGACCGGCGATGAGCTGCGCCGCGAGGCCCATGGCGCCGATGCCGACGAAGAGCAGCAGCCGATCCATGGGGATCGTCGCCACCGCGGGCACCAGCGCGCCGACCATGCCGGCCGCGAAGAACCGGGCCGTCCGATCGCTGCGCAGCAGCGAGAGCACTGCGGCGGCGAGGGGCGCGAGACAGAGCAGCGCCACGACGGAGTGCAGCACACGCCAGCGGATGGCCAGCAGGACATGGAGGTCAGCGGGAATCAACGTCCACTGGGCGGCGAGAAGCACCGGGGCGCGCCTGACAAGCGCATCGAGAAACCCCAGCGGGTCGCGTGATGGATCGACGTAGAAGTCGGTGCCCCACGCACCATAGCCGGCCACCCTATAGCCAACCCACCACAGCACCGCGACCAGGCCCACGGGGACCAGCGAGCGAACGCGCCGCCAGACGGGACCGCCCTCCAGAACCGCCGCGTAGGCGGCAAAATAGGCCAGGACGCCCACGGCGGCCTCGCAGGCCATCAACGCCAGCCCGACGAGCAGCGGCGAAAGGGCCCCCGCTGCCCTGTGACCGCGCCGCCAGCGGTCGTGCGCGATCAGCGCCGCTGCCCCGAGGCAGGCGCCGATCAGCGCGTTGCGGTTGGCCACCCAGCCGGCGACAAACCCGTGCGCGTCATCCAGTCCGTAGAGTATGGCTGCCAGCCCGGCTGTGGCCGCTGCCCCGGCCAGGAATCGCCGGTAGAGCCTGGCGACCACCGCGACCAGCAGGCCCAGCCAAAGCAGGCTGTGGAGATGCATCAGCACGGGCCGCTCGCCCCAGGCCACGTTGTCGAGAAGGTGCGTGAGGGCCGCGACGGGCCGGAATCCGGCAAGCCGCAGCTCCGGATCCGTCCACCAGGGGAGTACGCCGATCTCTATCAGCTTGCTAGTGCGCGCTCCGTCGGAGGTGAGGTGGAACAGATCGAGTCGAGGCAGGGTCAGCCCCGGCAGGCCAGGGCATCCCTCCAGGATCCAGCGATGATAGTGATCATCGAGTTGGAGCCCGACCCACAGCGCTGGCAGGCAGAGCAGGACTGCCGCGGCGGCCACGGACGATGTGAATCGGACGCGGCCAATCCGGCCGCCGAGCCCGAGAGCGAAGGCGGTCAACCGGAGGCAGAGCGTCGTCATCCGACCCCGGGCGCCCTGCGGCAGGTGGCGAGGTGTATGGTCAGGGCCAACGCCGCTCCCGCTGCGACGTCAGCCACGAAGTGCTGCTTGACCGTCACCGTCGAAAGGGACAGCACCACGGCCGCCATGACCCATGACCAGCCATGACGGCTACGGCGCATGTACAGCGCACTGACCGTCGTCAGCGCGACGTGGAGGCTGGGAAAGGTGTTGCCCCTGCCGTCGAAGGCATCGAGCCAGCCGAAGGCCCGACGCCAGACGGCCGACGGGATCGCATCCAGGGAGGGACGGGGGTAATGGGCCGGAAAGAGCACGAAGCCCAGGTAGCACGCCATGGTGCACAGGAGCAACGCCGCCAGCCAGCGAAGGAAGGGTCTTCCCTCGAGTAAACAGACGGACGAGAGCAGAAGGAGCGGCCAGCTCCAGTAGATGATCAGCGTCCACGGGAGGAACGGGATCACCCGGTCAAGAGGCGTCATGAAGTCGAAACGGGGCGGAAGCACGGCGTTCAGGATCGGATAGGGAACGGCGCCAAGAACGAACGCGGCGAGCGCGAGCAGGAGCCGCCTGGGGAGGCTGTGGCTCGACCGGCGAAGGCTTCCAGACAGGCGGACAATCATGCCAGTCAGCGCCTGCGGGAGAACAGGTGCAGCAGGTGCTTGCCGCGGGAGCGCGGCGGCGGATCCGCCGGCACGGGTCGGCCAGCGATGAACCGCGCCACGTCGGTCCACAGCGCGTCGAAGTCGGGGCGGTGGAAACCGGACCCCGAGCTGAGCCAGTCGTAGTGCGGCGGATCGTGGCGGGGATCGCCGAAGTGCCCCAGGACGTCGAGGTGGTCCCCGCGCGTGGCGTGGACGATCTCACCCCAGATCTGGGACAGGGTCGGGACGACCCCGTCGCTGGCGGCGGGCGTGGGGACGATGCCGTAGACGGTGAACAGCACCTCCAGCTGACGGTCGTCGATGGAGGGGACGCTGTCCGTCGGCATGCGCGAGGCCAGGCTGTACAGGCCGGCGAAGAGCGCGTGCGTCGCCTGACCGTAGGGATCGAGGCCGACCTTGACGCCCGAGACCAGCCCAGGACGACGTGCGTAGCTGATCACGGAACCGTAGCGCACGCCCGGCCGGTCCCCGGTGGCGGCGTTGAAGACGTCGATCCCCTCCGGCGTCAGCTGCGGCAGCAGCGCCTGGTCCGCGCCCATGTCGCCCAGGAAGCGCTCCACTGCCTGCCGTCGTTCGGGTGAGAAGTCCTCCAGCAGCTGGGCGAAGAGCTGGTCCAGCACGTTGTTGCGCCAGCCCACCAGGTTGTCCACGCGCGCCACCACCGCCCCCATCTTGAGCAGCACCGAGGTGGGCAGGCGCCCGAACCTGAGCACGTAGATCGTGCCGAGAGAGAGCAACCGCAGCAGCTGCTGCCCGAACAGGCTGTTGAAGAACGAGGCCACCGGCGTGCCGTGGTTGGGTGTGGCCAGGGTCACCACCGAGCGAACGCGGGAGACGATCCGTGGCAGGTCGAGCTTGGTGCGCAGAGAGGCTCCAGGGGTCACGAGCAGCCGCGCATCCAGCCCGCCGCTGGAGTGTCCGATCAGGTGGATCGGGTCATCCCGCTCCCCGGCCAGCCTCGACACGCACTCCAGCAGGCGCTCCGCCCTGCGCCGCACCGACGCCGTCGGCAGCGTCTGCACCGCGTGCACGTCGGCCTCGATCCCCTGCGCCGCGCAGGCCGCGGGCAGGTAGTCCACGACATGCGCGAAGTAGAGCACGTCGCCGATGTCGGCGAAGCCGAAGAAGCCCGGGATGAGAAAGATCTGGTGCCTGGATGCCACGGCCCTGTTGTATCAGCGGAGCGAGACGGCCGCAATTGCAGTCAGCCCAGCTCCTCTGCTATGAATCGCAGCTCGTCTGGCAAACCTACGAGGAGGCTCTCGATGAAATGGATCTGCGCCGGTGTTCTCGCGTCGCTCACGCTCCTGCTCCCCGACCTGGCGCTGGCCCAGGACGCACCCATCGCCCTGGACAAGTGGGGCCGCTTCCACGTCAACATCACCACCTACATGCCCAACATCGCGCCGGGCGCCAAGGTCAAGTGGGTGCCCAAGGTGGAGCTCGTTTTTCGGAACGCGTCGCCGGAGACCGACGACGTCGTGCGACTGCAGCACTACAACGGCCGGGCGAAGTGGGGGCCGGTGCAGATCTGCCAGATCCAGTCGAGCAACATCATCAAGCGCCGCGGCAAGGGCGGCGTACCGATGGGCTACTCCCTGGTGGTGCCCACATGCCTGATGGACGAGAAGCTGGCGATCAGCAAGACGGGGACCTTCTCCGTCGAGGTGAGCTACAAGCAGACCGGCATGGGCAAGGAGCACAAGAAGCTGGGCACCTACACCTACCAGGTCAAGCACTACAACTCGGTGTGGCCCGGCAAGAAGGGGCCGACCAAGGCCTATGTCGTGGACCACGACTTCCGGATGGGCGAGGCCTGGCTCTACCAAAACGCCGACGGCCTGGTGCAGATCTGGAGCTGGTTCAAGTACGACCGCCCGGGGGAGCCCGACGTGCGCGGGGGGCGGCTGCGCTGCATGGTCAACGGCAAGAAGCTCTCCTTCCACGACAGCCCCACTGGACGGACGACGAACTACCACGACCACTACCCCACGCGAAACAAGAACCAGAAGATCACCTGGGGTCTGTGGTACTGGTCAGCGCCCAGGGTGGATGGGGTCAGCGGCGGAGAGTGGCTGAAGAAGAACCCGGGCAGCTACCGCTGCACCCTGACCCAGGCCGGCGAGATCGCCCGCGAGATCTCGTTCGAGGTCGGGGCGGATGGCGTCAAGCCCGCACCCTGCCAGGGGACCGACGGCAACAAGGTCAAGACCGTGGAGGACGAGTTCCTGATCAAGTCGGTGTTCAAGAAGAACCGGGACCTCAAGTTCGACCGGACCGCGTTGAAGAAGCACGGGCTCTACGGCCGCAAGTGGCCCAGGGGCTGCCCGCTGTAGCGCTCCCGCCTGGCGCCTCTGCCGCGGCAGGAGCTATCATCTACACACCGGGCCAACGACGCGGAGGTGCCCCATGAGGCGCTGGCTGGCAATGCTCCTGCTGTTGACGTCGGGCTGCTCGTCGCGCGGCGCGACGAGCGACGCCCTGCCAACCGGCGACGGCAAGCCGGGCACCAACTGGTGCGCAACCGACACCTGCCCCGAGATCTGCCAGGCCCTGGACTGCAACAGGACGCCCCTCGAACCGGACGACTACGACGGCGACGGGCTGGCCGACTCGCAGGACAACTGCCCCTGGATCGCGAACAGCTCCCAGGCGGATGGCGACCAGGACACGGTGGGCGACACCTGCGACCTGTGCCCCAAGGTCGCCGACAAGGACCAGCTGGACTTCGACGGCGACGGAATGGGGGATGCCTGCGACGTCGACATGGACAACGACGGTCTCGCCAACCCGGGCGACAACTGCCCGCTCTTTCCAAACCTGGACCAGGCCGACACGGACGGCGACAAGGCCGGGGACCTGTGCGACGACGACGACGACAACGACAAGATCCTGGACAGGAACGACAACTGCCCGCTGGTCTACAACCCGATGCAGGAGAGCCCGCAGCCCGGCACGAAGTGCGACAACGACACCGACATGGACAACATCAACGACGGCAAGGACAACTGCGCCTTCGTGGCCAATCCGGACCAGAAGGATCTGGACGGCGATCAGCTGGGAGACGCCTGCGACCCGGACATCGACGGGGACGGCGTCCCCAACGTGGCCGACAACTGCCCCACGCTGGCCAACCCCGACCAGAAGGACGGCGACCGCGACGGCAAGGGCGACGCGTGCGACTCCCGCTTCTGCCTGGTGATCGGCGGCGACGAGGTCAACTGCCTCGACCCCCAGTCCACCTTCCAGGTCTACAGTCCGCTGCAGCGGGTGGCGGCCGGTGAGGTGGCGGCCCTGTACATCTACTCCAACCGCACCGACGTGGCGATGGACTACCAGTGGACGGTCAAGGCCGGCGGGCCCGGCAAGGTGATCCCGTTCAACCTGGCCGGCAAGTGCGGCCCGTCGGCGAGCCAGCTCTGCTCCTACCCGTCGGGCAAGCTGGCCGGCCTCGTCGTGGACCAGCCGGGGGAGTACCAGATCAAGCTGGGAGCGACGCTCGAGCAGCCAGACCCGCTCAACCCGAGCTTTCCGAGAAGCGCGAGCTACACGGTCACGCTGGTGGTGGAAGGCCCGCCCTCCTGCTTCCCGGACAGGTGCGTCAACTAGGTCCGATGAAGATCCGGCGCGCGCCCCTCAGCCGACCTGTCACCCTCCGGAAGCTGGCCCGCCTCTACGGGGTCCAGACCGCCTACGACGACATCACCGGCCGGCGACGAACGGCGTCGACCGACGCGCTGCTGGCCGCGCTCCGCGTCCTGGGCGCACAGGTCGAGCGCCCGGATGACGCCGACGGCGCCTGGCATGCCCGTGTGGGGCAGCTGTGGCGCGAGCTCACCGACCCGGTGCTGGTGGCCTGGCAGGGCCACCCGGCGACGGCGCACCTGCGCCTCGCGCCGGGCGATGCGCGCGTCGAGGTGGAGCTCGTGCCCGACGGGGCAGAGGCGCGTCGCTGGACCGTCGACACGCGCGAGCTGCCTCTGCTGCAGTCCGTACAGGTTGACGGCCTTCGCCTGCTGCGCGGGCTGCGGCTGCCGCAGGACCTCCCGACCGGCTATCACGAGCTGCGGCTGAAGGCCGGCCGCCGCCGGCAGCGGGTGATGGTCATCTGCGCGCCAACGCGGGCCCATGCAACCAGGCAGGACCGGAGTTTGTGGGGTGTCTTCGCCCCGATCTACGGCCTGCGCTCCGGCGGCGACTGGGGCTCCGGCGACTACACCCATCTCGAGCAGCTGGGGCAGTGGGTCGCCGAGCTGGGAGGCGGCATCGTCGCCACCCTGCCTTTCTGCTGCTCTTTCCTCGACACGCTGTTCGCGCCGAGCCCCTACTCGCCGGCCAGTCGCCTGTTCTGGAACGAGCTGTTCGTCGACCCGCGGCGCGCCCCCAACCTGAGCCGATGCCCCGAGGCCCGGCGTCTGGAGCAGACGCTCGAGCTCCAGGCGGACCAGCTGCGTCCGGCCCCGCTCGTCGACTACCGGGCGGCGTGGGCCCTGAAACGGCGGCTGCTCGAGCCGCTGTCCGCCTGCTTCTTCCGCGGCGAACGCCACGAGGAGCTGGACGCTTTCCTGGCGCAGCGCCCGGAGGTTGTCGACTACGCACGCTTCCGGGCCGCCACACACCGGCATGGCCCCTGGCACCGATGGCCCGACCCCCGCCGGCTGCCCGAAGACCGGGACCCGCGGGAGGAACAGCTGCACCTGTACGTCCAGTGGCTGGCCGACCAGCAGATCGACGCCCTGGCGCGGGAGGCCCGGCGGCGCGGCCCCGGGCTGTACGTGGACCTGCCGCTGGGCGTCCACGACTGCGGCTACGACACATGGCGTCACCCCGATCTGTTCCCGCTGCAGATCGACGTGGGGGCGCCGCCCGACTCGCTGTTCACCGCGGGTCAGAAGTGGGGCTTCCCGCCGCTCCACCCGCTGCAGGCCCGTCAGGACCGGTATCGACACGTCATCGACTACCTGGGCCACATCACACGCAAGGCCGGGATCCTGCGCGTGGACCACGTGATGGGGCTGCACCGACTGTTCTGGATCCCCAAGGGCATGGAGGTCCGGCACGGCGTCTACGTCAAATACCCCGCGGAGGAGCTCTACGCCATCCTCTCGGTGGAGTCGCATCGCAACCGCTGCCTGATCGTGGGCGAGAACCTCGGGACGGTGCCGTCGTACGTCAACCGCGCGATGCGCCGTCACCGCATCTTCGGCATGCACGTGCTGCAGTACGTGATGGGGGGCGAGGAGCTGCCTGTGGTGCCCGAGCTCTGCGTGGCCAGCCTCAACACCCACGACATGCCGCCGTTCGCCGGCTACTGGCGCGGACACGACATCGATGACAGGCATGACCTGGGGCTGATCGACGCTGACGGCGGCCGGACCGAGCACGAAGCGCGCCGCACGCTGCGGGCCCGGGTCGTCGCCTTCCTCCGACGCCGAGGTCTGCTGCACGGCGAGGAGGAGGCAGACGTGCTCGCCGCCTGCCTGCGCCATCTCGGCCTCAGCCGGGCGCGGATGGTGCTGGTCAACCTGGAGGACCTGTGGCTCGAGACGCAGCCGCAGAACACGCCCGGTATCGGCGACGACCGCCGGCCGATCTGGCGCCCACGGCTGCGCCTCACCATCGAGCAGGCGCAGGCCCGCGCCGACGTGATGGAGCTGCTGGGTCAGCTCCGCCGTACGAGACCGGCAGATGACCGTACCTGAGCGGGCGCGAAAGAGAACCACACTCCGCGCGCTGACGCTCGCGGCGCTGGTCGTCTTCTGTCCGCACCGGGCCGGGGCGGAGACCGAACCGGTCGTGATCACCGGCCCCCGTGTGCTGTCGATCGAGATCGCCCGGTCGGCGGCCGGCACCCCGCCGATCGACGCACCCGCGCTCCAGGACTGGGCCCGCGGGGCCATCGATCGCATCACGACCGCCTATCGCGACCGGGGATACACCTACGCCAGGGGGTGGCTCGGCCGGACCGACAAGGGGATCCGGATCCACGTCGACGAGGGACAGATGCGGATCCTGTTCACCGGGGCCGGGAGCGTGTCGGCCCTGCTGTTCCAGGTGGACCTGAACCTGCCGCACAACGTGTTCAACCAGCGGGTCGTCGAGCACGCGCTGGAAGAGCTCCGCTCCAAGCACAACCTGCTCAACGCCTACTACCGGGTCAAGGAGCCGGGGGAGGTACGGATCACGCCCTTCGGACGTCCAGTGCCTCAGCGAGTGCTGCAGATCTACATCGTCCGGCGGGAGCGGCACGGCTGGGGTTTCGATCTGTCGTTCAGCGCCACCTGGGGCGTGCTCCCGAGCGTCTCCTACAGCCGCAAGGGGCTGATCGTCGCCGACGATCTGTTCGACGCCGAGGTCGAGGTGGCCTTCCCCTTTCGCCGCTACCTGGTCGACAAGGACCCGAAGCTGACGTGGGTCCGCGGCAGCCTGGAGTGCGCCTACCGTCTGCCACGCTGGTTCCACCGCCGGCTGGGCCTGCGGCCCAGGACGGTGCTGCGCTCGTCGCGCTACGAGCGTAACGATCTGAGCCTGGTCAGCTTCTACGACCTGCGCAGCGTCACCCTGGCCGAGCTCGGGGTCTACCTCGGCCCGGTGGAGCTGGGGCTCGGCACCGGCCTGAGCGCCGTGTGGATCCTCGACGCGGAGCAGCAGCAGCAGCAGGCGGGCGTCCCGCCGGCGCCGGACGATACCAGCCTGATCCGCTCGCTCTGGCGCACTTACTTCCGTTTCCGTCCCAGCTCCGAGGTGCTGCGCCGCGACCAGCGCAGCTACCTCGACCTCGAGCTCGACGTCCTGACTGAGACGTACCAGGATCTCATGCTCGACCTGCGCATCAAGGGTCAGCTGTTCGTCCTGCTGGGGCGACACCGCCTGATCGGCCGCCTGAAGGCCACGCTGCTCGCCGGTCAGGTGCCGTTCTTCGACGAGGTGGCGCTGGCCGGCGATCACCAGCGGGTGTTCTTCTCCGATCGATACTGGATCCACGAGGCGGTGCAGCTCGAGACCGCCTATCGCGTCAACCTGTGGTGGGACTGGTTCGAGGTCGGGCTGTTCCACGACGTATCGCTGTTCGGCAACCGGAGCGCTGACAGCGACGAGCTGTCGCTGGCGAACGCATTCGGCCCCAGCCTCCACTTCCTCCTGTTCGACACCTTCTCCCTCGCCGTCTACAGCGGCTTCGGTTTCGCGCCCGTCGGCTTCGACCACACATTCTCGTTCAACGTACAGACGATCTTCTGACGTGCGTGGAACAGCGGGCTCGCGAAGGGTCAGCCAGCGCGGGCAGGCTGTCTGAAGGGTACGGTCGCAGTGTGCTCACTGCACGCATGTCCAACAGGGGGCCGATCGCACCCGGGCTGAGATGTAGTCCGGTGGGGCGGGTGGGTGGAGCAGACAATCGTGGCCGCCAGCTTCTCCACACGGGCCACCAGCGCCGGGTTGTTGGTTGACCGGAAGCAGCGACTCACCTGCGTCAGGTGTCGGGCGGCGGCCTCGCTGTTCCTGGCCAGATGGGCCGCCTGGGCCGCGTACTCGTGGAGGGTGCCGCAAAGCAGCGGGTTCTGTGTCATCGCCTCCAGCATCCCCTCCAGCCGCCGGACCGCCTTGTCCCCCTCCCCCGTCCGCGCCCGCGCCAGGGCGAGGGTGCCCGCGCTGAGAACGTGGAAATGCAGGATCCCCGACGCCGGGTCGCGCCCCATCTCGGCTCCCTGTCGCGCCACTGCCACTGCCCCGTGAAGGTCGTCCTGCAGCACCAGCGTCCGTGCCAGGGCGCCCAGCGCGGCCTGTCGCATCATGGGGTTGTCCCGGCAGTGCTCACCGTAGACCAGACGGGACAGCACACGCCGCGAGGCCTCGAACTCTCCGCGCTCCTGGTGGTAGACCCCCCTGGACAGGTCCAGGAACGGCTCGGCGCCCACCCCCCTGGCCACGAGCCCCTCCAGCTGCTCGATGCTCTGGCGCAGGGCCGGCAGGTTGCGGGTCAAGCAGTGCGCGATCGCCGAGAGCCAGGTCAGCAGCGACTCCCACAACCACATCGCTCCCATCTGGACCAGGAGCACCTTGACCTCGGCCTCGAGGCTCTGGGCCAGCTCCTCCTCCCCCCTCAACCGGTGGAACAGCACACGCCCCACCCGCCCGCTCACCTCGACGAAGGTGACCTCGGCGGACTCCAGCTGCTCCAGATGGTCCAGGCACTTGGGCCCGGCGCGGTGCGCCGAGGTGAAGGCCAGCATGTAGCGCATCGCCCCGGCGCCCACGTGGATGTCCAGCGGGTTGTCGATGATCCGCATCAGGTAGGGAACCTCGGACAGGTAGTGGTGGGCGTTCTTCTCCGCCTGCTCCCACTGACCGGTGAGCATCAGCTCGAAGTTGCTGCACATGCATTGGGCACAACGAACCCCCCTGGCCCACCTCGGCAGCGGGTCAAACAGCGCCGGCATGGCGCGCACCCCATCGAGGTCGAAGGAGAGCGCACGCGCGGCCGTCACGTAGTTGACGATGGAGACATACGTGTGCAGCGCTCTGCTCGGTCGCACGCCGCGGCGACTCGGCCGCGTCAGCAGCCAGCGCAGCCAGGTCAGCATCAGGGCCAGGCCGAGGCCCAGGCTCCGGCCCAGCCAGCGCCCAAGCCGCCGGGCCAGGTCGAGCCCGGCGTGGTGGTGCAGCTCCGAGATGGCCCGCCCCCCGTGGCGCAGCGCCACCTCTCGGTTGCAGATCACGCCCGCTCGCACCAGATCCTGCCGGATCTGGCAGCGCAGCCTGGGTACCACGTCGAGGCGCTCGAACACCTCGAGCGCGGCCTCCAGCGGCCCCACGGCATCGGCGAAGGACTGGGCCTTGAACTGCGCCATGCCGGCCATCGCCAGCAACCGCGCCCCCTTGAGCTCGTCGCCGCCGCGGAGCAGATGCCAGCCCGTGGCCTCGAGGCATCCGCCCCCGACGCTGTTGCGCTCCAGCAGCTGTCCCACCCGCAGGTGGATCTGCCGCCGCCGCCCGTCGCTCATGTTGGCCAGCAGCGCCTCGCGGATCCCGTCGTGCCGAAATCGCATCCGGTCGCGAGTGCCAATCAGGAACTCGTTCTGCACCAGCTCGTTGAGGGCGTCGAACGTGGCCTCCTCGCCCTCCTCGACGGAGAGCGCCACGCACAGCTCGAGGCTGAGCTCGCCGCCGTGGATCGCGAGTGTCTCGGCCAGCTCGAGGCCGTCGATGCTGAGGGCGCCGATCCGCTGCGCCATGGCGTCCACCAGCCGTCGCGGCAGCGCGCCGGTCCCGATCGAATCCGGGATACGCCACACCCCGTCCTGGTAGCGGATCTTGCCCTGCTCGACCAGCTGCCGCGCGAGCTCGGTGCATCGCAGGGGGGCACCATCGCTGACCGTGTGCATCCACCGAGCCAGCCGCTCGACGTGATCCACGTCGCCGAAGATCGCCCGCACCAGCTGCTGCACCTCTCTGGCCTGCAGCCCCTCCAGCACGAGCGCGCGGGCGTGCCGCCTGAGCTGACCCAGCGGGTCGGGCGCCAGGATGCTCTCGTCCGTCCTGATGGCGCAGACCAGCAGCACCCTGCGCCGCGAGGCCTCGTAGGCGATCGTGGCCAGCACCGCCGCGGATGCCTCGTCGCACCGCTGCAGATCATCGACGATCAGCACCAGGGGCTGCTGCTCCGCCTCGGCGAGCACACGTTCGGCGAGCAGGCGCTGCAGCTGGACGCGCTGGTCGTCCCCCTTCCCCTCCAGGATCCCGACCCAGCGCTGAAGCGCAGGCAGCGCGTGGTCCGCCCGATGGATCACCGTCAGGCCGTCGGGTGGCGTCGATGCCCTGAGCAACTCCTGCACGAGCTCGTGCAGCACACCGTACGGCCCGCGGCCGGTGGTCTCGCACCCGGTCGACAGCACCCGCGCGCCACCCAGCTGGGCTTCCACCGCCAGCTCGCGCAGCACGCGGCTCTTGCCCATCCCGGAGGGAGCCTGCACCATCACGGCCGTGCCGGCGCCGGAGCGGGCTCGCACCAGCGCGGTGCGAAGGGCCTCCATCTCGCGCTGGCGGCCCACGAGCGCCGAGCTGGCCAGGTAGCCGCGGACCACCTGATTGCGGGAGACCTCCGGGGCCGCGGTGACCGCGCGCAGTCGGTCGATGACCTCCGCGGCGCTGCTCGGTCGGCCGAGCGGATCCACGCTGAGCAACGAGACGACCAGATCGCTCAGCGCGGCAGGCAGGCTCGGGTCCAGGCGAGCGGGGGGCGCGGGTCGCCGTGACCAGTGCTGCTCCAGCTCCTTTCGTTCCTGAGCCGGGTAGGCGTGACGCCCGACCAGCAGGACATAGGCCAGGGCCCCCAGCGAGAACAGATCGGTCCTGTGGTCCAGTGGTGCGTGGCGGGCCACCTCCGGTGCCATGTAGGGCAGCGTTCCCCCACCCTTGCCCAGATCCCCCACCGTCACCAGCAGGCCGAAGTCCAGCAGCTTGACCATGCCGTCCGGTGCGCACCCGATGTTCTTGCGGGAGATATCCCCGTGGATCAGGCGACGGCCGTGAAGGAAGGCCAGGGCTCCCGCCACGTCCAGCAGGACCCTCACGACCTGCGAGGCGTCCATCCCCTGTGTTCGCTGCAGCGCCTCGCCGTCGAGCAGCTCCATGGTGTAGAACGGGCCTGACGGGTCAATTCCGAAGTCGTGAGCCGCGACGATGTTCGGGTGGCGCAGGGTGGCCAGGGTATGAAACTCCCGCCGGAATCCAAGCTGGGCCCGGCGGGCCCGCCGACGATCATCCGGCAGCTTCAGCTGCTTGAGGGCCAGCCGAGCGCCCGTGGACTGGTCCAACACCTGCTGCACCAGCGCCGAGCCCCCCTTGCCCAGCAGGCGCTCGACCCGGTATCGCCCGCCAATCAGCCGGACGTTGAAGTGGGTCACCTCCTGATCGTTGGAGGCCAGCTCCGGCCAGTTACCTGCCAATGCGATGGACGACACGCACCCATCCGCAGCAAGGGGGGTGCCAATGTCGGTGGTCCGTAGTTTCAGGCAGATAGCCCCGAGCAGTGGTGGGGGGCCACGCGCCAGACCGGGGGTCGGAGCCCACAGTCCATCACGGGCCACGCTCGTCGTGGTGACGGCGCGCGAGTCCCGCCCGGAGCTCGTCGCCCGGGCAGCCGCGTCTGGTTGACACGAGCAACCCG
>Ga0180009_10001460_pt1 | contig 28980 bp, 33 predicted proteins | sample OS_PC_MetaG_FD_123537 | JGI IMG/M metagenome (GOLD analysis project Ga0180009, IMG submission 123537) | Groundwater microbial communities from the Aspo Hard Rock Laboratory (HRL) deep subsurface site, Sweden - OS_PC_MetaG | ecosystem: Environmental > Aquatic > Deep subsurface > Groundwater... | reverse complement strand
TTTGGAGACAGAGGCGATGCTGGGGAGGGCTTCCCCCCTAAATCCGAGGGTGGTGATGCAGAAGATATCATCGGCGCTTTTTATTTTGCTGGTGGCGTGACGCTGGAGGGAGAGAACGGCATCGTCTCTAATCATGCCGGTTCCGTTATCGGTTATTATAATCTGCCCTCTGTTCCCCCCTGAAACCTCAACGGTAATTTTGTCGCTTCCGGCATCTATAGCGTTTTCGATTAGCTCTTTGACAACCGAGGCCGGTCTCTCAACAACCTCACCGGCCGCCAAGCGGTTTGATATTTCATCGGGGAGAATGGTGATTATTCCGTCCATCTTACTTACCCATTATCTTATCTATTGCTTCGTTGGCTAAGAGGTCGCACAGCTCATTTTCAGGATGTCCGTCATGCCCCTTTATCCATTCCCATTTTATCTTGTGCGGTTTGGTGAGTTTTAGAAGTTCTTCCCACAGGTCTTTATTTTTAACGGGGGAGCCGTTGGCCGTTTTCCATCCCTTCTTAATCCAGCCGTGTATCCAACTGCTCATCCCCTTTACAAGGTAGGTGGAGTCGGAAACAATGGTTACCTCGGCAGGTTCTTTGACCGCTCGGAGACCGGCAATGGCGGCCATCATCTCCATCCGGTTATTGGTGGTTCCCTTGTCGGCTCCCTTTATTTTCTTTACCTTTTCACCATCTTTGAGGATAGCGGCGTATCCCCCCGGCCCTGGGTTTCCCCGACAGGCGCCATCTGTGTATATAGCTATTTTTTTCATAGAGAAGATTATAACATCTACCCATATTGGGCGCTTACTAATTACTTATTTTTCTCTCTCCAAAAGACTTGCTGAATATAAGCCCCAATAATTGCAAGTCGCAGAGGGGGACTCTTAAAAGGGGTTGTGCAAAATACCCCTTTTGGGTATATAATTACGGCTTTAGAACGGTATTTTACCTGAACATCTTTAAACCTACTTAATAGAGGAGCATCTGTTATGGCTATCAAAATCGGTATAAACGGTTTCGGCAGGATAGGAAGAAATATATATAGGGCGGCCATGGGGGACCCCAATCTCGATATCGTGGCCATAAACGATATTACCGATGAGAAGACCTTGGCCCATCTTCTGAAATATGATTCTATTATGGGAAACCTTGAGGAGGTCTGTACCTCCTGTGCCGGCGGTATAACGGTCGGCGGGAAAACTGCCAAGATAACTGCCGTGAGAGACCCGGAGCAGATTCCGTGGGGCGCTATGGGGGTTGATATTGTTATCGAATCGACAGGTCTTTTCAGCAAAAGGGAAGGGGCGGCCAAACATCTTAAGGCAGGGGCCAAGAAGGTTGTCATCTCTGCACCGGCTACCGATGAGGATATCACTATCGTTATGGGGGTTAACGAGGGAAGCTATGATCCCGTCAAACATAATATTATTTCGAATGCCTCATGTACAACCAACTGTCTGGCTCCGGTGGCCAAGGTTCTCCTTGATGAGTATGGAATTAAGACCGGCTTTATGACAACCATTCATTCCTACACCAACGACCAGAAGATACTCGATCTTCCCCATAAGGACCTACGCAGGGCCAGAGCGGCGGCTTTGTCGATGATACCGACCACAACCGGAGCGGCTAAGGCGGTTTCGCTTGTTCTGCCGGCCCTTAAAGGGAAGCTGGACGGTATGGCGGTCAGGGTTCCTACCCCGAATGTCTCTATGGTGGATTTGGTGGCCGAGCTTGAAAAGGATACCACGGCCGAAGAGGTTAATGCCGCCCTTAAGAAGGCCTCCGAGGGCCCCCTGAAGGGGATACTTGGGTTTACCAATCTTCCGCTGGTCTCGGTCGACTTTGCCGGCAACCCAGATTCCTCAACCGTTGATGGTCTCTGCACCAAGATGGTTGGAAAGAGGATGCTTAAGGTAATTGCCTGGTATGACAATGAGTGGGGTTACTCAAACAGAGTTCTCGATCTTATTCGTCACATTGCTAAAAAGGGCTTGTAGTCTTTATCTTATGGTGAAGGCGTTAATAAATCCCCCTTTATCCCCCTTTGTTAAGGGGGACTTGAGGGGGTTGTAATTTTATTTTTACCGTTACTATAAATAAAAGTGGAGGTTTGATTGAATAAATTAGTTATCTCTGATGTGGCCATAAAAGGAAAACGCTGTTTTATCCGTGTTGACTTCAATGTCCCCCTCGATCAGTTCGGAAATATCACCAGTGATATACGTATCAAGGCCGCTCTCCCGACCATAAATCATGCCATAGATGAAGGGGCCAAGGTTATAATCGCCTCTCATATTGGCCGCCCCAAAGGCAAGGCCGACCCTAAACTGAGCATGAAGCTTATCGTTAAACGCCTCACCAGGCTTATCGGCAAGAATGTATTTCTGGCCCCCGATTGTATTGGCCCTGAGGTCGATAAGATGGTAGGGCAGATGGTGAATGGAGATATTCTTCTTCTCGAAAATCTTCGTTTTCATCCCGAAGAAGAGGCCAACGACGAGGGCTTTGCCAAAAAACTCGCCTCCTATGCAGATGTTTTTGTGAATGATGCCTTTGGAGCGGCCCACCGCGCCCACGCCTCTACCGAGGGGATTACCAAGTTTGTTAAATTCGCCGTGGCCGGTTTTCTGATGAAGAAGGAGATAGAGTATTTTGATAAGGCTGTCTCTAATCCTGCCCATCCATCTGTAGCCATATTGGGGGGAACCAAGACAGCGGGGAAGATTATGGTTATGCATAACCTGATGAAGAAGGTCGATAAGATTATTGTCGGTGGCGGGCTGGCCTTCACCTTCCTTAAGGCCCTCGGTTATGAAGTAGGTAACTCTATAGTGGATGAATCTATGATAGAGGAGGTTAAGAAGATTATGGCTGCCGCCAAGGAGCGGGGGATAAAGTTTTATCTCCCCGTAGATTTTGTGGTAGCCGAGAAGATGGATATTGAGGCGGAGACCAAGGTTGTTCCTGCTCAGGAGATACCAGGCAGTTGGATAGGGCTGGATATCGGCCCGGCTTCGACTACCCTCTTCAGGGAGGTTCTCGGCAATGCCAAAACAATTATATGGAACGGCCCGATGGGGGTGTTCGAAATGGACCCCTTCAGCCGAGGAACCATGCGGATGGTCCATGATGTGGCCGATTCTTACGCTTTGACCATCGTCGGCGGCGGGGATACCGACGTGGCGGTCTATAAAGGGGGGGAGGCGGATCGAATATCATATATCTCAACAGGGGGAGGCGCATTCTTGGAACTGCTCGAAGGAAACCATCTCCCCGGCATAGAGGCCTTGAACGACAGGGAGGAAATATAGGATGAGACGGCCTATTATAGCGGGAAACTGGAAGATGAATAAAACCTCCTCCGAGGGGGTTGAGTTGACCAAGGCTATAGTAGGGCTGGGGAAGGGGCTTGATGGTGTTGACATTGTCATTGCCCCCCCATTTACCTCTTTGGCGGCGGTTTGTTCTACGGTCAAGGATTCTCCTATAAAGGTTGCCGGTCAAAATATCTTTTGGGAAAAATCGGGAGCCTATACGGGTGAAATATCCGCTGACATGTTGGGCGAGATAGGCTGTAGCCATGTCATCATAGGTCATTCTGAGCGGAGACAATTCTTTGGTGAGACTGATGAGATGGTTAATAAGAAGATATCGGCCGCCTTTTCAGCCGGACTCCTCCCGATAGTCTGTGTGGGGGAGACCCTTGAACAGCGGGAAGCGGGGAGGGCCAAGGATATAATAAAGGGACAAATAGTCAATGGATTTAAGGGGTTTGATAACTCGGCCGCCTCAAAAATAATTATTGCCTACGAACCGATTTGGGCCATAGGGACAGGTAAAACCGCCACCTCAGACGAGGCCAACGAGATGCATGCCTATATCCGCTCACTTTTGACTGACCTCTTTGGCGCGGCACTTGCCAAAAAAATAAATATATTGTATGGTGGGAGTGTTAAACCTTCAAATTCGAATGAATTGCTCTCCAAGGAAGATATCGACGGTGTCTTGGTTGGGGGGGCGAGCCTCGATGCAGATTCGTTTATCTCCATAGCCAAATCGGCTTTAAACAGATAGGTTGTTAGTTTTATTACGATAATAGAAAAGGAGTTGTTTTTATGTATTCGGCGATGTTAGCACTGCACATTGGGGTTTGTTTTACCATTATTATTGTTGTCCTTCTCCAGGCCGGTAAAGGTTCTGATATCGGGGCGGCCTTTGGGGGCGGTTCCAGCCAGACCCTCTTCGGCTCAAGAGGCCCGCAATCTTTTCTTGGGAAAATGACAACCGCCACAGCGATCTTGTTCATGCTGACCTCCCTCTTCTTGGCCACGCTTTCTTCAAAAAAGAAGAGCAGCAGCGTTATCCTCAATCAGCCCATAGCTCAGGATGCTGCCCCTAAGGAGGCTCCGGCTGCTACTCCAGAGGCCAAGTAACAGATAAAATCTTTCAAATCCCCCTGTATCCCCCTTTTCTAAAGGGGGAGTTTGCTTAATCAAGTCAGCTGTTCTCACAGCAAAGGATGTCATTTCCCTCCTCCGGCTCGACCGGGGGATTGACTGGGGAATCTAGTGTCCTGTCTGTAATATTTCTTTACACTTTATGAAGTGTCATTCCGCACCTCCTTTATGTCATTCCGCACTTGATGCGGAATCCAGTTCTTGTTTTTTCTGGATTCTCTGGTCAAGCCAGAGAATGACAAGGGGGGGCGGGGAATGACAAAACTGTGTAAAGTTATTTATGAGACAGGAGACTAGAAAATAAGAGATAATCTCTGGATTCCGTCCCCCAACTTGATTGGGGGATTAAACATGCCCTCGAAGATTGTAATCGGGGGTCGGGGAATGACAGGAAATTAAACTCTGTACCTCTCTCTTTTCGTGGTCAGTCTATTTTTTTGTAGAAGGTGTTTCGGCGGGAGGGAATGAAACCGGCTTCTTTGATTATTCCTCTTATTTCTTCCTCGGTAATTGTGTTGGCCACCCCGGCGGCGGCCACCACATTCTCCTCTATCATGGTACTCCCCATATCATTGGCCCCGAAGAGGAGGGCTATCTGGGCCACCTTCCCCCCCTGGGTTACCCAGGAGGCCTGAAGGTTATCAAAGTTGTTGAGAATAAGTCTCGATACGGCTACCGTTTTTAGGTAATCAAAGCCGGAAGAACCGGATGATGCAAGTTTTGAGTTCTTCTCTTGAAAAGACCAGGGGATGAAGGCGGTAAACCCTTCTGTCCTGGCCTGCAGTTTTCTTAGTTTTAAAAGGTGCTCTACCCTTTGGGCGTAGGTCTCTATGTGTCCATACATCATGGTGGCGGTTGTCCTGAGGCCAAGTTTGTGGGCCTCCTCCATTATATCCAGCCATTCCCCGGAACTGCATTTACCCGGGCTTATTTCTCCCCTAATCTCATCCACCAGAATCTCCGCCCCTCCGCCGGGGATTGAGCCGAGTCCCGCCTCTTTGAGTCTGGTCAAAAGGTCATAGACAGATAGCCCGGAGTTTTGGGCGATAAAGGCAATCTCAGGGGGGGAGAAGGCGTGGATATGTGTATCAAATGATTTTATAAATTTTAGGAGGTCTTCATAAAACTCTATCTTTAGCGCCTTATTTAACCCCCCTTGAAGGAGTATCTGAATCCCCCCCAGTTCCTTTGTCTCTATTATCTTGGCGGCTAGCTCATCCTTGCTGATGATATATCCACCTTCCCCCTCCTCATCTTTATAGAAGGCGCAGAAGAGGCATTTTGATTCGCAGACATTGGTGTAATTGATGTTCCGGTCGACTATATAGGTCACTATATTGTCAGTATGTTTTTGGGCGGCCAGCTTGGCTGCCCCTTCCCCCAGGGTGATGATATCCTTCGATTCGAAGAGGGTAATCCCCTCCTCAAGGGATAGTTCTTCCCCATCCAGTGACTTGGCTATTATCTCTTTAATCGGCAAATCTAATCTCCGGGACTTTGGTTATCAGGCCATGTTTGGCCGCATTTTGGTAGAAGAAGCGGAGACCATCTATCTCTTTCTCCCCAAGGTTGTAGGAGATTCTTTTGGTCAGATATTCAAGGCAGCTCTTCTTATCTATCGATAACCGTTTAGATTCTACCTCGGCAATATTCTCCGCCTTGGCCAAACCTATCCTCTTGGCATCTTCAAGGAGCAGGGAGGCACCTTCTATGTCTCTCTTGGAGACGAATAGGGCGTGGACAAAGGGGCGTCCGGTATGGATAAACCACTCCGCCCCAAGGTCGAGGAGGAGACAGCTATCCTTCAGCTTCTCTACCTTAAATGCATTGTCACCGATTATGAGTCCCGCATCGCATTCTTTTAACATCCCCTCCATGTCAGGTTCGGTAGGGACAAGTCTTGGGTCTATCCCGAAGCGGTCGAGGCAGAGAATCTTTAGCATGGCTACCGATGTGCGTGACCCTGTATCTACCGCAATGGTTTTAATTTTCTTCAATTCTTTACGGCTGAAGAGGAGAACCGTTCTGGTCATACCGATAGATGAGATGGAGAGATTGGGCAAAATGAGCAACCTGCTGTTTTTGGCATACTCTATGGATGGGATTATGGCGATATCCAATGCTCCCTTGTCGAGCATATCGGCAATATGGGCCGGTTTGTTATCCCAGATAATCTTGAAGGGGTGCTCTATCAGCCCCTCTGTCAGGGGGTAGGTGATAGGCCTGATGTTGAGGAAGTTGTGACACCCCAATCTTATACTCTCTTTTTCCATACTAGACCCACACCTTTATATGGTCATAGAGGGTTCCCCTCTCAACCGGGACTCTCCCCGCCTCCCTTATCATCCCAATCAATCTTTCTCTGGTCAGTCCCCGTTCCGTATCAGCGCCGGCAGCGTGGGTAATCTTCTCTTCAATTACCGTTCCATCTATATCATCCCCTCCGAAGGAGAGGGATATCTGCGATAGTTTGGGGCCAATCATAATCCAGAAGGCCTTGATATGGGGGAAGTTGTCGAGCATCAGTCTTGATATGGCAATCATCTTCAGGTCGTCTATCCCGCTGGTTCTCGACATAGAACTGTATTCCGTATTGGCCGGGTGAAAGGCCAGGGGGATGAAGGCCAGGAATCCGCCGCTTTCGTCCTGTGTTTCTCTTAATCTAATAAGATGGTCGACACGGTCTTTGAGGGTCTCTATATGCCCATAGAGCATGGTGGCATTGCTCTTTAGCCCGAGGCTGTGGGCTGTTTTCATAATATCAAGCCATTCGTTTCCCGATATCTTATCGGGGCATATCTTGGCCCTAGTTGCCTCGTTGAATATCTCCGCCCCTCCTCCGGGGAGAGAACCGAGTCCGGCATCTATAAGTTTTTCCAAGGCATCCTTAACCGGCATATTCCCCATTTTGGCTATATGGGCAATCTCAACCGCCGTGAAGGCCTGAATATGGACTCCGGGGAAGAGATGGCTTAGGGTAGATAGGAGGTCTATATAGTATTGAAAGGTAAAATCTGGTTCGAGCGACCCGACCACATGGAGTTCGCTGAAGTCTGTACTATCTATAGATTCGGCAAATTGCTCAATATCTTTGATGCGCATACTGTAGGCCCCCTCTTCCCCTTTAGATTTCCTGAAGGCACAGAAGCGGCAATTATTGACACATATATTACTGTAGTTGAGATGTCGGTTGGAGATGAAGTAAGCCATATCTCCATTCTTCCGCTCACGGACAATATTGGCCAGACGCCCTATGGTCAGAAGGTCGTTAGACTTAAATAGCCTCAGTCCATCCTCAAAGGAGAGACGCTCTTCCCTCATAACTTTATTTTCTATATCTGTAAGTTTATCCATTTTTTTATTATACAGGTGCCTGTATAGCTTCGCATTCCTTCTTTTTCTTCTCCCTTTCTTGCCCCGTCCAAGAAAGGGCGCTTGGGGGGGCGGGGATATTAAACTTTTAATTTTTTTATCTGTGAATATCTGCATAATAATGTATGATGTTCCTTAACATTTTGTAGAGTGAAAGCAAATTTCCCTTCAGACTTTTTTCGTTAACCTCGTTGTTTTCAAAGCATCGTTCGTTTCAGTCGAAGTTTCTGCTTATTACTTAAAGCAATAAAATACTCTGTGCCGCCGGGGTTTCCCCGGTGGTTTTTATTTATTATAAGGACATATAAAAATGATAACAGCTGCAAATATTGCCCTCTCATATGGGAAGAGGGTCTTATTCAATGACGTTAATATAAAGTTTACCCCAGGCAACTGCTATGGACTGATTGGGGCAAACGGTGCCGGCAAGTCAACCTTTCTGAAAATCTTGTCAGGCCAGCTTGATCCTGATCGGGGGACAATTACCATCGGGCCGAGACAGCGCCTTGCAGTACTCAATCAGGACCAGTTTGCCTTTGATGAATATACTGTTTTGGAAACTGTAATCATGGGGCACAAGGAGCTTTATGAGGTAATGGTTGAGCGTGATGCCATCTATGCCAAAACTAATTTTACTGAAGAAGACGGTATCCGTTCAGGAGAGCTGGAAGCCAGGTTCGGAGAGATAAACGGTTATGAGGCGGAGACAGAGGCTGCTGTGCTCTTAAACAATCTTGGTATCCCGGAAGAGATCTGTTACGAGACGATGAAGAACCTCGAAGGGAGCAATAAGGTGCGGGTGCTGCTGGCCCAGGCCCTATTCGGCAACCCGGATATACTTCTTCTGGATGAGCCGACCAACCAGCTGGATCTGAAGAGTATTAAATGGTTAGAGGATTTTCTCTCCCGCTTCAATAATACGGTAATTATTGTCTCCCATGACAGGCATTTCTTAAACCAGGTCTGTACTCATATGGCCGACATCGACTATGGAAAGATACAGGTCTATGTCGGCAACTATGACTTCTGGTATCAGGCCAGTCAGCTTAATCTGCGCCAGAAAGAAACAGAGAATAAAAAGGCTACGGCCAAGGCAGAGGAGCTGAAGGAATTTATTCAGCGCTTTAGTGCCAACGCCTCTAAATCGAAACAGGCCACCTCACGTAAAAAACAGCTTGAAAAGTTGACCATTGAAGAGATGCCGCATTCCTCCAGAAAATATCCGCATATCGCCTTTAAGCCTGACCGCCCCTGCGGCAACATTATTCTGGAGCTTAAGGGGCTTTCCAAGGAAATTGAGGGGGTTTCGATGTTTGAGAATCTCACATTTACAATCAATAAGGGGGAAAAGATTGCCTTTGCCGGTTATAACAGCCTGGCCAAAACGACCCTATTTCAGATTCTGGCTGGGGAGCTTGAGCCGGACAAAGGAAGCTTTAACTGGGGGGTGACCATCAGCAGATCCTATTTCCCAAAAGAGAATAATGACTATTTCAACAATGGGGATCTTGATCTTATCGGCTGGCTCCGTCAGTATGCCCCTTCCAATGAAAGTGAGAATTTTATACGCGGGTTCCTGGGGAAAATGCTTTTTTCGGGAGAGGAGGCGACAAAAAAGACCTCTTTCCTCTCGGGGGGAGAGCGGGTACGCTGCATGCTCTCTAAGATGATGCTCTCCGGTGCCAACGTCCTTATTTTTGATGAACCGACCAACCATCTCGACCTTGAGTCAATCACCGCCTTGAATAACGGCCTGATTAATTTTCCGGAGGTGGTGTTATTTGCCTCTCATGATTATCAGTTTGTATCGACCGTGGCCAACAGGGTTGTTGAAATCAGGCCGGAGGGGATTATCGACGTAACTGACGATTACCTGGCCGGTTAGTTAGGGATTAATTTTTCCCCTATCATCAATTTCTATCCCTTCCATCCTGAGGAGTTGGGTTTTCATCTCCTCTCCCCCCAAATATCCCCCAGTTTTCCCATCGGAGTGGATAACCCGGTGGCAGGGGATGATGATGGGGAAGGGGTTGGCAGCTACCGCGCCGGCTACGGCTCTGGCCCCATTTTTAAGCCCAATCTTTTCGGCCACACCTTTGTAGGTCATTACCGAGCCCCATTTTATTTTAAAGACAACCTCCGTTAAGACCTTCCTTTGGAAGGGGGTTAGGCAATCGAGGTTGAGCCGACTGAGGCTGAATTTTATATCTTGGCCGTTTAAAAAGCCTTCTATAGCGTTTCCAATCTCTTCAACATCTCGGCAGGATGAGAGGGGAGAATCGGGGAATATCTCCCCTATATCCTTATCGGCTGAAACTCCCGGTCCAAAGAGGAATATCCTTGAAACCTTAACCATCCCTTCCGATATAGACCAGCCGATGGCGGCCGAGCCGTAACGTAGGTCTATGACAGAGACAAATATTGGGGCTATCATCTTTTTCTTCATCGACATTCCACTCCTCAGGTTTTCCCGCTAAGGCCTCTATGTTTAGAGGAATCCCTTTCTCAGGGGCCAATGTTATTGATATGGCCTCATATTCGCAGGCTCCCTCGCATATACCGCAGCCGAAACATTTGGCATGGTTTACCCTATAGACCTTTTTATCTCCGTTTTCTTTCAGCTCTATCGCTTCGAATTGGCAAGCCTTAAAACATTTACCGCACAGGGTGCATTTTTCGTTTATGGTTGACAGATACCCTGAGGGGATAAGCATCTTCACCCCATACTCACGCATAAACTTCATCCCGAGACAGCAGCATTTGCAGCAGTTGCAGATGGCGAAGAAGCGGTTCAACATAGCCGATTTAAACCAGGCGGTATGGACATGCCCTCTGGCATCTTCTTCCTTGATAATCTTCAGCGCTTCATCGCTGGTTATCCCGCGGGAGCGGTAGGGGTGAAACATCCGCACAAGGTCAACAAAGGGGTCGCCTATTACCAGGCAGACATCGGTTGGTCTGCACGGGTCATCTTTTTGGGCCCGGCAGGGGCATTCATAAACGATAATATTTTGGGGGTTTTTGAGGATAATATCGTTGGCCTGTTTAAAGGGAATGACCTGTTCCAGGTTTCTAAGTTCGACATTTCTGTTCAGTTTTATGATTCGTGAGGCATCATCAAGGCGTATAACCTTACTGTGGTAGTTTTGGCCGAAGCGGCTACGTATTGATTTGGGAGCTATCTTGACCAGTTTGTTGCACACCCTTAGGTAGGTGACGGTGGCCCCATATAGGATGGCGTGGAATATGGTTATAGGGTTGTAATTGGCTTCTCTGGCAAAAGCGAGCATTGATTTAACAATGGACATGTTTTTTTCCTTAGTTTCTAGCAATAGCCGTATCATTTTTAGGACTTAAATAGGCTGATTAAGGAATCAAGCCTCAAACTGTCCGAGGAGGGCGTAGCCTGACGAGTTTTTGAGGCGCCTTAATCAACCGTAATTTAAGGCCGGTAAAAAATGATCAGGCCGTCCTTCTTTCCTCCTTTTCTTGGACGAGCAAGAAAAGGAGAAGAAAAAGCTATCTCTCCTCTATGGGTATAAATTGGCAGATATCGTTTCCGCAGTAGTCCCCTATATATTTTGAATCGGTTTACATACTTCCATTTTTATCTCCGTCTATCCCTGCCTACTGGTTATCTGAGATTATTTTTACCGGAAAGGGTGGGGTTTCCGAACCGGCATAGATTGAAACATGGGGGAAGGGAATCTCAATCCCCTCCTCATCAAACCGCATCTTTATAGATTCGGTGATACTGTTTTTAGCCTGCAGCCAATCTGCCTTTTCCGCCCAGACAAGAAGGAGCATATCTACAGAGGAGTTGCCAAATCCGGACAATATTACGATAGGCTCAGGCTCATTCAAGCAGACCTTCTCATTTCTGGCTATGTCGAGGAGAAGAGCCCTTACCTTGGCGATATCCTCTTTATAGGCTACTCCAACGGGAATATCTATTCTTCTTATCGGGAATCTGGTTACATTGGTGACATCACTCTTGATAATGGTTTCATTGGGGATTCTGACAAACTTGTTGTCAAAAGTCCTCAACTTTATCGAGAGTATATCGATTGAAAGAACCGCACCGGTTATATTGCCTACGGTTATAATGTCGTTTACCTCAAAGGGACGCTCGGCGATAAGAAAAAGGCCGCTTATGATATTTGAAACGCTGGTCTGAGAGGCGAAACCGACAGCGATACCGACTATTCCGGCCGCCCCGACAAGGGTTGAGAGCTGGAAGCCAAGTTCACGCAGTATGGATATGAAGATAAGGGAGAGACCGGTATATAGAATTATCTTGCTGACTATCAATCCCTGCTGGGCCGAAAATTTCTTAGTTATATATATTCTTTTTTTTCTGACCATCCAGGCCACTATGGTTATCCCCACAAAAAGGAGTACGGCTACCCTGATGAGCGGGAGTAGATCCTTTAGGTTTAGGTTTCTTATATATTCAAAAGTATGTCCCATATTATTTACCCTGTCGGAAGCCCGAGGCTGTTTATGTTTATCATTGAGGTGAAGGACTTAAAGGGGTGAATGTTTTTCTCCACTATTCTCGGTTTGGTTATCAAAGTGGCCTTGGGGGCCTTTTGAGGGGGGTGACCGCTGAACCTAATCTCGCCTACCTCGTTTTCCCCCCGGTAATCTATCTCCATCTGGTCAGACCAGAGCTGTTCTCCATCGGAGAATATGGTTAGGTTGGGAACCCTTAGGGAGAGCTTGGCAACGGTAAGGTCATCATTCGACTGATTATGAAGATGAACGGGCGAGATGGCCAAATGTCCCCTATTCCTATCCGGTTCGACCTCTGTCTTGGCTCCGGATGATATCCAATAACAGATATCTCCCTCAAAAAAATCGCCAAACCATGTTTTGGATAGAAGCACCGAAGGGGCCTCTAATATTGTCACCTCTTCCCCCTTGTCAAGGGCGTAGATATGGACCCACAAGGGGATACGAACGTATATCTTAATCTCGGCCTTTTTGGAAAGATTGAATGTCGATTCAGGTTTGACTACAACCGGGATATCAGGGAAAACCGGCCTTATCTTAACTGTATCTATTCCCCCACGGCAAACACGCCTGACCCAGCTGATATCAGAGGGGAGAGATTCTATATCCGATTGGGGGCCGTTTCGGTTGATGTGGCGATGGGCTACAAAGATTTCTTTCCCCTGATGTTTTATCCATATTGAAATATCTCCAATCTGTCTAAAATGGAGTTGACCGTCCCTAAGGTCAACATCGCTCCAACAGTAATCTATGTTATTTAATATATCAGTCATGTTATTTCCTTAATTTGGTTAGAGCCACCTCTTGCGTTTAAAAAATGCAATCATTGATAGGGCAATGAAGACCATTATTCCCCATAAAACAGGGTATCCCCAAGACCATTCCAGTTCCGGCATATGCCTGAAATTCATCCCGTAGACGCCAACCAAAAAGGTAAGGGGGATGAATATGGTGGCTATAAGTGTTAAAACCTTCATCACCTCGTTCATCCTGTTGCTGATAACCGATAGGTAGGCATCCAGCAAACCCGATATTGTTTCTCTCAGAGATTCTATCGAATCTATAACCTGAATTATATGGTCATACAGATCCCTCAGGTAGGGGGCGGTTGATTCCTTGATAAAGGGGGACTCTAACCGCCCAATATTTACAATCGTCTCCCTGAAAGGCCAGACAGACCGCCGCAGGGAAGACATCCTCCCCTTCAGCTTATGGAGATTGTGCAGGGTTTCATGGGTCGGGTTATCGAGCAATTCATCCTCCAGCGCCTCTATTCGCCCCTCAATCTGTTCCAGGAGGACAAAATAGTTATCAATGATTGCGTCTAAGATACTATAGGCCAGGTAGTCCGGCCCGGATTTTCTGACCTTAAATTTCTCATTTCGGATACGTTCTCTGATGGGGTTAAATATATCCCCATCCATCTCCTGAAAGGTAATAAGATAATTTGCCCCAATTATTAAACTGAGCTGTTCCTCAACAATATCTGCCTCTTTCATGTAGAACATTCGGCAAACTATGTATAAGGAGGACTCCAGCTCCTCCATCTTGGGGCGTTGGTCGGGGTGAACAATATCCTCCAATATCAATGGATGGATATTGAAATGCTCCCCTATCTTTTCGATCAGCTTGGTGTTGTGAAGCCCGTCTATATTTATCCAGGTTACGGTAGGGGTATCTTTTAAAGGGAAAGATTCCTCAATCTGCTGAATCTCTTTTTCTTCTATGGATTTCTCATCATAATCGATAAGGGTTATCCTGGCCTTGTCGAGTCTCTCCTTGCCAAGGTAGACTACGCTCCCCGGCGAGAGACCGGCTTTTTTGGAAAACCTCTTTAATAGATTCATTACTAAGAGCCTTAGAATAAGATCTGTTGTCTTTTTATTTATTTTTGCTCTACACTCTACATTCTATGGATAAGTGGACGATATGTCTATCGTAAAAAGGGAGATTTGTTTTATGTTTTTCTAATGACTGATGTTTGAGGGGGGCATCAATTTGCTGGATTGTCCCACATATATTCTTATGTTAGTATGTTCCCTGTATGGCCACTCCCGATGGTAGGCCTGATATAAAGAGAAGATATGAGTTATAAGATACTGATTGTTGATAATAATCAGGAGTATATAGATAGCCTGACCGCCCTCTTGAAAAAGGGGAAGGGGGAGTATGATATTGCCTGCTGCAATGGAGTTGATGAGGCGATAGACCACCTTAAATATAATCATGCCGATTGTCTAATCTTTGATTACGCCTTTCCTCAAAAAACAGCCCACGATTTTCTCCGGTTCTATATAAGAAAAAAGAAGGTCCTGCCTCCGGTCATAATCTTGACAGGGGAGGGGAATGAGAAGATTGCCATCGAATCATTAAAGCTGGGGGCGGTTGATTATTTCAACAAGGAAACACTTGAAATATATACTTTGGAGCGGTCCATTGCCTATGGAATAGAAAAGAAGTTTGCCGACATGAAAGAGACCGGTTATAAGGATTTTCTCTCGACCCTGTTAGATACTATCCCAGATCCGTTAATGTATAAAAACAGTAAGGGGGTGTATCTGGGGTGTAACAAGGCCTTTGAGGATTTCCTAGGGTTTGCCAAGGTGGATATTATAGGGAAGACCGTGTATGACTTGTGGCCCAAGCAGGTTGCTGAGGAACACGAAAAGATGGATAAGGAGTTGTTGGAGAATCCTGGATCCAATTCACATGACTTTATAATTCGCCGAAAGGATAAACAGGTGAAGCATGTGATTATAAGAAAAAGCACCTTTAATGATGCCGATGGGGATGTGGCCGGGATAGTCGCCATTGTAAGGGATATAACCGAAGAGCAGAAAAAGGTACAGGACCTGTTTGACAGAACCGTTACCGATCCCCTGACAGGGGTAAACAATAGAAGATACTTCGACGAGAGGATGGCCATAGAGCTGAGGGTGGCCACAAAGTCAGGGAGTCCGTTTTCCCTGATTATGATAGATGTAGATTATTTCAAGTTATTTAATGATATCTACGGCCACCAGGAAGGGGATGAATGTTTGAAAAAAGTCGCTCAGGCTATTAAGAGCTCCCTCTTGCGCCTGACAGACTCTATTGCCAGGTACGGGAGGGAGAAGTTTTCCTGTATAATCCCGTCGACCAATAAGGAAGGGGCAATTATGATTGCCGAAAGGATTAAAGAAAAGGTAGCCGCTTTGAAGATACCCCACAAGGGGTTAGGGGTCAGTTCCATTATTACCGTAAGCCAAGGGGTGGCCACACTGCCGGCCGATAAATTTATGTCTGTTGAGGAACTTGTTTTGTGCGGCGATAAGGCCCTGGGCAGGGCGAAGGGGCTAGGGCGCAATAGGGTAGAGGTTTTTCAGGATTAGTTTTTATATTTATCGTCCCTACTTGTTATTCTCTTGAGATTCAAGGTATCTGGCATGTTCTATAATCTTCTTGCCGAGACTTCCGAAGATCATGCTGTGAAACGGGGTGAGGAAGAACCAGTAGACTCTCCCCAGAAAACCTTGCGGGTAGTAATGGGCCGTTTGGACTAAGGTGCCCCCCTCTATGTTAAATTCAAGCCAGGCCTTCCCGAACTGTTTCATCTGTGAGAATAGAAGCAGACGTTCATTTTCCCTGACGTCGGCCACCTTCCAGAAATCTATAGCATCTCCAACCCTCAGATTGCCGCTGCTTCTTCGTCTCCCCCTGTTTAGGCCGGGGCCTCCCATAATTTTGTCGATGTAGCCTCTTATTCGCCACAGTATGTTATAGGTAAACCACCCGAAATCTCCGCCTATTGAGGTGAATGATTTGAATATGTTTTCGGGGGAGATATCATCGAAGAAAAATCTTCTCTTATCCCTTAGAATTGCCGTGGCGGTATTATCATGGCCGGTTATATCGCAGACCTCCCTGGCACTACTGTCGCACCATCTGCTTATTACCTGGTCATTGACCATCTCGTCTATGGCTGCCTTGACCGCCTCCCTAATTCCTATCGGCTTTATATTAGGAAAATATCGGGGGGCATAATTGCTGAGTACCAAGGTCTCTGATTTTAAACCCTCAATCAGCGGGGCTACGATGTGGTAAGGGACAGGGGTGAAGAGTATTACCCAATAGGAAGACAACCTCGGGGTTAAGACAGGAATGGGGATAATAACGCGTCTGAATCCCATTGCCTTGGCTGTCTCTTTTATCATATCGCGGAAACTGATCGGGTGATCTACCCCGATATCGACGATTATACTCTTTTGGGTCTCAAGGTCTATGGCGGCTATAAGATAATCGAGAGCATCTTGGATAGATATGGGCTGGCTCAGGGTGTCGACCCATTTGGGGGTTACCATAATAGGGAGTTTTTCAACTAAATTTCTAAGAATTTCAAAACTGGCGCTGCCGGAACCGATGATAATCCCGCACCTGAACCAGATAACCTGAAGCTTGTCCGGTCTGGCGCTTAGCACCTCTCCTGTCTCGATACGGCTTAACAGATGTTTGCTGGCAGTCCCCTTTTCCCCAAGCCCGCCAAGATATATTACTCGTTTAACCCCGGACTCGATACATGCCTCACGGAAGTTTTCGGCACTTATCCGGTCAAGATCCTCAAAGTTGGCCCCTGAACCCATCGAGTGAATCATATAATAGGCTATATCTATCCCCTCAAGTGCCTTACGAAGTATAACCTTATCATAGGTGTCCCCCTCGACAATCTCTACCTTGTCTAATACAAAGGCGCGCAGCTTTTTCTTATTTCTTACCAGCAGCCTTATCGAAATATCCGGCCGATCTAAAAGGGTGTCTTTTAGCCTTCGCCCAACATATCCGGTCGCCCCGGTAATAAGTATCTTTTTCATAATTAATTATGGTAGTAAATGTTATTTGGTTGTAACCATTTATATTACCATTTTACCTTAATGTCCCCCAATTCCTGGTATATCTTTTGGCGAAGCTCGACGAGGTGCTTGGCATAGGTTTCAAGGGCGATGTCATCCTTTGTTTCGGGGATCCAAGGGGGTATCGCTGTCGGTTTTCCGTTATCATCAAGGGCCACGAAGATAAGGACGCGACGTATGGCTCCGGTCATCTGGCATTCCCTGAGGTCGCAAGAACTTACCCTGACCGCTATATGCATACTCGTTTTTCCGGTATGGATAACCTTGGCATTAAGCTCTACCATGCTCCCCACCTTTACGGGGGTGTAGAAACTAATCTCTCCCACATGGGCCGTCACGCAATAGTGCCCGCTCCAGCTTGTGGCGCAGGCGTAGCCAGCCTCGTCAATCCATCCATTTCATCATCATGCCGCCGTGCACCTTACCGCCGAAATTTATATCGGTAGGCTGGGCCAGAAAGCGCATAGTTGTTTCACGTCTGCTGTTTTCCATTTTTTCCTATTTATCCTTGTAATATTTTAAAGTTATAGCAAGGCCACCTACTCAAAACCTAACGCTTGTTGAGGCATTTACCAAGAGTCGAGACTAATCTTTCGAGAGAAAGGAAATAGCGTTTATAGCCTACTCAGTTTTGGGGAGGATTATTTGGTTGTCTTGGCTGTTGAGGTAGTCGTTAAAGACATCCTCTGTGGTCGGCTGCTGGTATGAACCATCAGCCAAGAGATTGGTTGTATCCTTCAGGCGGTAGGCCATGTGGCCGCAGGTCCAGGTTTTGTAGAACTCCATCTGTGTGCAGAGACATGTCTTATCCTTGACCGATATCTTTTCAGGATTTCTGGCAACCTCGGCCTTATAGGAATCAATATATTTACAATTACCGTCTTTATCTAAAACATATCCGTATTGTTCGCAACAAGGCTTACCCCCGGCCCCTATACAAGGGCTGCTTTTCAACATTCTCATCGGATATCCGGTGGGGGAAACCATATTAACCTCGATATCCTCTTCATGTGCCTTAAAATATTCCTGCTTGACCTTATCCGGCAGCCCGCTCTCTTTGGTAATGGTAAATCTTGTGGCCACCTGTACTGCCGCCGCCCCCTCTTTAATGAACTCAACCCCTTCAGTGCCGGTGAATATTCCACCGGCCGGGATAACGGGGATCTTCAATCCCTCTTTTTTAAGGAAATCTACAACCTCGCGGAAGATTGTTTTCAGGTCAAACGAGGCCCAATCATCGATTCCAAAGCCGAGGTGTCCTCCGGCCAATGGTCCTTCCACCACAACATAGTCTGGATTCCGGTTTAAGCGGGCAGCCCTCTTCAGGAAAAGCTTCAGGGCCCGAACAGAAGAGACAATAATCCCTATCTTGGCGTCACGAAATCGGGGATGGTCTTCAATCAGGTCGAGAGAGCCTAAATGTAGTCCGGCACTCAGGGAAAGGCCGTCTATTCCTCCATCCAGAGCCCCCCACATTCTTGCCCTCAGGGTCTCTCTTGGATTGTTCATCGTCAGCTTTTCCATTATGTTAATGAAAACCCCGCCAACATTTGATTTTTGATTGATCGTGTACTCAACCAGCCTTTTCACAGAATCTTTTACCTCGGTAAGGTCAAATTGGGCGAAAAGTTTATTGGCCTCACCGGAAAAGTCTTTATATTTATTGAATTTTGCCTTGGCCAGAGTGGTCCCAAAATATCTATCTGATATGGAACAGATAAGGGCATCTGAGAGATGGGCTATGCCGCCAAGCCTGGCTCCTTCAACCACCATTGCCGGGGTGGAGATATCAACCCCCATCCCGCCAATCATAATCGGGCGGTATTCTATATTGCCGAGCCTAAGGCAGTAATTATCTAATTTGCTCATTTAGTTATTTTGTGCCTGTTAACGATTAATACTCATCTGTCTTTCCCGATTTTACAACAAGTATGTCAAATAATCGGCCCACAAAGTTACAGTATGATACCACTTGGAAACGAATATTCCCAATAATTACTTTTTCGCCGATCTATTTTTTTAGGAGGAGAGTTTGTCCCTGCAACCGGTTAAGGCGTTGGAGTTTTATCCAGTAGGGTTCTGATAAAACCAAGGGCATAGGGATATTTATACGTCTCCCCCTGATTTAGTTTGATTGTGGCGATTATAACCAAGATTGCATCAAAAACATATATAACCGGAAGGAGGATTAATCCTATAAACACAAGGGATAGAGCAAAGGCAATAGCCAAATAGATAGTAATTGATATTTGGAAGATTAATGATTCCTTCCCCTGTTCATCTACCAGAGGGAATTCATCCTTCTTCAATATCCATATAATTAGCGGTAGGAGTACATTTATCAGCGGAATAGCGCTGAAAACCGACAGGGCGGTCAAGTGGCACAATGAGGCCCACATCTTGGCTTCTTTATTTTCTTCTGTCTCCATATCCGTACCTCCATGTTTTATTCAAGGAATTATACTATACACGTAAGGGGAAGATATTAATTCAGAGCTACCTCAAGCACTGACCAACCTTGGGCTTGGCTTTTTGGTAAAAAAAACAGCCGAGGCCCCCGGGGCGGTCATACTCCAAGTGAATAAGGTTGCAATCAGCGCCTGTGTAACAGGATTAAACCCTTCAAGAAAAGTCATCGGTCTCGCAATTTAGCTGTTTAAATATCTGATTTATTTTGTCCTTCTAATCAATAGCCCTTATCAAACAGCGTGCCTTTACATTTGTGGCAAGGGGGGACATGCCCTGTTTCCTTGAGATGTATCTTGTTTCCGCAGTCCTGGCAGGTCAAAGTGCCGGCGGTGGTTATCTCTCCCGTTTTATAGACAAGGGACTTTTTGGTTTTATCACTCAGGGTGGTTAGCGCACTGCCGGTAAATTCGAGTATAGTTGCCAATGAGGACAGCGCCCCTGCCCCCAATCGGGCCGGGTTTAATTTTTCTTTGGCCTCTTTCCCCAAGCGCTGAGCATCAACCATAGTTTGGTCTAAATCGCGGGCAAGGTACTTCTTAAATACTTCCCCCTGTTCCTCACTTAACTCGCCAAGGGAGGTCAACTGTTTACGGGCCTTTTCCATTGCGACCGACATTGCCTCGCCTCCCCGTTCCTTCCCGGCCTGGTAGAGCTCATTAAACTTTTTGGCCAGCAGATCGTACTTCTGCTCCAGTTTTCCCTTATCCTCACCTTTGTTTTCCATGGCGAACCTCCTCTAAAAGAGACCGGAAGGCAATCTTGCAATGCCCTGCAGTCATTGTTGATGGACAGAAACTTCTTCCACGATAGATGACTACATATCAGGAAAATGTTTATTTGTGCTGACCTCCAAGTTCAACTGTATCAAACATTTCTATGTTTAGGGGATAAATTTAAGGGCTGAGTCCTGCTCCTTTTATTCGAAGCCTGCCTCTAAATCAATCTCATCACAATATTTAATCTGCACCCCTCTTAGGAAATTACGCAAAACCTGGTCTTTACACTCACGGTAGTGTTTATGGTCAGGCTTACGGAAAAAGGCGCTTAATTCATGTTTGCTCAGGATAAAACCAGCTAAGCCCAGAATCTCAAGGACATCTTCAGCCTGCAGGTTTAAAGCGATTTTCAGTTTCATAAAAATGATATTGTTGGTTAATCGTTTCTCCGGCTCAGGCTGAGGCCCTTCCTTTTTGCCTCGTCTATCGATAATCAACCCATTTAGAAAAATCGCCAGCAGAGTATCGCTGCATTCCTGATACGAAGGATCATCCTCTTTTTTTAGCCAATTGCTGACCTCCTCCCTCGATACTTCCTGACCCCCCAAACCGAATATGGCCATCATTTTAGAATCTCCAAAATCGAAGGTATAGTGTATACGGCGTAAGATATCGTTATTCGTCATAAGTATGTCCTGGTTTAAAGTGTATTTGTGTCGAAGCTACGCATCACTATATCAAATTCAAATAGTTCACATGCTTTTGTTATGAGGGGAGATTTTAAATTAGGATAAACCACGAACCACACGAAAGGTACGAGAACCACCCCCCTCCTGTCATTCCCCGATTTAATCGGGGAATCCAGTCTCCAAAATATTTAGACAGGATAACAGGATGAACCTGATATTTTTTTCTTCCTCTCACGGAGTGCACAAAGTACACAAAGAGACTGAGAAACCACAAAAAATCTCCTCTCCCTTGAGAGACTGTATCGCAATGTCTGTTTTGTCATTGCCCGGCTTGACCGAGCAATCCATAGCCCTTGATTTTATTGACTTTCTGGATTCCGCATCAAGTGCGGAATGACGATAAAAAGGGTTACGACACAGTCTCCTTGCAGGGGGAGACTAGAGGGGGCAAGGTGAGGGTGAAAACGAAAAGTACAAGATCTGATCCTGTCGCTCTATGCAGAATATTTAGAAAGATGTCTCTGGCCCGGGAGGAACCGCAGTTCCGCCTCCGTAAATATCGTATGTTAAATTGGTGCTTTGAGAAACCTTAACTTGCATCCTTGCATAGGCTATGGAACCTATGCCAACAGAAAGCTTTTTATAGTCTTTTCCGTTGAGAGTTTTCTTCTGCCTGTCAAAGCCTAAGAAACCGACACCGTAACGAACCTTTATTCTTGCCCCTTCCGGTTCCCTAAAGAAGGCTGTTCCTTTGGCATTCCAAAATGATTCAACTGTACGCCACTTGCCGCTTTTAATGTACTTTGTCCTAATCATCTCGCTCCTATCTTGTATTGAGAAAGGTTGAAAAATATGTAGAAACAGGCACAGCTCAACATGAAAACTATCACAGCTATTCCTATTTTGAAACAGAAAACATTACAAAATATTGATAATGATGATGTTGTTGTTTTGATAATCCTCATTTAGGAAAGAGGGGGATGGGAGAATTGTTTTTTCTCTCCTTTTCTTGCTCGTCCAAGAAAAGGAGGAAAGAAGGACGGCCCGCTCATTTTTTTAACGGCTTGGAATGACGGTTGGTTAGGAACCTAAAAAACTTGCTTCGCTCCCAGAGCGGGATAAATTTATAGCCCCTTGTTCGTTGTTACGGCGTATGCCTAATACGCCTCACTCCTCGCCTTCGTCGCGCCTCGGTCTACTTTTTTCTCCCGCTCTGTAAAGTTTACTTGGGCACCAACCTATTCCAATCCTAAAAATGAAATGGCGCTACTACTTCTCCCATTCCTTTCAAAAAACCTCTCGCCCCACTTGTGGGGAGAGACAAGAGAGAGGGGTCCAAAAGGTAAACATATTATGAGTAAAACAAAAAGGGGGGGAGGGATTTGATTTGGGTATATTTTTAAGGGTTTAAGAAAAAAGTGATGTTTCAAAACCGGCCCCCCCGGAGTTAACGAACCTATTTGCAGTCCCATTCGCAACAGGTGGTTCCTCCGCCAGGCGAACCTGGGCCAACTGGACAATGCCGGATACAACGGCAGTTTGGTTCTGGTTTGGGCGGCTCTGGTTTGGGCGGAGGAGTCGTAGGTATTGTTGGCTCCTTGCATCTTTCCGGGGCCAGCTTGCATGGATCAATCGGTTTACAGTTCTCCGAAGGGTCACAGTCGAGTGGTACGGGGTCTCCGGCGAAACAACTTGCAGAAAGGACCACAAGCAATCCTACTACTGCCACAACGAGGAAAATCTTTTTCATCTTTTACCTCCCTGAGTTAATGTTGCCCAACTGTATTGGTATTAGTAGGTGGAACAAGTTCCACCTATCTTTATGTAAGCCTAACTATATCAAATGTTTTATAATTTAAAAGGGTATCCAATTATTAAACGTGAGCGGCTTCGGCGTGTATTCTAAGCCCTAGGGAATTTATAACTTTTAGAATCGTATCAAAGCTGGGCGTTCTCTCCCCCGATAGAGCCTTGTAAAGACTCTCTCTTGATAACCCTGTATCTCGTGCTACCTGTGACATACCCTTAGCCCGCGCAATATCACCAAGGGCCTTGGCGATAAAGACAGCATTGCCATCCGCCGTCTCAAAACAAGCCTCAAGATAGGCGGCCATTTCTTCGGGGGTACGAAGATGTTCCGAAACATCGAATTTTGTTGTTTTCGTCTTTGCCATAAATAATACCTATAAATTTTTTGCTAAAGTTATAGCAGTTTTAATATCCTTGGACTGAGTCCGCTTGTCTCCGCCGGCCAGCAGGATTACAATGGTTCTACCAACATTTTTGTAATAAACACGATAGCCGGGACCGTAATGAACCCGCAACTCAGAAATTCCTTCGCCTATCGGCTTAACATCGCCAGGATTGTTTGCGGCCAGACGTTCTATCCTGACCAAAATCCGTGCCCGTGCCCGGATATCGGATAAACTATCAAACCACTTAGCGAAAACCTCAGTCTTCCTAATCTCAACCATGGCTTATTGTATCCTTTGGGCTACATGCTGTCAACGGTATTTTTGGGGGTATTTGCAAGAATGGAGACCACTTGCACACCTTGCACATTTTTTTTGACCGCAGAGATTCTTTATTGCACGTCCCCCCCCCAACTCCCCTCTTTAGCAAAGAGGGGTCAGGGGAGATTTGACTCATCTTTTTTCATCTCCTTTTCTTGCTCGTCCAAGAAAAGGAGGAAAGAATGACGGCCTGCTCATTTTTTTGACGGCTTGAAATGACGGTTGGTTTCGGAGCCTAAAAAACTCACTTACGCTCAAACAGTTTTAGGCTTCTTCCCTCAACCAACCTATTCCAATCCTAAAAATGAGATGGCGCTACTACTTCTCCCCGCCCTTTCAAAAAACCTCTCGCCCCACTTGTGGGGAGAGACAAGAGAGAGGGGTCCACAAGGTAAACATATTATGAGTAGAACAAAAAGGTGCGGGCGGCTTTGATTCCGGCATGTTTTTAGGAGTTAAGCAAAAAGTGATATTTCAAAAGGTTGACCCTGTCATGTGACCCCATACCTCATACCTTTGCATTTTAAGAGCGTCCCTTGCTGCTATATCTGCCGCTGTTAGTGGTCGCTTAAGTTTACCTTCATCTGCTCGAATAAATGGGCAAGCTTATCCTTGCAAAAAGCCTGGTGGGCCTTAACGGCCTCCTGAAAGAGATACCAGTCTGAATTTTGCCAATTCTTCTTCCATTTACAGCTATCTTTGAAAATGGTCAAAGGGGGAACATATTCGTCAGGCAGTCCCTTTACATCAGTTTCAACAGCGCTGTCGAACCAGGCGTGCGGGTCATACTCCGGCAATTTGAACAACTTATTGTATGCCTTGGTCCGGGCCTCCATCCCCTGTAATTTTTCGCCGCTGAATACCGGACCCATAGCATCTTGCAGGTCCTTTTGCAAAGCTGGCCATAAAGCATCGCTATTTTCTATTTTGGAGCAGAGAGAGAATTCTTGAAACAGGCATTTGGCGGCATCAAGGAAACGGTGATTGTTGTTTACTTGGCTGTTTATGATTCGGCTGTCATCCCAGCAATGCCCTACCCAGTCGGGGTGATGGATAAAATCGGCATGTCCTATATTGGGGAGCATGTTCATACTTTGGCCATTAATGCCGTCGTACCAGCCTACGAAGTTTTGATGTGCCCAAGTGTCGACAAAGGCGTGAGTGGCGACTCCTAAACGATGCAATCGATAGGCACTCTTATCTTCAACAGCGGCTTTTATGCTTTCGCGGGCAAGATTATTACCTGGGGTCGTTGTTAAAATGTGCATCTTGCCGTCAGAACGGCGGGCCGATGGCGCTGTGGGATCGCCGGGGAGAAAATGAAAGATAGGGTAGATTCGCATCAGTTTGTGCTTGGGCTTGAGAATGTCCATGGTTTGACTAATATACACCTCATACTCGGTATCGGAATCCTCATCATGAATCGTCCGCAGGGTGTCGTTGTCGTCAACAAGTTGAGAGGCGTGAGCGATTATCAAAGCCTCTTCATCGGTGAACCAGGCTCGTTTGGCTATGATTCCTGTAATGTTGTAATGAAATTCTTTATCCATTTTTCCTCCCTGAGTTAATGTTCCCCAACTGTTATTCACAAGAAACAATCCCTGTCACTACCTATTCTTATCTATACTATTTTTGGCTTGCCCCGAAGCCTCTTTCCCCGCTGAGGTGCCCATCTCCATGCATCATCCTGTGGTGACGCTGCATACCCCCACCAAAACGTCGGCTCCACCAGCTAATTTCTGATGTATCCTTGGGTAAGGTGCGTACAAAACTCAAAAGATCAAGAATGTCTTCTTCGCTCCAATCATTGATAATTGCTGAAGGCATTCTTGTGCCTGGTTGCCCATTCCTAACCTTGTGGATGAATTCCCAAGGGTTATTGTAAGCTACAGTGCCCAGAAACTCAGGCTTTTCAGAGTCCCCAAAATTTATTTCTGTGCCTACTGCACCGTGGCACATGGCACAGTTTCTCTTGAAAATATGTCTTCCGGCTCTTTTATTACCTCCTATGGGCAAACCTTCACCATCTACAAATTTTCCTGTGTCAATAAGTCCTTTTTTGATAAAAAGCGCAAGATCAGCAATCTCTTTATTGCTAATCTGTGCTGTAAAATCGTGTTTTTTGGAAATCACTCCCTTGTTTACGTCTTCAAGTTCCTTTATGGACATTTTTTCAGCTGCCTCATACACCCCTTTGAATCCGGTGTAGTGAGACCCCTTGCCATATGCACCGTTCTTGCCGCGGTAGTCCCAACCATGACACTCCTTACACCTATAAGTATCATATCCGCCCCGCTGGTTACTGCTTTGTTCTTTCCATAGCGGGTGGTCGTTTTCCGGCTTTTTAGTATCAACGGTGGCTTTCCACCAATTATCATAAAGCTGTCCCCCACGGCTTATGCTCATCAGTTCAAATAGTTTCTCACCCTCTTCCTGCGAGTATGATTGTCTATCTGACCTCCCCATCATTCCATGTTCCATTTGAGACCATGCAACTGAAGCAAACACCGTTAACACCAACAAGATAATAGCAATTCTTTTCATATCACTCTCCTTAGTAAAGATAGTTGTTTTCCCAATCTTATACCATCTGAAAATGTGACCCCGTTCCCCTGCACCCGAACCCTAGGCCTTGATTGATACTTGTAATAGAGAGTGTCTCCTATTGTTTAGAAGGTTAACTTTAACTATATCAAATAGTTCTCAATTGAAAAGGGATAATTTGGGGGGAGGAGAAGAGCTTTATTTTTTCACCACCGAGGCACGGAGGTAACGGAGAAACCGCTATATTTTTTCAATAAAGAAGACCAGTGCCTTTTCAGAGATTAATCTTCCCATATGCTTGTGTTCTGGGCCATCGGGAATGAAAATGCCGTCACCGGCCTTATAAGTTATTTTTTCAGCTTCGTACTCAATCTCCATTTCTCCTTCAATGAGATATCCATAATGTCCCTTTTCACACCAATGGGGTGCCATCTCTTTTGAATACTCAACCAGCCTCATTCGTAAACCGTCTTGGTCTATATACTTATGCCTCACTCCGGTAATGGGCGACTCCCATTCGAGTTTCTCGAAGTCTGCTTTGTATTGAGTAATCATCTAAATCCAATTCCTTTCTATCTTTCTTTTCTTCCACCGAAGACGGAGAATATACTGTATTTGTAAAAACAATCTACATCTTTAAAACCGCATTGGCTTAAGGCTTGCGGTTGTTCCCAAAGTGTACTTGGTTTGTTCTCTGCATTATTCTTGTACACATATGGGATATCATCAAACATCCCAACCTCTTCTCCATTTTTTTCTAATCTTTCATTCATCCAGTTTTGCCAAAGTTCGAATTGTATCTCTTCACTGTAGTCTGAACTTGGCTGAACCGGATCAATATTTAGGAATAATCCCCCAAACTTTAATTCTTTGTATATGTGGGCAAATAATGTTTTTTTATTAATAAGGTCAAGATGAATAGCGTTTGCAGATAATACTAGATCATATTTACTCTTCTCTACTTCTAACTCATAGTAATCTTCAAATGTTAGATGCCGGAAAGAAGCATTGCTGTTATTTAATTTTTCTTTTGCCCTGTTTAACATATCCTCAGATGCATCAATGAGGTGGAAATTGTTGTTGGGGGATTTGTCGTGTATATGTTTTGTTATAACCCCGTCTCCACAGCCTAGGTCAAGGATGTTTAGACCGGATAGTTTAGGAAAATGAAAGGCAATGATTTCAAGAAATATCCTGATAGATCTTTGTCTTTCAAGCATGATGGCATTCGCAGAGTTTGTATAGAAGTTTACAAAATCCTTATTGTCCCACTTGAATGCTTCATCTTTCTTCATTCTATTCTCTTAAAGAGCTAACTATTTTAGACTTATTCCCTCGGCCAACCTATTACAATCCTAAAAACGAGATGGCGAGGAGGGGAAAGCGGTAGCCTTCGACTTTTTGATTAAACGTGAGCGGCCTCGGCGTGTATTCTAAGACCCAAGGAATTTATAACCTTTAAAATAGTATCAAAGCTGGGGGTTCTATCTCCTGAGAGAGCCTTGTAAAGACTCTCTCTTGATAATCCTGTATCTCGTGCAACCTGTGACATCCCTTTAGCCTTGGCAATATCACCAAGGGCTTTGGCTATAAAGGCGGCATCTCCATCTGCCTCCTCAAAACAAACCTCAAGATAGGCGGCCATCTCTTCAGGGGTGCGCAGGTGTTCCGAAACATCGAATTTTGTTGTTTTTGTCTTTTTCATAAATAACTCCTATAAATTTTTTGCTAAAGTCAGAGCGGTTTTAATATCTTTAGATTGAGTTCCTTTATCTCCCCCAGCCAGTAGAATTACAACCGTCCTGCCGATCTTTTTGTAATACACACGATAGCCTGGGCCATAATTAACCCGTAATTCCGAGACGCCTTCTCCTACAGGCTTAACATCTCCGGGATTGTTTGCGGCCAGCCGTTCTATCCTAACCAAAATCCGTGCCCTTGCCCGGATATCAGATAGGCCATCAAGCCACTTAGCAAAAACCTCAGTTTTCCTAATCTCAATCATGGCTTATTGTATCCTTTAGGCTACAAATTGTCAATCCTTAAGTCTGTTTTTTTAACCCCTTTCTTGTTCAGTCAAGAAAGGGGGAAAGAACCAGCCGCCTGCCCATTTTTTTAACGGCTTGGAATGACGGTTGGCTTCGGAGCCTAAAAAACTCGCTACGCTCAAACAGTTTTAGGCTTTTTCCCTCACCCAACCTATTCCAATCCTAAAAATGAGATGGCGGGGGGAAGCTTGACGGCTGGGAAAAAGTGATATTTGAAGACCTGCCCCTGTCATGCTATTTATGTGTAATACTATCTGTAGGGATGAACAATATTTTCTATTCCTATTTTAATGTGCTCTTGAACTTTAAAACATTCTGATAAAGCATACGTAAGGGGACGAATCTCCTTATAGCCCATTAACCTTGTAAGCTTATTGCCTGAATCTACGCAGACTTTATCCCCTTTTGAGTCTCCTGTTCTATCAGTATTGTTTTTACACTCGTCGGGATTACTCTCCACAAAATATGTTCTGCATATTATTGGACGTACTGGATATATTGTGCAATTATCGTCTATTAGAAAAGGACACTTAATCCTGTCTTTTCTAATCCTTCCTACAAATTTTATGTACTCTACTAAGCTAATATGAGAAACAGAAGGATATATTGTGTCCATATATGAGAACCAAGCTACAAACCCTTCACGTATTTTATTTTTATATTCTTCTTTTAAAGTGCTATCAATATATTTTCTAATAGCATATGCCTCTGCATCGTGAATCGGAATAAGTTGGTAGCAGCAGTAGCTGCATCCTTGCTCACAGACTTTTTT